>JAABUX010000075.1_pt1 | contig 161462 bp, 130 predicted proteins | sample 5561851 | NCBI WGS metagenome assembly JAABUX01 (sample SAMN10711883, study PRJNA513361) | rock metagenome | isolation source: Antarctica rocks | place: Antarctica: Victoria Land, Richard Nunatak red sandstone | collected 2016-01-03
ACAAGCGAACGCTCGGCACTACGCCCTCGCAGCCTGACCGCGAAGGTTCAACCGCAACCGGACGACAAACGTCCAAAACCAGTACGCCTATGAGCGACGTGTTCTGAGGGCAAGGTCAGGGCCGAGGGCTTTGACATCCTGAATCACCATAACCTGTACACGCTGGAAACATTGGCCGATGTGGCCCAGACCGGTTACGGAACCGCGCTACCGATCCAGGCGAGAAAGGGCGGTTCCGGCTACTACGGCGGAGCGAATGATGAACGGCGCTTTGGGCAGTTCGCGCTCAAGGTCAACTTTTAACCGGTTTTAGCAACCGCTTTTAACAAGGAAGCTGCCCCCTCGAGGGCAGCTTCCTTGTTTCAGAAAGACGATTCAAGATCAACCTTGTTGGCCGCCGCCCTGCTCGCCTTTGTCACCACCGCCTTTGCCTTCGTCCTTCTCTTCCTGCTTTTCCTGCTTGGTTTTCCAGAAGTTTCGCACGGCGCGGAGCTGGTCCTCGGTCTGCCAGTTCATCAGGCGCTGCTGGGCTTCCTGGCGGGTAATCTCTTCAACGGATGTCGTCTCGATCAGCTTGACCTGATGCCAAGGGACAAGGTGCGCGCCGCGAAGTAGGAAACCGGAGCTTGCCCAGCCTTCCACCAGCTCCGAAACCTTGGCCTTGACATCATTCTGATCGATAAAGGGATAGAGCTCGAAGCTGCTGTTGTCGAGCAGGTGCGCAGTGACATGCGCGATCAGCAGGGTTTCGGGATTCGATTCAGGCTTCTGGTCTGATTTTTGTTCTGGTTTCTGGTCTGGGTTGGGATCTGCCATGCGAGCGTCTACACTCCTGTTCCGGAAAGGAAGTCAGCAGCTTGGATGCGGCGAGGACGCCTGCGTGCGCACATCCCGCTCGGAACGAAACTTGATATAGCGGTAGCAACGATGGGGTGGGGTGGATCAAAAGCAGATCCCTTGGCGCACGCGCTACCGCTCCGCTCAGGATGACACCTCTTTTGTACATGACAGTAACTCTGTTATCGCCCTAGAACCCTGGCCCGATCCCCTCTACCGAACCGCTTCCTGTTCGGGGGGAATGGCCGAACGGCGAACGAGCGTCTGGATCGAGTCGCGGTCCTGCTTCTGGCGCAGGCGCAGGACGAACAACCGGACCGACAGGGCGATGGCGCCGCCGAGCATGGTGCAGACGAAGCGCCGGTGAGCGATGTCGGCGCCTGGGATGTTGTTGAGCGATAGCAGAAAGACGATGTAAGACGTGAGAAAGATGGAGAACAGCGCATAATTCACGTTGAGCACGCTGTAGGACAACCAGGTAAACAGGACGACCAGCGCCGCGAGACCAGCCGGCGGAGGATGCACGTAAACGAGGAAAATGCTCGAAAGCACAGCGCCGGCAAGAGTGCCTATGGTGCGCGCGATGGCGCGGCTGGCCGTATCGGCGATGCCGGGGCGCAGTACCAGCAAGGCGGTCATGGGGATCCAGTAACCGCTGGCGAAGTGGAGCTGGCGGTAGATCTCCGTGCTGATGGCGAGCACCACGGCAAGACGGGTCGCGTAAGGCAGCACAGAATCGCGCAGCTGGCGATGCCTGAGCGACAGTACGGCGGTGAGGTAGGTCCGGCGCAGAGCCTGCTCTTCGTCCCGCACATAGGTCGCGAGCGCCAGTACATGTTTGCGGAGATCGCCGAAGGCGCGGAGCATGACCGAGGACATGAGCAACTGGACGATGCCACCGACGAAGATCAGAAGCGCCCGTACCGCGGCGTCGCGGGGGGAGAATGGAAATGCCGAGGCGACCAGCAGGGTGACGACACACTGTTGCCCGACCCAGCTGAAGCCGGCTTCGCGCTTCGACATCATGCCGTAGCCGAAGCCGAACACGGTGGCGATCCCGGTAAGCGTCCAACTGCCGTGCCCGGCGACCATGCCCACAAACGTCGAGAAAGCCATGCCGAAGGAGACAAACAGGATCGGCAGCAGCGGCGAACCGTCGATGTTCTGCTTGGCGCCGAAGCCGGCCGTCATGGCGCCGCCAGCGGCGATCATGCCGGCGGCCGGGTGACCCAGCGCGATGCCCACACCCAGGCAGAGCGCGACCGCGAGCGTGAAGAACCAGTCTGTGCGGAAGGACGCGAGATCCCAGTGGTAGATGTAGCTGTCGGCCAGGTACGCAAAAGCCGGCTTCGCAGCAGGGTTTGCTGGAGCAATGACTGGGGATAGTTCCGGAATTTGCGTCGCGCTAGGCAGTGGCGTTTTCCTCTGCATTGCCCTCGGGGCTGAAGTCAGTGAGCGCCATGAAGCATCTCAGCCACGCGGCGAGATCCGCCTTGCGTATCTGGTTGCGTAGCCGCGTCATGCGGCGGCGCTGCTCCGGTTCCTCCATCGTAACGGCTTCCGCAAGGGCGTTGGCAACGGCACTCTGGTCATAGGGGTTGACCAGCATCGAGCCGTGCTTCAGCTCGGTGGCGGCGCCGGCAAACTCGCTCAGGATCAGCACGCCGTCGTTTTCATGCCGGCAGGCGCAGTACTCCTTGGCGACGAGGTTCATACCGTCTTTGAGCGGTGTAATGAAGGCGACGCGGGAGGTGCGGTAGAGCGCAAGCAGCTCGGTCCTGGGCAGTGCGCGGTGAATATAGTTGATGGGCACCCAGCCGGGCTCGGCGAACTCGCCGTTGACCTGCGTTACGAGCCGCTCGATTTCGGCTTTGAGTAACTGGTAGCCGGGGATAGTCTCCCGGCTTGGCACCACAATCTGGATGAGCGAGGTCTTGCGATGGAGCTCCGGATGCTGCTCGAGAAAGAGGCCAAACGCCTTGAGTCGTTCGGGAATACCTTTGGTGTAGTCGAGCCGATCGATGCCGAGGACCGTAACCATGTCCTTGCCATGCTGGGCTCGCAGCACGGCACAGCGCCGGCGCACGTCGTCCGCGTCCGAGGCGCGCTCGAAATCCTCGAAATCGATCGAAATGGGGAATGCGCCGATGAGCGTTTCACGTCCATTGGCTCGCACCAGACGGATTTCGCCGGGTTTTTTAGTAACACTGATGTCTGGCAGGAAAGCGCGCAGGCATGCCACGAGATTGCGCACGTCGCGCGCCGTTTGCAAGCCTACGACGGTGTGTGCCAGCAATCCTTCCAGCACCTGGCGTCGCCAGGGTAATTTTTCAAAAATGTCGGGCGGCGGAAACGGGATGTGGAGAAAGAACACCAGACGTGCATCCAGCGAGTTCTGCCGGATACTGGGCGCCACCTGCATAAGTTGGTAGTCGTTGATCCAGATCAGGGAGTTATTTTTCGCCACCTTGTTCGCGCACTCCGCAAAACGCGCATTGACCCGGAGGTAAAACTCCCAATAACTGGGATCGAAATTGCAGCGCGACTGCAGGTCGTGAAAGAGCGGCCAGACAATCTCATTCGAGAAGCCCTCGTAATATTTCGCGTGTTCTTCCGGGGTGAGCGAGATCGGCTCATACCGGTAATGGTGCTGCTGCGACAGGCTGGCCAGCTCCTCCCGGATTTGTTCTACGTGGCGGGGATCCTGCTCGGTGCCCGCAGAGCCGACCCAAATGCCTCCGTGCTCGCGCAGCAGCGGCTCGAGTGCCGTGACCAGACCGCCGCTGCTCTGCTTGGCGCGTAGTCCATCGGGGCCCTTCTCAAACGAAAGCGGAAGGCGATTGGACACGATGACAAGTTCTTGTTTCATTGGCTTTCCCGGTATTTCCTAGTGTGAGAGTCGCGTTGTCGGACTGCCAGTTACGGCGAGTGCGCTGATCCAGCTGTCGAGAAAAGCGAGCAGTTCGGCAGGCGGCTTGAGCGAAAAGCCGGCATGCGAGGGGCGGGGCGGCTCGCGTACCAACAAGGTAAGGCCGCCCCGCGCGCGCAACACGCGAAATGCATCCTCGTCGGTGGTATCGTCGCCGAGAAAGGCCGATGCGTGGCCGTCTGCTCCGGCAAGTAGGGCTTCAACGGCATGCCCCTTGGTGTGGTCCTCTGCCCGTAATTCGAGGCCGCCGTCAAAGGGCAGCAAGGCCAGCGCATGCTCTCCGACATGGGGTGAAAACGTTTCGAGCGCGAGACGTTCGAACTGCTTCAAGCGGGCACCCTCCCCTGCGTCTGCGAGCGTACGCCAGTGCAGGGCCACGCTCGCCGCCTTGCGCTCTACCGACGCTTTTAGGCCATGGTTGTAGAGTTCCGCTTGCGCCTGGTCGAGAGCCATTCGCTGGGCCGCCGTCGGCTCGATCAGGTCATAGGTACCGTCGGCGGTACGGTGTTCCCGACCGTGCATGCCCCATAACTCAGCTTCGGCAGCTAAAGGCAACAGCATAATCAACTCGCCAACCGGTCGCCCAGAAACAAAGGCGAGCCGGGTAGGCCCTGCTGCAATGCATGCGAGTCGATCTACGACGCCAGGGTAAGGAGCAGCCTGCATCTTGTCTTCCCGGAAAGGCGCCAACGTTCCATCGTAGTCGCAGATCAGCAGTGGAGCTGCGTGCGTTGCAAGCATTCGCCGGAACCCATGCTGCGCCTCTGGGCTCGACGCCCAGGGTTGAGGAACATACAGCACACCGGCAGATTCCGAAAATGAAAACTCGGCCATCCAAACTAAGATGCATTTTCGCCGGTTTTCCACTCCGCTCGATCCTCCGGGAGCCTCGAAAACGCTGACTTTATCGACCGGCTGCCTGATTCGGCAAACCCTCCTGCGTGGCCGCGTCCGCATTCTGGACTACGACCAGATCCACCCGCCGATTTTTCTGCCTTCCCTCCTGCGTTGCATTGTCCGCCACCGGCCGATACGGGCCATAGCCAGCCATGGAAATGCGCGTTGGATCGTAGTGAGTCTGATCGACCAGCAAAAGCAAAACCGTCATGGCGCGCGCCGCGGAAAGCTCCCAGTTTGAAGCGAAGACGGCGTTGTGAATCGGCTGATCGTCGGAGTGGCCCTCGACCCGCAGCGCCAAACCGTGCTGCTGCAGAATAGCCCCGGCTTCCACAATCTCGGTCGCCTGCCCAGGGAGCAAATTAGCCTCGCCGGAGTGAAAAAATCCAAGCTCCTGGAAGGAGATGACCAGACCGTCCGAAGTCTGCTGAAGAGAGACTTCGTGTTTCTGGATAGAGTCGCCCAGCACCGAGCGAAGCTGGCCGGCGAGGGGATCGAGATCCGGCTGTTGGGACGGGGCGCTGGCAGCCCTTTGTGCCTGTCCCTTGATTGTAAAATGTGCAACCATGCCCGGCAGCCGTTGCGAAACGTTTGCACCGGAAGCGGATTCCGGCCCCGAAAAGCCGGAGTGAATCGCTCCCGACAGCTTCCCCAACGAATCGCCATTGTGGCGAGATACGGCGAAAAGCACCACGAAAAATGCAAATAGCAGCGTCATAAAGTCGGCATAGGAGACCAGCCAGCGCTCCTGCGAGACCAACACCTGCTGCCGGTTGCGCCGCTTCCGCAGTCCTCGGTTTTCCGCCGTTGCAGCGGCGCTCATCGGGCCACCATCTGCGCCACCTGAATCGGTGCGCGTTCCCCGGCCTGCGCGCCCAGCTTCTCTCGCAATGCGCGCGGACTTACGCCTTCGACCATGGCCACAACACCTTCCAGCGTTGTTTCACGAACCATTTGCGCTTCGCGGGCACGAATGCGCAATTTACCGGCCAGAGGAAGAAAAAGCAGGTTCGCCAGCCCCACCCCATACAAAGTGGCCACAAACGCAACTGCAATGCCCCGGCCAACGTCGCCGATATTGTCGAGCTGCTGCATCACCTGAATCAGGCCCAGCACCGCGCCCAGAATACCGACCGTCGGGGCAAAACCGCCGGCCGCCTCCCATACCCGCGCCGGCCGCTCTTCTTCCTCCTCCATGCGCATCAGTTCCAGTTCCATAATCTCCCGCAGCTCGCGTGCATGGATGCCATCGATCGCCAGCATGAGAGCCTTCTTGAAGAATGGGTCGTCAATCTTCTTCAATTCCGGATCAAGAGATAGCATTCCATTGCGTCGCGCCTGCATGGCGAATCGCATGATCTGCTCCATACGCGCACGACCCTCAAGGCTGCTCGGCTGGAACGCATCTCGCAACTTGGCAAATGCCTGCCGCACTACCGAAAGCGGAAACTGCACAAGCACCGCACCCAGCGTGCCGCCCAGCACAATCACGGCCGCCGTGGGCTGGAGCACCTGCCCCATGCGACCCCCTTCCAACGAAAACCCGAGCGCAATGGCCGTCGCCGCCACCAGCAAGCCCCCCACCGTGCCTTTTTCCATCTTCCGCATCGTTCTCCCTCCACGCCCGGCTACTGCCCTGTTTCTTTATCGGTCGCGCGAGTAAAAACTTGAGTCGCTCTTGCCTGCTACGCCAAAGCATCGGCTGTCATCGCCCCGAGCTCACGCTGGACCTGTTTCAACTCATCAGACATTGGAAACTGCTTCAGTCCAAACGCAATCACACGACAAGCCGCACTCAGATTCCCGGATTGGTTCAAAATGGCCGCGTGTCTCAAAATGGCACGCGGCGAAGGGGCATGCTCCGAGATCCGCGCCGCTGCCTCAGCTGCCTCAGCAGGCTGCCCAGTAGCGACCGCGGCGCGAAGACGCAACTCCTGAAATGGCAGTTCCCGGACTGGAAGCAAAGACGCATTACGCATAAGCCCTGCATTTGCAAGCCGCAACGCATCCGGCCATTGCTTGATCTGCGCACACAGTTCCGCAGCACACAGAAACAAGTGTGCATGCCCGTGTGCGAGCGCCTGCCTTTCCGCTACGGCAATCGCCGCCCGCATGCGAGCGATCCCCTGCTCGCGATTTCCCGTCTCCATCTCGAGCAAAGCCAGTTTTTTTTGGACATCGAGGTTATCCGGAAAATGTTCGAGAGCTTCGCGATAGGCCACACAGGCCTCTTCCCAGCGCTTGCAGGCTCCGAGCACTTCACCCTTGATCTGGGCGCGTTTACCCGCGTACTCATCCCCTGCAGGTATCTGCTCGACAGCAATCAGGGCTGCATCCATCTGATTCAATTGCAGCAACGCGGAAGCGATGTACGCCCAGATCGTCGGATCACACCCCCTCAGCGCTGCTGCTTTCATAAACAGCGCGAGCCCTTCCTCAACCTTTCCGGACCAGGCGCACAGTGCATCGCCGTACTGCAGCAACGCTTGTGGATCGTCCGGCCGCTCCTGCGCCTTTTTCGCAAGCAGCTCGCCATAGAGCTTGTGCTTGCGCAGCAGGCCTTCCTCGTCGATCAGGTACCAGCCGAAGTGGTGGATAAAGAATCCAGCCCTCCCGATGGGGCGCCCGAGCTGCATCATGCGATACTCCACCTGCTCGTGCACGTGCCCGACATAATAGATGTCCGGATCGCGTCGATACAGCCGGCACACTTCGCTATGCATGTAACTCGTCACATCCGGAGCGCGCGGATGGCGTTCCGCAGATGGGAGCGCGTGGTGGTCTATCAGCGGCTGAGCCCAAGGTTTCAAGTAATTGCGTACCGGGACGACGTAGCCATCGACACGCGGCGCTTTCAGTTCTTGCCGGATCCAGGCGCTTGCCGCCTGATCGAGCTCTTCATCCGCATCAAGCACCAGGATCCAGTCCGTACTGACCGCCGCGAGCGCAGCATTGCGCGCAGCGGAAAAGTCGCCGTTCCAGGGAAATGCAACGACTTTGGCGCCGTTTTCTCTCGCGACCTCCGCTGTCCGATCAGTAGATCCCGTGTCTACCAGCACTACGGCAGCCACCAGGCCCTTAACACTCCGCAAACAGGCCTCTAAAGTTGAAGCCGCATTTTTCGCGATAACGCACAGTCCAACTGTCGGCATATCTATCCTCATAAAATAAATCGCATAGCTTGGTTACCACTCTGCATGCACGTGAAAGACCGTCCTCTAAGTACATCTCGCCATACGTTTTCGTTTGCAGTGCGGCTCTATGAGAAATACATGAGAGCCGAGCGGATGAATTGACCTTGCTGAAATGCAGATCAAAAATATTTTTAAAAAGTTCTGCAAGACCCTGAACATTTTTTAGAGAAAGCCGATAAACGATGTGCAAGACAAATCAGCCGAAGCACAAGGCCATCGCGTAGAGCGGAGCTGGTTGTGTAGGCGAACACCTAACAAGGAGCATTACACCAATGTCGCTTAGCATCCTGAACAACATCTCGGCTCTTCAAGCAGAAAACCAGCTGGCCATCACCAGCGCAGCCTCGGCAAAATCTTTGCAGCAGCTTTCTTCCGGTTCGCGCATCAACTCGGGCGCGGATGACGCTGCCGGCCTCGCGATTGCGAATGGCCTAAATGCAAACATTGCAGCCCTTAACCAGTCCAGCCTGAACGTCAGCAATGCTGTAGGCGTATTGCAGACCGCCGATGGTGCGCTTGCTCAGGTGACGTCGCTGCTGAACCGCGCCGTGACGCTCGCGACCGAAGCCGCAAACAGCACAGTGACTGCAAGCCAGTCTACGGCAATTAACACTGAATACCAGAAGATTCTCGGCGAGATTGACAACATCAGCACGGGTACTAATTTCAACGGGCAAGCAATCTTCGGGAGCGCCGCCGTTGTGACTGGTGGCGCTGTCGCGAACAGTGCTGCAGCCACCCTTACCGCGTTCACCAGCGACGGAACTACAAACACCACCTTTGCTGTTGGTATCGGCGGCACAGACCACGCGACATTGGGCCTATACGATACGACCTTAGCCGCTTCAGTAACGACGACGGCAGCAAATGGCACAACGACAGGCACAACGCCGACAGGCGTGCTGGCTGCTGGTTCCGCGACGGGACAGGCAAACGCTACAGCTGCTCTCGCACTCATCACGACAGCAATCAACAACGTTTCGCAGCAGCGTGGTACGCTCGGCGCTTCTGTTGAACAGCTCCAAGCCGCCTCAACTGTCGACACTACTGAGTCGCAGAACCTGACCAGCGCTTCGAGCAACATCACCTCTGCCGACATTAGCACGGTGGTTGCGAATGACACCAAATACAGCATCCTACAGCAGACCGGCATTTCGGCCCTGCAGCAGGCCAACCAGCAGGCCCAGTCCGTCCTGAAATTGCTGCAGTAAAAAGCTCGAGCCTAGCTTGAAGACTGCCCTGCGAACCCTCATGGCAGTCTTCAACCCGCTCCGCTACTTGCGGATACTTACTCTATCTTCTTTCCCTTCAGCGCTTATAGCTGTTCCATGCTGAGCAGCACTGATGGCAACGTCGAGCTAATAACATCAGCTCCAAGTTCTCCTGCCCGATTACCGTCGTGGCGCAATTTCAATCTCCTGATCCAACGATAGTATTTCTGAATATTCTACAAGCACCACCCTCGATAAGAATCAAATCCGGAGGAGCGTACCCTTCATGAGCACCGCACCCAGTGTTTTAAACGCCGCACTTTCGGCCCTTGGCTCATCCAACAGCGGTTTTGACGTGACCTCTACCGTCAATGCAATTCTCACCGCTGATCGTATTCCCGAAGTCACATGGCAGGCACAGCAGGCGACGCTTGCAAAACAGACCGCCGCAATTAATCAGATCCAGTCAGAAGCGTCCTCACTCTCGGATCAACTCAACGCGCTTCAGGATCCCCTGGGAGCTCTTACCTATGTGAGCGCCAGCACCTCCGATTCAAACGTCTTGACAGCATCCGCTGTTCCCGGAACCGCGACCGGCAATCATACGGTGGTTGTGAAAAGTCTCGCAGTCACTGGTTCTTCATACTCCAACACTGTCGCCAGCAGTTCTGCCCAGCTCGGTCCGGGTGGCTTTACGCTTACTGCCAATGGTGTCAGTAAGACAATTACGACTGGCAGCGGAATCAACACCTTGGACCAGCTAGCCAGTTCCATTAACAGCCAAAACCTGGGCGTCAACGCGAGTGTAATCACGGACACAACTGGCTCGAGGCTGGCGCTGGTGGCCGCCGCATCTGGCACCGCAGCAGACTTCTCGATTTCCAGCCAAACCGGCCTCAGCTTTAGCCACACTAGCGGTGCTGATGCAGCACTTACGGTAGACGGAGTGCCGATTACCAGTGCGTCCAACACAGTCACTGGAGCCGTCAACGGATTAACATTGAGCCTTTCAGGTCTTTCGGCTCCTAATACGTCAGTAAGTATAGGACTGGCGCCGAACGCTACCTTCATCACCCAGGCCGTCACGAGCTTTGTAACTGCCTATAACACGTTGTTTAACGACTTGAAATCCCAATTTACCTTCAGCACCGCGACCGGCACCTCCGGAATACTCTCCGCCGATTCAACTGTCCGCTCGCTTCAGGAACAACTACTTGCATCAACGAACTACTCTTCCGGCGCCAGTGTTGCATCGAGCCTAAATTCACTTGGCATTTCCACCAACCAGGACGGGACTCTGGCCGTAAATAGCGCTGCCCTCTCGAACTCCATAGCAAATAATTTCAGTGAAGTGGCAAACTTCTTTCAAGGGCAGAACACAAATGGGTTTGCGTCTAGTTTGAACAATACGCTCAGCACCTTTACAGACCCGACTCAAGGCGCATTCACCGTCGATTTAAGCAGCATCAACAGTGAAAACAGTGCCCTAACAAATCAAACGGCAACGTTGGAACGCTATCTGGCGACGGAAAAGACACGGCTCACGGCTGAGTACAGCAAGGCGGATATTGCCCTTCAACAACTCCCGCAAACGATAAAGCAGATACAAACGCTGTTGGGTTATAACAACGCAACCAACGGTTGATATGACATGAACACGCAAAGCGACAGTCAAGCAGTTCAACGATTTAGGCATTTATAGATCAACATTTCAGGAATAGCGAATGACCCCGATACCTCCAGCTCTCGCCTACCGCCGCGCCGCCACCCAGCAAGCCTCCGTTGTCGGCCTAGTTATCGCTCTTTATGACACGCTGGCTGGCGATCTCCGGAGAGGAATCGCAGCCATGTGTCAAAAGAACATTGAAGATCGCACAAACCAGCTTAAGCATGGGTTTTCTGTACTGACTCAGCTCGACAGCCTGATCGATATAGAACGGGGTGGGCAAACAGCTATCAACTTAAGATGCTTTTACGGACATATTCGCCAAGAAATGCTTCGCGCTCAGTTCACCCAGGACCCCTCTATCCTGGAGCGCGCTTCCGCACTGCTGCTCGACGTGCGCGGCGCCTGGCAGGAAGTGGACATGCGGTCGGACGCAGGAGAAGTTAATGCAAAAGCAAAGGTTTCGAACGAACTTTTTACGGAAGCCCTTACAAGTTTCAATTGCCTCGCCTGACACTTTCTTCGAATTGATTTGTATCGTCGGCGAACTTATTGCTTAAATAGCAAACAATCTGATTTTCGTAGGCACGATCATCTCGACCTAGACAGTGTCCCCCAAACTGTACATCGTAAACCGCGCAGTTCACTCTGGGGACCTTCCTTCCCCTTTGTATCAGTTAGCGTAGCGTCTATTACCGTGGCATACTAATAAGACTGCTCGCAAACGAATGTTCCGAGAGCTTGCGATGCGACAACGCCCTAACTTCACTTCGCATTGCATCTCGGCTTAGACAAATTGTTAAAAGGCCGGACTGGTCTCAATCCAGTTAGGCCGTCCGACGCATATAGGCTACACCAAGAGTCTACCGAGAGCTATGCGATGGACGCCTAAATATCGGATGCACAGTTCCGGCGTAAAATTGCGCACTTCTTACAAAAGAGAAGAAATCACTCTGTGAAGACTTACACGGGAGTGCCTGAACGATAGATGGAGTGCGTTTAAGGATATGACCTGAGGAAAAAAGCCGTGAGGTGAAGGCTTAAGCGTCATAGCGTGAACCCGAAAACTTGCCGCCAAGTGAAGGAAGCAATGTTCAGACGCCGATCTTAAAACGGACCAAAACAGGCGCTCTGGACAGTATTCGCTAAACAACCAGAAACTGGTGGTAGCCGCTCATGCTTCGGCGTGCGCTGCTGCCGCTCGGCGACTGCCTGTAGCCTTTACAGGCCACGATTTTCGACCTGACCGAATCTTGCTCAAGTGCTATCTTTAATGCCGTCGCATTCCCGTTGCCCTATGGGTAGGGCAACCTATCTGCAAGGATTCAATTTGCACCCGATCAACTACTCCATATCGATGTTGCTGAGATTCGTATTGAGCAGAGTAAACCCCCCTCTCGTTGTCATTGACGTACTTGGCATTTGCCTTTGTAGCAAGGCATACATGGCCACCATTAGTGCCGCAGCAGAATCTCCCTCCGCAACTGCTTGCGGCCATTTTTTGAGTCTATCGCTCCTACTTCCATCGTTGCGCTCAACGCGGAGCTAATAATACCCCGATCGCCAACAACGAAATTAGCAGGCAACTGTCTTACTGGCGACTTGTCTTCACCACACAAGCAGCGCATCCACAGCACGGCGCAATTCATTTTGCGCGAAAACTCGCTTGATGACGGCTGCTCGTGGTGGTCAGCAACGGCTCTAGCGCGGTCCACTGCACGTCCGCCAGATCGCTCCGATAAATGGCCTCAAGCTAAAAGCCATAATCTCCACCACATACAACTCCGTGGATTCTTCACCAGTCTTCACATTTGTACTAAGAAGTCGCAAGCGGAAATCATCAATAATAGATTCCACTTTACCATGCCCGGAATCACAGGTTCGTTACAGCCGAAGCCAAGCTGGCCCTACAGGAAGGATTGTTCTACACTACACCTCGAGTTCACCTGTGCCGAGAACCACGTCGATCATCGGCTTACCAAGTCGCATCTCCACTTACCAAAACGGATGAGTGGTCTTGTATGTGGACATTTACCGATGCTAAGGAGGCTGTTATCGAGCATTTTTCACGAAACGAAAGCTGATGATTGATTAAGTCGTTACCTGGCTAACATTATTGTTGCTTTAGGCTTACCGCGGACTCAAATCCTGAAAGGACTCGCGCTTTGTGAGTTCATCTGCAAAGCTGAATGAAGGACCCGGACGCTTCAGATGCGGTCCATTCCATCAAACTCCGGGACCACACATCTAGAGGAGAATGTGTTTAGCTGTCATCACACGTTGACCATCCAGTAGAATGGCAGAGCGCTCCATTGTATTGCGGAGTTCACGCACGTTTCCAGGCCAGCTATGCTGAGCAAGCAGATCGAGAACATCGGGCGCAATGCGCACGCCAGGACAGAACCTTGCGACGAATGCCTCTACCAAGCCGTGCAGGTCACCCTCGCGCTCGCGCAGCGGAGGCAACTGCACCGGAAAGACAGCCAGACGATAATACAAATCCTCCCGAAACAGCTTCTGTTGTGCCAGCGTCTTTAGATCTGCATTGGTCGCTGCGACCACGCGCACATCGACCTTGAGATTGTCGTTACCGCCTAGGCGCTGCACTTCACCCTGCTCGAGAAAGCGAAGGATTTTGCTTTGCAGCGACAAGGGCATATCGCCAATCTCATCCAGAAAAAGCGTGCCTCCGTGCGCGGCATGGATGCGTCCGATACGAGACTGCATGGCGCCGGTAAACGCGCCCTTCGCATAGCCGAACAGTTCGGCTTCGAGCAGTGCTTCGGGAATAGCCGCGCAGTTTACAACAGCAAACGGGTGTTTCGCCCGTGGGCTGATCATGTGAATAGCCTGCGCTACCAGATCTTTACCGGTACCGCTCTCGCCGGTAATCAGCACTGTAGTTTCCGAGCGCGCCACCATCTCGGTCAGTCGATACACGCGCTGCATGGCAGCCGAGGTACCCACCATGCCGCGCAGGCCGCTTCTAACTTCGCCTCCCTCGCGAAGCTGTGGGATGGCTCGGCTTGGCGGGTAGGGCAGCGTGGTGTCCGGAATGCTTCCTTTATAGATGAGATCCGTAAGTTGCGAGGCTAACGGTGTCGGCGAGGCATTGGCTAGCAGTAAATGCCCGGTTTGCGCATTCAGCGTCAGGATTTCTATGCTTGGGAAGCGCTGCAGAACCATCGCGGTAAATTCATTGGCTACAATATCCGGCAGCATGGGGTCGAGCAGCAGAACCTCAACACTGTTTTCCGCGAGGCGCTCCAGGGCTTCCGCCCCGCTGCCTGCTTCCACCATGTTCCAGCGTGGCGCGCCAATTCTTTCTCGCAGTTGCACTCGCAAGCGCGCATTGGGACTGACCAGGAGAATGCAGACGGGCTGCTGATCGCCGGCAAGTATTGGGAACAATGGGACGGCCATCATTGCCGCTCTCCCGCGCCAATGATATTCGCCAGAACCTGCGTCTCGCGGCACCGGCGAGACAGCAGGCCTACGTGCACCAATGCATAAAGCTCAAGCACAAGCAAGCGCATACCCAACTCCCCGCACCGTGCGAATTAGCTTCTGCTCGCCTGTGCAATCGATCTTGTCGCGGAGATATTTCATGTAAACATCGACAATATTCGTCGAGGGATCAAAGGGAATCTGCCAGACCTGTTCCATCAAAGTCGCACGCGAAACAGGCCTGGGTGAATGTTGCATGAGAAATTCCAGTAATGCAAACTCTCTCGGCGTGAGCTCGATCTTGCGACCGTCGCGCTCGACCCTGTACTCTTCGCGATTAAGCAGCAGTCCAGGCTGTAATTTTAGCGCACTTGCAACGAGAGGAGCCGATCGGCGGCGCAGCAAGGCGCGGATGCGCGCCAGCAGCTCAACCAGCGAAAAAGGCTTCACCAAACAATCGTCGGCTCCTCCGTTCAGGCTCATCACCCTGTCTTCTGTTCGGCTGCGGCCGGTAAGCACCATTACCGGCAGTCCCGGCTGCTCCGCATGCACTGTTGTCAGCAGGGTGAGCCCATCCATCTTGGGCAAATTGAGATCCAGAAGCACGAGTTGATAGTTTCCGACCTTGAGCTTTGCCAAAGCCTCTTCACCGTCATACGCAACCTCGCCAGCAAAGTTTTCCGCATGTAGCCACGAGCAGAGCAAACGCGCGAGCGGAATGTCATCTTCTACGACCAGAATACGAGGCAACTCAGCCTGTTCTTGGACTGAGCTTGTGGCAGTTTCAGGGGGAGCACTCCCCGGTGACGCGTCTTCAAAGGCATGCCATGCCGAAGGCTGCCCGTTCTCGTGCGGAAGCAGTCCGTTGCTTTCCATAGTTTGTGGGTTCCTGAGGACTGACTATACCCGAGCCTGAGAAATCGCCAAGAGCAGAGTAGTCGGTCACGGTACTAACGTGTCTCTCATCTTTCCCAAATTTGCACTCGATTGTTCGCTCCGGCAGGGCTCTTGATTAAATGAGAGTGCTCACTCATTCACTAGCGGCAGTAAGGCCCGAATGCGTTGCATCACTGACCCGGATTTTTGCCCGAATGCAGCAATGGTGGCGCACTGCTCGGATTCAGCAGTGCAGTAACTGGAATTATTCCGGGATCGGGTTTTCCCGCAGTGCTGCCGGGGTGCGATTGGCCTCCGGCCACAACGATGGAAGGCGCGTTGTAGCCCGCCTCAAGATATTGAACGATGAGCGAAATACGGCGGTTCGCCGCATCGAAAGGGTTCTTCGTATCGCGCAGACGCTGGTCCGCGAAGCCGCGCACTTGCGAAACCTGGTTCAGGCGTACACCGCTGGTCTGCATCAGTCGCCGAGCCACATTGGCGCGATCCGAAGAGAGCTCCCAGTTGCTGTAGGTCTTGTTGTTCGAGTAGGGCTGGGCGTCCGTATGGCCTTCGATCGATATGCGATTGGGCAGACCACCGAGTTGGGTGGACAGCACTTTCAGGATTGATACAAGGACGGGCGTGGGCTGGGTGCTGCCGATTTGAAAAAAGGTGCCGCTTGGATCTTCCATCAATTCAATGCGCAGCCCTTCGGGCGTGATCGTTATCTCGATCTGTTTTTTCAGCTTGTCCAGGGGGTCGACCCGGTGAATTGACTGGAGCAGCGCAGTCTTCAGCTTGGTCATGTCCTGCTGGTTCAGCAGGATGTTCTCTCCCTTTTTCTCTTCCCGCTCCAGACCTTTGTGGGTCGCGGTTCCATTTGGATCTCGAAAGTAGCCCGAAATCTCCATTTGCTGCTGCTTGGTTGTGCTGCTCATCAGCCATAGCACGATAAACAGAGCCATCAGGGCGGTCACAAAATCCGCATACGCGACCTTCCATGCGCCTCCGTGGTGGCCGGCATGACTTGCCTTTTTCTTGATCAGCAGGACAGGAGGTTGAGGGTTTGCCATGGTCAGATCGCCACTGCGCCTTCGGCGCTCTTTCCACGGCAGACGTTCTCAAGCTCGGTAAAACTGGGGCGCACATGGGCCGGGATCGCGCGTCGGGCCATCTCGACGGCAAGAATGGGCGACATGCCCTTGATAAACGAGAGCATGACGACGCGCAGAATGTGGTAGTACCCGTGCTCGTCGCCGACGCGCTTGCTCATGGCGGAGGCAAGCGGCCCGAGCAGACCGTAGCAGAGCAGGATGCCAAGAAACGTTCCGACCAGCGCAGCCGCAACCTTGTGACCGATCTGCTCTGGCGGGCCGCCGAGCGAGCCCATCGTGATCACGATGCCGAGCACAGCGGCCACGATCCCCAGGCCGGGCAGTGCATCGGCGACCGTCGTCAGCGCGCTCGTGGGCTGCTCGGCGCTTTTATGGTGCACTTCCATGTCGAGGTCCATCATCTGGTCCACGTCAAAGGTGCTCACCCCGCCGGTGATGGCCATACGCATGGTGTCGCACACGAAATCTCGGGCGTGGTGGTCCTTGAGGAAGTTAGGGTATTTCTGGAAAATCTGGCTTTTATCGGCCTCTTCGACGTCGCTTTCGATCGAGACCATGCCTTCTTTGCGCGCTTTGGTGAACAGGTCAAACATCATTTTGAGCGTGTCCAGGTAGCGCTGTTTGGGAAACTTGGCGCCGCCGAGCACCCCGGTCAAGCCACCGATGACCCCTTTAATGACGTGCATCGGATTGGCGGCGAGAAACGTTCCAAGGGCAGCGCCAACGATGGTAAGTACCTCGGCTGGCTGGACCAGCACGGCCAGATTCCCCTTTTCCATGAGGAACCCGCCGATGACTGCGCCAAACACAACGAGAATGCCAATTATGGAAAACATGCGCTCCTTGCCCCTCTGAACAGATCCGCAAAGACCCGGGATTAACCCGATGCCACAGCGCGACGTTTCCGCCTGCCCTGTGATCCTCTTATCGGCTCATGGGTGGAAACCGTTCAGTCAAAAAACGGGCGATCCACACCTTTTCGAAAATACCTCCGTTGGTCAAGATGGCCTGTTGGCTGGTGAGGTTATGCGGGGTGACGAAAGTGGTCAAAACAGGCACTAAATACGTGTGAATTTGACGTTTTCGCGCGCGAGCAAATATACGTGGATGCCGCGTGGTGCATAACTATGCACGCGAACAGTAACTTCGGTACCGTAAACGCCTTCGCTGGACACTTGACAAGTGCCGATTCCAGAAGGGGGCATTTACACCAAAGAGACTGGCACGGTTCTGTCGATCTCCTACACCCCTGGGCAGGTCAGACCTAATTGACATTCTGGATGTGCGGCAGGGGTGACGAGTTTGTTTGCTGGGAGCCAAAGCTACAAAGATAGCCGCCACTGTCAAGAGATAGATGAGTGAAACCGTGAGCGGGAGACAGTGAAGCGGGACGAAGAAAACCAGTTTCAAGGGACAAAGCATGCGATCGCTCGAACCACGGAGTGCGTCGTGTAGATGGCCGAGCGTCCATACATCCACCCGATGACGGGCCAGCGGATGGACATGCAACGGCAAGAATGAGCGGAACAAGTTGTGGATAGGTCCACCATGCCGAAATCGCGATCAGCCAGAAGAGCAGCCCAGAAGAGCAGCATGGACGCGAAGGCGGGGAAGAGGACGTCCGAGACTGGTGTTTTGTCGCGCAAGGCCTGTTGTTGAAGAGCCGGCGAGCAGAAGGGCCAGCGGGAAGACAAGGCGCTAGTAACGAAGGCGATGAAAATCCAAAGGTGTCGTGAGGGCAAGGTAAACCCGAGGATACCGAGAACCGCCAAGTAACCGGTGCCTGCAAGCGGTATGGGAAAACCGCCTCTCAGAACCTGTCCAGAAACTAAGGGATGAGCCTATGTTGTCGCAGGCAGGGTTTGCTTCCTGGTTATAGTTTCGAATCATGTATCCGAGCGATTTGACGGACGCGCAGTGGGCGCGGCTGGAGCCTCTGTTGAAGCGTTTGCCGAGTGGACGTCATGCCGGTGGCCGTCCGTGCAAGCAGGATCTGCGCCGGGTTGCGGACGGGCTGTTGTACGTGGTGAAGACGGGCTGCCAGTGGAGGCAGCTGCCGGAGAACTTTCCTCCCTGGCGCACGGTGCACGAGCAGTTCCGCGCGTGGCGCGACGACGGCACATGGGAGCGCGTCGGCCAGGCCCTGCGCGAACAAGCCCGGGTGGCCAGGAGCCGGAGCGCCACGCCCGCCGTCGCGATCCTCGATTCGCAGTCCGTCAAGACGGCGCTAAAAGGGGGCGGCGCGGGTATGACGCCGGCAAGAAGATCAAGGGCCGCAAGCGCCGCATCGCGGTAGACACGGAGGGCAACCTGCTCGCCTGCGTGGTGCACTCGGCCGGGGGTCCAGGACCGAGCCGGCGCAGGGGCCGTGCTGAGGCGGCTCTTCTGCCGAATCGATTCCATCCAGACGGTCTTGGCCGACGGCGGCTATACGGGCAAGCATGTTGACTGGGCCCGGGAGATGTTCGGCTACGACCTCAAGATCGTGCCCAGGAACAAGCTGCTGCACCTGTTCGAGGTTCTACCCAAACGCTGGATCGTCGAGCGCAGCCTGGCTTGGCTCGGATGGTCGAGGCGGCTCAGCAAAGATTACGAAGTACGCCATACCTCGGCAGAAACCATAATCCACGTCGCCTTGCCGAGATGACGACGCCAACCCTCATGGTCGTGGGCGAGAACGACGTCTCCCCCCATCTGTGTGGCGCAGGCACGGGCTCGGCGGAGTTTCCGGATACGATGCGGCTGAGACGACGGACGAGAGCCCCGAACGAGTGGCTACGGTGCAGCGGCTTACCTGGGCCTACCTCCGCAGCGCACTTTATCCGGAAGACTCCGCTTGGTCCGCAGCATGCAATGCCTTGGCTGAGCTCAACGAACTGGGCCGGGTCGAATGCAAGTGATGCTCTCCAGCTGATAGGAAGCGGTTTCCGAGCCAACGAACATTTCTGGTGTCGGAGAATGACAGTTTGCCGTGGTAATCCGTACGGCATGGGGAGCTCTCTTCTCGGCTCACTATGCGCATTTCGGGATCGACAAACGCGCTTGTCATGATTTGTTGCTTGCACCTAATGCTTCGCACTTCAGGGCCGGTGATTCTGAGATGTACCCCGTAATAACAGGATGGAAATAGTGAAAGCACGAATCCCTTGGAAGTCGGCACCAGAACGAAATTTCCAACCTCAGACCGGGCCGAGCTCAGTTTTCGTTTCTATTCAGGCGTGCCCCCTTCGCTCGTTTGAATGCAAGGGGGTTGAGCAAGCGTCCAGTCGGTGGAGAAGGACTGCTCCAAATGCGTAGTGGCTTAGAGCGACGGGGCTGGGGGCAATGGCTCTAATGGGAGCCACAGAGTGAAGACAGAGCCGTGCTGCGGGAAGGTCGATCCCGATGGCCGGTCCAACTCTGATTTCCGGTCCGATTGTTGGTCCGACTTCGCGGAGGAGCGCACGTGGAGCTTGCCGCCGTGTTTTGCGGCGATGCGGCTGGAGATCCAGAGGCCCAGGCCGGTGCCGTGGATGCCCTTTGTGGTGTAGAAGGCTTCGAAGATGCGATTGCGTACCGGCGGCGGCATGCCGGTGCCGGTGTCGGCTACGGTGATGCGCACGCCGGGGCGGCCTGTTCTCCAGTCGGTGGCGCATTGGGTGCGCACGATCAGTTGGCCGCCGGAGCGCATGGCGTCTACCGCATTGCCAATCAGATTGTTGAGCACTTGGCGCACATCGCCTTCATAGCAGGTGAGCCTGGCATCCGCTCCAAACTGGCGAAGCGGGGTGATGCTGTAGTTGTTGAAACGAGCCGCGTACAGGGCGAGCACCTCGTCCAGGAGTTCGGCGGGATCGATCGCGCGCGGGCGGGTGGACTGACGGTGAAAGCGAAGGGTTTGCGCGACGATTTGCGAGACGCGCTGGAGTTCCTTGTCCGCCATGGCGAGATAGCCGCGCGCCTGGTCCGCGGTGACCTCTCCGCTGCGAACGATGTAGAGCAGGTTGGTGACGGCTTCGAGGGGATTGTTGATTTCGTGTGAGATGGAGGACGCGAGCTTGCCGACGGCGGCCAGCTTTTCGCTCTCAAGCAGCGCGGCTTCGGTTCGCTTTTGCGCGGACAGGTCGGTGAGGAAAACGGCTATTTCGAGGCCTTGCGCGGTGGTTCCGAGGACCGTTGCGCCCAGCAGAAAAGGGACTGTGCGGGCCGTTCTGGTGCGCAGGGCCTTTTCGTAGGGCGGGCACATGCCGGTTTGCCTAAGCTGTTCGAGGGCGGTGTGATCCCAGAAGGGCTGCCCTTCCGCGAAGTCGTCCCAGCGCAGAGCGCCCTCTCCGATGCTGTGCGGCAGGTAGCCGAGCAGGCGCGTCAGGGTGCTGTTGATGTAGGAGAGCGCTCCGAACTGGGTAGTGTTCTGGGGGTCGTTGTGGGTGTCGCTTACTGTCCCGATCATCACGCCGACGGCCGATTGCTCGATGAGGCGCCCGAACCGTGCTGCGCTTTCCCGCAGGGCCAGTTCGGCCTGTTTACGGGTGGTAATTTCGCGCGAGACTACCAGCAGACTGGTGATAGCGCCGGCCGCGTCGAGTATGGGCGTCACGGTGACGTCCCACCAGGTCGGCTCACCTTTGGAGGTGATGAACTCGCCCTCGAACTGGCCCATGCCACCGGAGAATGCCTGGTCGACGGCTGTTTTAGCGGCCGCTCCGCCGCCCTGCCAGAAGTCGAGCCAGCACTTGCCCTGGACTTCGCTGAAGTCCGCGATGCCGAGTCGCTGCCGGCCTTCCTCGTTCATGGAGAGCAGGTTGAGGTCGAGGTCGAGTACCTTGATGCAGTCGCGGGTGCTGTGCAGGATTTGCCGGCTTTGCTCCTGACTGGCGCGGAGCTGTTCCTCGGGGCGCTGCCCGGTGTCTTTATCGGGAAAAGCGTCGGGAAAAGCATTGGGAAGGGCGTCGAGCATTGCTGCCACGCCTCCGGAAAGGTTTCCGGATTTGTCAAAAACAGCCGAGATGGTGAGCTTGACCCGGGTCTCTGTGCCGTCGCGGCCGGTGACGGTGCAGGGGTCGGGCGGGCTCTCGATGAGGTTGGGGGAAACAACCTGCATCCGGTCGTGCGCGACGTGCAGCACGGCGGAAAGCGGCTGCCCGAGCGCTTCGGATTGAGTCCAGCCGGTCAGTGTTTCGGCTTTCGCGTTCATGCACAGGATCGCGCCTGCGCCGTCGTATGCGAGGACTGCGTCGCTTGTGGCCTGGAGGGTCGCGGACAGCAGCGCCTGGGCGTTGAGCGTCGCGGGCCAAGCGTTGACGGCTACTCGCGCCTGAGGGTTGGCGGCAGGGCTTGCGGCGGAATTGGTAAGTACGTGGTCGCTGATGAGTGAGGTTGATTTCATGGCAGTGAACAATGGTGACAACGACGGGAGCCGTCGGGGGGATCTCGACCGGCTGAGTATATCGAGCGCTCTGCGTCCACAATGTTGTCTAGAAAACAAAGGGTGCGTTTGTGCGGCGCATGAAAACCTGCTTGGCAGTCCTCCAGAATATGGAAAGCAGATCCTTTGGCGCAAGCGCTACCGCTGCGCTCAGGATGACAGCTTGTTGTACGTGTTTACATAAACAACTCCGTTTTTGCGCTAGCGGCCTACTGGCAATACCGTTTGCTTGAGATTGTAGCCGCGGAGTCCCAGAGCGGCTTGGCCCTTGGCCGCCGAGGCTGGGTAGTGGATCGTGACGGTGCGGCTTTCGCCGGGGAGCAGGGAGACGTAGTTATCGCTGTAGTAGGCGGGCAGGATGCGGGCGCCGGTGGCGGCTTGCTCGAGTGTGAGTTTCAGCTCGATGGCTGCTTGTTTGCCCTGGTTTGTGAGTATTGCGGTTATCACTTTCTCGTCGCCCTCGGTGCTCGTCGTAAGTTTTGTCCCGACCTGCGCCTGCGGGAGGGTGTTGAGCTTGCGCATGTCTTCATCCTTGCCGGCGAGCCAGTAGAAGTTGGTGGAGAGTTGCTTGCCGTCGGCGCCTAGCAGGTTGAGGCGGACGAAGACTGGGGCGGCGGAGGTGGGCTCCGCGAACATGACCGCGAGCGGGAGTTGCAGGGCGTTGGCGCCGGCGTCCATTGGGATGGAAACGGGGACGGTTCGGGTGAAGAGCTGCTTGTTGTCGAGCCCGTAGATGGAGGCTTCGACTTTCGCGTTGGTCAACGGGGCGGTCGTGGTGTTGATGACGGCGACGTCGTAGGTGGAGAGGTCGAGCTGGACGTGCTGCGGCTCGGAGGCGTGCATGACGCCGTAGAAGGAGGCCTGGGTGTCGTAGTCCCAGGAGAACATCTGCCACATGTTGCTGGGCCAGGCGGGCTGGGTCATCCAGATCATGCGGCCGCTGTTGGGCTGCCACAGGTGGGCGTTGAAGCCCTCGAAGATGGCGCGGTGGAGGGTGTAGTTGAGCATCTGGGCTTTGCGTTCGAAGTCGGGCAGATTCACAGGCGCGCCGAACTGCTGATCGAGGTGCTGCATGAAGGGGTGGACGTCGCCGTTGCCGCTCTGGTGCCAGTCGTGGTAGGCCCAGGCGTCGGAGAGGGGCCACTGGTTTTCGGGGGCGATCCAGGCCTGAAAGCTTTCGAGGGTGGAGAAGGAGGGGATGCCGAGCTCGACGGAGAAGCCGCGGTTGAGGGTGTCGAAGTAGAGTTTGGGGTCCTGGTAGCGGTAGGGGCCGCTATCGCGGAGGTTGACGCGGTTGGAGGAGGGCGAGTAGTAGCGGGTGCCGTCGTACTGGGCCAGGACCTTGGCTAGGCCGTCGGTGATGGTGGGCTGCGGGACGCCTTCATTGCGACCGCACCACATGACGACCGAGGGGTGGTTGCCGTAGCGCTGGACGACGTCGGCGGCGTTGGCGAGCCAGAGCTGCGGGTCCTCGGCCTCGGCGTTCCAGTCCTCGGTGGACTCCCAGAAGTCGTTCCAGACCATCATGCCGTACTGGTCGGCGAGGTCGTAGAAAACGGGCTCGGTGTTCTGGCCCATCCAATTGCGGATGATATTGACGTTGGCTTGCCGATGCAGACGGAAGAAGGGTTCGAGGTGCTCGCGGCTAACGCGCTTCATCGCGTCTTCCATGCCCCAGTTGCCGCCGCGCGCGGCGATGCGGACACCGTTGACCTTGAGGACGAGGTCGGTCATGTCGGGCTCGTTGGTAACGGGCTTGACGGCGGGGGAATTGTTTGCGGCCTCGGTAAGGGAGGAGGCCCAGCCGTCGGGGGTTTGGCGCATGCCTTCGTGGGTGACGTTGAGGATGGTTTGGTGGAGGGAGTGGGCGAGGGTGGGGTTGACTTCGACGCGGCGGAGGGTGCCGTTGGTGGCGAAGAGGCTTTCCTCGTAGGTGACCTCGCGCATGCCGAACTGGGTGGTTGTTTCGTCTCCGTTGACTGCGAGTTTGAGGTGGTAGAGCTCGGGCTTGCCGTAGCCGTTGGGCCACCAGAGGCGCGGGTGTTGGACGTGGAGCTGCGGGAACTCCTGGGGGGTGAGGGTAACGGTGGATTTGCCGGGGGCTGCGGTGATTTCCTTGGTCAGCGAAACGCCGCCCTCGAAGCCGGCGCGCAGGGTGATTTTTTCGGGAGTGTTCGCGGTGTTCTCGAGTGGTACGTCGAGGGTGATGTCGGCGGAGTCGATGGCGGGCAGGGGGAGGCTGGTGATGACGCGCGGGTCGCCTAGCTTGACTGTCCCGGTTTGCTTGAGCAGCACATTTTGCCAGATGCCGGAGTCGCGGTCGCGCTCGGCGGGGATCCAGTCCCAGCCTTCGGTGTCGGCAAAGGTGGGGCCGTCGAGCAGCATGGCGCCGCCGTTGGAGCCGGGGCCGCCCTTGATGGATTGCTCGTTGGGGATGCCGGGGTGGGGCGGCGGCGAGATACGGATGGCGAGGGCGTTTTCAGGCTGGAGCAGGGCGGTTACGTCGTACTGGCCGCGGATGAAGGCTCCGGTGAGTGTGCCGAGATTGTGGCCGTTTAGCCAGATGTCCGCGGCGTAGTTGATGCCTTCCAGGTCGAGGGTGTAGTGGTTTCGATCTACAGATTTGGAGGGCGCCGGGAACTCGACGCGGTACCAGTAGTCTTGTTTGTTGAGGGACTCGGGGATATCGAGGTTGTTGAGGTCCCAGTTGGGGTCGGGGTAGACGCCTCGATCGACCAGGGTGGTGAGCACGGTGCCGGGCACGGTGGCGGGGTACCAGCTGGCGGAGTTTTTGCCGGGGCTTGAGAGCTGGTCCCCGGTCAGGTTGACCTGGGGGGCGGCCTGTAGTTTCCAGTTGCGGGCAAGGGTCCACTCGCCCGGTCCGGTGGGCTGCAGGGTGGGGCCGGCGGGAGGCAGGGGCTGGGCTACGGGCTTGCCGAACGGGGCTTTATCGACCGGCAGGGTATCGGGGGGCTGGGGAGCGGTGTAGCCGACGAGCTGCTTTACCTGGAACGGCCATGGTTTGGAGCCGTCGTCGTAGAGGATTGTGTCGAAGTTGGGGCGGGCGGCGGCTAGCTGCTTTATGTTGGCTACGGTAGCGGCCGCGTGCTCGATACGGAAGTCGGCGATTTTGCCGCCGAAGTGCTGCCACATTTTCAGGCGCGCCGGAATGGTGGGCGGCAGGTGGGGCTGGTCCCAGGTGTAGCGTTCTTCCTGGTCCGAGAGGAAGTCCGGAGCGAGCATGAGTTCGGGGTCCTGGACTGGACCCATGGCCGGGGTGCCGATGGCTACTTCATTGCCGTCGAGGAAGAGGTGCGCGGTTGCGCCGTCGAAGCTGGCGGCGAGGAAATGCCAGTCGTCGCCGCTTACGGCTGTTTGCGCCGTGACCTGGTTGGCTACGCCGATGCGCAGTACCGGCTTGCCTGCTTCGAGGCCCAGGTAGCGCGAGTCTTCGGCGGCGGGGTCGCCGAAGCCGGCGAGCAGGGTGGTCATGGAGCTCCGGTCGGCAATAAACCAAAGCGAGAGGGTCCATGGGCTTTCGGCGGCCAGGATGGGCTCCGCTGGGTTCAGGGGATCGGCCAGTCCACGACCGCCCAGCAGAAATTTGCCGGAGTAGGGGCCGTAGACGTCCAGCTTCTCCGGTAGTGTGGCGGGCGAGCTTTGCGGGTGCGCGGGGAGTGCGGCGATGGCTGCGAGGAGGCAAACAAGGGCGGGACGGAAGGGGTGCGGCATGGACGCTGAGGGCTCCTTCGGAAGTGTCGGTCATTGTGTGGAAGCCGCGACGTGTGCACGGGTGGGTCGCGATACCGATACCATCGCGAAGTGTTTTCGATTTATTTGGAGCATACGCCGGGGAACTGACTTTTCGCGAGCCTTTGTTCATGGGGCGCTCTATGAACGAGGGGGCTTCCGGTGAGCTCTTGTGCGAGCCTCGGGGCCGATCTGCTATAAACGGCGTGTCCGCGTCTGCGAACAGAAGGGATCACGTCCATGCGCGCTTTCCTGAACTTTCCATTTCGCCATCCATGCGCCGCGGCGGCGGCTCTTGCTTTTGCGGCGACCGCTGCCGCTGCCGCGCCGGCGCCTCCGGCGAGGCCTGCCATTACCGGTATTGCGCACGTCGCGCTGGCTACACAGAACATGGCCGCCGACCGCACCTTTTACACGCATATGCTTGGCTGGAATGCGGTGGCCTCGCCGGAGTTCCGGACGGGGTGCGTTTTTACGGCGATCCGCGGCAGACCGTGGAGGTGCATCCGGCAAAGACGGCGAGCGAGCCCGTGCTGGAGAATGTGGCGTTTGCCACGGCTGACGTCGCGGCGTTGCGCTTGTACCTGAAGAGCAAGGGCGTCGCGGTGCCAAGCGGGCTTACGAAACTGCGCGATGGGGAGCAAACGTTTCGGGTGAAGGATCCCGAGGGAAACGCGATCGAGTTCGTGCAGCGGGCCGCGGAAGGCAGCGCGACAACAGGCAAGGCGCCGGAGAGCATCTCGGGTCGGATTATCCACGCGGGCTTTATTGTGCACTCGGCTGCCGCCGAAGATCATTTTTACAAGGACGTTCTGGGCTTTCACAACTATTGGTCGGGCGGCATGAAAGAGGGCGCGACGGATTGGGTTTCGCTACAGGTGCCGGACGGCACGGACTGGGTGGAGTACATGCTGAACATCCCGCCGGATCCGAGCCACCGCCAGATCGGCGTGCAGGATCATTTTTCGCTTGGCGTGGTGGACATGGATACGGCGGTGACCAAGTTGAAGGAGCGCGGCTGGACACCCAGCGCTTCGTCGAAAAAGCAGATGGGCCGGGATGGAAAGTTCCAGCTCAACTTATACGACCCGGACGAGGTTCGGGTGGAGTTTATGGAGTTCAAACCGAAGCAGGAGCCGTGCTGCCATCCGATTACGGGAGCGCAGCCAGGGGCAGACAGGTAGAAAACAATCGGATCAGTTATTTGAGTTCTTGAAGTAAAACGCCGTTCCGGCACCGACAAGGCCGGTTAACGCGGGCAATATCAAGGCTAGCAAGTCCTTTGCCTTTGTCCAGTCGCCAAACGGATTTGCGTAGCTGGCGAATGCAATGACGCCCACAAAGACTGGGTACGAGCGCCCAAGATATGCCGCTCGTACCCAGTCGCGGCGTGTTTCCTGCTTCTGATCCGCCCGCGGCTGCAAGCTGAACTGCGCAAAGGGGTGAATTTCGTTCGAACGATTCAACTGAGATTTTGGTTTTGCGGTCATAGGGCGGCGTTGAACGTCGCAGAGTGGAATCTCGCCAAAGCGCTGCTCTCAGCGCATGCATCCCTAACGGCTTGCCCGATTTGCTGAAATGCCAGCTACTTGGGCAAGTCCTGCTCGCCGGTGATGGCGAACTTGCCCGTGGCACCCGGCGCGGCCGGCGTTGCATCGGGCTGGCCGCCGCCGAGGCTCAGGGTGTACTGGCCTGCCATCATGGCGCGCTTTCCGGTTGCATCCACGACGCTCAACTGGCGTGGATCGAGCTGGAACCGCAGATGCTTGCGCTCGCCTGGACGCAGGTGGACGCGGTCGAAGGCGATGAGCTGGCGCTGCGGGGACAAATCCGTTTTGGGCGGCATCATGTACAGCTCAGCTACCTCGTCGCCGGCCAGTTTGCCGGTATTTTTCACGTCGGCTTCGACGATGAGTCCCTTGCCGGCCTGCAGGCTTGGGTCCGAGAGCTTCAGTCCCGAGAAGGCGAATCGCGTGTAACTGAGGCCATAGCCGAACCCGTACAGCGGCTCCCCTGTGTAGTAACGGTAGGTACGGTTACGCATGGAGTAGTTTTCGAACGCGGGCAGCTCGTTGACGCCGGTGTAAAAGGTCACCGGCAGCTTGCCGCCGGGGTTGTTTTTGCCGGCGAGGGTTTGCGCGATGGCGGCGCCGCCAGCCTCGCCGGGGTACCAGGCTTCGAGGATGGCATCGGCATGCGTCGCGGCCCAGTTTACGGCGAGGGCGCTGCCGTTTTCAAGCACCACGACCAGCGGTTTGCCGGTTTGTTTGCAGACGGCTCCCACGGCTTCGAGCAGTTTTTCCTGGGTGGCAGGCAGGTCGATCGATGTGCGATCACCGCCCGAGAAACCTTCGGCATGCACCGGCGTCTCTTCGCTTTCCAGCTCCGAGGTAAGCCCTACGAATGCAACGACGACGTCCGCCTTCTTCGCGACGGCAACTGCTTGGTCGAGCTCGGCGGCGGCCGGAGCCATCCAGCGCAGCGAAACGATGTCGACATCGGTTGCGCGACTGTGGCGGTACTCGATGGTGATGGCGTGCGGCCTGGCGTCGGCGAAGGTGAGGTCGAACTCCGGCATTACCGTGTCCGGCTCGTCGGTGCCGGGGGTATGCCGGGTAACGTCGACGGGCTTGCCATCGACAGTTATGGCGAGATCGCGCACATCGCGCTCCCTATTCGCGCATCCGCCGCAGCGGCCTACTTTGATGCCGAATTGGTAGGCGCCTGGCCTCGGTGGGGTGAGTGTGCCGGTCCACCGCACGGAGTAGTTCCCCTGCGAGAGGCCGGGGACGGGGCTGGCATGGGTCCAGTCGAAGTCGATTTGCGAGTCCGTCCCCGTCACGACGGGGGTGCCGGTCAGGTCCGCATTTGCGAAGTACGCGCCGGTCAAACCCTCTGCTCCGTTTGCGGTGTGGAACAGGGTGCGTGGCGCGGGCAGCTCGAGGCCGTCCGCATAGGGCGCCCCCTGTGCGTACAACACGGTCGCGCCCGCGAACTGCGCCGCGATTCCATCCACCGGCAGCACCGGATGTGACGGGATGGCGTTGTAGTTGCCTTCGAGCGCGAGCAATGAGGCGGCATTTGGCCCGACGACCGCGATCGTTTTCACGCCCGCTTTGCCGCCCGCCTTGAGAGGCAGTGTGCCGTTCTCATTTTTGAGCAGCACCATCGCTTCCTCGGCGGCCTTTTGGGCGAGTGTGCGGTGTGCGGTGCTGTCGTCCTCGCTAAAGGGAATGCTGTTGTAGGGCACGCTTTTTTCGGGATCGAACATGCCGAGTTCGATCCGCGCCGTGAACAGCCGTTTGACCGAGGTGTCGATTGCGCTCTCGGGCAGTAGCTTGCGGTGAACGGCCGCCACCAGCGTTTTGTAGGTGCCGCCGCAGTCCAGATCGGTGCCGGCGAGCACGGCGGTGGCTGCGGCGTGTTCGGGGTCAGGCGAGGTTTTGTGTCCTTCAGAAAAGTCCTGGATCGCATCGCAATCCGAGGTGACGTAACCTTTGAAGCCCCATGCATCGCGCAGGGTTCTCTGTAGAAGCATGGCGTTGGCGCAAGCGGGCAGACCATCGACCGCGTTGTACGCGCACATGAGCGAGTCAGCTTTACCGTCCACGATCGCGGCGCGAAAAGCGGGGAGGTAGGTCGACTCCAGATCATACGGCGAAGGCTGGATGTTTGCCGTGTGGCGTGTGCTTTCAGGGCCCGAGTGTACGGCGAAGTGTTTGGGCGTCGCGATCGTCTTGTAGTATGGGGCGTCTTGACGGGACCCTTGCAGGCCTTTGGTAAACGCGACGCCGAGGGTGCCGGTCAAGTAGGGGTCTTCGCCGTAGGTTTCCTGCCCGCGGCCCCAGCGTGGGTCGCGAAAGATGTTGATGTTGGGCGACCAGATGGTAAGCCCGAAGTAGCGCCCGCGGTTGCCTTCCGCTATCGCTCGGTTGTATTTGGCGCGCGCTTCGGTCGCGACTACGTCGCCTTCCTGACCGATGAGTTCCCGGTCCCAAGTGGCGGCCATGCCAATGGCTTGAGGAAACATGGTGGCGTAGCCGGAGCGCGCGATGCCGTGCAGACCCTCGCTCCACCAGTCGTAGGCGGGGATGCCGAGGCGCGGGATTGCCGGCGCGTAATCCACCATCTGGCTGACTTTTTCTTCAAGCGTCATGCGTTTAACGAGATCGTTTACGCGCTCGGCGGTCGGCAGTGATGCGTTGTTGAACGGAAAGCCGGTTTGCGACTGCGCCGATGCGCCGATGACAGCAAGTGTAAGGATTGCCGCGGCAACGAGCAGGCGCTTCGTTCCAGACACAGTCGTTGTTCGAGTATTTATTCGAGTATGGGTCGCGGTCACCGGGTCAGCCTCGTCGTGAGTGGAAGCGTAGCAAGTGGCATCTTACGCGAGCTGCATCATGCCTGACATGGTGGTGATTTCTTGCGCGCGGGACCTGAGCGCCTATCGGTGCGCTTTAGTGGTGTTCTGGCGGATACGTGCGCGAATCGCCTGTGCGGCTGTTCCAGACTGTGATGGCGCCGTCGGGCGACACGGTGGCGCGGAGCAGGTAGCCAGGGTCCGGTCCTTGTGCCGTGCCCGCCAGGTTTGCGATTTGCGGGGCAGCTGTGTTGTGGCGGGCACCGCCTTCGTCGGAGTAGTGGAGCTGCCATAGGGCGGGATGGTTCCCGGCATTGCGGAATGTGTCGAGTACCGGTACGGAGCCGCCCTTGACGGCGCCGTTGTCCATGACGGCGACGCGCGGGGCGATCGCGTCGACCAGCGCCGGGCTGGAGCTCTGGTACCAGCCGTGGTGCGAGACGACCAGCAGGTCGATGCGGCCGAGCTTGTTTTGCGGGCACATCAGGTCTTTTTCCTTGTCGCGGGTCAGGTCGCCCATGTCGAGAATACGGGTGTGGGGGCCCCATTGCAGGGCGAAGCCGAGCGAACGGGCGTTTTCGGTCGCGTCCGGAGTTTTTTGCCCGGCGTCGGCGCAGAACGGGTTTGTGCCGCCGCCGCCCGGGAGTGGGTGGTCGAGCACCTGGCCGTCCGCGCTAACGACTGTGGCCTGGAAGCCGGGCACGGGGAGCCGGTCGCCGGGGTGCATGGCGCGGTGCGCGTACTTACCGCTTGCGATGAGGTGCTGATAGGCGTCGAGCGCGTCTTTGCTTTCACCTGTGAAGGCTTCGCGGTCCGGCCCGTGGTCCAGGAACTCGCCTACGGGCACCCGCGCCACCAGCTGCGCGACGCCGCCCACGTGGTCGTCGTGGTAGTGGGTGATCAGCACCGCGTCCAGTTTGGAAATGCCGGCCATGCCCATGGCGGCCACGATGCGTTTGGCGTCTCGGCTGTCGTGATCGGGCCAGCCTGTGTCTACCAGAAGCGAATGTTTGTCCGGGGTGACGAACAAGGTGGACTGGCCGCCTTCGACGTCGATGAAGTAGAGCTGAAGCGCGCCGTTTGGCGGGGGCGGCGGTGAGGCTGGGGAGGCTGGGGAGGCTGCCACGCATGGAACTGCAATCAACGTGACCGTAAACATGGCCGCAAACATGGCCGTAAACATGGCCGTAAACATGGCAAGGACAGCAGCTAACCAGTTTTTCATTGCGAGCGCTCCTTTTGTCTATCCCTGTTCGCTATCTAATGCCAACGGCGTGGTCTGGTGCAAGCTATCAGGGAGGAACCCACATTTCAAATGCGAGATGTGGGGCACCCGCACCCGGCGCCGGCGATTGCGTTTCCCTGTTCCTATTTCCTGTTTGGGAGAGGGGCGCATCTATGCAGAGAGATACGCAAGCACGTTGCACCCGGAGACAGACTCGTATGCCACTCTCGCGCCGTGATTTCTCGAAACTTGCCGGATTTTCAGCTGCTGCCGCACTCGCCCCCGGCGCGCTCCGCGCCTCAGCCCAGAGCGGCGTGCAGCCCGGCGGTTCCTCGGTTGCCATCAAGCCGATCGGCTACTGCATTGTGGGGCTGGGCCGCATTTCGGTTGACCACTTCATGCCGGGGCTTTTGCAGTCGCAACACGGCAAAGTCACGGGGCTGGTGAGCGGGACGCCGGATAAGGCGCGGGCGCTTGCGGCCAAGTACAATGTGCCGGCGACGTCTGTTTACAGTTATGAGCAGTACGACAAGATGCGGGACAATCCCGCGATCGATGCGGTGTATATCGGGCTGCCGAACAGCATGCATGCCGAGTACACGATTCGGGCGGCGAAGGCGGGCAAGCATGTGCTGTGCGAGAAGCCGATGGCATCGACCGTTGCCGACTCGCGCGCCATGATTGCCGCCTGCGCGGCTGCGCAGCGGAAGCTGATGATCGCGTATCGCTGCCAGCTTGAGCCGGTGAACCTGAAGGCGATCGCGCTGATCCGCTCGGGCGCAATTGGGCAGGTGCAGGCGATCGAGAGCGCGAACGGCTTCAATATCCAGGCCGGGGAGTGGCGATTGAATAAGAAGCTGGCCGGGGGCGGTCCGCTGATGGACGTCGGGATTTACTCGCTGAATGCCAGCCGCTATCTGACGGGGGAGGAGCCGCAGGTGCTCTCGGCGTATAGCTCGGTGATCGACCATGATGGCCGCTTCAATGAAGTCGAGGAAAATGTCGGGTGGACGATGCGGTTTCCTTCGGGCATTGTGGCGAGCTGCAATACGACCTATGGCGCGGATATGGACGGGTATTACAAGGTGCATGGGTCCAAGGGAATGATTGAGCTGTCGCCCGCGTTTGGGTATGAGGGGATTCATATGACTGGGTTTACCGGCAGCGGGGCCCAGAAGCAGCCGCTCGACATGCCGGAGCCGATCAAAGATCCGCAGCAGTTCACGGTGGAGGCCGACTACTTCGCCGACTGTGTCCGCAATGATAAGCCGGTGAAAATGAGCGGCGAGGAAGGGCTGCGGGATATGGAACTGATGATGCAGATTTACCGGGCTGCGGGGATTAAGACGTCCTAAAGCAGCCGCATGAATGGTACGGGTGAGTCAAAAGCAGATCCTTTGGCGCAAGCGCTACCGCTGTGCTCAGGATGACGACTTTTGTAGGGACAGTAATTTACTTCTGCTTCCACGCGGTGCATGGGCGCCAAAATAGATCATTTTGAGCGTGTGTATGAGAGAGTCCCAGTCCGGGAGAGAGAACGGGGCTTCACACGCATTGAGAGCGGTTCCTGAACTACTGCTCAGGAACACCCATGTCTCAGAAGCGAGATGTGGGGCACCCGGTTTAATACGCTGGCTGAGCGAGCAGGCCTATCTATCGGGAGTAGTTTTGCGCGTATACGTCGGGGGCTACACCGGCATGGCGGGCGAGGGCACGTAGTTCCACTGCCTGCTGCTTGAGCATGGGGCCGCCGAGGGTGACGAGAAAGGGACGCCCACCGGTCTTGCTCCATACCTGCGCATTGAACTTGGGGAAGCGATGGTCGAGGGATGCCGCTTTCCGCGCCGCAACATCCTGCCGGTCGTAGGTGTAGGCGATAACGCGCCAGATTTTTGTACCGGGGGGGAGGGTATTTGTCGGGGTGTTGGGAGCAAGGGTTACTGCGTTCGGCGCGGCTGCTGCCTGCTCGCCGACGGGTGCGGGCGCGGGAGTTGTTGGGGCTGTGATTGCTGGGGCTGTGGTCGTCTGCTTCGCTGTTTTCTTTGCGCTGTGATGGAAAACCAGGAACAGAATCAATAGCAGGACGGCTGCGCCGACGCCCAGGTAAATGCCGCGGCGGCTTGCGTTCGCAACATGTTCGGGCGGTCCCCACGCGGTTTCTTCGTGCTGGGGCGTTTGCCGGGGGGCGCGACTGCTGAGCGGCTGTGCGGCGCCCACCGCGGCGGCATTTTCCTGGGTTTCAGCTTCCCATATTGAAACGGCAGCCGGCGCCCGTGCGGGGGAGGAGGTTGCCTTTTTAGCCGGGGCCGGGGCCGATGCCGACACGGACGCCAGTGCCGATGCCGGTACCGATGTTGGTACAGACGCGGCGGCAGCAGGGGGCGGCGGCGTGGCAGGGGCGCGGTTTGAGCGCAGCAGTTCCGCTTCGATCTCCGGAACGCCCCAGGCGCCGCGGGCGGTGTTGCGGACGATAGCGGCAAAGGGTTCCGGCAGTGCCAACGCATCGGAGGAGTCGTGCAGGCGGTTCCCTGTCAGGGATCGGTAGATGATCCCGGCCAGCCCGAAGGCATCGGTTTGCGGCGTAATGGCGCCTTCCAGTTGCGCGTCCTCAGGGGCGGGCGCGGGGCGGGCGCAGTCGGAGCGCAGCTTGATCCGGTCGCCCGCGGCCAGCACGCTTTCCGGCTCCACCAGCCCGTGCACCAGGCCCTGGCCGTGCAGGGCATGCAGTCCGCCGGCTACGACAGTGGCGACTTCGAGGGCTTCATCGGCGCCCAGGCGGCGCCCGGCGAGGATTTCAGCGAGCGATTCCTGCGTTGGCTCGAGCACGGCATAGCTGAGCGGGGTGCCGTCGAGCTCCGCATCGCCGTAGCCCTCGACCTTGATAAGGAAACGGTCGCCGGCAGCCTGGATGGCCCGGTAGCGCGCCTGCAGTACCGTCTGGTCGTTCAGGGCCTCGGTGAGGCGGAGCACGGCGGGTTTGCCGTCGCTGCCGGTGGTTGCAAAAAGGGCGCTGCGGCCTTCGGTGCGCAGTAAACGGCCGAGCGTCCATTGCCCGGCAAGGGTGGTGCCTTCGTAATCATTCCAAAGCTGCATCAGAGGTCAGATCCTGTTCCGGAAAGTCCCAAACATTCCAAAGCAGCGCATTATGGGCGGTTCGCCGGAATGCGCAAGGGGAAAGGCCAGCAAGCGGTGCGGAAATGCGGCAGATCCCAGCGGGAGGCTGCCTCACGCAATTGTAATGGCTTGCCTGCCCGCCAAACAGAGCTCAGACCCGGTGAGTACCGCAGTAAGTGGGAGGCGGTGACTTCCCGCGCTACTCTGGTAACAAGGACGCCCGGCCCGTGAAACTGATGATTGTGGAAAGCCCGAACAAGGTGAAAAAAATCAAGGGCATTCTTGGCTCGGGGTGGGAGGTGGCTGCCAGCGTGGGGCATATTCGCGACCTGCCGGTGAAGGATCTGGGAATCGAAATGCCCGGTTACCAACCCCGGTACGAGTTGAGCGAGCGGGGGGCGGATGTGGTGAAACGGCTGCGCGGTGTCGCGGCGAAAGCGGACTCAGTGTATCTGGCGACCGACCCGGACCGCGAGGGGGAAGCGATTGCCTGGCATCTGGCGGAGGCGTTGAAGCTGAAGAATGCTCGCCGGGTGAGTTTCGATGCGATTACGGCTGAGGTGATTCTGCGGGCGATCGAGCGGCCGCGCGCGGTGGATGGGAACCTGGTGCATGCGCAGGAGGCGCGCCGGGTGCTGGATCGGCTGGTGGGGTACCAGGTGTCGCCGGTGCTGTCGCGGCAGACGGCGCGGAGGGGGTTGAGCGCGGGCCGGGTGCAAAGCCCGGCTGTGCGGCTGGTGGTGGATCGGGAGCGGGAGATCCTGGCGTTTGTTGAAGTGCGGCATTTCGGGGCGGAGCTGAGCTTTGACGGCGGGAGCTGGCGGGCGCAGTGGGAGACTGGGCCGTTCCTTGCCAAGTCCTTGGAGGGCAACGCCAAGTACATTCTCGACGAAGCGCTTGCGACTCGCGCGGCTGCCTGCCGCGACTGCGTTGTGATTGCGTCGTCGAACCGCATTGCGAAGCAACCGCCTCCGGCTCCGTTTACCACCAGCACCATGCTGCAGGCGGCGAGTGTGCGGCTGGGCTGGAAGCCGGACGTGACGGCGGGGGTGGCGCAGAAGCTTTTCGAGGCGGGCCTGATTACGTATCACCGGACCGATTCGCAGAACGTCAGCGCCGAAGCGCTGAAGGAGGTTCGCGCGTATGCGGGAGGGCGTGGGCTGCCGCTGCCGGCGAAGGGCCGGACCTGGGCGGCGCGCGGCAATGCGCAGGAGGCGCACGAGGCGATTCGGCCAACGCACTTCGCGACGGAGCAAGCAGGCGAAGACTCGGCGCAGGGGGCGCTGTACCGGCTGATCTGGCAGCGTGCCGTTGCCTCGCAGCTTGCCGATGCGGAGTGGAGCGTGAACACGACGCGGCTGCAGGCGAAAGCCGGGGGCGAGACGTTTCTGTTCAAGGCCGAGGGTCGCACGCTGGCTGCGCCGGGCTGGAAAACGCTGACGGCGAAGGATGCGGCGGACGAAGAGGAGGAGGATGATGAGGAGGAAGGCGGCGGCAAAGTGCCGGTGCTTGCCGTGGGGGCGGGGGTGCGTGCGGAGAGCGGGCGGGTGCTGCACAAGAAGACGCAGCAGCCGCTGCGCTATACGCAGGCGACGTTGATCAAGAAGCTCGAGAGTATTGGCATTGGCCGGCCCTCGACGTATCCGGCGATTTTGAAAAACGTGCAGGCGCGCGGTTATCTTGAGGACGATAAGAAGTATTTGCGGCCGACTGAGCTTGGGTTTGTGGTGATCGATGCCCTGCTGACGCGATTTTCGTTTGTGGAGTATGCGTTTACCCGCGACCTGGAGCAGCAGCTTGACGATATCGCCGAGGGAAAGGCGGAGTACCTGGCGGTGGTGAGCGCGGCGGATGCGCGATTGCAGGGAGAACTGCTGGCGCTGGGGGGCGCGGTGAAAACCGTGCCGATGGGTGCGTCGAGACTGCCCGCGTTCGCGTCCAGATCGAGTTGGCAGCCGACAGGCGCAGGCCCTCGAGGAAACTGGCCCCGTCGCCCGGAAACGGCCGCTGCCGCACCTGCAGCCGGCAATCCTGTTCCCCGAGTTCCAGCCGGGTTTTCGAGTGATGCCCAACAGCCCACGAAAAGTACGAGCCGGAAGCGAGTTACTGGCCGGCCTGCCACCCCGACAAGCCCGGCAAAGCGCACACGGAAGCTGGCCGGAACTTCGGCTGCAGCGGGTGAAAAGGTCGCACAACCCGGCAAGCAAACCTCGCGAACACGCACCGCAAAAGCAAGCGCCGAAACTCATTCAGCCTTGCCATGCCCGGTCTGCAAGGCAGGCTTTGTTCGCCTGCCGAGCCAAGAGGCGAAGTTCTATGGCTGCTCGGCATTCAGCGAGACTGGGTGCCGCTTGACGATCGGACGCACGATCGCCGGGCGTCCAATACATGAAAGCGATATCGCAGCGCTCTGCAAGGAAGGCCGAACCGACACGCTCAGCGGGTTCACCTCGAAAGCCGGACGTCCCTTTGAGGCCGTGCTTGCCCTCACGGACGAGGGCAAGGTCGAGTTCTCGTTCCAGCCGCGCAGCTTCTAAAGCGATAGCAGCGATGGTGTAGGGCGGTTCAAAAACAGATCCTTTGGCGCAAGCGCTACCGCTACGCTCAGGATGACACCTCGTTTTGTACAGGACAGTAACTCTGCTTCTACTTCAGGGCAGCAGGCCATCCTTCGACATTGAATACGGCCGCGCCGCTTCGCTTACGCCCCAACTCGTGTTTGGGGTCGCCTGCATGGCAAACTGCAACTCGCCGCCGGCCATGATTTCGCTGTGGGTCAGGTAGGTGCGCTCGAGCGGCTTGCCATTGAGCAGGACGCGCCCTACGTATCGGTTTTGCGCGGACAGGTGCTCAGCGACGATGCGGAACTGCTTGCCGTTTGGCAGGTGCAGGGTTGCCGCGTTCATGAATGGCCGCCCGAGCACGTACTGGTTTGCGCCGGGGGTGACCGGGTAGAAGCCGAGCGAGGTGAATACGAGCCATGCCGACATCTGGCCCAGGTCGTCGTTGCCGACCAGGCCGTCGGGTGCGGGCCGGTACTGCGAAGTTACGATCTGCGCGAGACGTTCCTGGGTTCGCCAGGGCTGGCCCGCGTAGGCATATAGATAGGCCAGGTGGTGGCTGGGTTCGTTGCCGTGGATGTACTGGCCGATCATTCCGGCGATGTCTTCGATGTCGGCGTACTGCTTCATGTCGACGTGCTGGTCGAACATGGCGTCGAGTTTAGCGATGAGCTTGGCGTCGCCGCCGAGCGCCGCGATCAGGCCGGCTTCGTCCTGGGGCTCAAACCAGGAGTACTGCCAGGCGTTGCCCTCGGTGAAACCTGACGCTGCGCCGGCGCGTGCGGGGTCGAACGGGGTGCGGAACTGTCCGTCGGCGAGTTTGGGCTCGACGAAGCCGTCTTTCTGGTTAAAGACGTTGCGCCAGTTCTCGGCGCGTTTTTGAAAACGCTGGGCCACGTCTTCGCGGCCGAGCCGGTGGGCGGTTTCGGCGATGGTCCAGTCGTCGAAGGCGTACTCGACAGTTTTGGAAGCGGCTTCCGTGTCGTTATCGACCGGCACGTAGCCGAGGCGCATGTACTCGCCGAGGTGGCCGTAGGGGGCATAGGTGGCGCTGGCGACCATGGCGTCGAGGGCCCGGTTTGCGTTCTCTTGCGAGAGGTCTTTGGCGATGGCGTCGGCAAGCTCCGGGACGGAGTGGTAGCCGATCATGCACCAGGTTTCGATGCCCTGAAACTGCCAGATCGGGAGAATGCCGAACGGGCTTTCGGTTTGGGAGGCGAGCATCGAGTGCACGAGGCTTTCGGTGCGGGCGGGCGGCTCAAGAATGGTCATGAGCGGCTGCTCGGCACGGAAGGTGTCCCACAGGGACAGGCTCGAGACGAAATCGAAGCCCTTGGCCACGTGTACCTGGTTGTCGGGCCCGCGATAGCTGCCGTCGGTGTCCATGGAGAGCGAGGGCGCGAGCAGGGCGTGGTAAAGCGCGGTGTACAGGTTTGTGCGGGTAGCGGGGTCGGCGTTGAGATCGAGGACGGACAGGGCTTTTTCCCAGCTTGCTTTCGCGGCGGCGTGCGCTTTGTCGAAGTCGAGTCGCGGCTGCTCGGCGTCGAGATTCGCGATGGCGTGGGCTTCGTCGGTGGGGGAGATCGCCATAGCTACGGTGAGCGGCGCGTGCAGCTGACCGAAGGAGAAGACGGCTTCGAGGCCTCGGCCCTCCATCGATTGTGTGTCTTGGGGCGTGGTGCCGGGGGTGGCGAAGCCGTGGTAGGGCAGCGGCTCGGGCTCTTTGTCGTAGAGGGCGTGGGTGGTGAGCGGCGCGCTGAAGCGCATGGCAAAGAAGAGCTGCCGGCCGGGCGCCCAGCCGCGTGTTTCCCGCATGCCGGTGACGGTGCCGTCCGCGCGGAGGCGGATGCGCGACCACAATACTTTGCCGGGATAGTTGTAAATAGACGAGCGCAGGTCGAGGAGCAGGTGCGCGGGTTTGTCCGGGGGGAAGATGAAGCGGCTGATGCCGGTGCGCGGGGTCGCGGTCAACTCCGCGTGTACGGCGGAGTCGTCGAGGGTGACGGAGTAGTAGCCTGGGTGAGCTTGTTCGTTCGCGTGCGAGAAGTGCGAGCGGTAGCCCGGCGTTGTGGCGTCGCCGGGCTCGAGCGGGACTTGGTCGCCGGCGATCGGCTGGAGCAGGAAGTCGCCTAGGTCGGAGTGGCCGGCGCCGGAGAAGTGGGTGGCTGAGAAGCCGAGGATGGTTGTGTCCTCGTAGCGGTAGCCGGCGGCCCATTTGTAGCTGTGATTGAAGGGGCGGATCTGGGTGTCGGGACTGATCTGCACCATGCCGAACGGGACCGTCGCGCCGGGGAAGGTGTGACCTTCGGCGCCGGTGCCGATCATGGGATTGACGGCGTTGTAGGGGGTGGACGGCTGCTGCGCTGCCAACAGAAAGCAGGGCAGGAGCAGCAACCAGAGAGGCAAAGTGAAAACGCGATGCATAGCTGATTATGCCTTCAAGACTAAAACCGCCTGCGGGCTGGCGGCCACTTCGTGGCGTTTTACGTTGTGTTTTGGCTGCAGGCAGTTGTGGCCCTCGCGATGCTCGGGATCGAGGAAGCCGATATCGAACATCGCGAGAGCCACGGAAGTCTGCACCGCCACTTCACGCAAAATGGCACGGAGTGCCCGCCAGCCGCGCAGGCGGTTTTGGGTATTCTTGTCGTTTACATGGCCGGCAGCGGGCTTTTACTGGGCGCGAGAATATCGTCGAACCGAGCCGGCGTGCCCTCGACCCGTTGCAGAGACGGGTAGCGCAGGCCCTTGTGATAGTCGAGCGGAATGGTCTTGTACTGGTCGCCGCGCGCGAAGATGAGCTGGATCGGAGTGGTTCCCTTTTCGGCATTGACGATGGCTTTCTTCAGAACGGCTGCCGAGTAGGCGGTGCCGTTGACCGAGACCAGTTCCATGTCGGGCGTGATGCCTGCTTTATAGGCGGGGCTGTTCCACCATACGCTGCCTACGGCGCCGCTGCTGCCGCCGCTGGTTCCGCCGCTGGTTCCGCCACGACGCGAACCGATGGCGAAGCCGAGCGAGGTGGAGAAGTCGGCAAAACCGCTGGTCGCCTGAACCTTCTCATACCAGGCGGTGGGTTTGTCGGTGTAGACCAGCTTGTAACCGCCGCGGGTAAAGCCGTCCTCCGGCACCTGGGGGTGTAGGTCGAACACGCGCTCCTTCAGGAAGCCCTCCCAGTCGAACGGGGCGACGGTGTTGAGCGCTTTTACGACGTCCTCGAAATGATAGGTGAAGGTGACGTAGCTGCCGTTGTACGGGCCGTAGAAGAGCTTAGCGAAGTCGTCGAGGGACTTCTGGCCGTCCGTCAGTTCGCGGATTTTTGTGTCGGTGTCGAGCCAGATGAGCTCGCCTTCGGTGTAGTAGTCCTCGGGCCGCTGCCAGCTTACCCAGGTTATGGGGCTGCGCTGCGACACCGTTGGCTGATTGGTGGTGTCGATGAGCGGGCGCCATTCGCGGCTCGGGCTGATCTCAAAGCCGGCGGCGACCAGCGCGAAGACGTCGCGCGTTTCCTCGGGGGTGCGCATGCCGGCGCGCGCGGTCAGCACATTGCCGAAGTACTGGGTCATGCCTTCGTAGACCCAGAGCAGGTCGTCGCGCATGGGGACGTTGAAGTTCGGGGTCCAGAGGTCGGCGGGGCGGCGGAACTTGCCGTCCCAGGAGTGGGTGTACTCGTGGCCGAGCAGATCGACGCCGCCGACGCCGGCCGCCCAGTCGGTGAAGTAATTGGCGGGGTGGCCATCTTCGCTGGACTGGTGGTGCTCGAGGCCGACGCCGCCGACCTTGTCGCTGAGCAGCAGCAGGAAGTCATAGTGGCCGTAGTGATGCGAGCCGTAGAGTTTGTCGGCTTCGGCGGCGAGGCGCTTGTGCTTGTCGAGCTGGTCGGGGGTGATCTCCAGGTCTTCGGGCTTGTCGGCAAAGACGTCGAGGTGGACGATGTCGGTGGGCGCGGGCGACAGGTCGATCTGCTTATAGTTCACGCCGCCGTAGAGGGGCGAGTCGACCAGTGTGTTGAGCGGGGTTTGCTTGAAGGTGACAGTCGCACCGTTTACGGACGCGGTTTCGAGGGCGGTGGCGTACTTCCAGCCGTCGGGCAGTTTAATCGTGGTACCAAACGGGATCTGGCGCGAGAAATAGCCTGCCGGGTACATGAGGACTTCGTTCCAGGCGAGGTCGGCGATTTCGTTCGAGATCTGGATGCGGCCTTCGCTGCGCTTGATGGGGGACAGGTACTGGAAGTCGAGGCCGACGGTGGTGGCGCCTGGGGTGAGCGGGACGTGAAAGGCGTAGACCTCGACGCGGTCGCGCACCCACTGCACTCGCTTGCCATCGACTGTGGTGATGATGCCGCCGAGCTTGGAGATGGGGCCGGTGGGCGAGTGATTGCCGGGGATCCACTGCGGGTAGAGCAGCACCAGTTCCCTGGCGTTTTTCTCGACCGGGATGTCTTCATGCACGGACGCGATGCGACGGGCGTTGTCGCTGAGATCGACCGTCAGCTTAACGGGGCCGATGTAGGGTTTGTCGACCGGCGCGGTGATGGGCGGCGGCATGGGGTCCGGCTCGGGCTGGGGCTGCTTTTGCGCGTGGAGGGACGCAGGGGAGGCGAGGGCGACGGCGAGGAGGAAGCGCGAGCGGAAGAGGGTAGGCTCCATGTAGGAGCAGTGTATACGCGGTTGTGTGCGGAGCTGCCTGGTTTTTTTCCAGGACGTCTCGCCCGCGCTTACGACTTAGTTTGCGAAGTTATAGGCCCTGTCGATCTCGCCTGGTATCCGGGTACCTACTGCTTGTTCTCCAGCCTGGTTTCGATCTTGGCGATGCGCTCGCGGTGATCGAAGAGCATTGCATTGAGGGTAGTGGTTTGCCGGTTCAGTTCAGCCCGTAGCGCGTCGCCTTGCGTTTGCATTTCACGGCGCAGTTCACCGAACTTCTGGTCGTGTTCAGCAGTATGCCGAACCCGACCAGAATAAGCGTTCCCCATTGAATCGCCTCGTGCAAAATTATTCTCTCCGCTCGTGTTGCCGTTCGATTTTAGTATCGCCGGCCTTTCCCGGCTTGCGATGCCGTCCCAATATGTGGGTGGGCACTCCAGTAGTCCTATGACAAGGAGCGCACCTTGCTAATACTTACGATATGCTTGCGCTGCAAATTTTCATCGCGAGACCTCGGCGCCGGTCAGCGTTGTGTTTGCTTGGAGCGGCAACGTCTGCGAGGAGCCGCCGACGGCGAAGGTGTAGGCACCGGGGGCGACTTTCATCGTGCCGGCTGCTTCGTCGTAGATCGAGAGATAGAGCGGGTTGATGTCGACCGTAACCTCGCGGCTTTCGCCGGGGGCGAGCATGAGTTTGTCGTAGCCGACCAGACGTTTCGGCGGCTCATCGGTTGAGGCTGGGAGCATCGCGTAGACCTCGGCGACTTCAGAGCCGGGGCGCTTGCCGGTGTTCTTCACGGTGAAATGGACAGACGGCTTTTCGCCTGGGGTGACCTGCAGGCCGGAGTAGCTAAAGGTGGTGTAGGAGAGGCCGTAGCCGAAGGGGAAAAGCACTGGCTTGTGCTCGGCGTCGTACCATTTGTAGCCGACTTTGAGGCCTTCGTCATAGTGGACCGAGTAGCCGGAGCGCGTGTTGCCGCCGGTGTTGACGGCATTGGAGCCGGCGCCTTTGTCCTCGGCGGGCAGCGGGGCGATGGTGGGGTGGGGCAGCTCGGCGTCGTTCATGGGGAAGGTCATGGCGAGTTTGCCGGACGGGTTCACGCCGCCTGTCAGCACGTTTGCGAGCGCGGTGGCGCCGCGCGAGCCGCTGTACCAGGCCTCGACGATGCTCTCGACCTTGCCGGCCCAGGGCATGAGCGCGGCGGTACCGGTTTCAAGCACGACTACCGTGTGCGGATTGGCCGCGGCGACAGCCTCAACGAGCGCGTCCTGGTTGTCAGGGAGCCCGAGCGTGGGCAGGTCCATGCCTTCCATCTCCCATTGCTGCACGAAGACGATAGCGAGGTCAGACTGCTTGGCCAGCGCGGCGGCGGCGGTTGCGTCTTCGCCGGAGTTGAACTGGACCTTGGCGTCAGGGAGGGCCTTTTGCAGCTGCTTGAGCGGGGAGGTGGGGAAGAACACGTGGGTGTGGTTCTGGAAGACGATGGCTCCCTGGGCTGGATCGATGGCGTTGCCGCCTGGCGGGTCAACCTGCGCGGACCCTCCGCCGGAGAGCATGCCTACGTCGGCGTGCGCTCCGATGATCGCGACCGTTTTCAGTTTCCGGCCCTCAAGCGGCAGGAGGTTGCGCTCGTTCTTGAGCAGGACGATGGAACCCTCCTCGACTGCCTGCGCGACATCGAGGTCGCGCTCGACGTCGATGACGCTTTTCTGCGGGGGGTAGTCGACGACACCGGTGGCGAAGTAGGAGCGCAGGAGGCGATGCGCGTGGTCGTCGATCTCGGCGAGCGAGACCTGTTTATTCTCGACAGCTTTTTTCAGCTTGGGCCCGAAGAACTCGTCTACCGGCTCCTCGTTGTCGAGGCCCGCGTGGAAGGCTTTCACGGTCGAGTGGGTGGCGCCCCAGTCGGAGACGACGAAGCCGGGGAATTTCCAGTCGCCCTTGAGCACGTCGCGCAGAAGGTAGTCGTTTTCGCAGGCGTAGTCGCCGTTGACGCGGTTGTAGGAGCACATGACGGCGCCGGGCTGGGCGTCGCGGATGCCGATCTGGAAGGCGAGCAGGTCGCTTTCGCGCATGGCGCGCTCTGAGATCTCGGAGCTCACGACGGTGCGGCCGGTTTCCTGCGGGTTCACGGCGTAGTGCTTGATATCGCCGATGACATGCTGGGCCTGCTCGCCAGACATGAGCTGGCCGACGAGGGTGCCGGCGAGCACGGGGTCTTCGCCCAGGTACTCGAAGGTACGGCCGTTGCGGGGCTCACGGGTGAGGTTTACGCCGCCGCCGAGGGTCATGTTGAAGCCTTGCGCGCGCAGCTCGCGGCCGATCATGGCGCCGTACTCGTAGGCCGCGTGGCGGTCCCAGCTGCAGGCTGCGCCGAGGTTGCTGGGCAGGGCGGTGGAGTAGCGTCCGTTTTCACCTGAGGAGCGTACGCCGTAGGCTGCGTCGGACATATCGATGCCGGGGATGCCGAGCCGCTCGATGGGCGCGATGTAGCCGGCGCCGCCGTTGGACTGGGCGGTGAGGGGCATCTGCCACTGGGCTTCGTGGGCCATGCCGTTGCCGTGGAGCAGGCTGAGCTTTTCGTCGAGGGTCATCTCTTTGAGGACGAGATCGGCGCGCTCGTCGGGCGAGAGGCTCCGGTTCATCCAGGGCCGCGATTTGGGCTGAGTCTTGGCCTGCGTCTGTGGTTGCGCCGCAGATTTATGCCCATGCGCTACGGTTGTCTGCGCGTGTCCGGTATCCATGCCTGTTGCCAGCGCTGCGATCAGCGTCCATGCGCCTAAGACGCCCATCCTGCCATTCATTCTGTTGCCTCGGGTAAAAATGCCACGCCTGAGTGTAAGCAAAGCTGGGATTTTGCGCCAGCATTCTCCCTGCGCAGGATTACCGAAGGTGCCAAAACGGGAATACTTCGGTCTAGCGATTGTCCTGAGGTTTGGGAGCCGACTCGTCCAGAAGCTGCTTGAGGTAGGGCTGCCAGATCGCGGGCAGTGTATGGGTACCGTGGCCGCGGGTTTGGTCGGTGATGGGGAGGAGCACGAACCGGCCGTGTGGAACGAGGTGAATCGCCCCGTCAGAGATGTGGAGCTCTGGCGGGTTGATGAAGTCGTCGGCGGAGTTGATCTGGAGGAGCGGGGCGGTGATGGCCGCGAGCTTCGGGTAAGGGTTGTAGTTGCGCGAGGCGTTGAACTGGTAATACATATCGTCAGCGTCGAGATGCGGCACGACGCGGTCCAGAGCGTGTGCGAGGTAGGCATCGGCTTCGTCGCGGGTGGGCTCGTGCTCCCCCATTTGCAGCGGACTTGAGCCCATCAGGATTTCGATCTGATAGGCCGCACGCAGGCCGGCGACCGGCTCCTGTTTGTAGTCACCGCCGTGGAAGCCGGGATCCCCGGTGATGGCGTCCATGACCATTTTGCGGGTCATGCGGTTGCGGCCGCCGATCTCGACCGGCTGGCAGGCGAGCGGCATGAGCGCATCGGAAAAGGTCGGGAACATTTCGCCCCAGAGGAAGGCGTGCATGCAGCCCATGCTGGTGCCGAGGATGAGCCGGGCGTGGTCGACATGGAGGCCCTGGGTAAGCAGGATGTGCTGGGCGCGCACCATGTCGTCGTAGTCGTATTTGGGGAAGCGCAGATGCAGGCTGTCGCTGGGCTTGGACGAGTCGCCGTGGCCGATTCCGTCGGGGAGGATGATGAAGTAGCGGCTTGCGTCGAGCAGTTGGCCCGGACCGAACAGGACGCCGGCGAACGCGGGGCCGAGGAACTGCTCAGCGGAGCCGCCGGTGCCGTGGAGGATCAGGACGGCGTTGTCGACGCGGCCTGCGGCATTGCGGTGCGGCTGGCCGAGGGTGACGTAATGAAGGCGCAGGTCGGCCAGGTTTTCGCCGTCGGTGAAGCGGAAGTTGTGGGCCGTGTAACTCCCCGAGGTCCCGTGCGGATATTTGCTGAGGTCATACTCGGCGCCATGCGCGGCGCGGGGGACGCCGACGGTGTTTTGCTGCGTCTGTTGGGCGAGCACGCAGCCGGCGAACAGCAATGAGAGTGCGAGAAGGATGTTGCGCATCAGCTGAATCCCTTCGGGTGCTCGGCGGCGACGCCCGTTGCTTTTTCGAGCGCGAGGCCGGCGTTGGCGACTGTGCCTTCATCGAAGAGGCGGCCGATAAACGTGACGCCGTGCGGGACGCGGCGGGGCGGGGAGAAGTGTGGGAGGGGGTGCGCGGGGTCGGGGGCCCAGTCGCTGCGGGCTTCGCTTACCTCGACGAAACCGGCGCGAACGGTGAGCGAGGGGTGGCCGGTGAAGTTGGTGATCGTAAGGGTTTCGTCGCGGAGCGAGGGGACGAGCAGCACGTCTACCTCCGCGAAGATGCGGGCCATTTCCCCGGCGACGCGGCGGCGCATGCGGTCGGCCTGGACGTAATCGACGGCTGACAGAAAGCGGGCCTGGCGGAAGGAGTTGGGCCAGGCGTCGGGCACCTGCATTTTGAGCTGGTCGACTTTGTGCGAAAGGGTGAGTTCTTCAAAGGCGGCTGCGGCTTCGGCGAACAAGATGAGCTGGAGCGAATCGTAGGGCCAGTCGGGGAGCGAAACCGGGACGGGCTGCATGCCTAATTCCGGGAGCATGGCGAAGGCGGCGCGGTCGACGTCGGTGGCAGGCGGCTCATGGAGCCACTTGGGGAAGTAGCCGACGCGCAGACTCTGTACGGACTTGCCGGCGTCGAAATTGAGGGTTGTGGGCACGCTGGCGACGTCGCCGGGGTCGGGGCCGGTGATGGCCTGGAGGACGAGCATGGTGTCTTCGACGCCGCGCGCCATGGGGCCGAGCTTGTCGAGGGACCAGCAGAGGGTCATGGCACCGGTTCGGGCGACGCGGCCGTAGGTGGGGCGCAGGCCGGCGACACCGCAGCGCATGCTGGGGCTGACGATGCTGCCGCCTGTTTCGGAACCGATGGCGAAACCGACCAGACCGGCGGCAACGGCCGAGCCTGGGCCGGCGCTGGAGCCGGAGGCGCCTTCCTCGAGCAGCCAGGGATTCATGGTTTGGCCGCCGAACCAGACGTCGTTGAGGGCGAGCGCGCCGAGCGAGAGCTTGGCGACCAGCACGGCGCCTGCGTCCTGGAGGCGCTGGGTGACGACCGCGTTTGTTTGCGGGACGCGGTCGCGGAAAGGCTCGGCGCCGTAGGTGGTGGGGATGCCGGCGGTGTCGAGCAGGTCTTTGGCGCCCCAGGGAATGCCTTGGAGGGGGCCGCGGGGGTGATTGGCGGCGAGTTCGGCGTCGGCTTTGCGGGCCTGGTCGAGAGCGAGCTCGGGCGTAAGGGTGATGACGCAGTGCAGTTTGGGGTCGTAGCGGCGGAGGCGGTTGAGGTAAATATTTGTGAGCCGCTCAGAGGTGATCTGCTTGTTTTTGAGCCAGCCGCCGAGTTGGGGGACGGTCGCGAAGGCGATCTCTTCCTCGCTGCCGGGCAAAGGCTTGGCGGGCAGCGTTGACGGTGTAAAGCGGTTGCCCTGGGCGGCTGGGGCGAGCTGCTGGCCGGGCAGGAGCGGATGCCACACGGCCGCGGGGGCGACGGAGTCCGGCAGCGGCACGGTGCGCGGGCCAACCCGGCGCTCGTAGAGGGGAGCCATGGCCTGACGCCAGTTGCCGGCGGCTTCGGCGCGGTCTTTGGCGGTGAGTTCCACTTCGACCAGCTTTTCGGCTTGCGCGAAGGTTTCGGGGGAGACTTCCGGGCCCGCGGCGGGCGCGGTGCCGAAGGCGGGCGGGGCGCCGGGCGGCAGGGCGGGGTTGACCGTGTTGGCTCCGCTTTGCGCGACCAGGCGCTGCCCTGCCGTGGCGCCCAGCACGCCCAGGGCGCCGGAAGCGAGAAAGCGTCGGCGCGTTGGGTGGAGATCCTGCCTTGTTTCGCCTGGCTGCTGCCCCGTGGTTTTGTCAGTCAATCGAGGTACCCCTCTTCGCGTGGATACGGGCGAGTGTACAGCAGGGTTGAAATTTTGCCCTATGACCAGGCGGAAATAGCTCTTGCCCTGGCGCGTGTGGCGCGTATGGAAGCCCAAAAACGGCGTAGCCAAGGCGGTCAAGCCCGGAACGGTCAAGCCTGGAACAGAGCTCCGTCGGTCAGAGAACGGTCGGTTCAGGTCTGCACCCGATGTTTGCACTCCCAAGCTTCTTCCCTCGTCCCTCCCAGCATCGTGTTTCGTCGCCGGCGCATCTGTTTAGGACATATCCCCAGCAGCCTGCTGCCCGATGCTGCGGTGGGAAGCATTCCCTAAAGGACATATCCGATGCCGCACGATGCTCTTTTTGGTCCGTACCAGCTTGGCGCTCTCAGCTTAAAAAACCGGGTGGTCATGGCGCCGCTCACCCGTTCGCGTTCGAATGAAGAGGGTGTGCCGCCGAGCTATGCGGCTGAGTATTATGCGCAGCGCGCGAGCGCAGGTTTGATTGTGTCGGAGGCGACCAATATTTCCGCGCAGGCGCGTGGGTATGCCAAGACGCCCGGCATCTGGAGCGAGGTGCAAGTGGAAGCGTGGAAGCCGATCACCGAAGCCGTGCACCGGGCAGGCGGCTTGTTCTTTCTGCAGCTATGGCACACGGGTCGCATTTCGCACCCCAGTTTGCAGCCTGGCGGAGCGTTGCCGGTAGCGCCCTCAGCTTTGAAGCCGGAAGGGCAGGCATTTACGAGTACGGGCATGCAGGACCATGTTACCCCGCGCGCGCTGGATACGAGCGAACTGCCCGGGATCGTCGAGGACTACCGACGCGCCGCGGAGAATAGCAGGCGGGCAGGTTTTGACGGTGTCGAGATACATTCGGCCAATAACTATCTGCTTGAGCAGTTTCTGCGGGACAGCACCAATCAACGCACGGATAACCACGGCGGCTCGGTTGAAAATCGCCTGCGCTTTCCGCTGGAGGTAGCGCGTGCGGTTATCGACGGATTTGGCGATGCAAGCAGGGTAGGCGTCCGCATTTCGCCCGGAACTACGATGCCGGGCGGCGCCCCGCTCGACAGCAACCCGAATGAGACGTATGGGCGCTATGTCGACGGACTTGCCGAACTTGGTCTGACCTATCTGCACGTGATTGAGGGAGTTACACAGCAGACGCGCGAGGTGCAGAACAATGCCGTCGACTTCGTCGAGTTACGGCGGCGGTTCGGGCGCACGTATATCGGTAATAACATGTATTCGCTGGAGCTGATCGATGAGGAGTTAGCCGAGAATAAGTCGGACCTGTTCGCTTTTGGACGCGCGTACCTGGCGAATCCGGACCTGGTGGAGCGTCTGAGGACGGGCGCGCCGATCGCGGATGCTCCCAAGGAGTACTGGTACGGCGGCGGCGAGCGTGGTTATACGGACTGGCCAGTGGCTACGCATACGCCGCAATTACAGAATGCCTAGGGACGTTTGCTGTGCGCAGTGCTTTTAGAAAAGCTGCCGCGCGCGCAGTGCCAGCCCGTGGGCGACGGCGGTGAAGGCTTCGCCGCGTCCGACGCGTTCGGGTGGGAAGCGGCTGGTGAAGATGTGCTCCACGGCGGGGACGAAGGATGTGCCGCCGGTCAGGAAGACGCGGTCGATGGCGGAAGCGGGGACGCCGGTTCCGGCAAGCAGCGTGTCGACGGCATCGGCGATGGCGTTGAGCTCGTCGGCTATCCAAGTCTCAAACTGGCGGCGGCTGACTGGAATGCGCAGGTGCAGGCCGCTCTCGTCGGCGTGAAAGCGGAATTCCGCTTCCGTTGACTGCGAGAGGGAGTATTTGAGCTGTTGCACGGCGCCGTGAAGTTGAAAGCCGAGGTCTTCCTCGATGAGGGCTTGCAGGGCTTCGATTTTTTGGGGTTCGAGCGCTCGGACGCGGGCACCTTTCAGGATTTCCGTCACATTGCGTGTGCGCAGAAAAGACAGGTAGTGCCAGCGTTCGAGGTTCGCGTAGATCCAGGCGGGAACGGCGGGCAAGAGCTTGCCGCCGGAGCGCTCGAAGGAGCCCGCGCCGAGCGCCGGCGAGACGAGGTGGCGCACGAGCTTCGCATCGAATGCGTCGCCGGCGAGGCCGACGCCGCCGGTGCCGAGGACTCGCTCGTGCCCCTGGAGACCGGGGCCGACGCGCAGGAGGGAGAAGTCGCTGGTGCCTCCGCCGAAGTCGCCGATCAGGACCAGTTCTTCGTGGTCGAGCGTGGCCTCGTAGGCGCAGGCCGCGCCTACGGGTTCGTACTCGAACAACACTTCGGTGAAGCCGGCGCGGTGGCAGGCGTCGCGCAGACGGGTGAGTGCGTAGGCTTCGTCGTCCGCTGTTTCCGCGCCGACAAAACGGATGGGGCGGCCGACGACGGCGCGCTCGATGGGTGCGCCGAAGGACTGCTCGGCGCCGGTGCGGAGTTCCCGCAGGATGCGTGCGAGCAGGTCTTCGAGCGTGTAACGGCGGCCGAAGACTTCGGTGCCGGTGAGGGTGCGGGAGGGGAGGTAGCTTTTGAGGGATTGGATGAGGCGGCCTTCGGTGTCTTCGGCCGTGAGATAGTGCTCGATGGCGGAGGGGCCTGCGTAGCTGTGCACGTGCTTTTTCAGGTCGCGCTCGAAAAGGAGCAGGGAGCGGAAGGACGCGGTCGCACCGCTTAGCGATGGAAACCGCGCCAGGATGACGGCGCCATCCTCGGCAATGCGGGCGACCGAGCTATTGGTGGTTCCAAAATCGAGTCCAACGGCCAGCGCGGGGGTGTGGCGAGCAGCCATCGTGCAATTGTCCCAAACTGGGGCGCCGAGGGAGCGAGAAATGGTTACAATTAGTCGGAACAGCAGAAAACAACAGGAAGTAGTGGGGAAAACACCAGAAACCATTTGACTGGAGTGGGCGGAAGTAAGAAACTCTCAATACGCGCATGTCCCGGAGTGTTTGAGGCTCGGGCACTTTGGAACGAGGTCCGAGCGCCCGGTTGATGGAACGCTCGGGTTTAAAGTCAATCAGCTAAAAAGCTTATGAGCGAGATCAACAATCACGCTCGCCAGTCTTACTAGTTTGATCAACGCTGCGATCCAATCGGTGCTTTTTGGATTGCGACGACAAAGCGGACGGTGCTTACACACACGTCTCTCCCAAGTGGATTACGATAAAGCCGCCCCTGCAAGGGCGGTTTTATCGTTGTAGCGGCATTGCTGCTACAACTCCGATTTTAATAAAGAATCGCGTGCACCTGAAGACCTAATCTAACGCCAGCTGTCCTAATCTGCGACTTTCTTCATCTTTGATGATTACTGATGATTACTTTAGAGTTTAGTTTTTTTCGCTGCGGCTTAGCTTCGTGATTGCAGCTTCCGTCAGCGGCCATCTTTGAGGCGGGAGGCGAGGCGGTCGGGGAGGCCGGCGCGCAGGATGTTTTCCTGGGCGGTGCGGAGGTCGTAGGGGGCGCGGCAGAACTCGATGGATCGGCGGGCGGTGTCGTAGACTGCGAAGGCGGCGCGCCAGTCCCCGTCGCGGGGCTGGCCTACGGAACCGGGGTTGAGCAGGTAGCGGGCGCCGCTGGAGAGCGACAGTTCCCAGGTTTCGGCGTCGTCGCGGGTTTCGTAGTCCGGGGTGAGGCGGTACCACTGTTCGCCATCGGTGGCGAAGCCGCCCTGCAGGTGGGTGTGGCCGAAGAAGTTGACCGGGGGGCCGCCGGCGGCGAGGGAGTGCCAGGCTTCGCGGGCGGTCAGGATGTACTCGTCTTCGTCGAGCAGCGAGCCGTGGGCGCAGCGCGGGGCGGCTGCATCGGACAGCGGCTGCACAGGCCCCTGCGGCAGGTGGCGCAGCCAGGCGATGTGTTCGGCCGAGAGCACGCACTGGGTCCAGCGGGCGGCGCGGGCGGCTACCGGGTTGAAGTCTTCAATGCCGGTGAGTCCGCAGCAGGCGCGGTCATGGTTACCGCGTACAAAGGTTGTGCCCAGCCCGCGTACGCGCTCGATGACTTCATTGGGGTTGGCGCCGTAGCCGACGATGTCGCCGAGGTTCCACACGGTGTCATGCGCGGGCGCGTGATCGAGGACTGCGTGGAGGGCTTGCAGGTTGGCGTGGATGTCGGAGAGCAGGAGGGCGCGCACGGTTTTTCTAGGCTACTCCCGTCCGCTTGCCGCGCAAATGCCTGCCGGCGGGTTGCGAGGGCGGAGTCCGGCGTTATTGTCCGCCTCGGCGGAATCGGCAAAGTGCGTTATGAGCGGTAGCAAGGATAGTGTGAGGTGGGTCAAAAGCAGATCCTTTGGCGCAAGCGCTACCGCCTCGCTCAGGATGACATCCTTTTCGTACATGTTCGTACATGACAGTAACTCTGCTTCTGCGTTATAGGCAGTTTTCCTCTCGCTGGGATGGCGAGAACCCACATCTCAAAAGCGAGATGTGGGCGCCACTGTGTTTTCTCCCCGGAAGAGAGCCGACCGTCCCCACCGATTCGCCAATCGTTCTAAAAACTGCGCACCCAGTGGCCGGCGGCATGCTCACGGAGCGCGCCTTCGCGCCAGGCTGCATCCTCCCTGTTCTGTCCTGCGGTCAGGGTGGCCAGCGGGATACCTAGGGGTGTCTGCATGGTAGGGATGGCGCGCAGCAGGGCCTGGGTATAGGGGTGCTGTGGGTCGCGGAAGAGGGCTTGTACGGGTGCAACTTCCAGCAGCACACCATGGCGCATGACGGCGACGCGCTCGGTAACCTGCGAGACGACCGCGAGGTCGTGCGAGATAAAGAGCATGGCGAGGCCGTACTCCCGGCGCAGCTTTTTGAGCAGTTCGAGGATTTGCGCCTGCACAGTGACGTCGAGGGCGGTGGTGGGTTCGTCGGCGATGAGCAGGCGCGGCCGGTTGATGATGGCCATGGCGATGAGGATGCGCTGGCGCTGGCCGCCGGAGAACTGGTGCGGGTAGTCGCGCGCGCGGCGAACGGGGTCGGGCAGGGCCACGGTTTCCATGGCGGCCAGTACCTGGTCGCGCACGATGCGTTTGCGGAGGCGGGGCTGGTGCGCGAGCAGGGCTTCGGCGATCTGCGCGCCGACGGGCATGACTGGATTGAGCGCGGTCATGGGCTCCTGGAAGATCATCGCGATCTCGCGGCCGCGGAGGCGCCGCATCGCTTCCGGTTCGAGCCGCAGCAGGTCCTGGATGCCGGCCGACGCGCCTGCCGACGTATCTGCGGAAACGCCTGGGGAAGACGCGAACTGGATGGAGCCTTCGATGTGGGCGGAGGCCGGGGGCAGGAGCCTGAGGATAGCGAGCGCGGTGACGGATTTGCCCGAGCCGGACTCGCCGACCAGCCCGAGCGACTCGCCGGGCGCGATGGTGAATGAGAGCGCGTCTACCGCGGGTAGTACCGGAGACAGTGCCGCTTTGCGGAACCGGATGGACAGATCGCGCACGGCGAGCAGGGGCGGCGGTGCGGGGAGGGAGGGCGAGAGCATGCCCGGTGATCTTACCAAGAGAAGGCTCGCGGAGCCCTCATTCCGTGCGAGGGACGGCGAGGGCTTTGCGGGCTTGCGTACGGACGCCTTGCAATGCTCGGGGTACACACGCTCTTATCTCGGCTCTATATCGATTGAACTTGATGTTAATTAAATCCGCGCCACCTCTCGTGATCGGAGCCGATTCAAGCGGTAATTACGGTGGTGCTCAGGATGACATCCTTTTCGCATACAACATTAACTCTGCTTCTGCGCTAGGAGTTGCTGAGGACCTCAAGCGAGAGCTTGCCTGCTCTCAGGAGGCAAGCTGCCGGTAGCGGCGCTTTGACGCGCTCGCCCAGGGACGCGTATGTTTGGGTTGATTCAGTCAGACAGATCGCTTCTACATCTCTGACTTGTGCCGGACTACGCGTTAAACGGGGGTTCCGTTGTCCAGTTCCGCAGTGCAGCTTCCTCGATACTCGCTCGGCGTGGGCGACCGGTTCGCGCATCAGGCGGGGGCGCAGCTGGCAGCGTGCGTCCGCGCGGCCGAAGCAGGCGTGACCGTGGCGCCGGTGTGGAACAAGAGCAATCGCGAGCACACGATCATTGGGTCTGAGCCGGAAAGTACGCGGCGGGCTGCCGATGCGGCAGTCGAGGCGCTTGGGTGGCAACATCCCTACTTTTGCGATGCCGACCATATTGGCGTGTCCACTGTGGATCGCTTTCTCGGGCCCTGCGATTTTTTTACACTCGATGTGGCGGAGGAGATTGGGAAACCGGCTTCGGACGAAGCCGTGCGGGCGTTTGCGCGGGGGCATGGGGAGCTCGTGGGACGCGTGGAACTGCCGGCCATGGAGCCTTTCGAGATCACGGAAGCGTTTTTCCATGCGACGGCGCGGAAGTATCTGGCAGCGATTGGAGCCGCGACCGCGATTTACGGCAAGATCGAGGCCGCGAAAGGCGCGGGCACTTTCGTGACGGAAATCTCGATGGACGAGACCGACGCGCCGCAGACCCCGGCGGAGCTGCTGATCATTCTCGCGGCGATCGCCGATCAGAAAATTCCGATCCAGACGATCGCTCCGAAATTTACGGGGCGCTTTAATAAGGGCGTGGATTACGAGGGGGATCTGGGGCAGTTTGCGCGCGAGTTTTCGGAGGACATCGCGGTGATTGCCTATGCCGTGGAGCAGTACGGCTCCCCGGCGAACCTGAAGCTGAGTGTGCACTCCGGCTCCGACAAGTTTTCGATCTACCGGCCGATGCGCGAGGCGATGGGGCGCTCGGGCGCGGGCGTGCACTTAAAGACGGCGGGCACGACGTGGCTTGAGGAGCTGATCGGGCTGGCTGAAGCCGGCGGCGACGGTTTGCTGCTGGCGAAGGAGATTTACGGCGAAGCCTTTGCGCATCGCGAGGAGTTGTGCGCGCCGTACGCGAGCGTGATTGCGATCGATGGGGCGAAGCTGCCTGGGCCGGCCGAGGTCGCGGGGTGGAGATCAGAGCAATTTACGGGCGCGCTGCGGCATGACGGAGGCTCGCCGCAGTACAACCCGAGCTTGCGCCAGTTGCTGCATGTGGGGTTCAAAGTGGCGGCCAGGATGGGTGGGCGCTATGTGGAGTTGCTTGAAGCGAACGAGGCAATTATTGCGAAGAACGTCACCGGCAATCTGTATGACCGGCACATCGCGCCGTTGTTTTTTGGCGATACGCATGTTGAGGGGAACTCTTGACCACACCCGGCATTCTCTCGCTCGCGGGCCGCACGGCGGTCGTTATCGGCGGCACCTCCGGCATTGGGCTTGCGTTGTCTGTCGGCCTGGCCCAAGCGGGCGCGGACGTGGTGGCTTCGGCTCGCCGCATGGAACAGGTGAATGAAGCAGCGGACAGGATCGAAGGGGCGGGCCGGCGGACGCTGCGCGCGACCTCGGACGTGGGGAATCGCGGGACGCTGGAGCAGCTATGCGCGCGGGTGCTGGAGAGCTTCGGCAAGGTCGATATCCTGGTGAACTGCGCGGGTAAGATCAAGCGCGCGCCCACGCTCACGCTGCCTGAGGAGCAGTGGCAGGACATTCTGGATACGAACCTGACCGGGACATTACGCGCGTGCCAGATTTTCGGCGCGTCGATGCTGGAGCGCGGCTATGGGCGGATCGTGAATATTGCTTCCCTGAATACGTTTGTGTCGCTGAACGAGGTGGCCGCTTACGCGGCCAGCAAGGCCGGGGTGGCGGCGCTGACGCGTTCGCTTGCGGTGGAGTGGTCGCGGCGGGGCGTGGTGGTGAATGCGATCGCGCCGGGGGTGTTTCGTACTGCGCTGAATGCTGAACTGCTCGACAGCACGCCGCGCGGGCAGGAACTGCTGATGCGCACGCCGATGGGCCGGTTTGGCAGGACCGAGGAAGTGGTGGGGGCGGCTGTGTTTCTTTCGTCGGAGGCGGCGTCGTTTGTGAGCGGGCAGACGCTTGCGGTGGATGGGGGCTTTTTGGCGAGCGGGGTGAACCAGTAAGCGGCATTGGCCGCCAGGTAAACGGCGCAAGCGACAAGCGATGTGTTGCTTGGCTACACTGCTGGCGAACGCGCGAGCTGGGCTCGCGTGAATTTATGAGCGCAAAGGACGCCCATGGCCCCCCTGCACCCAGACCGTCTTTTCCCCGCCGACGCCGAGACGCGGGCGATTGCGCGGCGCCTGTTCCACACAATTGAGCACTTGCCGATCCTGAGCCCGCATGGGCATACGCAGGCGAGTTGGTTCGCGGAAAACAAGCCCTTTCCTGACCCGGCCAGTCTGTTTATCACGCCCGATCATTATGTGTATCGCATGCTGTATAGCCAGGGCGACGTTACGCTCGAGCAGCTTGGCGTGGGCGCTCAAGGGCCACTCGAAAATCCGCGCGCGATCTGGCGTTTGTTTGCCGAGCGGTATTTCCTGTTTCGCGGCACGCCCACACGCTTGTGGCTGGACTATGTGTTTGAAGAGTTGTTCGGCTTGCACGAGCGACTCACGGCGGAGAACGCGGACCGCTCCTATGACACGATCGCGGAAATGCTTGGGGCGCCGGAGTTCCGGCCGCGCGCGCTGTACGAGCGGTTCAGGATTGAGGTGCTGGCGACGACTGACTCCGCGCTGGACCCGCTGACGGCGCATATTGCGTTGCGCGACTCGGGCTGGAGTGGACGCGTGCTGCCTACCTTTCGGCCGGATGCCTGTGTCGATCCTGAGTTCGCGGGCTTCCGGGAGAATGTTGCCAGGCTTGGCACGCTGTATGGGGAAGACACGGCAATGTGGGCCGGGTACCTGAGCGCGCTCCGGAAGGCGCGGGCCTTCTTTAAGGAACAGGGCGCGACCGCGACCGACCACGGGCACCCCTCGCCGCGCACGGCGGCGCTTTCGCAGGCGGAGTGCGAGGGGTTGTTTGCGCGTGTGCTTGCAACGGAAGCAAGCCCGGCGGATGCCGAGCTGTTTCGCGCGCAGATGCTGACCGAGATGGCGCGGATGAGCCTTGACGATGGCTTGGTGATGCAGATTCATCCCGGCTCGGTTCGCAATCATAACCGGTCTGTGTACGAGAAGTTCGGGCGGGATGTGGGCGCGGACATCCCGGAGCGGACCGAGTATGTGCACGCGTTGAAGCCGCTGCTAGACAGGTTCGGCAATGAGCCTGCGCTAACCGTTGTTCTCTTCACGCTGGATGAAACGGCGTACAGTCGCGAGCTTGCGCCGCTTGCCGGGCACTATCCGTGCCTGCGCCTGGGGCCGCCGTGGTGGTTCCACGACAGCCCGGAAGGCATGATGCGCTTTCGCGAGCAGGCGACGGAAACGGCGGGTTTTTACAATACGGTGGGGTTCAACGACGACACGCGGGCTTTCCTGTCGATTCCGGCGCGGCACGATGTGGCGCGGCGCGTGGACTGCGCATTTCTGGCGCGGATGGTGGCGGAGCATCGCATGGACGAGGACGAGGCGGCGGAAGTCGCGTATGAGCTGACGAATGGCCTGGCGCGCCGGGCGTACAAGCTGTAGGGACGAGCAAGCAGAAGGATCGCAGATGCCTCCAATCGAAACCGCCACGGTGTCTCTCCCGATCACCGCGAAACCGCCGCGCACCGGCAATGTGCGCTGGACGATCTGCGCGATGCTGTTCTTCGCGACGTCGATCAACTACATGGATCGGCAGGTGCTCGGGATTCTGGCGCCGATTTTGCAGCACTCGATCGGCTGGACCGAGCAGGGGTACAGCTACATCGTGATGGCGTTTCAGTTTTCCTACGCGATCGGCCTGGTGGTGGCCGGGCGCATGATCGACCGCATCGGCACACGGCTGGGATACGCGATCATCATGGGCATCTGGAGCCTGGCGGCGATGGCGCACTCGCTTGCCACGACGGCGCTCGGGTTCGGGATTGCACGCTTTTTTCTGGGCCTGGGTGAAAGCGGCAATTTTCCGGCCGCGATCAAGACGACGGCGGAGTGGTTTCCGCAGCGCGAACGGTCGCTTGCGACCGGTATTTTCAACTCCGGCGCGAACCTGGGCGCGATGATCGCGCCGGCGCTGGTGCCGATGATTACGATCCGCTACGGGTGGCGGCCGGCGTTTCTGGTCACGGGATTTTTCTCGGCCGCGTGGATCGTCTGGTGGCTCACCCACTACCGCACACCGGGCGAGCACAAGCGGCTTTCTCCGGCGGAGTACGCGCATATCCACGGCGATGTGCAGGAGGAGCTCGCGAAGATCCCGTGGACGCGCCTGCTGGGCTACCGGCAGACCTGGGCGTACGCCGCGGCGAAGTTTTTGACCGACCCGATCTGGTGGTTCTACCTGTATTGGCTGCCCAAGTTTCTCGATGGGCGCTTCCACCTGGGGCTTGCGCACCTGGGGCTGCCGCTGATCATTGTTTACAACGTGTCGGCGGTGGGGTCGATCGGCGGGGGGAGCATTCCGCTGTTTCTGGCCCGGCGCGGCGTCGCCGTCGGCACGGCGCGATTCGCGGCTATGTTCTCGATGGCGGTGCTGGTGCTGCCGGTGTACTTCCTGGGCAGCATTACGCATGAGTGGCTCGCGGTGGCGCTGCTGAGCGTGGCCGCGGCGGCGCACCAGGGTTGGTCGGCCAATCTCTATACGACAGCTTCCGACATGTTTCCGCGCGAGGCGGTCGGCGCGGTGACCGGCATCGGCGGCATGGCGGGTTCGGTGGGCGGCGTGCTGTTTTCAGGCGGCGTGGGCTGGGTGCTGACCCACTATCATGCTTACTCGATCCTGTTCGTGATCGCCTCGACGACGTACCTGCTGGCCTGGGTGCTGCTGCGGCTTACCGTACCGCGATTCGCGAAAATTCCAGTTGCGCAACTGCTGCCGGGAGAGGGTTGAGGCGGCTACGGGTATCCCAACCCGGGCTCGCGGTTTTAGGATAGAGCCAGCACTTCTTCGCGAGGTCCATACCGTGCCATGGTTTTCCGTTACCGCTCCGCATGTTTCCAAGCAGCAGATTCAGGAATGCTGCACACGATTGCTGGCTGAGGCTCGTAGCAGGCTCGGGTCAGAGTTTAAACGTGTGCTGCTGCTGCCGCCTGACCTGACGCGCGCGCACTCGGGCGCGGGCTGGATTACGGAGTTTCTGTACAACGCGCTGCTCCAGGCCAATCCTGACGCGATTGTCGAGGTGATCCCTACGCTTGGGCAGCATATTCCGCATACCGAGGAGGAAAACCGCGCGATGTTCGGATCGATTCCGAACGAGCGCATTTTCCCGCATGACTGGCGGGACGGCTGCACGCGCGTCGGCGTGATTCCGGGTGCGATTGTTGCGGAGACCACGGAGGGCGTGGCGGGCTGGGAGATCCCGGTCGACCTGAACTCGAAGCTCATGGATGAGCAGTGGGATTTGATCGTCAACATCGGCCATGTGGTGCCGCATGAGGTGCTGGGTTTCGCCAACCACAACAAGAACTACTACATCGGCCTGGGCGGCAAGGATACGATCTGCGCGTCGCATATCGCGGCCGCCGTGTACGGGATCGAGCGCAACCTGGGCTGCCTGGTAACGCCGCTGCGCGCTTGCTATAACTGGTCGGAGGAGCAGCACCTGGCGCACTTGCCGGACGTTTACCTGCAGATCGTGATGCGCCGCGATGAGGCCGGCTTTCTTGTGACGAGCGGCATTTTCGTGGGGGACGATCTCGAGACGTATCTCGAAGCCGCGCGTCTGAGCCGGGAGCAGAACATCATTACGTTCAAGGAGCCGGTCCGGAAGATCGTCGCGGTGATGCAGCCGGACGAGTTCCGCTCGACGTGGGTGGGCAACAAGGCGGTGTACCGCACGCGCATGGCGCTGGCCGATGGGGGCGAGCTGCTGATTCTGGCGCCGGGGGTGGAGCGCTTCGGCGAGCAGCCGGAGGTGGACGCGCTGATCCGCAAGTACGGCTACACCGGGACGGAACGCGTGCTGAGGCTGTATCGCACGGAGCCGGACATGCAGGAAATTCCGCACGGGGTGGCGCACCTGATTCATGGCTCGAGCGAGGGGCGGTTTACGATTCGCTACGCGCCTGGGCGCCTGACGCGTGCGGAGATCGAGGGGGTGGGGTATGAGTACGCCGACCTTGCGGAGATGCAGCGGCGCTACGACCCCGCCGTGATGAAAGAGGGCTGGAATGCGATGCCGGATGGCGAGGAAGTGTTTTACATCAGTACGCCTTCGGCCGGCTTGTGGTCGACCGAGGCGAAGCTGCTGGACCCGGCGCGGCGCGACCTTACCGATTATGTTCCCTCCACCGCAGCAGCGTCTCTCGCAGTTCAGGGCGCCGATGCGGCCTGAGGCGTACCGTGGACTGCTCTCCGTGACAGCGAGCGTGCCCCATGCAGCGTGATGATCTGCTTGCGATGCTGCGGGCTTACAAGTCGGGCGAGGCGACCGAGGGGGAGCTGGCCGACCGGCTGACCAGCCTGCCGTTTGAAGATATCGGCTTCGCGAAGATCGACCACCATCGCTCCCTGCGCTCCGGCATGCCGGAGGCGATTTATGCCGAGGGTAAAACGCCGGAGCAGGTTGCGGCGATCTTTGCGCGGATGGCGGCGACGGGGGTGCCGGTGCTGGCGACGCGCGCGGGTGCGGAGCATGCGGCTGCCGTGCAGGCGGTGACCCCGGAGGCGCACTATCACCTGCTCGCGCGCTGCGTCGCGCTCGCCGGGAAACATGCTTCCGCGCCGGACGGGGGGAGCGGGGCACAGGCGGAGCGCGGCCATATCGCGGTTGTCTGCGCGGGCACGAGCGACCTGCCCGTTGCCGAGGAGGCCGCGCTTACGGCGGAGCTGTACGGCGCGCGCGTGACGCGCATGACCGATGTCGGAGTGGCGGGCATCCACCGGCTGCTGGCGCAGGTACCCGTCCTGCGCACGGCCGACGTAGTGATCGCCTGTGCGGGCATGGAAGGCGCGCTGCCGAGCGTGGTGGGCGGGCTAGTCGCGGTGCCGGTGATCGCGGTGCCTACCAGCGTGGGGTATGGCGCTAGTTTGCACGGCATCGCGGCGCTGCTCGGGATGCTCAATAGCTGCTCGCCGAATACGGCGGTGGTGAACATTGATAATGGGTTTGGGGCGGGGTATCTGGCGTGTTTGATTGCGCGGAGGCGAGAATAGACCATCTATGGGGGTAGCAACGATGGTGTGGTGTGGGTCAAAGCAGATCCTTTGCTCGGCTCAGGATGACCTCTCTTTTGTACATGACAGTAACTCTGCTACCGCGCTATCATCCCCGGCCGTACGCAAGAAAGGTACTCGCTGGTTTGCGAGCGCCTTCGTAGTTAGCTGAAGATTGAAAATTAGAAGTTGAACTTCGCGGCGAGCTGCACTTGACGCGGGCCGTTGGCCGTGCCGGTGATCTTGCCGAAGTTCCCGCCATCATCCACGGCGGAGTCGGGCGCGCCTAACTGTACATGATTGAAGGCGTTGAAGGCCTCCAGACGGAGTTGCAGGTTGTAGTGTTGATCGGCTCCGAAGTAGTTGTTCTTGATCGCCGATAGATCGGCGCTCACTAACCTTGGCGTGCGTACGTTTGCCAAGGTACGCGGTGCATTGCCGAGCGTGTACGGTGCAGGGTCGGAGAACAAAGCGGTGTTGAACCACTCATTCCGGGTTGGATTACTTAGTTTCGCGTTGTAGTTGCTCATGTTGGGCCGCTGGCCTTCTCCCAATAATCCTGTGTTGTTGCTCGACACACCATTGACGACGATCGGCGTACCCCCGATGTAGTTCACGATGCCGGAAGTCTGGAAGCCGCTCAGCAGAGTAGACACGATGCCGTGCGTATTGCTGAGGAAGTGCCGGCCGGGCCCGAACGGCAGCTCATAGGTATAGCTGGCCACAAGATCGTGCGAGATATCCTGCGGTGAGACCGAGTACTCGCCTCGCGGGTTGTATTGGTTATTGTAGGTGTTGCTCGTAGGTCCCAGGAAGGTTACGGGCGAGGCGGAGTTATCGAACAACTTAGCGCCGGTGTAGGCGACCAGCAGCGTCAGGCCCTGGGCGAATCGCTTGTCGAGCCGCGCGGTAATCGCGTTGTAGTTGGAGTAAGCCGTATCTTTGCGGTACTCGGTTACGCCGTTGTACTGCGGGAAGGGCCGCAACAGCTGGTTACGCTGGACTGTCGGCTGCGCGAGTGACGAGCCAGGCGTAGTGATGATGCCGTAGAACGGGTTCGCCACCTGCTGTGTCAGCGCGCTGCCCAGCGACAGATAGCTTGGGTTGACCTGGTCGAACGGGGTGCCCGGGTCGCCGACCACCAGGAACTTTCCCTGGTTGTAGAGCCAGCCGATTTCCACCACAGTAGAACCCGGCAGTGTGCGCTGAATCGTCAGGTTTGCCTGCTCGGAGTAGGGCGTGCGAGTGTCATTGTTCGTCAGAAAGGATTGCTGGATGGTGTTGCCCAGGTCCGTGCCCGGTCCAGCCTTTGCACCGGCGGGCAGCAGCAGGCCGGTCGGGTAAGGATTATCAAGCGTTGTATTGATTGTTGCCTGGTTATTGAACGTAAACGGGGCGTTGGTGTTCGTGTTGAACCCCTGGGTGCCCGCGCCGCCATCGGAGCCGGCCGGCTGCACATCCGAGGGCGCGAACACGATACCAAAGCCCGCGCGCACGGCCCAGTTTGGGTTCGGGCTCCAGATCGCTCCGAAACGCGGTCCGAAGTCGAGCTTGTGCGCGTTGATCTGTTGCCGGCCGAACTGGCCGCTTGCCGTTCCTGTAAAGTGCATGGACCCACGCAGATTGCCGCACGCCGGGCAGTTGGCGCTGGGAGCGATCTGTGCGTTGATTGGCGACACATCGTTCGGATTCCAGTAGGAGAGTTGGTTGTGGCGCTCGGTCCGGGGCTGGTCCATATCCCAGCGCAGGCCGTAGCTCAGCGTGAAGTGAGGAGTGGCGCGCCAGGTGTCTTCGCCGTACAGCGCAAAGTAGTTGCTGGACGCGGCAAAGGTGGGGTCAATGCTGTAGTTGCCGTAGTCCGGCAGGCCCAGCAGCAGCGATGCGAACGGATTACCGCCGCCCGAGGTGTTGTCGTTGATGGCCTGTTGCGTCCAGCTCTGCGAAAAGCCGAACTGGCCCGAGGGGTAGCCGTACTGGTGGAAGTTGAGGAACAGCTTGCGGAACTCGCCGCCGAACCTCATCTCGTGACCGCCCTTGACCTTGGTGAAATTGGCGAGCCCGTCATGCACGGTCGGGTTCTGCAGCAGGGGCACAAAGCCGCCGCCGCCGATGCTCGAATAACCATTGCCGATGCTGTAGCTGGGGAAGGTCAGGTAGTTGGAAGTCGCGGCCAGCGAGGCCGGCAGGCCGACCTGAGTAATGTCAAAGTTGCCGCCGAACGGCGTACGCAAGTAAGAGGAGCGGCTGAGGCCATAGCGGACGTCGAACAACAGAGTCGGGCTGATCGTAAATGTGTTGTCGTAGGCCAGGCTATAGGCGCCGCTGGTGGACGGGCCGTTATAACCCTGCGACGCGATGCCGTTGTTCGCCGGGTAGTCGGCGAACGGGATGTAATCGCTGTGGACGTGCGAGAAGCGCACAAAGGTGTGCCAGGCCTGGGTCCAGTTGTGGTCCACGCGGATGTCGTAGTGGTAGTAGTTGGTGGTCGGGGCGCCTGCGGTGACTACGTAATTGTTCAAGAGGCCGGGGCCGGTCGGCAGCGGCTGATATTTGAGTGCGGCCACACCTGCGGCGCTGAAGTCTGCCTGTGGAATGATGTTGCCCGGATAGGGATCGCGAACGGTACCGCCGGTCACCACTTGACCCTTGCTGTTCGTATAGGTGCCTGGGTGCGCGGTGCGGGGGTTATAGAGTTGGGTTCCCTGTGCCAACAGCGCGCTGAAGTCGCCGGTGCGCTCGGCTGCGGTCGCTACGCTGTCGGTCTCGGTCGAGCTGTCGACTTCGCGCGATATCTCCGCCGCGACAAAGAAGAACGTCCGGTTCTTAATGAGCGGGCCGCCGAGAGTGCCGCCTGCCTGGTTGCGCGAAAGCGGCGGGATGGGCGAGGTCGGGCTGCTGAAGTAGTCTCTTGCGTCAAAAATCGAGTTGCGGTTGAACTCGAACAACGAGCCGTGGAATTTGTTTGTGCCGGTGCGGGTGGCCAGATTGATGACGCCGCCCGAGAACCGCCCGTACTCGGCCGGGAGCACGCTGGTTTGCACGTTGAACTCTTCGACCGAGTCGACGATGGGCGTGTATGCGCCTGAGTTGTTGCCGACGTTGTTCTCAGGGGTGATGTTGGTGATGCCGTCGAGCTGCTCTTCGCTGTTGGCGCTGCGCGAGCCCGCGATATGCGGGGTGGAGCTGCTGCCCGGCCCCGTGCCGACATTGTTGACACCAGGCACCAGTTCCGCAAGGTCGAAGGGGTCGCGGCCGTTGAGCGGCAGGTCGCGGATGCGCTTGCCGGTGATGACCTCTCCGGTGGTGGCGCTCGAGGTTTGGAGCTCCGGGGTGGTGGACTGCACGGTGACGGCCTGGGTGTCGCTGCCCACGCTGAGCTTGATATCGACCGGGTGCGTCTCCTGCACGTTGATCGTGATGTTGTCCTGCTGGGACGGGGTGAAACCGGCTGCGGTCACCTGAACCGAGTACTGACCGGGGGTCAACTGGGGCGCGACGTAGCGGCCGCCTCCGTCGCTGGTGAGGTTTTGCGTCTGCCCCGTGTCCTGGTTCTTGATGACCACCTTGGCATTGGGGACGATTGCGCCACTCGCGTCGGTTACCGTGCCGGCGATGGAGCCGGTCGGCGATTGCGCGAACGCACTCACGGCGCCGGTGGCCAGCAGGGAGCCGGTCAGAAGCAGTGAGCGGAAGAAGTTCTGTTGTCTATGCATAGAGCCTCGCAAAATTGCGGATTGCATATTCCTGTGCCGACGCTTTATTCTTGCGTCGGCGTGGTAGCGTTCCCATGTGGGATCGTCAACTTCATGCAATCCGGGTTGAATTATGGTTGCCCGCTTCACGGATTGTCAACAATGGATTTCAACCCCGCTTCGGAGGTCACGTAAGATTCTCCGGATACGGATGGGCGGCATGGTTTCTCTGGAGATCTCACGATGAGCGCCCCGATGAGCGCTGTGATCGAAGCCCGGATCGAAAACCGGATCGAAGCCCGGAAGAGGACTCGAATTATGCGTCTTTTTGGATTCGCACTCACACTCGCGTTTGCGGCGGGCGCTGCCGGAAGCCAGGCCCAAACGCAGGCGCCGGCCCAGAGCCGATCCGGGGTCGTCGTTTTTTTGCAGGCGGGCTTTCCCACGGTGGGGAGCGAGCCGGTTGGACGCAGGGTGCTCACGAGCGCGCTGGGCGGGAATGCCGTGTTTGCGGACGTTGCCCAGCTCCGGTCGGGCTCCGTGCTTGCGGGGGCTTCGCTGCTGGTGCTGCCCTATGGCTCGGCCTTTCCGGCGGCGGCGTGGCCGGCTATTGAGCGCTACCTGCGCGGGGGCGGCAATCTGCTGCTGCTGGGCGGTGAACCGTTGCGGGTGCCGGTGCTTGGCGACTGGGAAGGTGCATTCACCGCGGAGGCTCCGCAGGACAGCTATAGCCGTGCCCTCGGCTTCCAGCATTCCTACACCGTGCCGCTGGGCAGCGAGCCCGGTGCCGAGCCGAACCACTTTGCCTGGCGCGATGGGTACGGTTTCCTACCGAAGATCGCCGTGCGCGCCCGGCAGGTGTTCGCCGAGGAAGGTCGGCTGGATGGCCTGGGTTACCTGGACAGCCCCGACGGAACGCACCTGGCCGCGCCGGTGATCGTGGCCGACCACCCGGCCGGCAGCAGCATGGCGGGTACACGCATTGTGGCATTGCCCTTCACGCCTGCGCCGGGTTACTGGGAGTCGCCGGATGGGACGAGCCTGATCCGCGCGGCTGCGCAGTATGCCGAGGCGGGCGCTACCAGCTTCTCGATTGAGGCACAGTACTCGACGCTGCGGCCCGGCGAGCTGCCGGAGCTTACGCTGCACCTGCGGCGTGCGGGGAGCGGCCCGGGCGAGGCGAAGGTCGAGTTGCTGGAGGCGAGCAAGGTGCTCGATACGGCTACGGTTTCTCTGGGCGGTTCGAGCGCGGACGCTCCAGTGCCGTTCCGCAAGCCGCTCCCGACGGGCGTGTACACGGTGCGCGCGACCTGGACTCCGTCAGGAACGGGCCAGACTCCGTCAGGAACGAGCCAGACTCCGGCGGCCGCGGGCACTCCGCGGGAGTATACCGAGAACGGCTTCGACGTCGAGGAGCTGAGCGCGCTCGAAACCGGCCCCGCGCTCGGCACGCATGGCGATTTTCTCTCGCTCGGGGACAAGCCGTTCCTGCCTGTCGGCACCAACTACTTCACCACGGAGGAGAATGGCTGGGACTTCTCCGGGCCGCGCAACACGGCGGTGTGGGAGCATGACTTCGCCGACATGGAGCGCCACGGCGTGAACTTTGTGCGCACCGGCGTGTGGATGTCGAACGGCAAGTTTGTGGAGCCGGGCACCGGGGGGGCGAACGAGCGGTTTCTGCGCAACCTGGAGGCGTTTTTAGCGGCGGCGCATCGGCACAATATCGCGATTAACTTCACCTGCTTCGCTTTTTCGCCGCATGTGGGCGAAGAGCATCGCCCCTCGAGCGAAAGGGGCCCGGAGCCTACGCCCGCGAACCCCTACCTCGACCCCGGGACCGTGCATGCGGAGCAGGCGTATGTGCTCTCCGTGGTCAGCCGTTTTCGGGACGTGCCTTGGCTCTCCTACGACCTCATCAACGAGCCCTCGTTTTCGAACCCGCGGGTGATTTTCCATGGAAATGTGCCGAACAACGACCCCGTTGAGGTAAGCGCGTGGCACACATGGCTGCAAGCCCACTACGGCACGCTCGCGAAGCTGGCTGACGCCTGGCGGGTCACGCCGGAGGAGCTGGGCGACTGGAAGAGTATCCCGCTGCCGAAGCAGGCAGACCTGCACTACGACCGCTACGGCACTCAGGAAGAAGTGCGTGCGCTGGACTACAACCTGTTCGCGCAGGATATGTTTTCGGGCTGGGTACGCGGCATGGTGGGGGCGATTCGCGGCGCGGGGAGCGGGCAGCTGGTGAACGTGGGGCAGGATGAAGGCGGTGTGACGGACCGCGTGCTGAACCAGTTTTACGCGGCTGCCGGCGTGTCGTTCACGACGGACCACACCTACTGGCAGGACAGCGCGCTGTTGTGGGATTCGGTCGCGGCGAAGCGGCCCGGGATGCCGAACATCACGGGTGAGACCGGATACCAGCCGGCCTGGAACCCTGACGGAACGTGGCGCTACGACGAGTTGTCCGGGGCCGCGATCACCGAGCGCAAGTGGGCGCTCGGCTTTGCGGCCGGCTCGTCGGGCGCGATGCAGTGGGACTGGGCGCGCGAGGTGGATTTCGGCATGGAGCGCTCGGACGGCTCGGCGAAGGTATGGGAGGCGATGATGCGCGGGCTAGGGCGGTTCGCGACCACCGCCGCGCCGTATGCGACCGGCCTCACGCTGCCCGAGGTGGCGATTGTGCTGCCTCAGTCGCTGCAGCTTTCCGTTGGGAACGCGCAGGCGCTCGAAGCACAGCAGACGGCGGTGCGCGTGCTCTATCAATACAATCGCGCGGAGGCCTATGCGGTGGGCGAGTACCAGACCGATACGCTGGGCTCGCCGAAGCTTATCGTGCTGCCCTCGCCGTATGAGTTGACAGACAAGGCATGGGCCGATGTGGAAGCGCGGGTGCGTGCCGGTGCGGTGCTGCTGGTTTCCGGCCCGTTCAGCGCGGATGCGCATGGGCACGCGACTGACCGTGCGCAGGAGCTTGGCCTGCCTTATACGCTCGCGCCGCTGCAACTGCGCGAGGAGACGCTTCGCTCGCCCGTAGGTGATACGGCGCTCGTGTATAGCGGCTCCAAGACAACGATGCTGGACCGGGCCGTGCTGCCGGACGGTAAGACCTGGGCGGAGTTGCCGCTCGGCAAGGGAAAGGTGCTGTTCTCGGCGTTTCCGCTGGAGCTGAATGACAACCTGCAGTCTGTAGCGGAGGTGTATGCCTATGCGCTGAAGACGGCCGGCGTGGGTGCGACGTATACGACGGAGGTCAAGAATCCGGGCATCCTGATCTGCCCCACGAAGCTGCCGCACGCTACCTTGTATGTACTTACGTCAGAGACCGAGACTATGCCGGTTTCCTTCCGCGACGCGCGGAGCGGTACGTCCTTCGCGGGGACGCTCGATGCGGGCCGGGCAGCCTTGCTGCTCGTCGGCGAGAAAGGCGAGTTGCTGGCCAGTTATGGCTGGCGTGGGAATAGTTGACTTACTCGCATAGAGCCGCTGCGACTTGCGGGAGATATCTTCTGCTTGCAAATGCTGGTAATTAAAGCCCTGCGTACCAATCATAGCCAAGTTTGGTCCAGTAATCGTCGGGTTTGCTGTCGGTATAACTGATCAGGCCGATGCGCTTGATCTGCTTGTAACCATACTTGGTGGGCATATGCAGACGCAGCGGCGCGCCGTGGTTCCCGGTCAGGGGCGCTCCCATCATTTCGGTGACCAGCAGGGTTTGCGGGTGCCGGCATACACGCATGTCGAATCCGCAGTAGTAATCGCCGTCCGGGGTTTCCATGTAGACATACTTCGGCTCTCTGCCGTTGATAGGCACGGGCGGGTAAGCCTCAAGAAAGTCGGCCATGCGGACCCCGGCCCAGTGCACGACCTGGCTCCAGCCCTCGATGCATTTGAACTGGGTGACGAGCTCGTGCCGCGGCAGCCTGGTGACGTCGTCAATGGTGAGCAGCAGGCCGCCGGTGCCCGGCTTCAGGGTGGAGCGGCTTTGTCCGGCCTCCTCGCGCCCGCGCGGCATGCGTCCGGCGTGTTCCTGCTGTTGTTTTTGCTGCGCGACCATCGGGGCCGGAGCCATTTTTTCCGCTGTATCGGCGGCAGGCGCGACGCCCGGTGCCGTTTTACCAGGCGCGACTTTTGTGTCGTGTCCCTTGTCTTCTCCGGACGGGGCAGTGGTATAGCGGTATTCCCACGCAGTCACGTCCTTCACGAATCGCGGATCCCGCTCGGCATCGCGCATGCCTACCAGCTGTAGACGCCAGCTCTCCGGCACCAGGTCCTGCTTGAGGCCGTAAGCGCCGTTGACGCGCAGGGTTTCCGCGCGTTTGAGCGGATAGGTCGGCGCCAGCGCGCGTTCGTCGAAAACCGCGCGGGAAATCGCGGCGTTCGCCTCCAGCGCGCGGCGCAGCGGCTCCGGCTGCATCTCGTCGCTACGGCTGTGCCCCACCCAGCGGTAAAAGCCGTAACTAGCCGCTACGCCGACCGCACCCATCGCGAACGAGCGCCGGGTATGCCGGCGAGACTCGGTCAGCACCCGTGCATCCGCCGCCTCATGCCCCGGCATCTTTTTCGTCAGGTCATCGTCGGCGCCCCGGGGGTCCTGCGGCCGCATCCGACCGGTTTGCGCGGCCGGGGGCTGGGTCTCCGGCGCGGAGCTTTCGGACGTCGGCTTTTCTGCCTGGCGCTCGACGGTTTGTCCTTCGACCGGAACGCTTGTACCGGGAAACTCGAGAGCAGTCTCGTCTTCGGGCGCCTGCATGCCGCTTTCAGCATCCCCGCGCGGCTCGGCCTCTGGCGCGGCACTCTGCACAGCCGGCTCGGCGGCTCGAGTTTCCGGGCGCTGGATTTCTTCGCTGTCAGCCATTACCAATTCCTCCGTTCCGCTTCGAGCGAAGGCGCTTCCGCGCGCTTCACCTCAAGTCCGCTTACCATGCTGCGGAAGTTGTTCCACCCGGCCAGGACTACCTGCGCTACGTGCACCAGAAAAAACCCGACAAAGGCCAAAGTCAGCCAGAAGTGCTCCCAGCGCGCCATCTCGTAGCCGCCCAGCAGCGTCGTGACCCAGTGGGTCTGGGTGGGCTTGTAGATGGCGAGCCCGGTCACGAGCGACCCCAAGCCCATCGCGATCACGCTCGTGTAGGCAATGCGCTGCGCGCCATTGTATTTGGTCTGGCAGGGGAGCCCTTTGCTCAGGTGCAGGTCGACCAGCGTTACTTTGATCGCGTCGCGAACGCTTCGGCGCTCCGGCACCAGAAATCGCCACTCGCCTGAAATCAGCAGAAATAACACATAGGCGATCCCGTTCAGGGCGAAGATCCACATGAAGAAAAAGTGGTAACCCAGGCCCATCGTCACGTGGTACGGCGCGTCGATCGCCTTCCAGAACCAGCCGGGGAAGAAGCGCACGAGCGTCCAGTGGCCCACCCCGACCCGGTACACCGCATGGGGGTGCCGATAGGCATTGTCCGAGTCGTTCCAGTAGATCAGCAGGCCGCTCCAGATCATGACGAAGAGCACCGGAAAGTTGACCCAGTGCATCCAGCGGATCGCGAGCGGGTGCTTGCGCTCCAGGCGGATTGTTGCTTCCGATGGAGCACTGGTCTCCACGGCTTCGCTCGTTTGCATTGCTTCCTGCGTTGCTTCCATTGATCGCAGCCTGCCTCTCCCGTGCCTTACCAACCTGTACTCCAGCTTGTTGCGAGCCACAAGCAAAGACTTGCAAGCCAGGAATAAGTTACAACCTTTTTAAAAGTGGCGGGTGCCGAGGCCTTTTGAACCGGGGAGTACATCAGTTTTGCGAGCCTCCGCGTTTTCTTTGCAATGGTGGAGGCCGGGCCAGCTATGCTTGGCTTGCAAGCTCGAGTTTCGGCAGGGAGAGTGGTCTTTTGAGTACAAGTGTTTCGCAGATCGCCGCCGATCCGGTATTTGATCGCTGTTGGTGGATCTATTCGCTGTGTCGCGAGCGCCTGTTCGCCGACCACACGGAAACCATCGCCACCGCCCTCCAGCCTCTGCTTCGCACCCATCCCCACATCCGATTGCTTGAAGTAGGCTGCGGCCCCGGTTTTTACTCGCGCCGCCTGGCTGCGCGATTCCCATACATGCAGACCATGGGCGTCGATACCTCTGAGCGGCTGCTCTCGCACGCGCGCCTGCAAGCCCACCGCGCAAAGCTCGAAAACTGTCATTTTCTGCATGCGGACGCGCACAACCTGCACAGCCTGGAAGCCGCCGATGCGGTCATCGCGTCGCGCCTGTTTCTTATCCTCGCCGAGCGCGACCGGGTACTGAGCGCCATCTTTCAAACTTTGAAGCCAGGCGGCGTTTTCTTTATCGCCGAGCCCACCTCCGCTCTGCGCACCGCGGTGCCGCTATGGCTCATGCGAACGGTTGAGACGTTTGCCGGTCGGGCCGCGACCAGTCAGACCCCGGTCCGCTGCGAGGTGCTGGGCCGGGGGGAGTTCGGGCAGCTGATCGGCGGGCAGCCCTGGAGCAAGGTCGAGATCTGGCACGACAAGCGCTACCAGTACGCGCTGTGCGAGAAGGCTTCGTGAGCCATTCGTTCCCCATCCTCGATCCGACCACCCCGAGCGATGCGTTTGCCGGCCGCTGCGCGTTCGCGGTCATGGCCAAGGCCCCGATCCCGGGCAAGGTGAAGACGCGCCTGAGCCCGCCGCTGACCCCGGGGCAAGCTGCGGCGCTCAATGCCGATTTTCTGCGCGATACCCTCGCGAATCTAGGGTTAGCCGCGGAGGGATGCGCGGCGGACTGTGTCGTCTCCTACACGCCGGTGGGCCACGAGAGCGCGTTTACCGGCATCCTGCCCCCGACAACACTGCTGGTGCCGCAGCGGGGCGATGGCTTTGGCGAGCGGCTGCTGGCAACGGCGAGTGACCTGTTTGCTTGTGGGTATTCCGCCGTGTGCCTGATCGACTCCGACAGCCCTACCGTGCCCACGCGCGAGTTCGTGCGCGCGGCGCAGGTGCTGCTTTCCGGGACTGCGGGCGAGGCAGCAGACCGGGCCGTGCTCGGACGGTCGGATGACGGCGGCTACTACCTGCTGGGCATCACGCACCCGCACTCCCGGCTCTTCGCCGAGATCACCTGGAGCACGGACCGGGTGGCGGACGAAACCGAACAGCGGGCCGCCGAACTCGGGCTGGCGTTGACGCGGCTTGCCCCCTGGTACGACGTCGATGACGCGCAATCGCTCGACCGGCTGCGCGCGGAGGTGGCGGGCGGGACCGGCGGATACCCGGCTCCGCACACGCGCGCGTTTCTGCAGGCCCTGGACGGCGCCGCGGGCAATCCTGTCTTGAGCGAGCAGGACAGCGAGCAGGACATACATCAAGCCCTCGGCCAAAACGCAGGCGAAAGCGCCCATGTTCGCCGCTGAATCCTCGCTGCCCTTCGCCCTCCGTGGCGGCGCCTGGCTCACCAACTGCGCCCTCCTCCTGTTCGGGCTGCTCTACCTGGAGTTGACGCTTACCGGCACGCACGAGTTCACCCACTTCGTCCATGGCTTCAGCGAAGGGCTCTTCGGGCAGCTGGTGCTGTACCTTGGCGGCATTGCGCTGGTGGAGCAGTCGCCCACCAATCGCTGGACGCTGCCGATCATTCTGCTCGTCGCCTTCGGGGCGCGGCTCATCGCTGTCGCGCAGCCGCCGTTTCTCTCCTCGGATATTTACCGCTACGTGTGGGACGGGAAAGTGGGGAATGCCGGCATCAATCCGTTTCGCTACATCCCCGCCGACAGCCACCTAGGCTTTCTGCGCGACACACATATCTATCCCTTTATCAACCGACGCGACTATGCCCACACCATTTATCCGCCGGGCTCGCAGTTCATTTTCCTAGTTGTCGCCAGGCTGCACGCGACGGTGTGGTTTATGATGCTCGCGATGGTCGCTTTCGAAGCCGGTACGTGTTTCGTGCTGATGCGCTGCCTGCGGCTTTTGCAACAACCGCGGGAGCGCGTGCTGCTGTACGCGTGGCACCCGGTCTGCCTGTGGGAGATCGCCAGCAGTGGCCATGTGGATGCGGCGGCGCTGACCGTCATCGCGCTCGCGATTCTGGCTCGCCTGCAAAACCAGTCGCTGCGGGCGACCAGTTGGATAGGGGCGGCCGCCCTGATCAAGCTTTACCCTGCTGCCCTGTTACCGGCTTTTGTCCGCGAACGCGTGGTTGTGCCGGTGCTGCTCTTCGGGGGGCTGCTCATCGCCGGCTATCTGCCGTTTCTCACCGTCGGGCGCGGGGTTTTCGGCTTTCTGCCGGAGTATGCCAGGGAAGAAGGCATCGCAACCGGCGCTCGCTTCTTCCCTCTGGCGCTGTTCGAGCGTACGGTGCACATCTCCGTCACGCCGAAGCTGTATATCGCGGTCTGCGCGGTTCTGCTGGCGGGGGTCGCATGGTGGGCGTACCGGCGCGGAGGGGTGCCCGCTTACTGCATCAGCTCCGGCCTCGTGCTCGCCACCGCGCTCAATCTTTGCTTTTCGCCGCACTACCCCTGGTATTTTCTCTGGCTGCTGCCGTTTCTTACCTTATGGCCGTGGCGTCCCGCGTTCTACCTTGTGCTCGCCGCTACCTATATGCTGGCAACCAGGCTCGGGATGCCGGGCGAGGGACTTTACGGGATGAATGTGCGACTGTATGGCGGATTTTTCCTGCTGCTGGCCCTGGAAATTGTTCAGCGCGCCTGGAGGCGGTCGCATCCCAAACTATCCGAAGCAGCGCACCAGACACCTGTTTTTGCCGAAATGAGACAGCTATGACGACACTCCCCATTGCCCACCCGGTACCCATGCGGCGCTACTTTGAAAAGCCTGAAGACCAGCTTTCCGTAATCGTCGAGCACGAGCCGGTCTGCCTGTACCTCGAGGTCACCAACCGCTGCAACCTGCTGTGCACCACGTGCCCGCGCACCTATGAGCAGCTGGAGCCGGAGGCCGACATGAGCTGGGAGCTGTTCACGAAGATCGTCGACCAGTCCCCGAATATCAAGCGGGTGGTGCTCCACGGCGTGGGCGAGCCCATGCTGGTGAAGAACCTGCCCGACATGGTCGCCTACCTCAAGAGGCGCGGCGTTTATGTTCTGTTCAATACCAACGGCACACTGCTGACGGAGCGAAACGGGCAAGCCCTGATCGATGCGGGCCTCGACGAGCTGCGCGTCTCGCTTGATGCCGCCGACGCGAGCGTCTTTCAGATGGTGCGCGGCAAGGACATGTTTGACCGCATCGTCACGAACGTCCGCCGCTTTCGGCAGATGCAGGTGGAACAGGCGAACGAGCTGCCCCGCGTTTCGCTCTGGTTGACGGGATTGCGCGAAACGCTCGACCAGCTCGAAGCGTTCGTGCGTATCGCCGATGAGGTGAATGTGCGTGAGGTGTATCTGCAACGGCTGGTGTTCTTTTCAGAGGGCGCGCAGGGCCTGGCCCGGCCCGAAAGCGCGCTGTTTGAGAAGACCACGGAGGGAGAGGAAGCCGTGATCGCGCGCGCCGCGGACCTCGCCGCCTCGCTCGGCATCTCTTTCAGCGCCTCGGGCGCGACCGAGCCCGAGACCAGCATCAAGAAAACCAAAGACGACAATCCCTGGACACTGTGCCGCCGGCCCTGGTCGCTGATGTACTTCACTGCGACCGGCCGCGCCATTCCCTGCTGTATCGCGCCGTTTTCCATGCACGGCTACGGCAGCTTTACGCTCGGAGAGGCTACGCAGCAGACGCTGCGCGAGATCTGGAACGGCGTGGCCTACCAGGAGTTTCGGGAGCAGCTGCTGAGCGACCAGCCGCCCCGCGCGTGCGCCAACTGCGGCTTGCGATGGAGCCTGTGAGCGCGGGAGCGGCTTCCCAACCGATCAGCGTCGTTATTCCCGCATTGAACGAGGAAGCGACGATCGCCGGCGTCGTCGCGGAAATCTTCGCCGCGGTGCCGCGCGATCTTCTGCGCGAATGCGTCGTGGTGAACAACGGCAGCACCGACCGAACAGCCGAGCGGGCCCGGGGGGCAGGCGCGATGGTGGTCGACGAGCCCCGCCGCGGCTACGGGCAGGCCTGCGCCGCCGGCGCCGCGCACGCCGCCCCCGAGTCCGGCGTCCTGGTCTTTCTCGATGGCGACGGCAGCGACGTTCCGGCGGAAATTCCGCTGCTCACCGGTCCTATTCTCGCCGGCCAATATGACTTCGTCATCGCCTCGCGCCTGCGCGGCCGCCGCGAGCCCGGCAGTCTGCTCGCCTCGCAGGTGTTCGCCGGGTGGCTCGCCGGTACCGCCATGCGCCTGCTTTACGGTGTGCGCTACTCCGATATGGGCCCCATGCGCGCCATCTCCCGGGCTGCGCTCGAAAGTCTCGGAATGAGCGAAATGACCTACGGCTGGAACCTGGAAATGCAGATGAAGGCCGCGCGCGCGGGGCTGCGTATCCTGGAGCTGCCCACGACCTGCCGGTGTCGTCGCGGCGGCGTTTCCAAAGTCGCAGGCTCCCTCACCGGGTCGGTCAAGGCCGCATATAAGATCCTGCTCGTCCTGGTACGCATCGGCTCGTCCGGTCGCGCGCGCCAGTCCGGTTGACGGTTGCACACAGCGGTTTCGGACAGGACGCCAAGGTTCTGGCAGCGACCGTCGTTCTCCGGTCCCTAGCCGAAAATAACGCCTGAGAAGCAGCGGCAACGTCGCTACCATCGCTCAACATGCACAAGCGGGACGCATCCAAGCCATAAGAATCCAGACACATTGAGGTGAGCGAGTGAACGGAGTCGTCAACCGAGGCAACCTCCCGGTTTATCCCACAACCAATCGCTGGTCGAATACCGTGGGCATCCTGCTGATCGTCGCCGGGCTTCTGGCGATTTTTCTGCCGCTGGTCGCCGGCGTGGCCGTGACGGCCATTGTCGGCTGGCTGCTGCTCTTCGCGGGCGGTGCACACCTGCTATACACCTGGTCTTCGCGAGGAGCCGGCGCGGTATTGTGGCAGCTGATCATCGGTGTCCTTTACGTCTTTGTGGCGATCTATCTGATCGCCCACCCGGAGCGAGGCCTGCTGACGCTCACCCTGCTGCTGGCCGCCTACTTTGTCGTCGAGGGTGTGGTGGAACTGGTTACCTATGCCCGGCTGCGCAGCAATCATCGCGCGAACTGGTTCCTGTGGGACGGCCTGATTACTCTTCTGCTGGGCATTTTTATCTGGAGCGGCTGGCCGTTTTCCTCCGTATGGGCGTTGGGTACGCTCGTGGGGATCAGCCTCATCAGTAGTGGAATCGCACGCATGACCTTTCGCCACGGGCAGCCCGCTCTCGGAGTCGCCTGAGCTGCCTGTTCAAAGCAGGGCGGGCGAGCGTATCGTGATTGCACGGGCGTTTCTGCATCGCGCGTTTCGGGGAGGTTTTGATGAAGAGGAGAGAGTTTTTACGCCACGCTGCCACCGGCATCGGCGCAGCCATTGTAGGGAGCCGTATCGGCGAGTTACCGACCCTTGCCCAGCAGCCACTGCCGCAAAAGTTCCAGGCGCATGATCATGATGAGGTTACCCTCGAACGCACCGGCATCCGCACTAGCCGACTCGCCATGGGCACCGGCACCATCGGCGGCGGCGGCGCTTCCAATCAGACGCGCATCGGCGATACGAAGGCTTCGCGCCTGTTGATCGACGGCTACCACGAGAATGGCCTGCGTTTCTATGACACAGCCGACTCCTACGGCAGCCACCCTTACGTTGCCGAAGCACTGAAGCATGTGCCGCGCGATAAAGTCACGGTGCTCACCAAGACCGACACCCGCGACCCTGCCGGCGTGCGCGCCGACCTAGATCGTTTCCGCCGCGAGCTCGGCGTCGACATGATCGATGTGGTGCTGATCCATTGCGTAACCGAGGACGACTGGACTACTCGCTACCGGGGGGCCATGGACGTACTTTCCGAGGCGAAACATAAAGGCATCCTCCGCGCGCACGGCGTCTCCTGCCATAGCATCGGCGCCTTGCGCGCGGCCGCTGCTTCTCCCTGGGTTGAGCTTGACCTGGTCCGCCTTAACCCGGTGCAGGCGCATATGGATGCCAGCCCTGATACCGTGCTCGAGGTCATTCGGGAGATGCGCGGCTCCGGCAAGGCTATTGTGGGAATGAAGATTCTGGGCCAGGGCGCCATGCGCGACCGTCCCAGCGAGGCGCTGCGGTACGCCCTTGGAACCGGCGTCCTCGACGCGTTTACCATCGGCGCCGAAAACGGGAACGAGCAGAACGACCTGGTGCATCGCATCGCGGCCGCCTGAAGGTGGGATCCGGGGCATGAGAGCGTGGTCTGAATCGGAACCCGAAAAAGCGGAGGCTTTCCTCGATTCCAGGGGCATGCTCACACCTGTCCTTAACATGGCCGAGGCATAAGGTTGGCGTGGCTCGCGATTGACGCCGGAACCTCGGTGATCAAGTCGGTCCTGTTCGCCGACGATGGTGGCGAGCTTGCTGTCGCGCGTGAGAAGACTGCTGTTCTGCGCGAGCAGCCCGGCTGGTCCGAGCAGAACATGGACGAAGTATGGGCAGCCGTCGTCTCGACCGTGCGCCGGCTTGTGCCCTCCTGTCCTGAGCCGATCCGGGGTATTGTCTCGACCGCGCAGGGCGATGGGTGCTGGCTGGTGGACCGACACGGCCGCCAGACCGGCAATGCGGTGTTGTGGAATGATGGACGCGCCGCCCCCATCGTCGACAACTGGCGCGAGCGCGGCATCATCGAGCAGGCGTTCCGCATCAGCGGCTCCGTCCCTTACCCCGGCCTGCCTAACGCCATCCTGGTGTGGCTCGCACAGCACCAGCCGGAGCGTGTCGAGGGAGCACGTTGGGCGCTCACCGGCAACGGCTGGCTTTTCGCGCAGATGACAGGCCAGTTTGCCGCCGAGCTGTCGGACGCCTCCAATCCGTTCAGTGACGTGCGCGCGGGTGGCTACTCGTCGGATGTGATCGCGCTCTATGGCGCGGAAACGTACGCCGCGTTGTTGCCGCCTGTCTTGATCGGCGAACTCACCGGCAAACTCACCGGCGAACGGCTTGGCGCAGAAAGTACCGGCACCCTCATCGAAACAGCGGCCCGGCAGTTCGGCCTGCGGCCCGGCCTGCCGGTCGTCATGGCGCCGTACGACATCGTTTCCACCGCGTATGGCGCGGGCGCGGCGCTGCCCGGTCAGGCCTGTGTCATCCTGGGCACCACGATTTGTGCCGAGGTGATCACCGCGTCACTCGACCTGGGGGCCAGCCCGCGCGGCACGACGATCGCATTAGGCAGCCAGGGCGAACAGCACGGCAAACTGTACCTGCGCGCCATGCCTACGCTGACCGGCTGTGAGGCGCTCGAATGGGCTGCCGGCATGCTCGGGCTTGAGGGCGTCGCCGCGCTGGACCGGCTCGCGTCAGAATGTACGGATGAAAGCGACCGGCTTTTGTTCCTGCCCTACCTGTCGCCGGTCGGCGAACGCTCCCCATTCCTCGCGCCCGACGCGCGCGGCAGCTTTCACGGCCTCACCCTGTCGACGACACGCGCCGCCATCGCGCGTTCCGTGTACCAAGGCCTGTCTTTTGTCATTCGTGAGTGCCTCCAAGCAGCGGCGGAGGAACCGTTGCGCGAAATCCGCGTATGCGGGGGCGGCGCGCGCAGCGATCTATGGTGCGGCATGATCGCCGATGTTTTGCAGATGCCCGTGGTTCGCGCCCAAGGCAGCGAGCACGGCGCGCGCGGTGCGCACCTGTTTGCCATGGCGGCTACCGGGGAGATCGCAAACGTTGCTGAAGGCATACAGAAGCACGTCGTCGATGCGAAGATTTTCAGCCCTCGCCCGGAAGCACACGATCTCGGCAACAAACGTTTCACCCTGTTCAAGCAACTGCGCGAGCACGCGCACGCGCAATGGAGCCTGATGGCAGGCCTTGGATGACAGCACCCGTGTACCTGGGCCCTATCTATCTTGGTATAGACCTCGGCACGCAGAGTGTCCGCGTGATGGCCGTCGCCGAGGATGGCGCTGTCCTCGCGTCGGCGGCGGAACCGCTCCAAAGCACGCGCGAAGAAGCTCGGCACGAGCAGGAGCCGGAGCACTGGTGGCGCGCCGTCGTGTTCTGCTGCCGTCTCGTCATGGGCGAACTCGGAAGCGGTGCGGAGATCAAAGGTCTCGCCGTGGACGCCACCTCCGGAACCATCCTGCTGATGGACGACGGGCTGCGCGCGCTTACGCCCGGCCTGATGTACGACGACGGACGCGCGCGGGATGAAGCCGTGCGCGTCAATGAGGCCGGGGGCGCCCTGTGGAGCGAGCTGAGCTACCGCATGCAGCCCTCCTGGGCGCTGCCCAAGCTACTCTGGCTCGCCCGGCACACCGCCATTGCGCCCGGCGCACACCTGGCTCACCAGAACGACTTTATCCACGCGCGACTGGCGGGGCGGCTGCTTCCGACTGATTCCAGCAACAGCCTGAAAACCGGCTACGACTTCATCCGTCAACAATGGCCCGCCGCCATCCTCGACGAACTCGGGCTCGACCTCACCCTCTTTCCCGAAGTCGTTCTGCCGGGCAAGCCCATTGGCAAAGTATGCGCGGCTGCCGCGAGCGAAACCGGCCTGCCTGCGGGGACGCCTGTTTTCGCCGGCATGACCGATGGCTGCGCCGCGCAGATCGCCTCGGGCGCGACCACGCCGGGAAGTTGGAACTCAGTGATCGGCACAACGCTGGTCATCAAAGGCGTGACACGCGAGCTGCTGCATGATCCGCTCGGCGTGGTCTACTCGCATCGCTCGGCTGACGGCCTGTGGCTGCCCGGCGGCGCGTCCAGCACCGGTGCCGGCGCCATCGCGAAGGAGTTTTCGCCCGCCGATCTCCTCGCCTTGAACAACGCAGCCCTGGAGATGGAACCGACGCAGCTCGTCGTATATCCGCTTGCCGGCGAGGGCGAGCGCTACCCATTTTCCGCCCCGGGGGCGCACGGCTTCACCTTTAGTAAGATGTCCGAGGCTGCTTCAGAGCAGGAGCGCTACCGTGCCGTGCTGCAGGGCATCGCTCTCATAGAGCGGCTTGCTTTCGATGCCTTGCGCCATATCGGCGCATCCACGGGCGGCAGCTTCACTGTTTCCGGCGGCGCAACGAAAAGCGAAGCGCTCAACCAGATCCGCGCCGATGTTCTCGAGCGCGAACTTTCGATGCCGCGCGTGACCGAGTGCGCCTTCGGGATGGCCATGCTTGCCGCCGCGCATGCTTCATCGATCGCCGAGGTGACGGATCGGATGATCCACATCGAGCGTACGGTCTCGCCGAAACGCGCTTTCGGCGCCTATGCCGAGCAGTACGCCACGCTTATTCATGAACTGGCCCGCCGCGAGTGGCTGCCGCAGCCGCTCGCTGATGCGGCGCTGCGCGGGGCTGATGCGGCGCTGCGCGGAGCAGGCGCATGAACTTCCCCGTCCCGGTCCGCCTGGTTCTGGTGCGCCATGGAGAGACGATCTGGCACGCGGAAAACCGCTACGCCGGACGCAGCGACATCGCTCTCAGCCCGAAAGGTTATACGCAGGCAGGGCAACTGGCGCGCTGGGCCGAGACTACGAATCTCGCCGGCGTCTGGAGTTCCCCGCTTGTCCGCGCGCGGCTCACGGCAGTTCCGTGTGCCGAGGCCGCGAATCTGCCGCTGCACATCGACGAACGCCTGAGGGAACTTGATTTCGGGCGTGGCGAAGGCCTGACCGAAGCTGAAATGCGCGCGCAGTTCCCCGGGGAGCGAGCCGCGTTCGAGCGCGACCCCGCCGCGAATCCGCTCCCCGACGGCGAAGTCCCCGAGCAGGCGACGGCGCGCGGTATGGCTGCGCTCCAGGGTATCGCCGTGGCGACGGGCGAGTCAGGCGGGGCAGGCAGCCGGGGCCTGGTGGTCGCCCACAACACCCTGCTTCGTTTGCTGCTGTGCCGCCTGCTCGGCATGCCGCTCTCGGGCTATCGCACCGCTTTCCCGCATTTTGCAAACGGCACTCTTACTGAAATCGAGCTCACGCCGCGCGGCGCAGGGCTGCTCCGCTTTAACGTCCCGCTTCCTACTTAGCACACGAGGCCCCATGCCCAAACCAAAACTTCTCGTTATCGGCGATCACTTCATCCTCCCCAGCCTTATGCGCGGCAAGCTGGGCGACCTGGCGAATCGTTTTGAGATTGTCGAAGCCTCGACACCTTTCCCGCTCGAGCCTTTTCGCGATATCGCCGAAGTGCGCGAAGCATCCGGCTCCGAAGAGCAGATGATCGAAGCCCTGCGCGGCGTCTCGATCTGCATTGCCCACCACGCACCGCTGACCGAGCGCGTTATGGAGCAAACCTCCGACCTGAGGCTGTTCATCGTCTGCCGCGGCGGCCCGGTCAACGTGAATCTTCCGGCTGCTACCGAGCGCGGCATTACGGTCGCCTACACGCCCGCGCGCAATGCCGCCGCCACGGCCGAGCATACCGTCGCCATGATGCTTGCCGCGCTGCGCGGCATTCCCGCAGCGGACGCAGCCATTCGCCGGGGCGAGTGGAAAGGCGACTACACCTGGGAAACCGCAGGCTTCGAGCTTGAAACCGCGACCGTCGGCCTGATCGGCTACGGGGCTATCGGCCGTATCGTGGCCCGCATCGTGCGCGGGTTCGGCGCCACCGTCCTCGCCTACGATCCCTTCGCACAAATCCACGCAGGCGAGGGCGTCGAGCAGGTCTCGCTCGACGAGATGCTCGGGCGTTCCAATATCGTCTCGCTCCACGCCCGCGAAACGAATGAGACCCGCGGCATTGTGGGAAAGCAACAACTGGGGCAGTTGGGGAAGGGCTCGGTAGTGGTGAACTGCGCGCGCGGCTCGCTGCTGGACTACGACGCGCTCGCCGAAGCGCTTGCCTCGGGTCACCTGTTCGCCGCTGCCGCCGACGTTTTCCCCACCGAGCCGCTGCCTGCCGACTCGCCTCTGTTGCGGCTGGCGAACTTCATCATGACGCCGCACATCGCCGGCGGCACCCGCCAGGCAGCGGAGAAAGCCGCCGCCATCGCGGCCGAGGAATTGAAGCTGTACCTCGAAGGAAAGCCTTTGCGTTACTGCGCCAACCCGCGGGTGCAGGGAACCGCGTAATAGGGGAAACCGCGTAGGCGGCATAAAATAAATTCATGCAAGCGCTGCTCCTCTCCGAGTACCGAAAACTCGAACTGACGGATCTCCCCACCCCGACGCTCGCACCCGACGAAGTCCTGCTGCGCGTCGCGGCTTGCGGAATCTGCGGCAGCGACGTGCACGGCTATGATGGCTCCTCCGGCCGTCGCATTCCGCCGATCGTTATGGGCCACGAGGCGGCCGGTACCATCGCGGCAGTCGGCCCGGCGGTCACCGACTGGCAGCCTGGGGACCGGGTCACCTTCGACTCCACCCTGTTCTGCGGCCGCTGCACGTTCTGCAAAAGCGGACAGGTCAACCTTTGCGATAACCGCCAGGTTTTCGGCGTGTCCTGCCCGGACTACCGCCGCAACGGGGCGTTCGCCGAGTATCTCGCGGTACCCGAGCGCGTGCTTTACCGCCTGCCGCCTGAGCTCCCGTTCGAGCACGCCGCCATGATCGAGGCCGTTTCCGTCGCGCTCCATGCCGTGGCGGTTGCTGAGTTTCAGCCCGGCGCAACCGCGCTGGTCCTCGGTGCCGGCATGATCGGCACCTTGATTATCCAGGCGTTGCGCGTTGCGGACGCCTCGCACATTCTCTCGGCCGACCCTGACCCCAGTCGCCTGGCGCTTGCCCAGACCTCCGGCGCGCACACGGTGATCCGTACTGGCGAATACGCCGGCGAACCGAACACAGCCCAGGCAGTCCTCGCACGGTTCCCCGGCGGCGTCGATCACGTCTTCGAAGCAGTCGGCGCGGGCGAAACCGTAGCCACGGCCGTCGCCTCCATCCGCAAAGGAGGCACCGTGACCCTGGTCGGCAACATCGCCGCGAAGGTCGAGCTGCCCCTGCAGGCCGTCGTCACTCGCCAGATTCGGCTCCAGGGCTCGGCGGCATCTGCGGGCGAGTACCCTCGCGCCATCGAGCTGCTCGCCAGCCGACAGATCGACGTCGCGCCGCTTATTTCCTCAATCGCTCCTCTGTCCGAGGGCGCAAGTCTGTTCGACCGCCTCTACGCGCGCGAGCCAGGCCTTATGAAAGTCGTGCTCACCCCGGCAATCGCATGAACTCACTTTTCGACCTTACCGGACAAGTCGCCCTGGTTACCGGAACCAGCCGCGGGCTCGGCCAATACTTCGCCCGAGCCCTGGCCCGAGCCGGTGCTGACCTCATCCTCACCAGCCGCGATCGCTCGTCCCTGAGCCAGTTCGAGCAGGAAATTGCCGCTCTTGGCCGACGCGCCGCTTCCGTCTCGCTTGACGTTTGCGACGAAGCTTCCATACGCACCGCCGTGGCCGAAGCCGTGGCCGCCTTCGGCCGCGTAGACATTCTGGTCAATAATGCCGGCATGAACATCCGCAAACCCGCGCTTGAGGTTACCTGGGATGACTGGAACCGGATTCTCGATACCAACCTGCGCGGGTCGTTTTTTGTCGCCCAGGCAGTCGCGCGGGGCATGATCGCGCGGGGCTACGGCCGGATGATCAACATCGGGTCGGTGACGTGTGTGGCGGGTTATGCGGGGCTCGGCCCGTACGGAGCCAGCCGCGGGGGCATCCGCCAGCTCACCATGAGCCTCGCCGACGACTGGGGCCCGCACGGGGTCACCGTCAACTGCCTCGCCCCCGGCTGGTTCCGCACCGAGCAGAACAAAGTGATGTACGAGAACAAGGAATGGGTTGAATACCTCTGCGACCGCATTCCGCTCAAGCGCCCCGGCCGCCCCGACGACCTTGACGGCGCCATCGTGTTCCTGGCGTCGGAGGCGAGCCGGTATGTCACCGGCCAAACTTTGCTGGTTGACGGAGGCATTTCCACTGGTGCAACCCGCGCGTTGCAGAAGCCCCGGTTACCCCAGCCGGCCCCATCCTCGAACGAAGCACCCTGAAATTTCCGTAGCCATTCTGGGATCATCCTGGAACCATTCTGGAACCATCCTGGGGCACTCTGAGCTGAACTGAGGTCCGACGGCTTGCCTGAAGTGCAAGCCCGATCGAAAACCTCGTCCCTTCAGGGAGGCACTCAACTGGGTAGCTTCGGCGTAGCGGCATGGGATAAAGCAAAACCCTGCTTGGCTAGAGTGGTAGCAAAGCTAGTGTGGGATGGGTCAAAGCAGATCCTTTGGCGCAAGCGCGACCGCTGCGCTCAGGATGACACCCCGTTTTGTACATGACAATAACTCTGCTTCTGCTTTAAAGAAAGGCTTTCACGGGCGGCAGTCGCCAGCACCCTTGCCGCCGGTAGATACAATCGCCTCCATGCGTATTGCCTTTTTCGGCGGCTCGTTTGACCCGCCGCATCTCGGCCACCTTCGCATCGCGCTTACCGCGTGCGACCGGCTTCAGCTTGACCAGGTGCTGCTCGCCCCCGTTGGCCGCCAGCCGCTTAAATCGCATGAGCCCGCCCCTTTCGCAGACCGGCTGCGCATGGTCGAACTGCTTGCCGCCTCGCATCCGCAACTGGTCGCATCCCCTGCCGACGCGCCGCTGAACAGCCACCCAAACTACACGACCGACACCCTCGCCCGGCTGCGCCCCACGCTTCCCCCCCAAGCGGAGCTCTTTTTCCTCGCCGGCGCTGATTCCTTCCTCACGCTCCCCGACTGGCACGATCCCGCGGCCCTGCTGCAACCCTCCGGTGCAGGTGGCCTGCTCACCGGCTGGATCCTCGCCGCGCGCCCCGGCTTTGCCCTTGCCTCGCTCGCCGGGGCCCTGCCCTCCGGCTACACGTTGAGTCCGTCTGTCGAAACACCCGGGCCCGTCCTCACCCAACGCGTCAGAAGGCGAGAAGGCACTCTGGAAAGCGCTGCCGGCCTCCCACTTTACCTGCTGCCCGACCTCGATGACCCCTCCACCGCCACCCGCATTCGAGGGGCTTTCGCCCAGGACGCCGAAGCGCCGCACCTGTTACCCGGCATTACGCAGTACATCCGCGACCACGGCCTGTATCGCGTGCTAGGGTAAATGTGTGCCAGTAAGCTCCGAAACCCGCGCCATGGTCCTCCTCGCCTCCGAAATCTGCGAAGACAAGAAGGCGACCGATACCCGCATCCTCGAGCTCGATCCGGTGGATGCCGGCTTTACCGACTTTTTCCTGATCACCTCCGGCAACAACACCCGCCAGACCGGCGCCATTGCCGACGAAATCGAACTACGCATGAAGCATGATTTCGGGACGTATGCGAAGTCGGTGGAAGGCCGCCGCCAGGGCGAGTGGATTCTGCTCGACTATATTGATTTTGTCGTCCACATCTTTACCGAGCAGACCCGCGAGTTCTACGACATCGAGCGCCTGCGCAAGTCGGCCCGCTCGGTTGACACCCATGAGCTCGCCGCCGAGCTGAACCGGAAAACTGAAGCCGCCCGCAAAAAAGCGCCCGAGAAAAAATCAGCGAAGGCTCTCGCAAAGCATGAAGGCGCTGGGGAGAGCACCGCACTCGCGCGGAGAGACACTCAATCAGCGTTGAGCGAGAAGCGCCCGCCTGCAGAGAAAAAGGCGACGAAGAAAGCTCTCGCGAAGAAAGCGCCGGCTAAGAAAGCACCAGCCAAGAAGGCTGCTGCTAAAAAAGCTGCCGCCAAGGAAGCCCCCACCAAAAAAGCTCCAGCGAAAAAGGCCGCGAAGAAAGCACCGGCTAAGAAATCAGCCAGGCAGGCATCGGCGGTCGAGGACACCTCTCTGCGAGCGCTTCCCAGCGGCGCACCGGACACGCCACCCAAAAGGCTACCCGCGTCCACGTCGAACAAGTAAACCTGTCGTTTCCCGCGAAGCCATGCGTCCCCTTGCATTGCGGAAACCTTAAAGCCTCTCGTGCTATCCAAGTCCACATGATTATTCACACGTTCGCCTTCCGCTGGAAACCCGGTGCTACCGAAGCGCAAAAAGCCGAGGCGGTCCGGTCAATTCAAGCGTTCCAGGGCCAAATCCCCGGCCTGCTGGCCACCTATGTTGGAGATAACTTTTCCCCTCGCTCTGAAGGCTACGAACTCGGCGGCGTCATGCACTTTCCTGACCGTGCCGCCCTCGACGCCTACACCGCGCACCCCGCACATCAGACTCTCCTGCGCTGGCTCCAGCCTCTTATCAGTCCGCTGGAAGTGGATTTTGAGGTCTAACGCGGGTCTCCGGCATGAGCGTCAGCAGCAGCAGAAATGCGAGCAACGCGACGGCCCCCAGTAAAAGAAACGAGTGCGCGAACCCGGCATGCTGCACAATGGCGCCACCGAATGAAGTGCTGAGCGCCGCCCCCATGCCGATAGCAGTTGCCAGCGCTCCCTGTAGCAGGTTGAACCGCCCCCGTGCCTCGCGTGCGATCGGCTACCACCAGGACGGCCACCACGCTAAAAATCGCGTTGGCCACCCCGTCCAGCAACTGAATTGCGATTAGCGCGCCCGTCGCATGCGTTACCGTATAGAGCACCGCGCGCACCGGCAGCACACCGAAACCGACCAGCAGCAGCAGCTTGCGCCCATAATCGTTGGCCAGCTTCCCAATCCACCCCGCCGAACACATGATCACCCCCTGCGTGACCAGAATGCACGCCGACATAAAAGGCGCCGCCGTCCGCACCGCACCGCGCGACAACATCTCCCCAAGCTCCGGCAGCATCGCTGCATTCGCGAAATGGAACAGAAACGCGCATGCGAGAAACAAAAGCAGCACACGATCCCCAGCCACCCTCCGTACGGAAGCAATGCCGCTTCCAGCTCCGTCCTCTTTCGTCGTACCGCCTCGCGCCAGACCATCATCGATATCGACGGGGCGTATTCGCAGCACACTCGCCATCGTCGGCAGCGTAAGCAGCGCAGCAATGAGAAAAATGGAACGATTGCCAAAGAAGTGGCTCTAAACTCCCACAGCAAGTGCCGCGAGGACATTGCCGCCGAGTTGAACGACTGATTACGGCCAAACTGACGGTCAAACCCATGCCGGCCGACCAGCCCCATGGTAATGGCTCCCAGCGCCGGCCCCAGGAACGGCGCCCGCCGCTCCGATTATTGCTTGTGCCGTGTACACCGCCCAGGGTGCAGCCGTGCGCATCAGCAGAACCGACGCGCGCACCCCAGCAGAAGTACTCCCGCGACCAGAATTGCCCGCTTCGCGCGCACTCGGTCCACGAGTGCCCCGGGCGGGGTTTGCAATGTCACCGATACGACGCCGCCCAAGGTCAGCGCCAGGCCCACGCGCTCAGGATTCCAGCCCGCCGAGGCGAGATACGCCGCCAGAAACGGACCGAGCCCTGTCTGCACATCGGCAAGGAAGAAGCACTATGCCTCAACCGCCCGAACGCTGCGTACTTTCTCTATCGCCAGATGTCCCGCCGCCTTTGCAGATTCCGGGTGAGATGTGCGCCTTCGACGGGGAGCGTTCCGCGCCAGGGATTCGGGTGCAGATTGTCTTATGTTTGTTCGGCGCGAACTTTTGGCAGCCCGTAACCTTTCCGCCGTCGCGGGTAGCTGCTCGCCGCCAAACCCGCGTCTCAGTGCTCAGGAAGTAGTTCCCCCCAGAAGCACTCAGTGAAATCCAGGAGATCTGCCTCATGAAAAAGATTCTCGGCTATGCCGCCAACACTCCTTCAGCCGGCTCAAGCCACTCGAATTTGAACGCGAAGACGCCAAGCCGAACGAGGTTGAAATTGACGTTCTGTTCTGCGGCGTCTGTCACTCCGACATCCACCAGGCCAAAAACGAGTGGGGCAATACCGTGTACCCCTGCATGCCCGGCCATGAGATCGTCGGCCGTGTTTCCGCCGTCGGGTCGTCTGTGACGAAGCACAAAGTGGGCGACATGGTCGGAGTCGGCTGCATGATCGACAGTTGCCGCGAATGCGAAGCCGGAGATCAGAATTACTGCCTCGGTCCCAACAGCTGGCTAGCCACCTATAACGGCCCGATGATGCCTGCCAAGCAGTCGCCAGTCGGGAAAAACACCTACGGCCGCGACAATACTTACGGCGGCTATTCGAGCCTGATCGTCGTTCCCGAAGATTTTGTTCTGAAAATCCCTGCATCCCTCAAACCCGAGGTCGCTGCGCCTATCCTGTGTGCCGGCGTCACCACTTTTTCGCCCATGAAGCACTGGGGTGTGAAAGCCGGCGACAAGGTCGGCATCATCGGCTTCGGCGGCCTGGGCGACATGGCCGCGAAGCTCGCGAAAGCGCTTGGAGCCGAAGTATTTCTCTTCACCACTGTCGATGAAAAGCTCGAAGAAGCGAAGCGCCTCGGCGCCACCGGTGTGCTCGAGAAGGACAAGGAAGCCTTTACAAAGCTCAAAGGCTCCTTCGATTTCCTCCTCGACACCATTCCGCAAAAACACGACATCAATCCGTATATCCCCCTGCTAAAACGCGATAAAACCCTCGCCATCGTCGGCGCACTTGAGCCCGTGGCACCGCTCAACAACATGCAAACCGCGCAGCTTCGCAAGAGCGTCGCCGGCTCGCTTATCGGCAATCTTGCCGACACCCAGGAAGTCCTGGATTTTTGCGCCGAGCACAACATTGGCCCCGACATCCAGGTCATCCCTATCCAGCAAATCAACGACGCCTACAGGGAGGTAGAGGACGGCGAAGTCCGCTTCCGCTACGTGATCGACATGAGCAGCCTTAAACAGGAAATGGCCGAGTCCGCCGCGTGATGCGACGAAAGATTTGCGCCTTTGTACATCGATTCGATCAGGCCTCCTGAGAGACGCCATGGCCATCAAGCATACGGGTACTCCACGTTTCGACTCTGAGGCGTGGGCTCACTCTGAGCTAGACCGCGAGAAGAAAGATTCCGGCTTTTTACCGCAAATCCTGCCCGCCACTGATCCAGGGATTCCTCAACACGTTCAGGCGGCAGCGGACGACTGAACGCGTAGCCCTGAAAATCCATATCGCCCAGTTCAAGCAGGGTCGCGATCTCGTGCTCGCTTTCGACTCCCTCAGCAACGACCCGTTTATCCATGGATCGACCTAGGTTTACGATAGCCGCGATTACGCGCAGAACCCCGGGCTCGGTTCCCATGACTCGAACAAAGCTCCTGTCAATCTTCAGCGTGTCGACCGGGAGTTTATGGAGCACATTCAAACAAGACTGCCCGGTCCCAAAATCGTCGAGTGAAATGCTCACGCCGAGAGCACGCAGCTTTGTGAGCTGCCCCCCCGCGTCTCCGGCATCGCCGAGGGCAATGCGTTCCGTAATTTCCAGTTCCAGTCTGCTCGCCGACATCCCGGACTGGACCAGCGCGAGCGCGACATCCTCCGCGAAACCGGGCCGCTCTATTTCCCGCGCGGAGACATTGACCACCATGCGGGCATCCTCCCCTTCCCCCACGCGCCAACGAGCGGCGTGGGCAAGTGCCTGGCGGAGTACCCAGGCTCCCAGTGGGAATATCACATCGCTCCGCTCGGCGACATCGATGAATGCGTCCGGAGAGACCGTGCCAAGGATGGGATCTTCGAGCCGAATCAGGGCTTCCAGGCCTCGGAACTGTCCTTGCGCGGAAAACTGCGGCTGGTAAAAAAGCCTGAACTGGCCGGCTTCGAGAGCAGATTGCAGCTCAGCGGGAGAAAAAATCCCGGTGCCCTCCGATTGCCCTTTCGGCTGTTCCGCTCGTGAAGCATTGCGGTGCTTTGCGGCATACATTGCCGTGTCCGCATACCGTTTCAGTTCCTCGGGCGTCACGCCATGGATGGGGAACACAGCGAGTCCGATACTGGCGGAACCGCGTATGGAAATACCGTCCAGGGTGAACGGGTCTTCGAAACAGCTCTCGAGCCTTTGTTTGTAGGCTTCGCTGTCCCCCACGCTGCTGAGGGCGGTGGCAATCAGCAGAAACTCATCGCCGCCAATGCGCGCGAGCAGGTCCATGGCTCGAACCTTTGCCCCGAAACGCGCCGCGATATGCTGCAAATACAGGTCTCCGATCTTGTGGCCGTACTGATCGTTGACCTGCTTGAAGCAGTCCACGTCGATATACGCCACGCCAAAGCGTGTGCCGTCCTGTGCGGCTTCGGTGACCAAGGCATCCAGGTGCGCGTCCGCCAGACGCCGGTTCGGCAAAGCCGTAAGCTGGTCGTGGGTTGAGCGATAATTTAACTCCTGGTACATTCGGCGCTGATTTACGGCCAGATTCGCCAGGCTGGCTCCGACCGCAAGAGTCTCTCGTTCCTCACTTGAAAGCGTTCTCCAGATCGTATCTTCAACCCGGAATACACCAATCTGCCTGCCCTTCTCATCGGTCAGGCCGGCTTCATACATCAGCTCCAGCCTTCCGCTTTTCCCAGACGCGTTTCGTCCAGACCCGAGGCCGTTTACGCTTTCCAACAGGGTGCAGGAGCAGTACACCCGGGGAACCAGTGCGCCGATCGAGGAGCAGATATCCTGTAGCAGATCCTCCAGGGCCGCTTCGGAGTTAATCGCTTCAAGCAAGCGACTGCGCTGCCGCTCCACCTGGATGGAGCGCTCGATTTTTTCCGTCTGATCGACAACTCTGCGCCGCAGCACGAAGACCCACGCCATGATCAGCAAGGAAAGGGCTACCAGGGCGCCCATAACCAGGAGCAGGTGTTGCACGTTCCACCAGGAGGGTCGGGCGACAATCTCCAGATCATTCGCCTCGCGCATATCCAGGCGAAAAAGCAGCGGCTTGTTCCACTCAATGCTTGGAGTCACTCGGCAGATGCCGCTTACTGCAACCAGCGTTCCAATGGGCAGGTCTGGAAGCGGTGCGCCCCCACTTCCGCCCATCCACACAGCGGTCGATAGCAGGAGCCCGCCCTGGTCGCTATGGGTAGTCACCGGCGCTCCCCCGTTCCTGCGCATCACTACGTCGACCGGATGCTGGTCCACCATGATCACCATCGTGTCGGAAAGCTCACCGTGCAGCTCCGACAGAACCTGACCGCGCAGGTTGACCAGAGTGTCGCTATACAGGCCGTTCATCGCGTCGCCATAGTTCACAGGCAGCGGCGTGACAGACTCGATCTGCCCCGTTGCAAAAATCTGTGCATCTTCGAGCACCGCCGCGTAGGCGTGGTCATCCGCGAAACCGGTGACATCGACCACCGAGCCGAGCGGCAGCGGCTCGACTTGCCTGGTCAGCACAAAGAGGCCTCGACCATCATGCTGAATCACCATCGAGTGCCCGGGATCGTACTCCGTGATCGCGCCCCGCACCCGGACTCGCTGCGACTGGTTCAGGACAAAATGCGTTTCCTCCACCTTGTCCATATCCATGATTGGCAAATCCAGCACTTTTACCTTGGGTTTGCGAAGGATCCGCAGTTCCTGCGCCGTCGAAGCGAAAAGCTTGGGTCGCATGATCTGCAGGCGGGCGTTGAACTCAGCGGCGCCGATGCCTGAAAGCTCGACTTCGGCATCGATCAACCCGGGCAGGTCCAGTTTCCGGTAATCCTGGATATAAGCCTGCACGGTGCCGCCCGGCATCAATATCTGGAGTTGCGCCACCGTGTCGGTCCCGTGATTCTCAATGCTCGCGGAGTGAATTTTGCCCCGCATCGAAACATACTGACAATCCACATCGCCTGACATGAACTGGCGATAATCCACTGGCTTGGCTGCCATGCGCTGCCCGGAACTCAGGACGCGAATGGGACCACTCACCTTCACGACTGTTCGTAAACTGCGGCGCGTGACGCCCTCTATATCCACCACGTCCCCGACATGCAACCCACTGTAGGATTGTGTCGTGTAAATGTAAACACCGCCGGTCGCATCCGCAACGAACAGGTTCTGTTCTTCCGGTTGATAGTAAGTCACGGTAGCAGTCAGATGAACCGGTATCGCCTCGTCCGCCTCGTCTCCCGGAAGATCGTGTACCTGGCGGGCCGTGGTGATGAGCGCGGGCTCGGCCATGGCATTCCCGAGAACCGTAAACATCATAAGCAGCATGGCCGCGCATACTCGCCAGCGCGCCGGTCGGCCACAAAAGCAGCCGCTCTTTGCCCGGAAGAGAAGGGTCGTCCACTTTTTACAGCAACCGGGTTGGGCAGAGAGCGGGTTGGGCATGCGAGGATTCCCTTTGCGAAGGTGGTCCAGTCAACATCGGTAAAAGTCCTGCGCGGGAACAGTGGGAGAGAAAAGAAATTACACCGGTCGTAACCTGATCGACCCTCATGTACCTCGTTGGGGTGAGACAGCGGGCCACCCGGAAGCTGCCGGCGTGTCACCATGCAGCTTTCGAGGGAGAGCATCTTGCAAGAAACAGGTCCGCAACGATGGAGATCGCGGAGGAGCAGTCCACAATGACGCGGGCAGGCCAACCGGGGTGAAGGCGGAAAACGATGAAATTACAGCTAGTCTCCATTGCAGGGAGGCCGGGTACCGGTCCCGCTCAGCAATTGCTGGAGCAATACCTCGCTCGCACGACGCCCTACCTGCCGATGGAAGCGCCCCTGTACCGCTCGGAAGCCGCGTTCCTCGACTCACTCGCGAAAGGAAAGACCCGCACCGCACCGATTGCTGTGCTGCTTGACAGGCGCGGACGTCAACTCTCCTCCGAGCAACTCGCGGCTCTGCTCGAAACGCACAAACATGTCGGCACCCAACTCCTGGTTTTTGCGGTTGGCCCCGCCGACGGCTGGAGTGAGGCCGCCCGCGCCCGTGCCCACAGCCTTGTGTCGCTCGGCCCCATGACACTTCCCCACGAGCTTGCCCGGTTGCTGCTCGCCGAACAAATCTACCGCGCCTGCACGATACTTGCCGGCCACCCGTACCACTCCGGCCACTGAAGTATTTCTTTTACATGGAAGGACCGACCGGCGAGGCTCGCCGAAGCGGGACGTACGGGAAAGCACTCTACCCAAAGGTATCCAGGCCCAAAAGGCATCGAGTAAAAGCCTCAGGGCAGGTTGGTGAGCACGGTTTTGCCGCCTGACGAAGCGAGCGGATACACGCGGCCATACCCGCGCAGGTCCGCGGCGCGAAGTGGGTTATATGTGAGCAGAAACAGGCGGTGGGAACTCGACGCCCATAGCGCGTGCAAGCGGTCGTCATTGGGGAAGATGTGAGGGGCATCGGGCCAGTAGCTGCCGTACCAGGTGCCATTAATGCGGCCGTTGACGAGCGAAACCTGCTGCCGGGTGTAGAACGGAATGCTTCCGGCGAGGGTAAATTCTCCATCGATCAGGATGAGATCACCCGGCCGATAAGCAGCCTTGATAGCCAGGGCAAGCGGTCTGGAGCCGATGATCGGGTAGAAGCGGGAAAGCCCCTCATGTACGCAGAGCAGGACGGCGATGCTCGCGACAGCCAGCGACAGGTTCGCGGCAAAGTGACGGCGGCGCGCCCGGTAGAAGTAGCTCAACGGTCCGGCTACGAGCATCGCAGCGCATATGGCGGCCAGGGGCTCGCGAAACATGCCCATTGCCCGACCGGTAAAGTCGAAGGCATGCCCGAGCGAAAGCGTATACATCGCGGGATTGGAGCTAAGCAGGGAGGCGAGGTCCGCACCGGGTGGGGGCACGGGTGCCGTGAGGGCGAAATACCCGGTGAGGGCGGCAATCAGCAGGCACAGCGGGAGCAGGATCCATCGAGTTGCGGCGAGCACCTGACGGGCGGCGGCGGGTTCGCCGTCGTGAGCACGCGCCAGAACGCCGCCGGCCAGCAGGGCCAGCGCCGGCAGCGCGGGGAGCGAGTAGTATTCCTGCCGCGAAGAGAAGCAGAAGAAGGCGAAGACGATGCCGGCCCACAGCAGAAGGATAAGAGCGACGTCGCGCTCCTTGCGGAGACCAGTTAAACCTAAAGCGGAGTTTTGTTTGTAAAATCCGCCGCGGAGGCTCCCAACCGATTTGGCGAGTGCCGATGGGAGAAAAACTGCCCAGGGCGCAAGCCAGAAAACTCCCAGCGCGAGAAAGAGCGGGATCGGAACTTGTCCGTAATCGTGCGGAATGCGCTTGCCGAGGAAGCGCATGAAATGCTCATTGACAATGTAGAACCAGAACCAACCCCGGGCGATCGGCGAGCCGGGCACTGCGGGATTCCGCAGCGCGACGAGCACATGCCAGGGTGCGGCAAACAGCAGAAAAACCGCGGTGCTGGAGTACGGATAGAGACGACGCATGAGGGGCAGCCGACGCGTGACAGCAAGGTACAGCACGGCCAGCCCAAGCGGGAAAACGAGGCCGATCAAACCCTTGGTCAGTACGTTGAGGGCCATCACGATGGCGAACGCCCAGCAGATGAGCCGCAAACGGCGCTCGTCCACCCGTGTTTCCCCTAGCAGGCTTAGTGCTTTGAGCAGGCAATGCACAGCGAGCGTCATCCAGAGGGCAAGCAGCACGTCGGGGATGCAGAAGCGGGTAAAGAGGTAGGGCCCGATGGAGGTCGCGGTCGCAAGCGCGGCATATAAGCCGCCGCGTTTACCGAACAGGCGCGACCCGAGCGCATACACCGCGAGAAAGAGCGCAAGCGTAAGAAAAGCCAGCGGCAGCCGAGCCGCCCAGTCGTGGATGCCGAAAAGCCGCATGGACCCGGCCATGAGCCAATACATGAGCGGGGGCTTGTCGAAGAAGCGGATGCCGTCGACATAAGGCGTCACGAAGTCGTGGCGAACGAGCATTTCGCGGGCACACTCGGTGTACACGGAATCCACATCGTCGATCAGGCCTGGCGAGAAGATTCCGTGGAACTCGAGCGCAATCCACGCCACGATGATTGTGACGAACAAAATGACATGCTGGACATGGATAGGGGAAACGCGCACGCGCTCGGCACTGTGCTCAGTACCCGGATTTTTACTGGCTATTGTCGCTATCGAAGTACTCCATTTCACGTCACTCCTGCCATCGCTTCCCGTCGTAGGCCGGCTGGCTTGCGGCCTGCCCAGAATATAAATCGTCTCCATGCGAAACATGCCCGAAGCCAGCCTCCATTCAGCTCGCCCGGAGCTTCCTCGCCAGCGCTGGAAGGTGTACTTAGCAACATAAACCATGCCTGGATCGCTCTATCCAGCAATAAGCACAATCTATACCCGACAGCGTGTCCCTTCCTCCTTTTGCAACCCTGTTTTCTGTCGCACTGCAACTGCTCGCTTCACCCGTTCTCAGTCAAACGACGATCCGTGTTCAGGGGACGCGCCCTCGGTCCAGCACGGGGCGCCCGTAGCCAACATTTCTGGCTCCGGCGACCCTTCCGCGGGAGGGATTTTTATCCAGAATGCAGCGCCCACGATCTCCGGCGTCGTCCTGTCCGGCAATCAGGAGTGCGGCATCAGCGCCTTCAACAGCGCCCCGCTGCTGCAGGGCAGCATCGTCGAGGGAACATCACATAACACGCGGTCGAATGGGTGCCCGACACCCGCACACTTGAACATCGCGGCATAAGGCAGCGGCATTTTCCTCGTCGGTGCGGCGCCGGGAGGGCTTCCCTCTGTTCTCTCCGGCAACACCATCGCGAACAATCTCAGCACCTTCACCAACGCGGCCGGCATATAGGTCATCGGTGGCGGCTCGGTTGTCATCGAGAACAACACGGTCGCGGATAACTCCTCTGAAGCGCTCGGAGCAGGCCTCGGCCTTGCCGGTGATACATCGGCCAGTCTTGTGCAGAACGTTATCACCGGAAACGTCGAGAACAGTCCCGCAGCAATCGGTCCCGCGCGCGGAAGCAGGAGGATTGAACATTGACAGCAACCCAGGGTCGTCTGTGCTCCTGACTAACAATACAATCGCCCTGAATCAGTCGAAGGGCCAGTTCTACTTTGGCACGCAGACTTACATCGATGGACGCAGCACTGTACGTCTCAGCAATATCGGCCTGACCGACTTTGCCGGAGCACCACGCGTCCAGAACGCCAAAGGGCTCGCTACGGCGATTATCGACATGGGTGCTTACGAGCACACGGGCATCCACGCAGCGCCAATCCCCGCTGACTTCTCCCTGTCCGCAACACCCATGGTCGTGGACCTGTCGCAGGCCCACATCCGCCACGGTCGACCTGATTCTCACCCCGAACAGCAGCCTCAGGCGCAAGTCTCCCTTGCCTGCTCAGGCCTGCCGGTAAGTATGCCATCTGGCTCCTCACCTGACGGCGATATCCAGACACCGGAAACATCCCGACTTGGAACCACGTTCCTCGAACCGTGCCGAATGCATTTACACTGGTGCGAGCGCCCAGGCGCCGCATGAAAGGCCTGCACCTTACACCCATCTATGAGCTGGTTCAAGCGCGAACAATCAGGGATCGAGCCCAACGGCGAAAAAACCGTCCGCACCGAAGGACTCTGGATCAAGTGCCCCGGCTGCGAGGGGACCGTCTGGAAAGCCGACGTCGAGGCCAATCTCCAGGTCTGCCCCAAGTGCGATCACCATTACCGCATCGGCGCCCGCGAACGCATCGACTCGCTCCTCGAGCCCGGCTACGAATCCACCGACGGCGACCTGCGCTCGACCGACCCGCTCGAGTTCGTCGACCTGAAACCCTATAAGTCCGGCCTGGCCGCCGCGCAAAAGTCCACTGGGCTCAACGATGCCATCCTGAACGCTCGCGGCCGCCTCGGGCCGCACCCCGTCGTCCTCTCGGTAATGGAGTACGCCTTTATCGGCGGCAGCATGGGCGCGGTGGTCGGCGAAACCATTGCCCGCGCCGTGGATCGCGCCCGTGCCGAGCGCAACGCGCTGATCATCGTCTCGGCCTCAGGCGGCGCGCGCATGCAGGAGGGCGTCGTCTCCCTCATGCAGCTTGCGAAAATCTCCGCCGCCCTCGCTCGGCTGGACGATGCCGGCCTGCCTTGCTTGTCGATCCTCACCGATCCGACCTTTGGGGGCGTCACCGCGTCGTTTGCCATGCTCGGCGACCTCAACATCGGCGAACCCGGCGCGCGCATCGGTTTCGCCGGCCCCCGCGTCATCGAGCAAACCATCCGGCAGAAACTTCCTGAAGGATTTCAGTGCTCGGAGTTCCTGCTAAGCCACGGCATGCTCGATGCCGTGGTTCCCCGCCGGGAGCTCAAGCCTTATCTCGTCCGCGCTCTGGACTTTATGCTGCCGGCGGCATAGCAGGGCGCGTCGCAAAGCACGCGCACTGGTCGGCTTCTCCATGGGGGGCGGGGAAGTGGCGCACTACCTCGGTACATTCGGCGCGGCCAGAGAGTCTCAAAAGCAGTGCTGATTCGTTTCTTGAGTTCACGCAATCCATGGCCCTAACCGCATCGCCGAAAGCAACGATCGACCTGGTGCGGGCATGGAGCGAGACCGACTTCAGCGACGACCTGGCACGCTTCACGGTCCCCACCCTGGTGATCCACGGGACGAGCGATGCAACCGTGACGAGCGATGCAACCGTGACGATCGATGCTTCGGCCGGCGCACCGCCAAGCTGATCCCCAACGCCGAACTGCACGAGTACAACGGCGCGCCGCACGGCCTGATAGCCACGGAGCCTGACCGGTTGAACCAGGACCTGCTCTCGTTTCTACGCCGCTGAAGGTACGTCGCTTACGCTATCGAATGAGAAGCTGAAGCCTGTCCAGCCTCCGATGGGTTCGTTGCCCCTGTTGTGGAATGCATTAACGAACAAGTTCTGAGACAACCTCAATTTCCTGGTGCCGGGTGCTGCCTGGAATATCGAGCGATCCCAGCACTAGCGGCTTACCTTGTACCAGGGTCGACGTTCCTTCAAGCAACGTCTGGCGTATTACCGGGTCTTGCATACCCAGTCCAGACTTCTCTTCAGCAAGGCTCGATTGCTCTACTTTCGTTCGTAATCTCACACCGTCAAGGTAGCTATCCAGGGACGCTTCAATGTTCAGCCCCACATCGAGATACTGCACCTGAGAGCTCTGCTCAGCGCTTCCAGCGTGGTTAGCTCCTATGACAACTGGCACTTTGCTGCCTTGTTTCAATACCGTCTTTCCTCCCGTGGCTACGATCAAGGCAAGATGCTGCACCCCAATACGTTTGCCGCCATCCGTCTCGGTAATGGTGTACACAACACGGTACTGCTTTTTGGGCCGGTCAAGGTCGAAAAGTATCTTCTGGGCGAGCGCAATCTCTACAGGAGGGCCGAGAATGGAGATGGCACTTTGCGTTGGAACGTAATAAATCCTTGACTGCGGAAGCATGTTTCGCAAGTCGGTCTGAAAATCGTTTGTATCGCTTTGTTGCGTAATATTTGTAAGATAGAGAGTCTGGTATGTTTTGCCTTCAGACTTTGCGTCGGGCGGCGTGGATGCTTCTGGTTTGGCCTGCGCGTCTGCAATCCGCACAAACAATGTAAAAGCCAATGTAAGTGCGGCGGTTATCTTCGCGAGCTTCATCAATCGTCTTCCTGATACAAAGGGTTTCATTGCGGCTCCTCGGCCTTTACAGGCTTTTGTTCAAAAAAGTTATCAAACGCACTTTGTTCTTTCGCAACTTGTGCGAGCTGCTTGTCAGGATTGAGCAATGCCAGTTCTCCCCTGTCACCCTGGTGCGCAACATGCAACAGCAATCGTTCCTGCCGCGTCAAGGGCAGCGGCGGCGCGGGATAACTAGCGGCGTACATGGCGCCCCGGGAACGAGAGTGAGCATGGCGAGTCTTTTCAGCTTTTAGCGCAGTCAATGTCTCCGTAGGTTGTGCGCTCGCCTCGCGAGGCTGACGTTGTGCAAGGTGCGCGATTGTTCCTGGCCTTCGCAGGGCGCTGAAGTCCGGGGCAGGCGGGTTCATCGAAACTCGTGCCGGCGTCTGCCGCCCAGGCTGGTGAGTTACCACGAACATACTGAGCAAACCCGCAAGGCCGATGGCACATACCAGGCAAGTAACCGCGGCCGAGAATGCAAACCCTGTCATCCAGACCGGTTTCAGCGCACGCCAGCCTGAGCCGGTCCGCGCCGACGCGCGATCCTCGAGCGCACGCAGAATGCGGCTCTCCATGCCCGCGGGCGCCTCGCACGTCCGCATGCCCGCCAGTACTTTTTCCAGGGCTTCCTCAGAGTTTTTCATCTGCCCTCTCCTTTTTCGAGTCGCTCGCGCAACCTTGCTCGCGCGCGGAAGAGCAATGCCCGGACCGCGGACTCGCTTCTTCCCAGGACTGCCGCGATCTCAGCCGTCTCCAACTCCTCCACTGCGGATAAAAGCAGAACATGGCGTTCTCCTTTCGGTAATTTCTCCAACTCGCATAAGACGGAACGCATGCGCTGCGCTTGGTCCAGTGCCTGATCGGCCGGCACATGCATCGCGACCAATCCTTCGACGAAAGCCTCGTCCAGTTGTTCGGGCCGAATGCGCCGTTTGCGATCGATGGCAAGGTTCCACACGATCCGGATCAGCCATACCCGTATATCTCGGATTGCAGGCAGCGAACGGCGATGCTCGAGAACTCGAACATACGCGTCCTGGACAGTATCTTCGGCTTCCGCTCGGCTGCGCAGGACGGAATAAGCCACGCGGAAGAGGAGTGCCGCATGTGTCTCCACGAGAGCAACGAGGTCGACCTCCGACCTTGTATCTTCTGTAGAAAATAACACCGGGCTGCATCCCTCGATCGACGTCATAGGTCCCTTCTATCCAGACAGACGCGCAAGGTCAGTTTCCGCTCGAGATTATTCACAACTGCCCGACTGAAGCAAACTTCACCTGCGCGCTGCAGGCGCAAGCGGCCGTGCAGCGGCGGCACAGCCACGTCGCCAAGCAGGGCAGTACTCGTTCCAGGGAGGAAAGAGGGGCTTTGTCTATCTATATTTCATCTTCGCGCACCGACACCGTGGCGGGTCGTAACCGGTTGTCGTTCTGGGGAGACAAAGGGCGATTGACTCCCGCCCTCGGTCCCGCGCGAACTAGATCACGGCAGTACGGCTATCTCATTCAGCTTGCCCAGAATACCCTGGCGCAGGGTAAGTGACGCAGCCGAGATATTCTCGCGCAGCGACCATGGAGAAAGAACTGACTGTAATGGTCCGCGCCTACCTTGAGGCTTCAGCTGAGAACGTTCAAGCATTGCCAGTGTAGACATAACAGAAAAGCCTCTACCCAACAGCGGCCAGTTCCATCGAATGGCCATAGTCGGCTTCATTGGCGGCCAGAGAACGCGGCGTGGGGCCGCTCCCCCGGCTGTATTGTCTCGGGGAGCAGCCCATGACCCTTCTGAAGGCTTTACCGAAGGCGCTTTCGGATTCATAGCCGAGTGAGAAGGCGATTACGGAAAGGGAGTCGCCTCCATTCTTTAGCCTGTCGCCGGCCAGCAGCATTCGCCAGCGTGTCAGATATTCCATGGGGGTCGCCCCAACCTTTTCTTTAAATCTCAGAGCAAAGATCGATCGCGACATACCGACGCGCTCCGCCAATGTCTGTAGTGTCCATGGATGCCCGGGATCGTCGTGCATGCACGTGATTGCCGCGCTCATCTGTTTATCCGCCAGTGCGAAGAGCCAGCCGACGCCCCCTCTTGCCCCATCCGCCAGGTGCAGCCGAAGCGCTTGAACCAGCATCATGTAGGCGAGTTGCTGTGCGATCAAAGAACCGCCCGGCTGCGGATCGCGCAACTCCTCCTTCATGCGGTCCAGCGACCAGCGCATTGCCGCCTTGTCCGACTCTTTCCGGATGTGCACAATGGGCGGCAGAGACTTCAGCAGAACGTCGGCGTGACTGCCGGTCAGGACGAAGTGGCCGCCGACAATATAGCGCCCCCCACCTTCATTATTGGAGACCGCACCCCCGGTGCTCCGCGCCGAGAGAAATATACGGAAGTCGACAGGCGGAATCGACAGATCGGTCGCGAGGCAGAAAGGCAGCCCACGCGGCAGGAGGAAACAGTCCCCCGCCGTGAGGAGCACCGCATCGGGAACGCCCTCCACCGATAGCCAGCATTGGCCGGAAAGCAGGGCATAGCACTTAATGCCCGGATGTTTCGGGAATTGGATTGCCAGGTCGCCATCTACGCCGAAGCCGCCCGATGTATAGCTTTGTGGCTTCAGCAACGACAACACATCTGAGAGTGGGTCCATGCAGCCTCCGGGACGATTGAACCAGTAATGCGGACTTTCAGTATAGATCGTGTGCAGCATTTACTCCATCTAGCTATAGCAGAGGACGCGAATGCGGTTTCTCAAGAAGGCAGGTAGACAACGATGCGTGTTTTTGTAACCGGAGCCACAGGGTTTATCGGATCTGCGATCGTCGAAGAACTCATCAACGCAGGCCATCAAGTAACCGGACTTGCACGCTCGAAGGCCTCCGGCAAAAAGTTGACCGATGCCGGTGCACGCGTGCACCTCGGCACTGTCGAAGACCTGGATTGTCTGCGCCGCGCCGCCGCCGCCGCGGACGGCGCCATTCACACCGCCTTCTATCACAAGATCTCGCACATGCCTTTTGGAACTCGCCTTCACGTGTTGCTGGGCGGGGCTCCAGGCGGCATCGTCCAAAGATTCATGGGGGCAGCCGTCGCAACCGACCGGCGCGCGCTGGAGACGATCGCTCAATCGCTCTCCGGGACGGATCGCCCCTTGGTGGCCGCTTTCGGAACCCTGGCCATGAAACAAGGCCAACTCGCCACCGAGGACGAAACGTACGACCCCACCTTCTTCGGAGCTGCCCGCGGCAGGACGGAAGATACGCTGCAGGAGCTGGCTTCACGCGGTATTCGCACTTCAGCGATCCGCCTTTCCCCGATCGTCCATGGTGCCGGCGATCACGGGTTCGCTCCGCAACTCATCCAGATCGCGCGGAAGAAGAAGGAATCGGCCTATGTGGGCGACGGTCTCAACCGGTGGCCTTCGGTGCACCGGCTCGACGTTGCCCGGCTATTCCGCATGGCACTCGAGAACGGACGGGCGGGAGGAACCTATCACGGTGTCGCCGAGGAGGGCATTCCGTTCCGGGACATTGCGAGCCTGATTGGGCGGCGCCTGAACGTGCCTGTCGTCAGCAAGTCTCCCGCCGAGGCAGGGAAGCAGTTCAGCTTTCTCGCGCCGCTCATTCCCATGGACAATCCCACGTCCAGCAAGTTGACCCAGGAACGCCTGGGCTGGAAGCCAACACAGCCGGGCTTACTTGCCGATCTCGAGCAGGCGGACTACTTCAAAGTCTGAGCAGAGTGCGAGCCTATCCAGAGAACAACGGCTGCAAAACAGCCCTCACCCGAAGTAAAGGAGAATCCACCATGCGTATTTTTCTCACCGGCGCCACCGGCTTCATCGGTTCCGCCATCGTTCCGGAACTCATCAACGCGGGCCATCAGGTACTCGGACTGACGCGGTCGGACACAGGCGCCCAAGCTCTCACGGCTGCCGGAGCCGAGGTGCATCGAGGCGACCTTGAAGACCTGGAGAGTCTGCGCAGCGGGGCAGCCAAGTCGGACGGCGTCATCCACTGTGCCTTCGATCACGACTTCTCAAACTTCGCAGCGAATTGCGAGAAGGACAGGCGCGCCATCGAGGCGATGGGCGACACGCTCACCGGCTCTGACCGACCGCTGATCATCACCTCCGGGAGGTGAATGGGAAGCGCTGTGCCGGGTCAACCCGCGACCGAGGAATACTTCGATTCCAATCACCCAACTCCCCGTAAAGCGTCGGAAGAAGCCGGTATTTCGGTGGCGGACCGTGGTGTCAACGTGTCCGTGGTGCGGCTTCCTCAGGTCCACGACCCAGTCAAGCAGGGTCTCATCACCTACTTTGTCGCTACAGCCCGCGAGAAAGGCGTTTCCGCGTATGTGGGCGACGGACTCAATCGCTGGCCTGCGGTGCACGTCCTCGATGCCGCCCGTCTCTACAGGCTGGCGTTGGAGAAGGGGAAAGCGGGCAGCAGATATAATGCGGTCGCTGAAGAGGGAATCCCGGTTCGGGACATCGCTGAAGTCCTCGGCCGAGGCCTGAAAGTGCCGGTAGTCAGCCTGTCTCCAGAGGAGGCCCCGGCCCATTTCGGATGGCTCGGTATGTTCGTTGGTTTTGACATGCCGGCCTCAAGCGCGCAAACACAAAAACGGCTGGGATGGCACCCGACCGGGCCTGGGCTGATAGCCGATCTCGAACAAATGAAGTACCTGTAAGCCTGAACAGACTGCGCACCGGTAGCGGCTTCGCGCGCTGGTGCGCAGTCGCACAAGAGAACTCCGACTTCGGCTTTGTCCGCTCATGTAGCAAGGCGGGCGGTCGCGGTAAGTCGGCTTGTCGTCAGTGATCGTCGATGACGAAAAGCGCGTTTACCAGGACCGATCGCCAGCTTTGTTGGCAATCACATCGACGGTATATTGGACCCTGAGGTGCTCCATGGAGCAGCGTCGTCTCGCGACCGCGGCGGCTGTCGTGCTTGTACTCGTGATGATCTCTGAGGTCGCGCTATCGACTCGCCGGCTCTCCGCAAGTTGCGGACGAGGGCGATCATATTTACGCGGGGTACATGAACTGGAAACACCGCGACTATGCCCTGAACCCCGAGCATCCACCCCTGGTGAAGCTGGTAGCGGCCCTGCCACTGCTGCCGCTTTCGTTGAAAGTGGCTCCTCGAGAAGGCAGATATTTCAAAAGTGAATCGTATTACGGCGGGCGGGAGCTTCTGTTTCGCAATGACCCACGATACGGCGGAAAGTATGCTGCCGATACACTCCTGTTCCGCGTCCACATGGCAGTGCTGGTGTTTCGCTGCTTGTTGCAGTGCTTCTCTTCATCGCAGGCGACGAAATGTTCGGTCCACTGGCCGGATTGGTCGCAATGGCGTTGTGGGTCTTCGATCCAACAGTACTGACGAACGCTTCTTTTGTGACGACAGACACGGGAGCCGCTCTCGGCTTTTTTGCAAGTGCTTATGCCTTCTACCGATTCGTCATCAGGATGAGCTGGCAGAAGGCTTTAACGTGCGGGCTGGCCGTGGGCGTTGCATTGGCTTGCAAGCACAATGCGGTGTTGCTATTACCCATCCTTTTGCTCCTCGCCGTGGGCGAGCTGTCGGGCCGCTGGCTTCGAGGCCAGAGGTTCCCAAAAACTTTCTGCCTCCGCATGATCACAGGGATGATCGCAATTGCAGCTGTAGCGTTGACGGTGCTGTGGGGAGCTTATAGCTTTCGTTTTGCCATGCATCCGGTGGGCGTCAGCATGCCCCCGCTGAAAACACAGGTTCAGACGCTCTCGCCGTTGATGTCGAATGTCGTTACCTTCTGCGCGCTGCATCACCTCCTGCCCGAGAGCTACCTTTATGGACTGGTCGACGTTGTCCGTGTGGGAACGCACATGCCGACGTATACCTTCGGCAAGCTCTATGCGCAGGGGCAATGGTTTTATTTTCCAGCCATCCTCTCTTTGAAGTGGAGCGTAGGTGTTCTTGGACTGTTGCTGCTGGCCATCGCCGCTTTCGTCTCCGGCCACGTACGCCGGCCACGAGAGGTCTTCTTTCTTGCGCTGCCTGCTCTCTTCTACCTGGGAGTAGCGATGGCTTCGCCGTTGAACATTGGTGTCCGTCACCTGTTGCCTCCTTTCCCTTTCGCCTTTTCGCTTGCCGGAGCCGGAGCAGGATGGCTGGTCCACCAGCGGCGTGCATGGGTGTGGCCGGTCGCGGGCCTGCTGCTCTGGCACGCACTGGACTCGGTACGTATGTTTCCGAACTACATGCCCTACGCCAACATCCTGTGGGGCGGGCCGGCCCACACGCATGAATTCTTTGCAGACTCAGCAACGGAATGGGGGCAGGACCTGAAATTCGTCAGCGCTTGGTGAACCAACACAGGGTCAGCGAATGCTGGATCGCGCACTTTCCCGCACCCTTCCTGCTGCCCAGCGATTACGGGATCCCGTGCAAGCTGCTTCCGACCTGGGACACCATGCATGAGCAGGACATCGCAGTTCCATCCGTTGTGCATGGTCCGCTTCTGATCAGCTTCGCTGACCTGAACGGGTTCGAGTTCGGCACCAAGGTGAGGAACCCCTACCAGATCCTGTTCGAAAGAAGGCCAGACGAAATCATCGCCGACGGAGTGGCTGTCTATCACGGCGATTTCAACCTTCCCGGCGCAGCCGCGCTGCAGTTCATCCAGAAATCCCGTCGCGAACTGAAGAAGAATCCAACAGCCGCACTTGAGGCGGCAAACCAGGCCGTCTCACTGGTCCCGCGTGGCTTCGATGAGAACATCGTGCTCGGTGACGCGCTGCTGGCCACCGGCAAGAAGACGGCTGCGCTCTCCGCTTACGCCGTGGCCCAGTCCAGAATCCCCGAGATGGAGCCGACAGCACAGGAACATTGGAAATCGATCTTGACAGCCAGGATCGCGGCAGCAGTATGAGCTCTGTTCGCCAGAGACCTCTTCGAAGCGATCGGTCCTCAGAAGTCGGCTTAAGGGAAGTGATCCGGATCACTCGCGAGTGACGGGCAACTCGGAAGTCACCTCCGGTCCCCACAAGAGCGGCGATTCAGCATGAGAATGTAGTCTCACCATCAGAGCATTTCTCATACAGCTATAGACCAGAAAGGCAGAGGCGAAACCAAGCTTGAGCGTTGGCTGGATAAATCTCAGGAAGCAGCTGAGCGATGGCCTGATCGAGTGTTTTGCGTGTGCGGGTCTTGGCAGCGCGAGCAGTGTTTTGAGTTTGGACCAGGCTTTTTCAATCGGGTTGAGGTCTGGAGAGTAGGGTGGCAGGTAGAGCAGATCGGCCCTGCGGAGCTCGATAGCCTGGCGCACGCCGTCGACCTTGTGGCACTGAGGTTATCCATGACTACGACGTCGCCGACCGCAACGCCGGCACAGGACCTGTTTCAGATAGGCAAGAAAGACCTCCCGATCCGTGGCTGCCTCAACGATCATGGTGGCAATCATGCCGCGGGTGCTCATGGCGCCCAGGATGGTCAGCATCGCAATCCACAACACAAGCCAGGGCAACGTATCGCAAGGCCTACAGTTCCAGGTATTTGAGACCGTGAATGGACAGGTTCTTAGTTTTTCAACGTCCGCTGCACCGCGCGACGCAATAGTTTGCCGTGCAGACAATCCCGTGAAGAACTTGTCTCGTAACGCCTCTCTCCACTGCTCATAAAAAGCATGCGCTACCTACTTTGGACCTAACTCCCCCTCGCTCGCAACACCAGGCGAAGCTCCGAAGCTCCTGTTCATGCCAGGCAGTGGGCACCAGTTCACACTCGCACAGGCGACATAAGCAACCATGCCTATCATGCAATTTACGGTTGACTACTTGAGGTAGTCGAGAAGCGTTGTTGGCAGTACCTTTGCTGCCGCGGCCAAGACGGCGGAGTTATGCGCTTGTGCCTGCGCAAGGTTTTCAAGAGCAGTTGCCGGGTCGATACCGATCAGGCTTGTAGCTTGTGTACTGAGTGTGACTTTCTCCTGGCCTAAGAAGGTCTCCTGAGCGGTTAATTGATTTACGGTATTGCCATAAATACCATGCTGTGCAGACAAGTAATTCAGTGCAGTCGTTACGGCTTTGGTGGCGTTTCCGATGTCTGTTATCGAGCCACTCTGCAATGCGTTGGCCAGCTGGCTCAACGAACCGAGTACGCTTGCAGTCGGGTTTGTGAAAAGCTTGTCTCCCGAGATGTTTACCTGCACTTGGAGGTTGTCGCCGACCTGCACCTGATTGATGCCGCTGTCGCCCTTGTAAGCGTAGCCCGTTGCTGAAGAAGTGTCCGCCACGAAGGCAACGGTCGGCGTAGCTGTTCCACCAAAGATCGCGACTCCTTGATACGTGGTATTCGCTTCCGAAGCGACGCTCGCAAGAATACCCTGTACCTGGGTGGCGTTCACCTGACGGTTGGCAGGGGTGTTGGTTCCATTGGCGCCTTGAGTGCCCAAACTCACGGCCTGCGTCAGCAATGAGACCACCGATGTGAGAACAGAATCCGCAGTTTGGGCTTGCCCAAGTGCCGCGTTTGCATTTTTCGTGTACTGATCGACGTTGTTATTCTCCGCTAGGTTCTGCACCAGGAGGGCGGAAGCGGTTGGGTCATCCCCGGGCAGGTTGACTCTTTGTTGAGTGGACACCTGCTGCAACGCGGTCTGAACAGCCGCACTGCTTTGCTGGATGCCGGCAAGTACGTCGGGCTCGATATTGGAAAAAACGCGCATGTCAGTCAGGCTCCAGAAACCATGTTGATTGTGTCGCTGAACAAAGTCCGTATAGTTTTCACTACCTCGGCCGCGGCCTCATAGGCCTGTTGATAGCGGATCAGGTTGGAAGACTCCTCATCGATTGAAACTCCGGAGACTGCGCTCTGCTGGTTCCCCAACTGCGTCAGACTCGATTGCAGCGCTGTCGATTGGGTGCCGGCTTGTGAAGCAGCGTTTCCGACCGAGCTCACGAGCGCTGCGAAGCTGTCCGTCGGGCTCAGGCCGCCGGCAGGCGCTGTGCTTTGCACTGCTGTGAGTGCAGCCACGTTGCCATTACTTCCAGGGGCATTCACGTCCGAGCTAGCGGCAATAGCACTGCCGTCGGTCAGAAGCAGCGTGATTCCCCCTGCGGATCCGGTGACTGTTGATGGCAGATTAAAAAAGGGCTTACCACTGCTCCCAGTTAGATCGTAGCCGTTCCCTTGCGCGGTATTCAGCGCACTGGCAAATGCGTTTGCAAGCCCGTCGAGCTGGGAGAGAAAACCCGGTACGGTTTTGTCGCGAACCTGCAACACTCCCCCGAGATCCCCTCCACTTAACTGGGTTGTGATGTCGGTGCCTGCGCTATCGTTGACCTGCGTGAGACCATTGCTTCCCGCGCTCGTAGAGAGTGCAAAGCTGCGATTCGCTACAACCAGCGGGCTTCCGGCAGCGGTCGTAATTGTGTCGCCTTCCCCGGTCTTGGTGATGGCAATATTCGTCAGTGCAGCGAGTTGCCGCTCAAACTCAGTTCTTTGATCAAGTGCGATTCCGCCGTTTTGTCCTGGTCCGGACTGCTGGGCTACCTGCGTGTTAAGCGATGCGATCTGTGCGGCCAGTGCATTAATTTTCGTGACGTCGCCTGAAACCTGAGTATTCAACCCAGCCTGAATGGACGTCAGCCCCGCGCTAGTTGCGTGAAATTGATTGACAAGGGTCTCGGCATTGCTGATGACGGTCTGGCGAGTCGCTACGTTGGACGGCGCTGACGAGAGCGCGGAAAGGCTGGTGAAGAAAGTCGATAGATCGGAACCGACTGTGCTGCTCGAACCAGAGAAATACGTTTGCACCGAAGCAAGTATGCCATTTTGTGCTGATGCGGACGACTGTGCTGAAGTCTGCTGCTGGATGCGAAGGTCAATGAGTTGATCGCGAACACTTGTGATGCCATTAAGCACGACTCCATTACCGACTGCGACATTGCCGGAAGTGGTCGAAGCCGCAGAAGACAGATCCACAATCTCACGGCTGTAGCCTGGCGTATTCGCATTGGCGATGTTGTTGTTGGCTGTTTCTAAAGATGCTTCCTGCGCTGATAATGCGCCGGTTGCAACGGAAAGTGCTGCATTGAGTCCGCCCATTTGTTCCCCCGACTAACCTTCCCAAGACCACATCTGATGACGCTCGCAACCGTTTCCGGCGAGCTGAAGGCTACCCTCTGGCACCGGGCTCTGCCCGTGGAGAGCTCGCAGCATGCGCAGCGAGCTCTCAGAGTGTTCCAGCAAAGCAGCGTACTCCTCGTTCAACTTCCACAGCGCTTGTGCGGCTTTGCGAAATCGCGAACTCCATGCGAACAGCGTGGACACGCTGCCCGGCAAGTCGCCCCCGACCTGCAAGCGGGAAAGCGCTAGCTGTAGGACTGCGCTCCTTTCGCCCTGGCGTCGTACGCTCTCCTCAAGAGACGCAAGCGTGTTACCGGCGATAGCTCCCATAGCCTGCCTCAACTCACCGGCGAGCGCATCCATCTGATCGAGACAGTTCTGCATGGATTGCTCCCTCGTTTCCGTTTTGGCTCCGCTCGGCATTTCTCCCACTCCTGAGTTACTGTCTACGCGCCCTGGCTGATCATCGCGTCAGCAATCAAAGCCGGATCCAGCGTGTATTCGACATTTGCGACCGCCTGACGAAGCGCCGCAACTCGAGCTAATCTTGCATCCGCAGAAGAAAGCGCTTGCGCTGCCAATGAAGGCACAGACTGAGTGCCTGAGGAAAGCGAAGCCGTGTCCTGGGGAACAGCTGCAGTCCCTGTGCTCGATGTATTCACCGCGGAACCTATAACTGGTCTATTTTCCCGTTCGATTCCTGCGACTGCTGCCACTCCTAAAAGGTCGATTTGCATCATGCCCTCCTTCATTTGGAACAAGTGCCATATCGGCACAGCTCCGCATTTCGTTCAGGCCTGATGAAACATTGATAGAGAATTTCTTATAAATGCACGGATTAGGTGCACTTTCCTTACTTTTGCCCCGAATTCGGCCTTGCATTCCCAGCCGCCTCCAAATGTTCCGTAATCATCTTCGCTATCCCGATACCTCCGGAGTTCACCAGAGTTCCCGCAAGTTGTTGCATAGCCATACCCATGAACTGTTCACGGCTGCTGTCGTCTTCGTCGCTGTCGCCGCCAGGGGCCGCGGCAAAACTTTGCTCCGCTCCTTGCAGCCAGCTTCCGAGCAGGATAGATTCAAAATCCTTGCCTGCTTTCTCGATTTTGTTCTTGTCTTTCGAATCGCTATTGCCCTGTGCCTGCTGAAGCAGCAGATCGCCTTGCGCATGAGCAGCGGTCGCGCCAGCCGCATACCCAGTTCCTGTTGAAATTTGCATCGTCAGATCACCTCCAGGTCAGCTTGCAAACCGCCAGCGGCCTTGATTGCTTGCAAGATTGCGACAATATCGTGCGAAGTCGCGCCGATCGCGTGCAGACCGCGCATCAGTTCATCGACATCCGCACCGTTGTCCAGCCGAATCGATTGTGCGGGCGGATCCTTGACGGCGAGTGCCGTTTCAGGAACCGTGCTGGTCGTTCCGTTGCTGAACGGCCCAGGCTGCGAGACGGCGATCGTCGTCGCGACCTCGATCGTCAGACTGCCGTGCAGTAGCGATACAGGCGAGAGTTTGACATCGCCACCCAGCACAATCGTGCCCGTGCGCTCATTGATGATGACCCTTGCCGGTTCGTGAAAATTGATGGAAAGGTTCTGCACTCGCGAGATGAGCAGCGGCACCGAAGGCTCACCCGCCTGCGCGACATCGACCGTGATTCTGCGACTGTCGACTGCTGTTGCGACCGGCTTGCCCAGGCTTTTATTAATGGCGTCCGCAGCGTCACGCGTCGCGGTGAAGTCGTCATTACGCAGCAGCAGCGACACGGTCCGGAACTGCGAAAGGTCGACTGAGGAACTACGTTCGACGATGGCGCCGTTAGGAATGCGCCCAGTTGTGGGAAAATTTACGGCACGGACGTTGCCGGCCACGCTTTCCGAGTAGCCTCCGAGCACCAGTGGACCCTGAGCTTCGGCATACACCCGGCCGTCGGGACCGCGGAGCGAGGTAAGCAGGAGCACGCCGCCCTCCAGGCTTTTGGCGTCGCCCACTGAAGAGACAGTCAGGTCAACCTTCATGCCTGGACTGGAAAACGCGGGAAGTGTGGCGGTGACAAACACGGCAGCCACATTTTTCACAACCACCTGGGCGGGATTGATCTGCACACCCATGCGCAGCAGGGTATTGGAGAGCGTCTGCACGGTGAAGAAGGTTTGCTGGCGATCACCGGTGCCGCGCAGCCCGGCAACCAGCCCATAACCCACCAGCTGGTTGTCGCGGACGCCCTCGACATCCGTGATGTCGCGGAGCAGAACGGTGCGGTTGGACGCGACAGAGTAACCCGGCAGGGCAGCGAGCAGGAGGAGTGCCGTGCCGAGCATAGAGCGTAGCCGCAGGAGCGAGATGTGGAATCGAGGCATAGCGGTCAGAAACCAAAGAGCCACAAAATGGCCCGGGTAAGTGGGTTGGGGGAACGAACGCTGTCGGAGATGATGCCTTTGCCCTTCATCTCAATCTCAAGATTGGAAAGCGCAGCGGACGCGATGGTGTTGGCGGAGGAGATATCACCCGGGCGAGCGACGCCGCGAATAACCAGGTTTTCATGCTGGTTATTCATGAAGATCTGCCGCTCGGCTTCAACGACGAGATTGCCATTCGGCAGCACCGCGATAACCTGCCCGGTAAGGCTGGTAGCAAAGGTGGTGTTTGAGGCGGTTTGCCCCTGACCCTTGAGCGCTGTATTGCTTTGTGCGTTCAGCAGCGGATTGGTGCCGTGTGTAGCAATACCGCCCGCTACCCCCGAGATGCCGGAAGTCGTGGAGAACTGCCGCTGGCTATTCACGGAGCCGCTCTGCGCCGCCGTGGTCTGGACCGAGATCTGCACAATGACCGTGTCGTTCAGATTGCGCGCTTTGTAGTCAGAGGAAAGGTCGGAGAGCGCACCGCCCGGCGCCCATAAACTGCCCACGGAACGCTCATCCGGAGCCGGAGCAATTTCAAGCTGCAATCTCTGGAGATAGTCGGCGCGCAATTGCACCGGGTCGACTTTTTTCGGTTGCAGTTTTTTCGGCAGCACGTCTGTAATTTCTGTCCCGAACGCTCCCTGCCAAACACAGCAACACAGGAGCAGGAGCAAGAAGAATCTCCGCATCACAGGCTCCCCCGTACCGTTGCGCGATCAATAATCGCGACCTGATACACTCGGCCGCGAGCCGGGCCGGCCACGCGGATCGTAGCGCCTACCGAGCCGCCCTGGAGACAGGTGACCGGAACGCGAAGATGCAGCAGCCCGCTATCGATCAGCATGGAGGCATGTGCGCCTGTGCGCAAAACCGGGTCGGATTGCCGGGCCTGAACACTCCCCGGCAGGGCTGGAGCATCGGATGCAGGCAAGTGCACCCAAACGTAAAAAGGCAGACAAGTGTTCTCGGTTTGGCAGCGGAGACGAACGCGTCCCCTCGCCGCCGTTGCGCTTTCTCCTGTTCCGGCGCCCATGCGTGCTGGGACAGCCCAGCGTTCCAGGGGGCCCGCTTCCAGAACAGGTGCGGCTTCCCGCGTCTCAATGCTTGACGGAAGCTCGATTTGATCCCCGGCGAGTTCCGGGTGAGCGGCTAATACTGCGTGCGCCGCATCCTCGGCGCGAATGGAGTAGACAGGCGAGCCACTCGCTGCGTTTCCGGGGCGAACCGCTATTACAGCGCTGAACAAAAGCAATGTCAGGAACAGTGGTTTCATCGTCCGATGCCATCCTTTCTGGTAAACACCGGGCGGCTGTCTGCTTCCGGCGTCACAACCGCGCTACTTACTGAGAAATCTGATTAATCTGCTGCATCATCTCGTCCGCCGCTTTGACCACCCGCGAATTCGACTCATACGAGCGCTGGGCCACGATCATCTGCACAAACTGGTCGACGACGCTGACGTTGGACTGCTCGAGCATGCCCTGCTGCAGCGAGCCGATTCCCTCGTTCCCGCCCGGCGAGCCAACGATGGGACTCCCTGAAGCGGTAGTCTCCAACGAAATATTGTTGCCCACGCTGTTCAATCCACCGGGATTGGCAAAAAGCGCAAGCTGAATGGAGCCGACCTGCTGCGATTGCGTTTGCCCTGGCTGCGTGACCGAAACCGTACCGTCGGCGCCGACCGTAATTTTCGTCGCATCGGGTGGAACGGTGATTCCGGGCTGAATCGGATCGCCATTCGGCGTCACGACATTGCCTTGCGCATCCAGCTGAAACGAGCCGGAACGGGTGTAGCCGGTCTGCCCATTCGGCAGCAGGATCTGGAAAAATCCCTGCCCGGAAATAGCTAGATCGAGCTGGTTGCCTGTGGCTGACAAGTTGCCTTGCGTTTGCAGGATTTCGGTCGAGGTCGGGCGCGCGCCGAGGCCCACCTGCAATCCAGCCGCTACGGTCGTTTGCTGCGAGGCTGCGGCGCCAGGAGAGATCTCGTTTTGATAAAGCAGGTCAGAAAACTGCACCCGGCGCTGCTGAAATCCGGCGGTGCTTGAGTTCGCCAGGTTATTGGCGATGGAGTCGAGGTTCATCTGCTGGGCGGTCATGCCGCTGGCGGCTGTGTAAAGTGCGCGAATCATGGTGAAACTCCTCGGCGGTGCTTAGCTGTTCACGCGCGGCAAGTCCTGCGCGGCGGTTTTGTTGAGCTCGGTGTCGAACATGGAAAGCGCGTGCCGCATCGTCTCCGCGGAGCGCTGGGCGTCGATCAGCGCCACCACACTGACGACCGGGTTGACATTCGAATTTTCGAGCATGCCCTGATTTACAGACGATTGAGTAGCGGCGCGCTCACTGATCGCCGGCGCTGTATAGAAGTTGTTTCCTGCGCCCTGCAGTTCCGTGCCCGGCGCAAACTCGACCAGCTTTAAACGGCCTGCTACCGCGCCATTTGACGAGATTGTTCCATCAGGGCCGACCGACACGGTGCCAGGCGCCAATCGGATTGCTCCACCCTGGCCGAGCACGGCTTCTCCGCTCTGGGTCGTGAGCTGCCCCTGCGGTGAAACCCGAAAAGCTCCATTCCGTGTGTACTGCGTGCCATTTGCCGTCTGCACCGCAAAATATCCCGGACCCTGAATAGCAAAATCCATGCTGTTCCCCGTCGCAGTCAGGGAACCCTGTGCGGCATCCAGGTGTGTGGACCCGAACACGCCATAGTTATTGGTGACCTGGTTGAGCACCGAGCCGAGCGGGTGCTTGCCCGCTTCGGCGAGCACGGAGGAGAACGAGCCCTGGCGTGCCCGGAAGCCAACTGTACTGGTGTTCGCAAGATTGTTCGCGATTGCGTCGAGCGAATCGGTGCGTGCCATCAACCCGGCACAGGCGGCGTAGAGTCCGCTATCCATCGTGTGATCCTCGCGTATAGCTAGTGCACGATGATTGCCAATCGCACTCGGCAAATATTGCCGGGTTTTTGCCCGCTTCACGCGGATATCTTCACGAACGCAGCGGGATTGCCTCCTTCGCGTGAGATTTATGTGAGAGGGAAGCGACTGAGTGAGAAAACGCTTAAGGCCGATAGGCCAGGTCTGAACGAAAAATGCCGGAAGAAGTGAGATGGAAGCTGAGCTCCGCTGTAGGACTCAGGAAGCTCTCTTCACCACGCGACCAGGCATGCGCAGTACGCAGAAGAGTGCTCCACCGCGATGGTGAACTCGACGGTGAAGTGATTGTTGCGATTACCGCCTGCAGGTACTGGGGAAGCTGCCAGTAGGTAGCAAGGTGCGCAATCGATTGTGCCGTCCAGCAGGACTCCGCACCGAAAGCGGTTGGGAGTTCCCAGTCGAGCAACTCCGGTAGTTTTCCTGCCTCGTGCAGAAGGCCTACAAGGTAGGCTTCATTCGGACAGATGCCTTCCGTACCCTCGGCAAGGAGCCAGCATGCGTAGGCCAGCGAGCGGGCATGCTCCCAGAAAGCGGTCAGCTCCAGCAGTTTGTTGCTGCTCCCGGCCGCGCGCTCCACTGCATTTGCACAAACGGCATCCATCCAGGTTTCAGTGCCAAGGCTCGCAAGGCAATCTTCCAGGCGGATCGCAGCGCCTCCGGTGTTGCTATCGGTCCCACACTCTTCCCCCGCCCGGCGAAAAATTTCGAGAGTTGCGCCGAGGTCGTTGAGAATGATGCCGGCGGCCGCACGCAAATCAACCGAGCGATCACAAAGCAGCAGTTCAAGCTGCAAGCGTGTAGCCAGCAAGGTGGGTACAGGAGGAAAAGACGTCTCCCCTCGTTCCCGCTCAGAGCTGTTCCGCTCAAGTACTGGAACCGAGCAAATGCCGGTGGGCACTGGAGCGCGAAAGGGAGCCGGATTGGAGGAGATGATCTGCATGCGCTGGAAGTGTTCCACTCCCCTATCGGCACATGCGGTGCACGATTCTAGGGCACTCTTCTTTTTTTCTTATTTTCCGACGCAAACCGACCCATCGCGGGAGCCGCCGCAAGTCCGGCAGGCTCTTCGGCCAGTTGCACAATGCTGTTCTCCAAAGCACCGGAGCCCGTGCAGAAGCGCACCCAGACCGTCTCGCCGGTCCGCCCGAGCGACACGGTTTCTGCTCCGATCCGGAGTGCGTTCTCCAGGATATTTCGAGCCGCCTGAGGGCGCCCCACTGTTCGCGTCGTAAACAGCTTGGAAGACACATGATCCTCGCTGGCGCGAGGTATTGCCGGCGCCGAAAAAGCAAGCTGGCCTTCCCGATGCGTTGCCGTGATGAAGCAGCCTTCCGCCTTGCGTCCGGTCATTTGCTCGATCATCGCGAGAAGTCCGCGATCGATGCGGTGCACAAATCCCACAACAACGCGGTTCGCACCTCCGTGCACAGTTGCGGCCGCGTAGCGCTCGGCAAGCGCGTTTGGCAGTTGCAGATGGGGCGGAAGGGGTGCGGGCGGCAATGCGTAATAAGCAGAGCCGTTCTCGATCGCGAGCGCCGCGGCCAGCTCCGCTTCGGTAAGGAGCGCAAGCTCAAGCAGAGCCTGACCGAGAGAAGCCCCGGTGCGCTCGGCATGCGCGGAAGCTGCCTCGAGACCTCCTTCTGAAATCACGCCTGCCTGCAAGAGAACCAGCCGGAACGGCATGCGCGGCAGCCTCGGCATCGTGTATCGCTGCCCACGCCCGGAGCCGGCCAACGCCATAACAACAGCCGCTTCAAAGCAGCCCGCGCTGCACATCCAGACATGGTTAAGAAAGATGCCATCCTTCCTCAACCAGCGATGCGCGACCGAAAAGCGCCGGCATTCCGGGCCCTTGCACAGGTGAACGGAGATCCGGAGCCGTGCACAGGCAAACGCCTGCAGCTTGCCGCGCGCAATGAAAGGGAGGCCTGAAAGCATGATCGTCACAGCACCACGGGCTGCAGCACTTCGGTCACGCGCACGCCATAGTTTCCGTCCACGATGACGGCCTCGCCGCGAGCGATCACGCGCCCGTCCAGAATCAGCTCCACCGGCTCGTCCACTTCGCGGTCCAGCTCCACGACGGAGCCGCTGGCCAGGTCCATCACTTCTCGCAGCGAAAGCTGGCGCTGCCCGAAGCGCAACGTCACGTTCAGCTCGACATCCATCACGAGGCCGAGATTGCCATTCGTGATGCCCGAAGCTTCAGCCGCGGCAGCAACCCGGGCCAGTCGCAACAGCCCTCGCTCGAGCACTCCATCCGCATGGAGGGCGAGAACAATTGCCGCTCCGCTTTTAATCGAGCAGGCCAGCCACGCGATCGGCGAGACATCTTCAGGTAGCGCCGCCTGTTCCCCAACGTGCACATGTACGCTGCCGTAATGTGCAAAGAGAGCCGCCGCGAAAGGTTCTGAAGCAGCCTGCAACATAGTGTTCAGCAGCAAAGGGTCGTTGCCCGCCAGCAGCGCCGCGTCTGCCTCGCTGCAAGCGACGAAGCACTCACCGGCGAGCGCGCCTTCAAAGCGAAGCGGCACCGCGACCTGATCGGCCGCTGTCTTCCCTTCCGGGGCGCTTGCGATTGCGAGTTCGCCGGCAATAGCGCCGGCCTTGCGCAATTGCTCGCCCAGGATCGACGCCAGGATGCTCGCGAACTGGCCGTAGGCGTCAGGATTCTTTTTCGTTTCCATGCTCATGCTCCCACTCTGGTTTCCGTTCTGTGTTGCCGCAAAAAAGAGGACTTAGTCTTGCGTCCAATTCGCCGATGGAAGCGGAGCAATCAGCTCCACCGCTTTACTTTTTCCACTACGCACCGGCACAGCCTCGAAAAAATCCTTGTTTTCAAGCGCCAGCCGACCCGTCGCCTCTACCGGCGCACCCAGGCGGAACACCGAGCCGACGGCCAGTGCCGCAAGTTCGCGCACGGGGACGCGCATCTCCGGCAGTCCGCCGGAAAGCGTGAATTTGCAGTCCAGAATGCGTTCTTCCAGCGGCAGGCGCGGGAAGTAGCGCACAGGTCCACGCGCGGCCGTGGGGTCTGCCTTGATGTTGCGCACCAGGTGGCCGCCGACCGAGGCGGGAAATGCGATATGGAGCGAGCCGTTGGTTCCGGCGAGTCCGATCTCGAAGCGCACCAGCAATACTTTCTCCGTCGGCGGAAACAGCTTGTGCACCATGGCTGCACGTACCGCGGCGCCGGGCGTGACCGAAACGCCGATCGGCTGCCAGGCCCGTTCGATCTGTTGCGCCATCAGGCCGACAACGCCCTGCACGATCTCCTCATCGATTTCCGTGAGCTCCCGCGTCTCCACCGTGGTCGCGCCCGTGCCGCCCAGCAGCAAGTCGATCATGGTGTAGAGCAGCGGAGAATCCATCTCAAGCAGCAAGGTGTGCGACGCGGGCGCAAGCGCGCAAGGCAGCACGTAGCCGGTCGGGAGCAGGCTTGCGCGGTAGTCATCCATGGACAACTGCTCAAGCGAGTGGAGCTTCACCTCGAGCGCCGTGCCGAGATACACGTCGAGCGTATTCATCAGGTTGCGCGCGAGCGACTCGTGCAGCGTCTTGAGCGCGCGGGCGCTCTCATTCGAAAGCCGTCCCGCGGATCGAAAATTGCAGGGCTGTACTGTTTTCTCCACTGCTTCGCCTGTGCGGCGTCCGGTCGCTGCCATGGTTAGTGCACCCTGCCCGCGACCGCGCTTGCCGCAAGCCTGCTCTGCACGCCCGGAACAGGCCGGCTCTCGAGCGAGCGGAGCGCAAGCCGCAGTTTGCCGATGGCGGCCTGGTGGATCTGCGAAACACGCGACAGCGCGATGCCGACAACCTCCGCGACCTCTTTCATCGTTAGCTCCTCGCGGTAGTACAGCGACAGAATCAATTGCTCGCGCTCGTTCAGCGCCGCAATGGCCTGCGCCAGATGCCGCTTCTGCTCGCCTTTCAGGCACAGGTCAAACGGATTTTCCTCGCGGCTCGGTGCCGACTCGATTAGGTCATGCACTTCGCCACTGTCGCCTATCGGAGCCGATTGCTGGCTCACAATCTGGAGGCTATCGATCTGCGTCATCGCGGTTTCCAGCTGGTCGAGCGAGATCTTCATCTCCGCCGCAATCTCTTCGTTCTCGGGCTTGCGGCCCAGAGTGCTCTCGAGCCGTGTCCGTGCTTCGCCGATCTCCCGAGCCTTGCGCCGCATGCCGCGCGAGCCCCAGTCCAGGGTGCGCAAGCTGTCCAGGATCGCCCCGCGAATCCGAAATCGCGCAAATGTCTTGAACTGCGCGTTCCGGCTGCTGTCGAAATTCTGGTACGCCTCCAGCAGGCCTAGCACGCCGGCGCTGACCAGGTCTTCAATTTGTACGCTCGCGGGCAGCCGCTCCAGAATGCGTGCCGCGATGAAATACACCTGCGGCAGTTCATCCAGAATGAGCTGGTTCCGCTCATTGACCAGAGTGTCGGGAATGACCATCGATTGGTAGGCTGCGTGTGCTTCCATCATGCCCTCATATCCTTCTCATCTTTCTAACCAGCTACCGCTTTTACCGCACCACACCGACGGACTGGACCGACGTCATCGGCGGAATCTCGGTCGGCGCAATCACTACCAGCTTGGGTAAAAACGGCTCCATTAATCTGCGCAGGTAAAACCGGCCCGGCGAGGCGCATAGCACGATGGGCGGCGCGTCGCCGATCGCTTCCCCAAACGTTCCACGCAAACTATCCAGCACTTTTCGGGCCACACTCACCTGCAGCGCTCCACCGGCGATTTGCCCCGGCTGCGCATTGGCTGCCCTCATGCATTCCTCTTCAAGCGATGCGTCGAGGGTCACCACCTTGAGCTCGCCTTTCTCATTGAGCAGCGGCCGAATGAGAGAGCGCCCCAGCGCATGACGTGCCGCCTCCACCAGCGTGATCGGGTTCTTGTTGGTCGCGGCGGTATCGACCAGCGCTTCCAGAATCGACCCGAGATCGCGAATCGAGACCTGCTCGCGCAGAAGCTGCTGTAAGACTTTCTGCACTTCGCCAAGGGTCATCAGCTTGGGCACCAGCTCCTCGACCAGCTTGGGGTGCGAATCGTTCAGCTTGTCGATTAGGCGCTTGGTTTCGGCGCGCGTCAGCAACTCGTAAGCATTGCGCTTGATCAGCTCCGCCAAATGCGCGGCGAGCACCGAGGTCGTGTCCACCACGGCGTAACCGGCAGCAATGGCCTGCGCCTGCAGCTCGGGCGCGATCCATTTCGCCGCTACATCGAACGCAGGCTCGCGGGTGTCGATGCCAGGCAGCGCAAGCGCCTGCGGGTCTGACGCGATGGCCAGCATGTGCCCGCGTTTCAACTCGGCGCGCGCGATCTCGACGCCACGCAAATGCACGACATACTCACCGGTCTTGAGCGAGAGATTGTCGGTAATGTGAATCGAAGGCACCAGGAAACCCAACTGCTGCGCCAGGTTTTTGCGCAGCGCCTTGATGCGGGTCAGCAGCTGGCCGCCTTGCTTGGCGTCGACCAGTCCCACCAATCCCGCGCCTACCTCAAGCATCAGCTCGTCGAGCTTCAGCACGGCGTCCATGGGGTCGGCAGCAGGCCCAGCCCCACCCTTGCCGAGCTGTGCCGGAACCGCTGCCGCCGCCACCTCATCGGCATCTTCGAGCGACGGCTCCCCTTTCATGCGGTGCGCAACGTACAGCAATACCCCGCCGAGCGCGAAAAACGCGAGCTTCGGCAGCCCGGGAATCAGCCCCAGCGCGCACAGCACGCCTCCCGCGATCCGCAGCAGCCGCGGGCTGCCTAGAATCTGCCGGCTCACATTCACGCCCAGCGAATCCTTGCTGGCCGCACGCGTCACTACGATTCCGCCGGCAACCGAGACCAGCAGCGAAGGCAGGATCGCGACCAGCCCGTCGCCCACCGTCAGGATGGTGTAGGTCTTGAGCGCCTCCGCGAATGGAATTCCCTGCTGAAATACGCCAATCAGGAATCCGGCAACAATATTAATCGCCATGATCATGATGGTCGCCAGCGAATCGCGCTGCGAAAAGCGAGCCGCGCCGTCCATCGCGCCGCAGAACTCGGCTTCCCGCGAGACCGCCTCCCGACGTTTGCGGGCCTGCTGCTCGTTGATCAGCCCCGCGTTCAGGTCCGCATCGATCGCCATCTGCTTCCCCGGCATCGCGTCCAGCGTGAACCGCGCCGTAACCTCAGCCGTACGCACAGCGCCGTGGCTGATGACGAGATACTGAATTGCGGTGAGCGCGAGAAACAAAACGAACCCGACAATATAGTTGCCGCCGACAACAAACTGGCCGAACGCCTCGATCACATGCCCGGCCGCCGAAGGGCCGTCCGAGCCGTGGAGCAGAATGCGCCGCGTACTCGCGAGATCGAGCGACAAACGCATCAGCGTGAGCAGCAGCAGCAGGCTGGGAAAAACGGAAAACTGCACCGGCTTAAGGATCTGGATCGCGGTCAGCAACACCAGCACCGATGCCGTGATCGAGATCGTCAGCAGCAGGTCAAGCACAAAGCCCGGCAGTGGAACCAGCATGACGAACAGCATGGCGACGGCCGCAAGCGGGACGATCCAATCGCCGGAGGCGCGAAGTACTTGCGGAAGTCGCTGGGTGAGAGATTGCTTGGGGATAGCTGGTTTCATGGCTGGATCAACTCTCCTGAAGCATTGCGGGCGCGCCGGCGCGCTTCCTGCGCGCGCACATCGGCCTGCGCGCGGAATACGACGACCAGAATGTCTGCGACAGCCTGGTACAGCGCCGACGGGATGGACTCTCCGACCTCGACGCTCTTGTAAAGCGCCTGGGCGAGCGGGCGATTTTCCATCAGCGGAATGCCGTGCTCGGTCGCCAGATCCTTGATCTGCTGTGCAAGCAGGTCCAGACCCTTCGCAACAACGATCGGCGCAGCCATGGCCTGCTCGTAGCGCAAAGCAACCGCATAGTGGGTCGGATTTGTCACGACCACGGTGGCAGTTGCGGCGGCCTTGAGCGCGTGTCGTCGGCGCATCTGACGCTGCACCCGGCGCACCCTGGCCTTGATGGCAGGGTTGCCGTCGGTCTGCTTCATCTCGTCCTTCACGTCCTGCTTCGACATCTTCAGGTCGCCCTCCATCTTGTGCCAGGTAAACAGGTACTCAATGCCCGACCAGAGCAGAAGCACAAGGCCGCACTTCCAGCCAATCGTGAGAGCCACACCCCCCAGAAAACTCGCAAGCATGCGCGGCGTATCGGTCGACGCGTGGACGATCGGCACCCAGTTGCTGCTCAGAGTGCTCGCGCCGATCCACGCGATGGCGCCGAACGGCAGCAGTGACTTGAGCAAGTTGCTGAGACCCGTTACCGAGAAAATCTGGCCCAGTCGCGAGGCCGGGTTCATGCGGTCCGGCTTGATCTGTAGCGCCTCGGGAGCGATCGTGAAGCCGCCCTGCGCGAGTTGCGCCGCGAGCGACAGCAGCAGCCCCAGGCTCAGTACCGGCAACACCCATCGGAGCACCTCAGTAGCTGACCAGAACAGGACTGGACTGTTCGGCTCCATGCTTTGCCGGCTTGCGCAGTCCAGCAGTTCACGGTAGAAGCCGGTCCAGTGCTGTGCGGCTCCCTGCCCAAGCAGCATCAACGCCGCAATCACACCGACGATCGCGAGCAAACTGGGCAGCTCGCGCGAGCGCGCCACGTTGCCCTGCTCGCGCGCCTTGCGCCGCCGCTGGGGTGTTGCCTGTTCTGTTTTGCTTCCGTCAGCCATACGAATGAGCCTGCTTAGTCACGTACTTATTTAACGTACTTACTTCGCGTCTTAACTAGCTAAGTGCAGCAACCTTTCCGAAAGATGGATAGCATTCAAAAACAAACCGCGGAACATATCCGGCCAGTACTTGAGCGTGGCGGTTAACACGAGCAGGCCCAGCAAGCTCTTGATCGCCGGCCCCAGCAGCATGACCGGTAATTGCGGCGACGCCCTGCCGAGCAGCCCCAGCACCAGATCGGCCAGAAACGTAGCGGACAATACAGGCGCCGCAAGTTGCACCCCCACGGCAAACACCGACGCACCCGCAGCCAGGGCAGTGCGTACAAACGCCGGGCTGAGATGAGCCGAGCCAGGCGGCAGATACGCGAAACTCTCGCTGATCGCCCGCAGCATCCAGAGGTGTACGTCAAGCCGCAGAAAAATCAGCATCGCAATCGCCTGGTGAAACGTCGCCATCACGGTCGACTCGGCCTGTGTTTGCGGATCAAGAATGCTGACCAGCGAATAGCCCATCTGCACACTCAGGATCTGCCCGGCCATCTGCACCGCGTCGAATACCAGGGAAGTTGCAATACCCGTTGCTGCCCCGACCAGTAGTTCGCCGAATACGAGCAGCGGCCAGCTGCCGAGCGGGATAACGGGAAAATGCGGCGCCACCATCGGGTACAGCACAAAGGACAACGCGAGAACCAGGCCGGCCTTGACGCGCGCAGGCAGCGCCTCGCTTGAGAAAAACGGCGCGAACAGCATCAGCCCGGATAGCCGCACCCCGATGAACAGGAATCCGCCGATGATGTTCAGAAACGGGATCGAGATCATTGCAGCACCTTATTAAAATCACCCATGAGCTGCACCGTGTACGTTGCGAGATGGCGCCACATCCAGGGCATCAGCAGAAACAGCGCGGCGCCGGTCGCGAACAGGCGCGGAACCGAGGAAAGCGTCTGGTCCTGCAGCGACGTCAGTACCTGCACGATGTTCACGAGCAAGCTGACCACGATGACGACCAGCAGCACCGGCGCGACCAGCAGGATAACTTCGATCAGCATGCCGCGGCCTAGTGTAATGACCTGGTCTATTCCCATAGGTGCACCCTTGCGGTCCCCATCAGTTAAAGCTCCGCATCAGCGCGCCGATGAGTAAGTGCCAGCCGTCGACCATAAGAAAGAGCAGCAACTTGAGCGGAGTCGAAATAACTACCGGCGGCAACTGCATCATGCCGACCGAGGTCGTGATCGACGCAACCACCATGTCAACAATAAGAAATGGCAGGAACAGGACAGTGCCGATCTGAAATCCTGCTTTCAGTTCGGAAAGAATGTAGGAGGGCAGCAACACGCGAAACGAAAGCTCGTCCACCGAACGCGGACGCGGCTCCTTGGCGATCTCGAGAAACAGCTCAGCATCCTTCTCGCGCACATAATGCGCCATGAAGTGCCGCATCGGCCCGCCCGCCCGCTGCACCGCATCGAGCGGCGTGATCTTGCCCGCCTGCGCAGGTACGATTGCGTCGCGATAGATCACCTCGCCCACCGGCTGCATGAGAAAAAAGGTGAGGATCATGGACAGCCCGATGAGGGTTTGATTGGAAGGCGTCGTCTGCAGCCCCAGCGCCTGCCGCAAAAAATGAAAGACGATCAGCAGACGCGCGAATGGCGTAATACAAAGCAGCAGCGAAGGAAGTAGCGTGAGCAGCGTAAGCAGCGTGACAATGCCCCACGACGCCGACGAGCCGCCCAGACCGCTGATGCGAATGTCGTTGCTCCCCGTTTGCGAGTTCGTGCGGACTGCTGCAAGGGCTAGAGTTGCCGGCGACACGCGTGACGCAATCGCCTCCACAACGCCCCCGACCTGAGGGGAAAGACTCCAGTGCGCACCGGCAGAGAAAACCTGCACGGGCGGCAACAGCTCAGCGCGTGCGCTGCCGAAGGGCAAAAGTACGATAAGGAGAAGGCAGGCGAGGCCGCTGAGTCGACGCCGAACGCGGTGCAATCTTTCCGCGACGAGACTCTTTCGTCTGAGTGTGCGATCCGCCGATTTCGCCTGGTTTGCATCGGTTTTTGGCGCAAGCGGCTTTTTCGCATCGACTTGCTCAAACACTTCGGAAGCCAGCATGCGGATTTCGAGCATTGCGGCGAAGTCGGGAAACAAGGAAGTACCCTCATCCTCCTTCCGCGCATGCTCCTCTTCGCGGGAAGGGGAATCTGCTCCGTGGGGTACAGGGGTGTAGGGCAAAGCTTGCGTGGTTCGCAGCTTATCCATCGCAGGCGGCGACACTGGCTTCGAACCGGCTACAGATGCTTCGACCTGTAAAGCATCGCGCACACTTTCTATCTTCGGAGCGGCCGCAAGCGTAGAACTCTTGCCCCGAACAGGCTTCGCGCTCACGGATTTGACGGTCTTGCTGTGAAGGACCGCCGCCGCTACCACCGTCGTCCGGTCCCGCTCTGGGCTTGAGCGGAGTTTTGCTTTTCTTCCGACGGTCTCCGGCTCGGGCGAGTTTATCGCCGCAGTTCGACGACGCTTCCCGACAGACGAACCCTGGCCCGGTCCACCCGCACCTTTTGCTTCGGACGGAGCAGGCAGCTGTTTGTCGAGAGTTTTCTTGGAGGTCGTGGTCTCTTTCGCCGCAGGCGAGCGCTTGCCAGCGCTCGCCGGGCTCTTTACAGCGTTGCCTGTCGTGCTGCCTGCTTCGGCGGCCTGCTGCGCGACTGAAATCTTAAGCTCGAAGCTACTCTGGGCTTTTCTGCCGCTCCCAAACTCGTGGGCGGGTATCAACGTTGGCGCTCCACCATTCCCGCCGCTGACGAGAAAGCTGACGCCATCAATCTCCATTAAGGCAACGAACTGCTTGTCTCCCAGTTGGATCTTTTCCACAAGACGCAATCTTCGTGCCGAGCTTCCGGCTGCCCTGATCGCAAGCAATTGTCGCCAGGCGCCGGACAGCAATCCCCGTAGAGCAGAAATGGCTGCCAGCGTATTCGCGGGGCGGTATGGCCGGGTGCGCTTGTTGTCCGCGTTTTCCCGCCCAGGGACGAGCCGCCCCGCCCATGGCAGTGCACGCAGTAGATGGCTCATGCGAGATCCGTAATCCGCGCGGCTAGGCGCTCACCCACAACCTCAAACTCGGTCCACGCCATCAGCAGCCCGTTCACCCGCAGCGGAATATCCATGCTCTGGTGACAACTCGTTTCGAGAATCCTCCCCGGCGCAAGCTCCAGAAGCGAGCGCACCGTAAAGCGGATGACCTGAACATCGAGAGCCAGCGTGCACGGCAGCCACGGTAGCACTTCCACCGGCCGGCGCGGGGGAGGAGCGGGAAATGGGATCTGGTCCCGGTTTTCTATTTCTGTTACCTGAAGGGCGGTACTCATCCAACGTCTCTCCCGCGTACACTGCAAGCCCTCACGCTTCGGTTAGAGAGCGAAAAAGGGATTCACACAGAGCAAGTGCAAGCGAGTGGCCAAAAAAGCTTCAGGGCGGGAGAGGGGTTACGAAAGGCAGGGGTGAGACTTGTTGCAGTGCATAACATTTCACCGGATTAGGCGAAAGCGCCTCATGCGTTCGCATGCGGCCTCTCTGGATTCACAGCATCAAGCAGGCTCGATGAGAGGCACATGAGAGCTGAAGAGCATGCAGCCGACGATCAAGCTATCGTCTACGCATGCTCCTCAGCGTCATCTCATGCCAAGCTCATCTTGCGACAAGATGAGCCGAAGCTGACTAGCCTTGGATCATGGCCAGCGTCGCCTGCGAGACCTGATTCAATGTCGACACGACCTTCGCATTGGCTTGATACGCCTGTTGCGCGACGATCATCTTCGAGAACTCGCTCGCCACATTCACGTTTGAACCTTCCACCGACCCACCGACGATCGTGGCTCGACCTCCAGTTCCGGCGATGCCGACCTGCGCCTGGCCGGAGCCCGCCGTCACCTGGAACAGGTTGTTGCCGATCTGCTGCAGACCCTGGGTGTTCTCGACCGTAGCCACCGCGACCTGCCCGAGCGCGATCGTACCGCCATTCGAAAACAAACCTTGCACGGTTCCGTCCGCTTGAACGCTGTAGTTCTTCAAAGTACCGGCCCGGCTCCCGTCAGACACCTGGTTGGAGGTTGCGCTGGCCAGATTCGTCTGCGTGATAGTGCTTTTTCCACTCGCATCCGCCAGGTTCCAGCTGACGTTCAGCGGGGCAGAACCATCTGCCAGAGGCGGCACCGCAATGCTGATCGAGCCGGGCTTGCCTCCCGCAGTGACCGGAGAAGTCAGGTTTCCGCTGGTATCAAAGGTAAGAGTGCCGCTGGTCACGGTCGTCGTCGGACCAGGAGGAGTCGATGGAGGAGTTGCCGGTGGGGCAAGGCTCGAGGTAGGAACGGTCACGTTGTAATTCCAGCCGGTCGAAGTCCTCGTGTAACTGATCGTGAGCACTTGCAGCGCTCCAAGCGAATCAAAGGTTTGGATGGTTGACGCAGGCGACGCCGTAGCGCCAACGGCTGTGTTCGCGTCCAGGTTGATGTCGGCGTTGAACTTTGTCGTGGCCGTCGCCGGGCTGGTCAGGCCGGTGCCGACATTGAGCGGCTGCAGCGCTGACGCAGTCTGGACCACGCCGTTCTGCGCAGGATAGCCTAGAACCAGCGAGCCATCCGGCGCAACCAGCTGGCCGGCATTGCTGGTCGTGAAGTCGCCGGCCCGCGAGTAGGCCACGCCCCCACCGGTCTGCTGCAAAACAAAGAAGCCATTGCCTGCGAGCGCCATGTTCGACGAAATGTTGGTTGCGGTCGTAGGCCCATCCGTGAAGTTGGATGTCGTTGATGCAGTGCTGACACCTTGCCCCACTTGAAGCGGGTCAAGCGCGCCGTTTGTCGCCCCACCTTGCGCGAACAGGTCGCTGAAGGTGACGTTCTGGTCCTTGTAGCCATCGGTGTTCGTGTTGGACAGGTTGGACGAAATGGATTGCAGGGCGCTTTGGCTGGCGTTGAGCCCGGAGAGAGGAACCGCGAAAAATGACATTTACTTGCCTCCAAGAAGTGCGTTCAGATTTCCAAGATTGAGTGGCGTCGCGTTGTTCGCGGCGTTGGGTGAAGCGGCGTTCCCCGCAGCCAGAGCGGCTGCTATTGCCGCCTGATTGCCGGCAAGAGATGCGCCTGCCTGCGTCGGGTCAAGCGATGGATCGAGCGCCGCCGCCGCGCTGCCGCCTGTTTTCGCCGCAGCTGGCGGTAGCGATAAACCATTCTGCCCGGTACCGGTGGTTGTTGTTGCCGCTGACGGATTCAGCGTTTGGTTAATACCGATCAACTGATCGAGCTGGTTGAGCGAAATCATCTGGCCGACCATCGCGGTCGGGTCCATAGGCTGTGTTGGGTCTTGATTTTTTAACTCCTGCACCAGCAGGCTGAGAAATGTCGTCCCCAGATTGCCCGCTGAAAGGCTGTTGGTGCCCCTCCCCGACCCACTGCCCGTAGTCGGCGGCGTGCTGGCTGCCTGAGCTTTGCTTTGAACCGCGCCAAAAAACGGAGCTGCCGTTGCCGCTCCCCCAATCGCTGCTGCTGTCATAAAAGTTCCTCTCCGTTTCGCTCGCGCGAAAATGCTTTTGCTTCACTCGAAGCGAATGTCTGACCCCTGCGTGGCCGCTACACCCGCACACTTAGGCGACCGTCGCCCGCTTCCACAATCGACTCCGCATTTGCGATGCCGCCGTGGAACACCTCTGCAATGTGCTGTGACCGGGAATCAATGGATTCGCCGCCCCGGTTTTGTTTTCCACCGCCCTGCGAAAAGTTCTGTGCAAACGCCTCTCGATTCGCGGTCTCTGCACTTCCTCCTCCAGAGCTTTGAGCACCCGTGTCTCGCACTTCCACGCGAGCTGCCATACCCAGGGCATTCCCAAGTTTTTCCTCCATGCCGGGCAGGTGCACCGCAAGCGCCTTGCCGAGTGCTCCATGATCGAGCGCAATTTGCGCGGCAATCCCGCTTCCCGACACACTCGTCGCAATGGAAATCGAGCCGAACTCTGATGTGTGCATGCCGACCCGCATCTCAGTTCCACTCATATGCTCAAGGACACGTGCCGTGTTAATGGCCGGCACTGGGCCAGGTGAGGCTTGTGGAAGAGTCGCCACGCTCGAGGCGTCTCCACCACTGGTTTGCGCACCTGTCGCAGGAGTGGACGTCGCGGAGTGCCAGGGCTGCGCTCCCGGGGAACCGACGGGCGCTAGCGCGATCACTGCGCTTGCAGCGGCGATGCCGTTTCCGACAGGTTGTCCGAATGGCTGGCTCCCGGCCGCTTGATCGATGGAGGCGCTTGCCGCGGTCTTTCCCGTGCTTGCATCTGTCGCGCTATCCGCGGTTTTCGCTTCTTGCTTTCCAGCCCCCTGCTGCCCGTGCGCCGCAGCCGAGAGTGCTCCTGTGAAGTTCGCGGCAGCAATCTCAGGCTTCGGCGCAGCTGCACCACTCACCCGAGCATTGGAGATGCCGGCCTGGGAGACTGGCTTGTGGTCCGCAGCCGCGGAAACGCCCTGCATCGGCGCGGATTCGGAAGCTTTTTCCGGAGCGGAAACGGATTTCCGGAGTGTGACCGCATGCGCGTCGGCTGAGCCGGGGTTCGTAAACTGCCCAGCGATCGGGAGCTCCGCGGCAATCGGCGGTGTAGGAACTTTCATTTGCGATACAGGTAGCGATGCATCCTGCCTTGGTAACGAAGAAGCTTGCGGTGCAGGTAGCGATAAGTCCTGCTTTGGCGACCCCTGAGCGGCATACACCGCCATAGCTTTCGCCGTCGTGATACTCGCAGCATCTCCGCCCGACGTTGCCGTTGCTAAAGGCGCTAGCTCTTGAACGTTTGCAATACCCGGTATTTGCGCGGGCATTGCAGGAGTGGCATGAATGCTTCCGCGTGAGTTTGTCAGGTTTTCGGCACTTAGAGGCTGGCTTGGAACTCCGGCCTTGTCTCCAGACACGCCGGATACTGCTGTAATGCTGGAAGCATCCTCGAGCAGAATCGGAAGTACCGGGGTGACAATGACCGGCACGAGAAGTGCGCTTTCAGCCACGTTGGGCGCCGACCCATTCCCGTCACGCTGCCGGGCTTCGTCCTTCTTTTCCGGCCGACTACCAGAAGACGCAGGCACCTGCTTCTTTACGCCTGGGGAAGGGATACCGGAATTGACTCCCGGCCCGCGCGACGGAGCAACCTCGGTTTTGGCAGCCTGCAAGGAGCTGTCCAGGGTCGATTGAAAACCGGCTTCGGGCGCGCTTGTTTTCCCTTCCGCGGCCGAAGCGCGTGGAGCCGACGAAAGATTTGTTACCGATGAGGAAGCAATATTCACGCATACTCCTAATGCAACTAGCCGGCCAAACTTCCTGCAGGTAAACGTCAAGACCTAAAACGCCACAACCGATTTGGAATGAGTCACTTATAAGAGTTCAACTTTAAACAGAGCAGAAGTAAACCCGGCAACCCGCCCCTACTAGGCAAGCTTTGCCGGGCACTCTTCCGGCAAAGCTTGCCTACTTCTCATCCGACGGTCGTGTTTCATGAGAGCGCCTTGCCAGAAAAGCTTCATCCGCTGCTCCCTGCTCTCGTTTGTTCTGCGCATACACCCAGGCATCCTGCGCTTTGTCGCGGAGCGAGACCAGCACCTCACGCCGGCGATACGCATCCTCGTATCGCACGACCTGCTGCGTTCGCAGTTCCTCAAAACTCGCAAGCTGCTTGCGCAACAGTCCGCAGCGCACCCGCAGCGCGTGCGCGGTGTTGTAGGAGGCATGGAGGTGCATGGCCGGAAGCGCGGCGCTCGCAAATGCCTGTTGGCGCACCTGGGCTGTTTCGAGCAGTTCGGCTTCTGTTTTCTCAAGGGCGCGGCGCAGGCTTGCAATCTCCGCCAGAATGCGAGCGAGCGTCTGCTCTTCTCCCTCGGCGGCAAGCTCCCGCACGCGCAGCACCGCGGCCAATGCGAACCGGTAAGCCACCCGTCAGCTTGGCAGTGCGAGCAATCGCTGCACTGTTTCCCGTTGCGGACACACCTCGCCCGCGCGTTGCTGTAGAAAAGCATGCAGAGCGGGAAGCACCTCGACGGCCCGGTCCAGTAGCGCATCGGAGCCCTTCTGGTATGCCCCGATGCGCAGCAGGTCTTCGGACCGCGTGTAGCTGGCGAGCAGCTGTCGCAGCGCTCGCGCCTTGTCAAGGTGCGCCGGCGACGCGATGGCCGGCATGAGCCGGCTCAGGCTATCGAGCACGGAGATAGGCGGGTAATGATTGCGCAGCGCCAGCGCACGATCAAGGACGATGTGTCCATCGAGCAGCGAACGGACCGTATCGGCAACCGGGTCCTGCTGGTCGTCGCCTTCCATCAGCACGGTGTAGAAGGCGCTGATGCTGCCGCCCTTGAAGTTGCCGGCTCGCTCGACCAGTCGCGCCAGCAGGTTCAGTACGGAAGGTGTATACCCCTTGGCCGTCGGCGGCTCCCCGGCAGCCAGACCGATCTCGCGCTGCGCCATGGCGAAGCGGGTGAGCGAGTCGACCACCAACAGCACATGCTTGCCCGCGGCGGCAAAGTGCTCCGCGATAGCGGTCGCGCTCATGGCCGCACGCAGACGCAGCAACGGCGACTGGTCCGAGGTCGAAACGACAATCACGGAGCGCCGCCTGCCTTCTCCCAGTACTTCAAGAAATTCGCCCACTTCGCGGCCGCGCTCGCCCACCAGTGCCATCACCGTCAGGTCGGCTTCCGTGCCCTGAGCCATCATGCCCAGCAACGTACTTTTACCGACGCCCGAGCCGCCGAAGATACCAAGCCTTTGCCCGCGACCACACGGCATAAAGGCGTCCAGCACACGCACGCCGCACCCCAGGGGCTCACGAATCGGCACCCGATCAAGTGGCAGCGGCGCGGAATCGTCAACCGGCACGGTCCGCTCCGCACGATATTCAGGACCGCCGTCAAGCGGTGCGCCGGTCGCATCGATGACCCGCCCCAGCATCTCGGTGCCGACCCGGATCGACGGATGCGCGCCACGCGCCACCACGCGATCCCCGAACCGAATGCCTTGCGGGCGCTCCAACGTCATCGACAGCATGGTCGAGCCGCGAAAACCGACAATTTCTCCGGGGTAGCAGCGGTTTCCCGTCCCATACACCTCGCACGCTTCCCCAACCGAGCAGAACGGGCCCTCGGATTCAATGAGATTGCCCGTCACCTGGAGAACGCGGCCCGTCCAGCGCAGGGTGCTTGCCTGCGTCAGCTTGTCGAAATATGAGGCAAGCGGCATCGGCTATCCCTTGGGCGTCTGCGCCAGAACGTCGAAGAAGCCCTGTTCGACTTCTTTGAGTTGCGCGGCGAGGGAAAAATTAGCCGACCCTAGCTCTGTCTCAAGCACGCAGTCGCCCAGCTCCAGGTCAGGATCCTCGACCACGGTCACCGCAGCCCACTGCGGCGCCGCCTGGAAGTGCGCGCGCCAACGGCCGGCGCTCCCCGGGTGCACACGCACACTCACAGCCGTGTTCTCCTTGAGCTGGTTGACGGCGATTTGCACCAGTGCCCCAACGAGCATCGGGTCCACCTGCGCCTCGCGGTGCAGAATTTTGGCGGCGATCGAAAGCGCAAGTCGCACCACCTCGGTTTCTACCCGCGCGAAGTAACCCTTGCGCTCCCGCTCGAACGCATCCAGCGCCGCTGTGATCCGGCCGGCTTCGCGCTCCGCGTGCGCGCGGAACTCCGCTCCGAGCCGGGCCTCGGTAGCAGCCGTGGCATCGTTGCGAACCTCGGCCAGCAACGCCTGCAGCTCCGCGTTCGTCATCTCCACTTCCGCCTGTTTGCGCACCTCCGGCTCGGGCGCCGGCGTTTTGATGCGCGGCAGCGACGGTATCGACGCCAGTTCCCGGTACTGGAAAGACGTCACTGGTGCAATCGGCAGGCGCGGCATACCACGGTTAAACGACGTACTCATCGGCTCCCTCACTCTTCAACACAATCTTGCCTTCCGTTTCCAGCGTGCGTGCCAGCGCGACGACATCCAGCTGCGCCTTTGCTACATCGCGCGAGCGCACCGGCCCCAGCGACTCGGCGTCTTCCTTCATCATTTCGATCGCGCGTGAACTCATGGTCTGGAAGAAATGGTTTCGCAGCTCCTCGCTCGCGCCCTTCAACGCAAGCGTCAATACCTTCTTATCGACCGCTGCCGTCACTTCACGAATCTGCAGCTCCGGTACGTTGAGGAAATCCTCAAACGTAAACATCAGGTCGCGAATCGAAGCGGCCAACTTGGCCTCTTCCTTCTCGATCATCTCGAGGATTTCGCGGGAAGTCGTCGCGTCGATGTTGTTCATCAGATCAGCCACACTCTGAAAGCCCGAGTAGGTATGCTTGGTCTGCTCGCCCACTGAACGCAGCCGCCGGTTCAGCACCAGCGAAACTTTCTCCGCCATCTCAGGAGAGAACTGCCGCAACTGCGCCAGGCGCTTCACGGACTCGGCACGCACCGGCGGCGGCAGATGCATCAGCAGCGCGGAGGCCTGCTTCGCGTCGAGATGCCCCAGAATCAGCGCCACGGTCTGCGGATGCTCGCCTTCCAGAAAACGCGCAAGCTGTTTCGCATCGATCCGCTGCAGCGATTCGACCCTCGACGCGCTGAGCTCGCCCGCCCGCACCAGCCGCTGGACCATCTCGCGCGCGCCGTTCTCGCCGAACGCCTTCACCAGCATGCGTTGCGCGGCATCCTGGCCGCCCCGCGCGATGTACTCCTGCGCAAGGGCCATCTGCTGGTACTCCTCCATCACTTTGTGCGAGGTCTCCCTCGGCACTGTGCCCAGGCGCGTGATTTCCTGCGCCACACGCTGCAGGTCGTCGTCGGGCAGCGCCCGAAAAATTGTTGCCGCGGCCTCCTCACCCAAAACTGTGAGAAGGATGGCTGCTTTGCGCACACCCGAAAGCTGGCCGGAATGCATCAGCTGGCTACTCATTGATCGTCTCCATGGAGCCACGCCTGCAAGGCCCGTGTGCTGTTTGTCGGTTCAGCCTTTACCAGCTGCACAAGCTGCTCCTTCAAGGTGCCCGAGCGCAGCGCATCTTCGCCCGGCTGTATCGGGGCGAGCTGCGCCGCCTGGTGCAATTCCGCAAGCAGCGGCTGCTCAGGGGCGCTGAGGGCTTTGGCGCCGCTCAGGGCACGCTTCTGCACCGGCCGCACCATCAGCACGTAGCCTAGAAGGAACAGCAGCAGCAGCGACCCGTAACGCACCGCGATCGCATAATCGTTCAGCCCTTTGCGAAATCGCTCTGCCATCGAGGGCGGCGCAATATCGATGGCCGACGGCTGATCGAACGACATATCCTCGATCGTCAACACATCGCCTCGCGCTGTATCGAGCCCGATTGCCGCCGAAGCCAGGTCCTGCAGCTGTTTCAGCTCCTCGGGCGAGCGCTTCACCCGTACATCCTGCATCTTGCCCTTCGGCAACTGCTTGTGGATCACCGTGTCATCCACCAGCAGCGCCGCCGTTACGCGTCGCACCCGGCCGGCCGGCTCGAGCGAATGTGTTACAACCTTGTTCACGCCGTAAGTCGAGTTCTCAGTCTTGGCGCTTTCCGCGCCGCTGTCCGGCACATTCGGAACATTGGGCAGGCTGCCCTTCGGCTGCGGTACATTGCTCACCGTACCCGGAACACCACTTACCGCGGCGCCCGGCCCGGTCTCCTCATCCGACCGCTGCACAGTAAGCGGTACGCTCACCGCCGGGTCATACTTCTCCTGGCTCTGCTCGGTCGTGCCCTGGTCATAATCAACGTTCACGCTCGCCCGGATATGATCGGCTCCGACCACAGGAGTCAGCGTCGCGATCAGCCGCTGCTCCAGGCGCTTCTCCGCTTCGCCGTCCGCACCGCCGGCCTCGCCCGAACTACCCAGCGAAGTATTCGAGTCCGCATCGATGATGGCGACGTCCACCGGCTTCAAACCATCCACCGCGCCCGCGACAAGCCGCTGAATCGCGCCGATTTCTTCATGCGACAAACTGCCCCGGCGCAGCTTCAATGTCACGGAGGCCTTCGCGCTGCGCCCCCCATCTAGAAACACCGAATCGGTCGCCATCACCAGGTGCACCCGCGCGCTCTTCACCGCGCCCATCGTCACGATCGTGCGTTCGAGCTCACCCTCCAGCGCACGCTGGTAGTTCACCTTTTCGTCGAACTCGGTCTGCCCCCACGACACTTTGTCGAAAATTTCAAAGCCCATGCGCCCGGAGTGCGTCGGGCTGTTCGCCGCCACTTCCAGCCGCGCGGCATCCATCTTGTCCACCGGCACGCTCACCTGTTTGCCATCCGGGCTGATGCTGTTCGCAATACCCTTTGCGGTCAGCGAGGCCGACAGCGTCTGCGCATCCGCAGGGTCGAGCCCGGTCATCAGGGGCTTCATGTCCGGCGTCGCCATCAGGTGCGCAAACACAGCCAGTAGCGCCACCGTGGCGACACCGCCGGCGATGAGGAAGCCGCGTTGCCCCCGGTTGCGCCCGGCCCAGAACTGTTGCAGTTGTCGCAGTATGTTTTGCATTGGTATCCGTCTTACGGTGCGCCTGCGTTAAAACTGCATTTTCTCGATATCTTGATAGGCGCTTACGATCTTGTTCCGCACCTGCATCATGAGCTGGAATGCCACGTCGGCCTTCTCGACCGAAACCATGACCTTGCTCATGTCGCCGCTGCCGCCCGACATCAGCGTGTTGACCTGGGCCGCGGCGTCGTTCTGCATGCCGCTGACCTGGTTCAGCGCGCTCTTGAGCACGCTTGAAAAACCTGTGTCGCTGCCGGGCATCGATGTGGCCGAAACCGGTCCGAAGACCGAGGTGACAGCGCCAGCGCTCGTGATTGGTGCAATGGGGATCATCCTGTATTCCCTTCCTTTACTGTTAGCTCTTCAAAATGTCGATCGACTGCTGGATCATCTGTTTTGACGCCGAAACCGCCGATGCATTGAGCTGGTACGCCCGCACCGAACCCATCAAGTCCACCATCTCCTGCACCGGATTGATCGCCGGGTATGCCACGTAGCCGTCCTTGTTCGCATCCGGATGACCCGGCTCATAACGCATCACCGGCGCGCTCGGGTCATCGACTACCTGCGACAACCGCACCATGCCGGCCTGCCGATCCCGGAGGTGCGGCGTATTCGTCATCTCGGCGAACTGTAGTTGAAACGCCGACGAATGCTGCGCCGAAAACACAACTTCCTTACGGCGAAACGGTCCTCCAGTCACGGTGTGCGTCGTTTCAGCGTTGGCCATATTGGTCGCGATGACTTCCGACCGCTGCCGCTCCGCCGTCAACGCGGAGCCGGAAATTTGAAGCATGTCAAACGGACCCATTACTGCCCTCCACCATTGATTGCGCTCAATACTTCATGAAATTGTGCCTTGATCAGCTGCACGCCCAGCCCGTACTGCAATTGCGCTTTCGCGAGCAGCAAGCCTTCACGGTCCAGATCGACATTGTTGCCGTCGGGCCGCTCCATTAACCCGCGTTCGTCGCGAATCGCAATCGGCAGCGAGGCATCGGCTTCGCTCGCTCGCATCAGCGTCTGCTCGAAGCTCACATCCTTTGCGTGATATCCCGGCGTGTCGACATTCGCCATATTGGCCGAAACTACCTGCTCGCGTTGCGCGGTCATTTCGAGAAATCGCTCCATGTTGAGCGGAACGATGTTGAGTGGGGATAAGGACGTGCTCATGCGTACCTCCTGGGCGGTAGCCCGTATTCGCGGATTCTGTTGCGCATCGTGCGCAGGCTAATGCCGAGCATCTCGGCGGCGTGGGTCCGGTTGCCCTGGGTCATGGCCAGGGTTTTTTCCAGGTGCAGGCGCTCCAGTTGACGGATCGGCACCGCAGGGGCAGGCTCTCTCACCGGAGCAGACTCGGGTTGCTTGCGCACCGCAACCGGCCCGGCTTCGCGCAAAAAGCAAGCCCGATCGATTGGCGCCCCAGCGCGGTCAACCCCGTAAAGCGACAGAACCCGCCGCATGAAGTTGCCCAGCTCCCGCACATTGCCGGGCCACTCCCGCGCCTGCAGCATCTCGACAAACTCCGGCGTAAGCGCGGGAACCGGCTGATGCGCGTGCCCCGCCCAGGAATTCGCGAAAAACGCGGCCAGCAGCGGGATGTCCTCAACCCGCTCACTGAGCGTCGGCAACGACAGTGGGATGACGTTGAGCCGGTAATACAGGTCGGAGCGAAACGCGCCCCGGTCCACCGCCGCGGCGAGCGCGACGTTAGTCGTGGCGATCACGCGAATGTCCACCTTGACGGTCCGGGTCTCCCCAAGCCGCTCGAACTCGCGCTCCTGCAGCGCCCGCAACAGCTTCGGCTGCAGATGCAGCGGCATCTCGCCGATCTCATCCAGCAGCAGCGTGCCCCCGTGCGCCAGTTCGAACTTGCCCGGCTTACTCTGGGTGGCCCCGGTAAACGCGCCGCGGGCATGGCCGAATAGTTCGCTCTCGAGCAGGTGCTCCGGCACAGCGGCGCAGTTCACGGCAACGAAGGGCTTCTGCGCCCGATCACTCGCGTCATGGATAAAGCGGGCCAGCAATTCCTTGCCGGTGCCGCTCTCCGCTTCCACCAGCACATCGGCATCCGTACGGGCCGCGGCGCGTGCACGTGTCAGCGCCCCCAGCAGCGCAGGCGACCGGCCCACAATCCCTCCGTTGAATGCCTCCCCCTCATGCGCGGGCTGCTTCTCCCCCTCCATCACCAGCCGTTCGGCAATCGAGCGAAGCTGGTTCCAGGCCACTGGCTTTGTCAGGTAATCACTCGCACCGCCCCGCATCGCCTCAACCGCATCCGGCACAGTTCCAAAAGCCGTCATCAGCACAACAGGCGTCCCCGCTGCCCCCCGCGCGGTGCGCATCAAGTCCACGCCCGAGCCGTCCGGCAAACGTACATCGCTGACCAGCAAATCGAACTCCCCCTGCCGAAGCCGGTGCTCCGCCTCTCGCACTCCACTGGCCGAAGTCACCCGCCAGCCTTCCCGCACGAAGTGTGCGGTCAGCGCCGTCCGTATGCCAGGCTCGTCGTCTACCAGGAGGACAGACCGACCGAGCACAGAGCGACCGGCCAAAGCGTACTCGGGAACCGTTGGGGCGTAGGCAAATGCGTTCATAGAACGGGCAACTCCATCTGAAATGTACTTCCGCAGCCGGGTGTGCTGCGCACGCACAACACCGTCCCGTGCTGCGCTGCAATGCTCTGGCAAACCGCCAGTCCCAACCCCGAGCTTTCCCCATTTGCGCTCCAGCCGGGACGAAAAATCGCGTGGAGATGTTCGGCGGCGATTCCTCGCCCCGTATCGGCAACCTGCAGCACCAAGTGCGCCGCGTCAGAGTGCTCCAGAGAAATGACGATCTCGCCGCCTGCCGGCGTATGCCGCACTGCGTTGGTCACCAGGTTCAGAAGGAGCTGCTGCAGCGCCGCCTCATTCGCCATGGCTGTCCCCGGCGTATTGGAGCCTTCGAGCCGCAAGCGAAGACCCGCCTGTTCCGTGATGGGCCGCACAAACTCGGTGGCGGCCCCCACGGCCATTCCAAGCGCAAGCGGACGAAGATGAGCAAAGCCGATGCCGTGAAACGACAGCACATTGTTGACCGTGCCCGCCAACCCGCGAAGCCCCGCGCGCAAGTGCGTGATCCACTCGGCGGACCGCTCGGGATCCTCTTCGAGAAGTCCGACAAACAATTCAAGGCTCGCTAAGGGATTTCTAATCTCATGCGCAAGCGTGGCCGCGATTTCAGCAAGCGCCACGGCGCGGCGGCCGGCCTCGCGGTCCACCTCCGCCCGCTTGTGCGCCGAAATGTCGCTCAGGATCAGAATGGTCTGGGCGCCGCCCGGTTCCCCGGAAAGCCGCCGCGTCCGCAGCTCGATCCAACGCCTTGGGCGATCTCCAGCTGCATCGACCAGAGAAGCAAAGGAGAACTCGCTTTCTCCTTCCAGGGCGCAAAAGGGTCGCAAATCGACAGACGTGCACGCGACGATTTCCTGAAGGTCGACCGGGCTGGGCACTCTGTCGTGAAGTCCAAGCAGCCGACTCGCCTCGGGATTGATGCGCAATACCCGCTCTGCTTCCCCAAGCACCAGCACCCCGCACGGCATCGAATCGACCACCTCGACCAGCGCCAGGCGCATCTGCTCGTTTTCCCGCAGACTGGCTTCGAGCGCGGCATTCCGAGCCGCAAGCTGCGAACCAAGCTGCCCCACTTCCTCCTGCAGGTCGCGATACGAGCTCTCAAGCTTCGCCGATGCTGTGATGAACTCCGAAAACGCATCCGCAAGCAGCAGCGCTTCCTGCTTCGAAGAGCCGACGAGCGGCATCGCGGAGGGGTTCATTGGCGCTAGATGAGAAGTAGGCAGCATCTGCATATCGCTTATGCACGATGGTGGCCAATCCTGCGCCGCGCGCTGCGAGATCGCCATTACCAAAGGATGCATCTGTAAGCGTGTTGACAAACACACAGCTGTAGTAGACATTAAGACATACGTAGGAGGAAGCGTGACTGAGCGCAAATTATCCAAGCTTGAGTTTCAAATTATGGAGGTGCTCTGGACCCGAGGCGAGTCCTCGATCCGCGACATCCAGGAAGCCTTCTTGGAAAAGCGCAGGCCTGCCTATACGACCATTCAGACCACGGTGTACAGACTGGAAGCAAAGAGTGTTGTCAGCCGGGTAAGGAAGCTGGGAAACTTTCACATTTTTGCAGCCGCGGTCTCTCGCGAGTCCGCGCAGCGCACGCTGATCGACGATCTGCTAGCGCTCTTCGGTGGCCGTACCCAACCAGTCATGGCCCACCTTGTAGAATCCGGCAAGCTGACGCTCGAAGACATAAAAGAGGCGGAAACAGCCCTGCGAAAGCTCGGGAACAAGAGAAGGTCGTCATGATGACCTCTCTCAATGACGCTGTTTCAAGAGCCGTGCCGATGATTGCCGATCATATCTGGCAGTCAAGCATTTTTGCTGTCACAGCAGCGGCGCTCATGCTTTCCTTGCGAAAGACTCCGGCGCGGGTGCGCTACGGCATCTGGCTTACTGCATCGCTGAAATTCCTGATTCCCTTCGCTCTGCTTATCCGGCTCGGTCAGATGATTGGACCTCACCGTGTATCAACACCGCAAACCGGTTTCTACTCTGCCGTCCAGGGAATCAGCCAGCCCTTCGCGCAACCCGCGGCACACGCAGCTCTTGGAGCTCTGAACAAAGCAGACCTGTTCCCAGCAGTCACCTATCTAGTTGCGACTGTTTGGGCAATGGGAGCGACTGGAGTCGCCATTCTATGGTGGATTCGATGGCGTCGAATTGCGCGAGCTAAGTTGGCCGCAGTGCCCGTCACAGGCGGGCGCGAAGTGGCTTTGCTCCGCAGGCTGGAGCCGGTCGCAGGGGTACGTCCTGTCAAACTCCTGCTCTCACAAAATCCCCTCGAACCGGGCATCTTCGGCATCGCTCGACCAGTCCTGCTTTGGCCCCTGGGAATCTCCGAAGAATTGCAGGATGCCCACATCAGCGCAATCCTCGCGCATGAGCTATGGCACGTGCGCCGACGCGACAACCTCACAGCCGCGCTTCACATGCTCGTCGAGACAATTTTCTGGTTCCATCCTGTCGTCTGGTGGCTCGGCTCGCGCCTCATAGACGAGCGGGAACGGGCTTGCGATGAGGGCGTGCTCGAACTCGGCAGTGAACCGGAAATCTATGCCGAAAGCATTCTGAAAGCATGCAAATTCTGCGTGGCATCTCCCCTCCCCTGCGTGGCCGGTGTAAATGGCTCAAACCTAAAGAAAAGGATCGTGCGCATTATGAGTCAGCAAAATACGAATCAACTCTCCCTCGGTCGGAAGCTTGTCCTCGCTTCCTTTGCGGCAGCGGCAACTATGGGGCCGTTCCTCTTAGGCATGACAAATTCATCTCCGGCCAGGGCGCAATCAACCCAACTGGTCACGGCTCAAATGGCAGTGCACATTTCTTCTCTCAAACGTAGCCACTCTGACCACCAGATGACGCTTATGCAGCCCACGGCGAGTGGATTCTCGATTACCAACATGACAGTCCGAACTCTGATTGAGACTGCGTATCACGTAAAGGATTACGAACTCTCGGGCGGGCCGAGCTGGATCGATTCAGATCGATACGACATCACCTATACCCTGGGCGAGTCCCCTTCCCTGCCGCAGGGGCCAATGTCACCCGAAGCACTACAGGCGATTCTTGCTCAAGACTTTCATCTCAGGTTGAAAAAAGAGGCGCGGGAAATGCCAACATACGCTTTGGTGGTCAATGGTTCGGGCCCCACTCTCACCAGGTCCGTGAATCTGCCAAAGACTCCTGGTACAAATGAGCCTCTAATTAGCGTACGAGTCATGGTAAAAAACGGGGAAGGTCAGTTGTCAATGACGGGTGGTTCAACAACCGGTTTAGCCGATGTACTCTCCGCGCAAGCAGGCAAACAGGTTTTCGACAAGACCGGGCTTACGGGCAGCTATGACATCATGCTTCATTGGACCACTGGCGCGGGTGCCGCTGACAGTATTTCAGCTGCATTAACCCAGCAACTGGGGTTGAGACTGGAGCCGCAACAGGCTCCGGTTGAAAGCTTTGTCGTCGAAAGTGTTGACGTTCCCGCAGAAATTTGATCCTACCTCCGTTATCAAGAAAAGAAGAGCGCCCTTGCAACATGGAGCTTCGGATTCCGGCATATACCCTGCACGATGGGAAACGTAGCATAAACAGTGCGGCGTAACCTGGATCGATATACACCCTGGCTCTCACTGTCGTGCAAAGTATATCTGCCGAGACGTTATACAGAGCATTCAATGGGGCAATGCGATGGGTAGGGCAGCTTCATTCTTCCAGCTTTCACGCTTGCACTACCCGGCTTTTGCAATTCTTAAGTTGTTGGAGCAACATGCCTCTGGCCGGTGAAGTGGCTTTTGAGCTTTAACAATGGCCTCTCAATGAGATGGTAGCTTGCGGCCGCGATGAGCAATGTCGCGCTAAATGCGATGAACAGTGTTACTGGGTAGGAGTAGTCCGGGGAAAAACGGTGTGCGCAATCAGAATAGAAGTCGTGCAGAAGATCGTGATACACGTAGAAGCCACAACTGATAAGGCCGAGAGAGCGCAGCGGTTTCCAACTCAGGGCGTTTCCCAGAAAGCTGCCGGGATGGATGCACTCCAAAATCAGCGCCGCGGCAAATACATCAATCAATGTGAAGCCGAAGACGCCGATCCAGGTAGAGGCTGAGCCTTCGAACGGTAGCACCAGTAGCTTGACGGAGATCAGATAAAATCCGACAAAGAGCAAGGCAGAAACCAGCAGCAGGGGTCGCCGTATGCGACGAAGAACAGTTTGCTCTGGACCCCGCAAACTGAGAGCAACGAAACCGCCGATCAACAAAGCATCAAGTCGTGTCGGAAGGCTCCGATAAAACAGTTCCATGTGCAGCATTTGGTGCGAGAGCGACAGGCTGAGAGCACCTCTAAGGATTGGGCTCAATACGATCACGGCAACGCAGATCTTGATTAACGTTTCTCGTTTGCGGACTTGATACACGACGAACGGCCACACGAGGTAGAACTGCTCCTCGACACAGAGGGACCAGAAATGCCCGATGTAGAGGTGGACCGGATAGCCGAACCATCCACTCACTCTTGGCCCGAACGTAAGTCGGTCAAAGCGGTAGGGATCGCCCGCCTGGTGGAGAAAGAAGAACCGCGCATAGTTGCCGAGGTAAGCAGGCCAGAGCGCCCAGCGCCAGTTCCAATGCCAGAGAGCAAATGGCGTCAGGATCAAGATAATGCCCCAGACGAAGTAGTAAAGGGGGAAGATCCTGAGTGTGCGTCGCATGTAGAAGTCGCGGTAGCGATGGAGTTTATTCTGACTATCAAAAAGAATCCCTGTGATGAGGAATCCGGACAGGACGAAAAAGATATCCACACCAGTCCAGCCCCAGCCGAACAGGAAAGATCTACCCGCTCCATAGTGCTGAAAGAAGACCATGATGACGGCAACCGCCCGCAGTCCATCAAGAGCGATGTAGTAGGCCGACTTGGAGTTCAGCGAGCCCGCGGAAGCGATCATGTCAGTCACTATACGCAAACCTCAGCTCCCTTCCGGATCTATGAAAGGGTAACCACTCTAGCCAATGGAGACGGAGTCTAATGTTGCGCTGAGACATATTCTGAATAAGGCTTTGGAACTCGCTTTAGTAGATTGATGAAATGTCTTGAAATCTCGCATGTTCCTCTCGCCCGTCTGTGAGTTCTCAGGCGTTTGAAGTAGTATTGCGCGACTATTGGCGTCGGGAACAGTGGTTCGGTAGAGGAGACCGAGCCTTCCTCGCTGCTCCGGCATCAAGTCCCTGGATGACGAATGTAAAGCAAGTGCTGCCGTGTGCTTGAAATTCGTTGCTGTAGCAGCTGAATGCAGCGCTTTTGCGTTCGAATTTTTCGAAACCAATGCCTTACCAATATCTCGTGCTCTGCAGTGGAGAAATACGCTTGGCAACTCTGCATTCCGGTCATTCTTGCATGAACAGCACGGCATTATCTGGTTAACCCGACCATCCGAAGTCAGAAAGGTCGGGTTCAAACGAGGGCTTAGCTTCATTCGTGTGAAATCACGTGGGCGTCTGGGAAATCATGAATGCCTCAAGACGCGCTCTTGAGACGCGGGTTAGCTCCCTCCGTAATTCTCGTATGATTCATATCTCACATATTCCACATCGAGACTCGGCATCTGCTGTTCAGCAGAGTCAACGAGCACGCATATCTCAACGCAGCAGGCCAGTATCACATACTCATGCAATCAAAAACGTGGCTTGCACTCGCACCGTTTAACTTTGTCTTTGCTTTATGCGCTTGCCTGGGCGACCTGCGCCTGCGCCACCAGGAGCCGAGCCGCTTCCGGCGTAAGCGGCTTGGCCAGCAAATAACCTTGGAGCAGCCCACAGTGCGTTCCTTGCAGTTCATCGAATTGCAGACCCGTTTCCACTCCTTCCGCCACAGTCTGCAGTCCGAGCTGTTCCGCCAGCGCCACAATGGTGCGGACAATTGCCGAACCGGTCGTAGTTCCATCGAGGCGGGCAATGAATGACTTGTCAATTTTGATAGTGTTCACCGGCAACAGCTGCAGACAGCTGAACGAGGAGTGCCCCGTGCCGAAGTCGTCGATCGAAATGCCTATACCGAGGTCGCGCAAACAACGTAGCCGTTCCGCCGCTGCCTGGGGATCCGTGATAATCCAGCTTTCCGTTACTTCTAGTTCCAGCAACTCCGCGGCAAGATGACTCCGAGCCAGCACTCGGGCGATCGTATCGGTAAAGTCAGGCCGGTCCAGTTGCACGCGGGATGTATTGACGAACATCTTCAATGGAGTTTCCGATGCGGCGTTCCACTCCACTGCCTGCCGGCAAGCCTCAGCAAGAACCCATTCGCCGATCGCGACAATCAGCCCAGTTTCCTCAGCTACGGGAATGAACTGGTCCGGTCCAACTAACCCGAGCTCTGAATGTTTCCATCGCAGCAACGCCTCGAACCCCCGGAGCTGCCTGTTCAGGCTGTATAGGGGCTGGTAAGCGATGCTGAACTCGTTGCGCTCCAGCGCAAACCGCAGTGCAATTTGAATTTCCATGTCCCGGTGAACTTTTTCCCCGAGCGACGGTTGGTACCGCCGTGCCCTGTCCTTGCCTGCCCGCTTCGCTGCGTATAAGGCAATATCGGCATTACGAAGCAGCATCGGCCCGGAGTCTCCAGTATCTGGATACAAACTGAATCCCATGCTGGCCGAGGGCGTCAACGTGTGCTTTCCAATCGTGACCCGTTCCCGCAAATGCGACAAAATCCGTTCACAGATTTCTTCACCCTCCGCCGCGGAAGTGAGATCAGGCAGCACCAGGATAAATTCGTCCCCGCCCTGGCGGGCGACGGTGTCAATCTCGCGAAGGTTCGTTTTCAGAATGGCCGCGACATGCTGCAGGAAGGAATCCCCAACGCTATGGCCGAGCGTGTCGTTGATCTGCTTTCGATAGGGAAGCCCAGGTCAACATCAGCAACCCGGTGCTTTCCGCGCGTTAGCAGCGCTGCAAAGGATTGCCTCCCCGAGAGCCGCTCCAGGGCTAGACTCGACTTCTGCTTCTAAAAATTCGTTCGAGCTGCAGCGCCCCGCTTCTGTCGCCATGACAACCGCTGCCCAGCCATCTTCACACTACGCGCGTCAAGGGGGCGCACGCTACACGCCATACCCTCGCCGCCCAGCATGCGCTCCCGCGCCTTTGCTGTACACTCCGAAAAACCATGCCCCTCCCAGTCCCCGAGTTCGTCCACCGCTGGAAGCTCAACTCCCAATCCGAGCGTGCCGGCGCCCAGTCCCACTTCATCGATCTATGCGACATGCTCGGCCAACCACACCCAGCCGCCGGCGACTCCGCGGGCGAGCGCTACGCCTTTGAGAAAGCCATCCCCAAAACCCGCGGCGGCAAGGGCTTCGCCGATGTTTGGCTCCGCGACCACTTTGCCTTGGAGTACAAAGGCAAACACAAAGACCTGAAAAAAGCCTACGCCCAGCTCAACGACTACCGCGAAGAGCTCGGCAACCCTCCCCTGCTCGTCGTCTGTGACCTCGACCGTTTCGAGGTCCACACCAATTTCACCTCCACCTCTAAGCGCGTCTACGCTTTCTCGCTCGACGACCTCAATCTCAACAAAGCGACCGCCGCCTGCCCGCTCCCACCCCTTACCGTCCTCCGCGCCCTCTTCGGCGACACCGACCTCCTCCGCCCCGAGCGCACCGACGCCCAGGTCACCCAGGATGCCGCCCGCCAGTTCGCCCGCCTCGCCGAACGCCTCGAAATCGAAGAGCGCAGCCTCAACGCTACCCGGGCTGAAATCGCGCACTTCCTCATGCGCATCCTCTTTTGCCTCTTCGCCGACTCCATCGGCCTGCTCCCCGAGAAAGTCTTCCGCAAGCTCCTGCAAAGCGAGGACCGCTTCCAGCCCCGCCGCTTCCTCCGCAAACTCACCCTCCTGTTCGAAGCCATGAGCCAGCCCGACGGCATCTTCGGCGAGCACACCATCCGCTGGTTTACGGCGGCCTCTTCGACAGCTCCGCCATCATCGAACTGGACAAGGCCGACCTCGGCATCCTCTACGAAGCTTCCAAGAATTACGACTGGTCCCACATCGCCCCCGCCATCTTCGGCACCCTCTTCGAGCGCTCCCTCGACCCCGCCCGCCACTCCCTCATCGGCGCCCACTACACCAGCTCCGAAGACATCCTGCTGCTCATCGAGCCCGTTCTCATGCGCCCGCTCCAGGGGCGCTGGGCGCAGGTCCGCCAACAGATTCTCGAAGCACGCGAACGCGAGCGCGCCGAGGAAGTCGCCCGAGGGAGTCGCCAGGCACGCCTCCGCACCGATCTCGAATCCGAAAAGTTACTCGCCGCCTGGATCGACGAGCTTGCCGCCGTCCGCGTCCTCGACCCCGCCTGCGGCTCCGGAAACTTCCTCTACCTCGCGCTCCGCCGCATGCTCGACCTATGGCTTGAAGCAAGCCAGTTCGCCGCCGAGCAGGGCATCTCGCTCGTCGTCCCCAAAGTGGTCTCGCCCTCGCAGCTCTACGGAATCGAAACCGAGTTCTACGCCCACGAACTCGCCTCCGTCGTCGTCTGGATCGGCTTTCTCCAGTGGAAGTAAACCTTCCCCTTCCCCTGGCGCCCCGGCACCGAGTTCACCGAAGAAGCCAACCCCCAACTCCGCGCCATCGCCGAAGCCGCCCGCACCCTCGTCCGCCTGCGCGACAACTGGCTCAATCCGCCCGTAGCTCCCGGCACTCCCAAACTATCCGAAGCCGACCTGAAAACCCGCACCCTCACCAATCTCTACAACGCCCGCCCCGCCTGGCTCGCGAACGCCCACCGCACTCTCGACGAAGCCGTCTTTGCCGCCTACTGCTGGCCCTCTGACCTGCCAAAACAGGAAATCCTCGCCCGCCTGCTCGCCCTCAACCATGAGCGCGCCGCTGCCCAGATCGAAATATGATCCGCAAGCAAGGAAGAGGTGCCCGCGTCTCGCGTCTGAGACGTGGAATTCACCAAAGCCTGCGCTCCTGAAATAAGAACGAAAACCGCCTGCGCGGCTGGCGGTCACTTCTGGGGCATAGCCCTGACGTGACAAGTATTCTCAAAACGTCAACCGCGAAGCTCCTTCCCGACCATCGGGAGGGTCACCTCAGCCTTACCCGCAGCCGTACGCAAAACGCCACGCGAGTGGCCGCAGCCGCGCAGGCGGTTTACCCTTTCCTCAAAAAACAAAAGGAGCCGCAATCAAGCGGCTCCTTTGCTTTTGCTTCTTCAAGCGCCTACTGCACAGGCAGTCCCGGCAAAATCGCCGTGCCCTCCTGCTGCACCCCTTGCAGCTTGTTCGGATCCAGCCCCAACGCTCTCAGAATCGTCGGAGCCACCTACGCCGTCGATGTAAACGCGGACACCGTCTTTGCCGTCAGCACCGGATTTGCCAGCAGCAGTACCACATTCGTGTCATCGTGCGAAAAACCACCATGCTCCGACCGCTTCGCCTTGCTGTTCGAGTACGTCACCCCCACGTTTGGCGTCACGATAATGTCCGGCGACCGCGGGTCCTCACCCGGCCCAAGCCCCGGCACGTTGTAATTGAGCGCCAGCGCCGGCCCGTAGAAAATCTGCCCCAGCCCAATCGCAGCGGCATTCTTTTCCAGCGTATCTACGGCGTTCTTGACACTCGCACCGTTTTTGAGCCAAAGCAGCGAAACGTCATCCTGCGTCGGCCCAATCCCCGTCGGGTTCGCCGGCGACTCCGACAACGGCAGCTCGCTCTCAAGCAGTGTCGCCGGCGTCACCGTACCATTCGCCCTGTATAGCGCCGGGTCGATCGGCGACTGCCCATGTTTCGCCGTCACAATGATCAGCGTGTCTTCAAAATGACCTGTGTCCTTCAGCCCATCCACCATCTGGCCAATCGAGGCGTCCACGTACTCGATCTCTTTGAGCAGCTCCGGCGTCGGCACCCCTTCGGCATTCTTATAGCCGCCCGTACCTACGCTGCCCTCAATCAGCTTCTGCCCGACACTCACAGCCTGATAGTTCATCCCGAAAATCGCCGGAACTTTCCCTACCGCGCCCGTATGCGTCTTGCCCTTGATCTGGTTCAGGATCGCGTTTACCTTGAGCTGGTCGTAGCACTGGATGTTCTGGAAGCTGTTGGTCCACGCCGTCAGGTCGCCTTGCGTGTCGCGCACCGCCGCGCACGACTCGCCTGTCGCGATCTGCACCCCAGGCAGCGCAATCACGTTCGAGTTGATCTCCGGCGCATAAAAGTCATCCAGGCTGGTCCCACCCGGCCCCGCGACCGAGGCGTACGCCGGATGCTTGTCCGCCCAGGCGGTATACCCGCCCGCCGCATGGATCACGCCAAAAATGGTGTTGGTGCGCACATAGTTCCACGGGTACACCGGCGCGCAGCCCGCCGCTGGATCCCGCGGCAGCCTCAAGGGGTCGATCGAGGCCAGCCCACCGTCGGTAAGCCCCGCCCCCGGCGCGCCGCCGTTCAGCTTGGACTGATCCAGATCGATGCCTTCCTCATACTCGGCGCGCGACCCGGTCGGCACTCCAAATGCCGTGCACGGTCCTGCCGCCACGCCATTGCCCGTCGTCTTCGCCGGCGCGTCGAGCGACCGATCATAGCCCACGTCGTAGTACACACCCATGGTCTTCGGCGTTGCGCCCGTCACAAGCGCCATCAACCCCGGAAAAGAGTCCGAAGGTCTCGACGTCGAGGCCGCAACATAATTGACCGCCGTCTGCCCCAGCGCTGCCAGGTTCGGGCAGTATGGCGCTCCGCCGTTCACACCCTTCACACCTTGCGAACAGTTCAGAAAATCAACCGCATGCATGCCGTCTACGCTCAACAACAGCACATGTTTTACCGGTCCGTTGCCCTCCGAACCCGTACCCTGAGCCACACCCTGCACCGAAGCTGCAACCGCAATTGCAGCACTAAGTACTCCAAGCAAACCAGGCTTCATACGTCCCCCAGCAGCTTGATACCAGCCCGAGTCCCACGAAAGTGTTACGCGCCAGTGAAATCTATGTAAATCCAAGCCCGACTTAGTTTGCCCCGACCAGCGGGAGGGCCAAAAACGTCCGCAATATAAGCATCAAGTAAAACGCCCCGGGGTGGCCCCCAGCCGTACGCCGTACCATCGCAGGCGCTGCAGGCGGTTTTGTCTTTTGACCTAAGCCCCCTGCCTCCGCGGAACCAGCCGCCCCGCCCCTGCCGACAAACGCGATCGCTCGCTATGCGTCAGTGACCGCCACCCCAGCACCAGAACCAGCAGCGCACCGCCGCCTGCGATCGCCGGAACCAGAGCCGTGCCTTGCGCCAGGGCTGTGAGAAGCAGCGTCCCCGACATGCCCACCAGCAGCGGCGAGAGCCGGAGCGCGACCGGGCGCAACGGCACGTATATCCGCTGGGCGATCCATAGGCGCAGTCCCAGATCAATGGAGCACCGCAGCGCCCACGCAATCGCAGCGCCCTCAATCCCAGTTTTGCGCACCAGCAGTGTGAGCAGGGGCAGGTACAACACCAGCTCCACAATTGAGAACTTGGCGTTGACGCTCGCCTTACCGATACCGTCCAGTAGTCCGCCCACCACGCTGTCGATGCTGGTCAGCAGGATACCGACCCCTAGCCAGCGCAGCACAACACTCGCATGGCTGGCGAAATCCGCGCCCAGCCACAGTGTCAGAACCCAGTGGCTCAGCGCCACACACAGGAGGCAGGGCAGAAACAGTGCCCCCGCGACCGTCACCAGGCTGCGCCGGAACAGGGCTTGCGTATTCTCTGGATCGTTCCGGTAGGAAGCCGCCATCGCCGGGTAAGCCGTGCTCATGATGGCGACCGGCACGATCGTAAAGCGCATCACCAGGTCGAATGGTGTTGAGTAATAGCCGGTTGCCGCGGCTGAAAGCACCGAGGCAATGATGAACCGGTCCACGTAGGTCAGAATCGGCCACGTAATATTCGACGCCGTCATCCAGCCGCCCATGCGCAGCACCGGGCGCAGCTTGGCCAGGTCCATGCGCGCGTGCTTCAGTTCCGGCAGCGCGCGCAGGCAAATGCGCCAGTACGCGAACGTGCTCACGACCCGGCACAGCACTAGAACCCCGATCACCGGCACTAGGCTGTTGCGGAAGTGCAGGGCAATCAGCGGGCCGATGTAGTACATCGCCATCACCGGAATGTTCACCAAGTTCGCCGCCCGGAACTCCTGAAAGGCGCCGATGACGCCCCACAGCGCCGAGCACAGGATCACGATCGGGGCTGACAGGCACAGCAGATACAAGGAGTTCAGTACTTCGTTATGAAGGGCGGGCGAGATGTGCAGCCCGGCATCCACCCAGTACCGCGCCAGTGAAGCCATGACCAGGCCGCCCGCGATACCCAGAACCGTGAGCGCGGCCATGCCGCTGCGGGCGATGCTCGCCGCGTCCTCGCGTTTGCCTTCCGTCAACAGCTCCGCAATCGCGCGGGTCAGCGAGCGGCCGATCCCGAAATCGAAAATACTGAAAATACCGACCAGGCTGAGCGCAATCGTAAACACACCCCAGCGGCTCGGGCCCAGATCCCGCACCAGGAACGGCGTGATCACGACCGCGACCACCAGCGGGCCGGCGCGCCCAATCAAGTTCCACATCGCGCTCGTCGCCACCGTGCGGGTACTGCTCAGGCGGCGGATCGCTTCCGCTTCACCCTCCATCACGGTTTTATCCCTTGTTGTCGACATGGTCCCTTTCCAAACACCCCTACGCTCGCAGCCACGTGAAACGCATCTTCAGCATACTTCCCTTGCCTCGTGGTAAGGCGGCGGCAACATGCCATCATGACGATCTTTCCCGCCGATAGCCGCTTGCGCCCATCCCGCTGTCGTGAAGACTTTTGCGCTGCCGTTGTATTATCGGCACTTGCGGTTTTTTCTTCAGTGCCCTTATTCGAATCATCCAGCAGCTTCATCCCCGATTGGGGCATCAAGAACCCCGAACGGAGAGGCAAGATACACGCATGCGCATAGACGACCTGCGGCACATCCCGACCGGCGGCATGCTCTCGAGCGACATCTGTATTGTCGGCAGCGGACCGGCAGCCCTCACCATCGCGACTGAATTCGCCGGTACCTCGCACGAGGTACTCGTCATCGAAAGCGGCAGCCGCGACCGCGAGGATGCTTTCGCGATTGCCCAGAATCGGATCGAGAGCGTCGGCGAGCCGCGCGTCCTCGAACAGCAAAAGGTGCGCAACCGCATCCTTGGCGGTGCCTCCCACACCTGGTCCGGTCGCTGCACCACGCTCGACAGCATCGATTACGAGCCGCGCGACTGGGTTCCCTTCTCCGGCTGGCCGCTCGACAGCGAAGACATGGTCCCCTTTGTGCACCGGGCGGCGCAGTACCTGGGCTTGCTGCCCGCCGACTACGACGACGCACTTTTCAAGGAAAACGGCCTTCCTCGGCGCTTCGACGAGCGCGACGGAACCGACGTCCGCACCGTGTGGTGGCAGTTCAGCCGTCACTCGGCAAAAAACACCGACCACATGCGTTTTGGCCGCCGCTTCCAGGAGCTTGAGGCCGCCAACGTTCACCTCCTGACCCATGCCACCGTCACGAATATCGCTACCGACGAGGGTGGCAGCCATGTCCGCACGCTCGAGGTCGCAACCCCCGAAGGCATCCTCCACCCGATCCGCAGTCGCCTGTTCATTCTCTGCGCCGGCGGTATCGAGAATCCGCGCATCCTGCTCGCCTCGAACCGCATCGACCCCGGCGGCGTCGGCAACCGGCACGATCTCGTCGGGCGCTTCCTCATGGACCATCCGCGCGCCGTCATCGGCACTTTCTCTCCGCAAGTCGCGCGCTCTCTCCAGTCCGAGTTCTTCCTGCTGCACCACCCCTCCGGCTTTCGCATGCAGCGCGGCCTTTCCCTCTCCCTCGACGTGCAGCGGAAAGAAAAACTGCTCAATTGCGCCGCGTGGATCACCCAGCACTTCGCCCATGACGATGCCTGGCACGCATTGCGCACCGCGCGCCTCGCCAAAGGCCGCCGTCGCCTGGCGCGCGTCGCCGTCCGCCACGCCGACCAGATCGCCAACGGTATGTGGAGCCGGTATGTGCACCGCCGTCCTCTTCCTCGCCGCTTCACCGGGCTCGATCTCGACGTACTGGTCGAACAAACACCCGACCCCAACAGCCGTCTTACTTTGTCCGACAGCAAGGACGCGCTCGGCATTCCCATCTCCCGCATTGACTGGAAGATCGGCGATCTTGAGCGGCGGACAGTCGTGCGCCTCGGCCATGCCATCAACGCCGCGCTCGCCGGCGCTCGCCTGCCGCAGGCCACCTTGGTTGACTGGGTCCGCGACAACCGCCCCCAGGACGCCGTCTTCCGCGACGTCGCTCACCCCCTCGGCGCCACCCGCATGGCCGACAGCCCTCTCCATGGAGTCGTCGACCGAAACGGCAAGGTCTTCGGTATCGACAACCTGTATGTCGCCGGCAGCTCGGTATTCCCCACCGGCGGCCACGCCAATCCCACGCTGATGATCGTCGCACTCTCCCTGCGCCTCGCCGAAACACTTGCGCGCGGCGTTCTCGAAGCCGCCGTTTCCTGAGCCGAACGCACCACAGAATTCCCCAACCATCTCCCTTGCAGAGACACTTCGGTTGAAATATATACACTTCTTTGCCCATTTCGGCATGGTGAATCGAGCTTGGGGCTAACCTCGAAGAGAGCGAACAGCGAACAATGAGAAGGAGAAGAGCAATGAAGAAAACCTGGACCACGATGGCTGCGGCGCTTCTAGCTGGAGCCCTGCACGGGCATGCAGTAGCGCAGACCGCGCCCGCTGCGGGGGGCGCCCCCGGTAACCTTTCCACGCAGCCCAACCCGGCAGCCCCCTGCAACCCGAAGGAGTGCGCGCACATGCGGAGCCAACTCGACGACTGGGCTGCTCTCGGGCACTACCGGGCCGACAATGCCGCGCTTCCGCCCCTTACTCCAGGCGTCCCGCGCATCGTCTTCTATGGCGACTCCATCACCGATTTCTGGGGACGCGGGGCAGACAACGGCTCGTTCTTCCCCGGCAAAGGTTACATCAACCGCGGCATCAGCGGCGAGACCACTCCGCAAATGCTGGTGCGCTTCGAGCAGGACGTCGTCCACCTGCATCCCGCCGTCGTCGTCATCCTCGCCGGCACCAACGACATCGCCGGCAACACCGGCCCATCCACGCCTGAAATGATCGAGGACAACTACACCGCCATGACTAAGATCGCGGGAGGCAGCGGGATCAAGGTCGTGCTTTCCTCCATCACGCCTGCCTACCAGTACCCCTGGAAACCCTCCATACAGCCCGTGGAGGAAATCCGCTCCCTCAACCAGTGGATGCGCACACTTTGCGCCACCGGCGCCTGCACTTACCTTGATTACTACGACGCCATGAGCGACGCGAAAGGCGCCATGCTGCCCGGCTACGCCAGGGACGGTGTCCATCCCACCGCGAAAGGCTATGCCGTCATGGCTCCCTTGGCGGAGGGGGCAATCGCCGCCGCTTTGAAGCAGTAACGCGCGGGAGGCCCGCATACATCAGTGAGCGTAATCCACCTTCAGCGTGAAAATCTCATACGGATGAATCGCGACCGTCGCGACCCCATCAGCAACCGACACCGCGGCACCATCCTCCTTTTCCATCAGGTTGGTTACATTTGCGTGCGTGGCGCCCGCGGGCACCGTGATCTTCACCTGCCCACTCTGCCCTGCATACTCATACATGTGCAGGATTAGCGCGTTCGAGTCCTCGGCTTTTTTCATCGCGGTCAGGATCACGTTCGGCGCAGCAACCGAAGCGTAGCTATGGCTGCCCGGCAGCGCGCCCGCATGCGCGGCCACCTGCATGGCCTTGAGCTCGTAGTTGAACTCGTACCCATGCTCCACCGTGCCGGCCTGCTTCCAGCCGCCCGCATGCGGGTACAGCGCATAGCTGAAGTGCTGCGGCCCCTGGTCCGCCTCGGCATCCGGGCTGGTCGGCGAGCGCAGCAGGGACATGCGCAATACATTCCCCACGCCGTCATAGCCGTACTTCGAGTTATTGATCAGGCTGAAGCCATGCTGTCCGTCGCCTTCATCGGCCCAGCGCAGCGCCGGAACTTCAAACCGCGCCTTTTCAAAGCTGTTATCGCGCGTGGTCGGCCGCTCGATCGACCCGTAAGGAATCTCATAGGTCGCATTCTTGCTCGCCGCGGCCAGCGGGAACGCAGCCTTTAAGAGAATGTGCCGCTCACGCCAGTCCACGTCCGTTGTCACCACGGCATAGTCCGCGCCGGTCGAGAGTGCAATTTCCTGCGTAAAAGTCGAGCTCTGCCACTTGCGCTTGACCCGGATTACGGCGCGCATCGGCGTGTGCTCTGCTAACTCGACGGACTCGACCATGTTCAGCTTTGCCGGTGGCACATCGAGCGTTCCAGGATCGATATTCCAGGCGTCGTAGTCTTTGGGTTTGTCGGTAAACGCCTGCAGCTCATTCCCGCACCCGCCGGCTGCCAGCGTTTCGAACTTGGCGCGCTTGTCGTAGAGGCTCGTAATGCAGCCCGTCCCCTTGTCCACGGTCACGCGCACCGCATCGTTTTCAATCGTGAGCCCGTCGGCTTTCATGTCGCTTGTAAAGTTCTTTTTGCCGGGGGCTTTCCCTGGAAGTACATGCAGCAACGCATAGCCCATCGAAGGCACGCCCTCGGCGCGCACCAGCAACTTCAAGCTGCCAGTCTTCGCATCCGACGAGACAACCTCGGAGGGCAGCACCCGCCCCTTCTCGTCGGTAACTGAAACATCGCTTACCGCTTCCGGCATCTGCACATCCACGGTCACCGGGCCTGAGCGCTCCCACGCCAGAGGGTTCCACACCAGCACCGGTACACCATTCGCATTGTTCCCCTGCATCGTGTTTACCTGCGCGGCCAGCGTCTTGAGCGAGGCTTGCGAGATCTCGTTGGTCTCGCGCCGCACCGTGTCGAAATCCTTCTGCGCATCGCGATAAATCACGCCAATGCCCGAGCCGGCAGCCAGGTCATGGAAGTCATTGAACGTGATCTTCTCCCACGCGTCCGTGAGTTCGTTGTTCGGGTAAGCGTTGCCGCTCAGCCATGCGAGCGAGGCATACTTCTCCGCGTTCAGCGCCTGTTCCTCGCTGTTGCGCATGTTGCGCTTGTGATTGGCCTGGGTGGTAAACACGCCGCGGTGGTACTCCAGGTAAAGCTCGTCGTTCCACGTCGGCACATTGATCTGTCCATTCGCGGCGGCAGCGGGATAGCTATAGCCCGTGGCCAGCGAACGGTAATCCCACGTCTTCGAGTCCGCCGCGATCTCCGGCTGCACTTGCTTGAAGTAGCTGTCCGCCGTGCCGAAATCCATCTTCGGAATAATCTTGTCAGGCTGCGCCCAGTGCATCCCTTCGTCCAGCACCACCCGCGTCGGGCCGCCGCCGTGGTCGCCCATGCCGTACAGGTCCATGACCGACGGCAATCCGGGCGCCTGCTTGCGCGCAACCGCCAGGTCTACCGCGAGCCGCACCGGGTCCATGTTGGTGTTGCCATATCCATGCGGAAAATACGTCAGCACCTTGCTGCCGTCCGGCGACTGCCACCAGAACAGCTTGAATGGCAATTCGTTCGTATCATTCCACGCCATCTTCTGCGTCACAAACGTGTCGATGCCCGACTTCCTGTAAATCTGCGGCAGCTGCCAGTTATAGCCGAACGAGTCCGGGTTCCAGCCGATGTGCACATCGACCCCGTACTCCTTCTGGAAGTAGCGTTTGCCGATCAGGATCGAGCGCGCCAGCGACTCGCCATCCGGCAGGTTCAGGTCCGGCTCTACCCACATGCCGCCTACTACTTCCCAGCGACCAGCCTTGATCTCCTGTTTGATCTCGTCATTCAGAGCCGGATACTTGTCAGCCATCCACTCGTTGTACTGCGCGGCCGACTGCGTATAGGTGTACTTCGGATACTCGTTGAGCAATTGCGCCGCCGTGCCGAACGTGCGGTGCACCACGTCGATCGTTTCACTCCGCGGCCACAGCCATGCCGCGTCGATGTGCGAGTTGCCGGTCTCATGGAAGCTCACTTGCGCGAGCATCGGCTTCAGCGCGGCCAACTGCTGCTCGGCCGTGCGCAGCGAGGCATCGAACTGTGCCTGCGCTGCCCCTGACGCCGAAGTTGAAGCCGCCGAGCTGTCCAGCGCCTTGACATCAACCGCGGCCACCGCCTTTTCGACAATCGCCTGGTCCGCGCCGGGATTCTTTGAGACCGTGGGGATCAACGCCTCGGCCGACAGCACCTCCGAGCGAAAGTCACTCGGGCTCGGCCGGTTCTCCGCATACTCCACCCGCACCACCGCTCGCCGAAAGTTCTTCGGCCCCGCGGTCTGCAACAGCTTCACCGCAACCAGCATGCGCTCGCCCGGCTTGGCGCTGTCAGTCAGCACCACCGGCTCCAGCTCCGAACCCAGAGCCACCCGGCGCCCATTCAGGTACACGATCTCCGGCACATCGCCGTTCGAGGACGCCTGGAAGCGAAACAAAATGCGCATGCCCGTCGGATCGTAGCCATGAAAGGTCTTCGGAACCTCGATAACACGCCGATACCACACCGCCTCCTTCGGCGCCTCGCTCTTCGGCTGCACCGTCTGCCAGCTCGAGTCGTCCAAGCTCGTGGACTCGCCATGCGGCAGGTCGCCCGCATGGTAGCGCCAGTCATCGGCCTTCAGCTCGTTCAGCGTGCCCAGCCGCTCCACAGTCGCGCGCGCCGCCGGCGATAACGCATCCATGGGGTGCGGCTCCGGCCAGGGCACCTGCGCGTTTCCACCTACAGGCGCCAGCACAGCCAGGCATACCGCCGCCAATGTTGCGCCTCGTGTCAGTCGTGCGTTCCATCGCTGCCTGCATTGCATGCGGTTCCTCATAGTCCTGTCGTCTCCCTGATCCATCTAAACACCCCTGTAACTACTACCAACGCAGCCTTAGAACTGGTACCGCAGGCTGAACTGCAGCTGGCGCTCCGACGCATACGTATTGCCTTTTTGCGTCACCTGCCCAAACGTGCCGCTGGTCGGGTTGAAATTTGGCGTATCGAGGTTGGGGTGATTGGTAAAGTTGAACGCCTCGGCCCGGAACGTAGCGACGTGATTTTCATGGTTCGGGATGACGTGGAAGTTCTTGTTCAGCGCAATGTTCCAGCTCTGGAAGCCCGGCCCGTACAGCAGGTTGCGCGAACCGCGAGGCGCATAGGTTCCAAACGCGGGCGAGCTTGGAGCCGATCCAGTCGGCGTCGCTACACTAAAGGCTGCCGGCGTAAACCAATAGCCCTGGCCGGGGACGTTGCCAAACTGCTTCAGCACCTGCGGCTTGGTCGCCGGCGCCCAAAGCTGCCCGCCCGAGCCTGGCCCTACGCCCGCGAAGTCATCGCCGGAGGTGACAGAGAACGGCTCGCCGGTTTGCGCCTGGGTCGTTCCCGAAACCTACCAGCCGCCCAGCGCACTGTGCGTCAGCCCTCGGCCCTCCACCCCGTAAGGAATGTTCCAGACATAGTTGACGACCAGGACGTTGCGGATATCGAAGTCGCTGGGACCGTAGTTGATGCTGGGATCATAGGAATTGGGCAACTCGTACCCGGTACTCGACCCGTAATCCATGCTCTTGGCCCAGGTGTACGCCACACCGAACAGCAAGCCCCTGGTGAGGCGCCGCTTCAGCTCAAGCTGCATTCCGTTGTAAATAGAGCTGCCTGCATTGGTGTCCTGCAGAATGGCCGCGAACCCCTTATAAGGGCGCACAAAATCAGCCTGCCCGGACGGAGCGCCCCTGGGAACCGAGCCAGGGGCGGGCTGGTTCACATTCACAAGCTCCGTCAGATGCAGGCCGCGGCGACCCACATAGGAAGCGGTAAACGTACCCAGCGCGGGCACCTCCTGCTCCACCGCGAAATCCCAGCTCCAGGCATTTGGATTGGGGAAGTTGTAGGCCTGCGACGAAAGCTGCAGGGGAAAGGTACTGGCCGTGGTGCCGCCCGGATTATCCACGCTCCCTGCGGTGATGGAAGCCGTAGGCTGGAACGGAGCATTGCCGCCCAGCTGGACCGCGTCGCTGATCCCGATGCGCTGCACAAAGCGTCCGCCGCCGGCACGAATCACCGTACTGGACCCAATCTGGTACGTGAAACCGACACGCGGCTGAATATCGGTATAGATGGTTTGGGAGTAGCCGGGGCTGGCGCCATGGAACAGCCGATTGAACGAGCCGTTCAGGATAGAGGCCGGCACGTGGCCGTTGGCGGAGCTCGGAAAGCAGCTCCCCGGAATCACCACACCGTTATATGGATCGCCGCCCGTAATCGTGTCGGTCACCGGATTCACAGTGGGCGCGTTTGCCGGGTTGTAGAAGCGAGGATCGAATACCGACTGGTTGCGCCACACCGCGGAGTACGGCTGCATGACGCTGTAGCGAACACCGTACTCAAACAGCAGCTTGGGCGTGGCCCGCCACTGGTCCTGCGCGAAACCGGCGAAGTAGTTGGCGCGGAATAGTGTGTACGATTTCTGCCCGATCTCGCCGTAGGAATCGAACAGCCCCAGCGCCACGTTGCCCACGGCGGCCGCGGAGGTAGGCTGCCCATTGCGCAGATCGGTAAAACGGAACTGGCCGTTCTGGTTATTGGTGGCGCCCGGGGTAGTACTGCTCACCGTGATCTGATCGAAATTGTTCTCGCCGGCTCGCTCCCACATTCCGCCAACGATCACCGTGTGGTTGCCGATGACCTTGGTCAGGTTGTCGGCCAAGTCAGTAATCACGCCTCCGGAGTGCGAGGGGTACGGGCCGCCGTCAAGCGTCGTGAAGTTCGAAATATTGATCGTCGGGATTTTATTCGGGATCAGTTTGTCGGATGAAGGAAAGATATAAGGGAAGTTGATGCCGTACCGAGTACGGTCATAGAGCCCGCTCGACAGGTCATCGGTGATGGTGACGTGGTCGGCCGAGGCCGAAAAAATGGCTTCGTTCACCAGCCTGGGGTTCACGGTCCAGGTGTAATGCAGCACGCCCACCTGGTTCGGCCAGTTCCACACCTGCGGCGTCCGGTCGAAGTTGCCTGCGAACGGAGCGATCTGGTCGAAGTGCTGTTGCAACACGCTGAAGCGCAGGTGGTGCGCCTGGGCCGGCACGTAGTCGATCACCAGCGTATCTTTGCGTTGATTCTGCGGATATGGGGCCGACGCAACCCAGTTGTTGCCGGCGCTGGTGGAGTTCGGCAGCGGATAGGCGTTCAGCAGCGCCAGGCCATTGGCGCTAAGCTGGCCCGCGGGGATGATGTTCCCGGGGTATGGAGCGCCGGTAGCCGGATTCACCACCTGCACAGGCCGTTGATAGAAGATATTGGGCAGCAGTAACTCGCTGAAATTGCCTCCTCGCATGAGCGCGGTGGGTACCGTCCCGGTCTGGGTCGCGTTCTGCCGGTAGCGCAGATACTCCTGCCCGAGAAGGAAAAACAGTTTTGTTTTGCTCGCGTTGAAGTGGCCGGGAATATAAACAGGCCCGTTCAGGTTCCAGCCGAACTGGTTGTAGCGGAACGGAGCCGGATGATAACGGATTTGAGGCTGCGTGATCGGGTTGGAGTGGTTGCGCGTCCACGTATTGGCGTCGAAAAACGAGTTGCGGAGATACTCATACACCGACCCGTGGAACTCCTCGGTGCCGCTGCGCGGGATCATCTGAATCAGCCCGCCCGAGGTTTCGCCGAATTCGGCCGGGTAGCTGGTCGTCAGGATCTGCTCCTGCGAAATGGTGTCCACATCCGCGACCCCGACCTGGGTACCGTTATTGCGGGTACGCACCATCGGGGCTCCATCGAGCGTGATCAGGCTTTCATTGGGACGCGCGCCGTTGACCACCGGACCGGTAAAGTCGGGCGCGAAGTTGAATGAGGAGATCGGCGCATTGCGGGCCACGCCCGGCTCAAGCTGGGCCAGGTAGATGGGGTTGCGGCCGTTCAACTGTACGGAGTGCACCTGCTCGCTCGTCACCAGCTGCCCCACCGAGGAGGACTCGGTCTGTAGTGCGTTGGCATTGGCTTGCACCGTCACGGTCGTGCTGGCTTCGCCCGTCTTGAGCGCTACGTCGTAGCGCGCGCCGATATTCGGGTCGAGATGCGTCCCCTGCTGCACTGCGCTGGTAAACCCCTGCGCCTCCACCCGCACCGTGTAGATGCCGCTGGGGAGGTTTGGAATCGTGTAAGAGCCTGAGCCATTCGTGCTGATACTGCTGTCCTGCCCCGTCGCCTCGTTATGCGCGGTCACGCGGGCGTTCGGCACAACGGCGCCGCTCGGGTCCTTCACCGTACCCGAAAGCGAAGACGCGTCCGACTGCGCGCGTGCCGCCCCCGGCGCGATCACAAAAAGCGACAAGGTGGAAAATGCCGTAATCGGGACAATGTAGCGGCGAAAGAAACGGATCGCCGCCTGTGGTCGCTTCGTAGTCAGCGCGTGCGGTGTGCCCAGGGTGGCGCGATTCTCCTTGGACTTGAACGATGTACGCATAGAGCCTCCGAAATTCGTTTGCATGCGGGAGCTTGGTCCCGCTTCGTGTTGAGGGTGCGGCGCACACCGGTTTGCTCGCTCCCGGTCCGTACACAAAACCCTGACAATTGGTAACGTTTCCAATCGCGCCATTTTATGAACACGTTTCCGCCCCTGTCAACATGGAAAGCTCCCCGGCTTTCGGCTCCCCCCCTTGCGCCAGACTTACCATCGTTTCAACGAGGAGTGGACCGGCGTCCCGCAAGCGGCATCTTTATGTAAGAATTGCGCCCGAAGCTAAAAGAGAATCGAGACCACACCCTATGCTCACCTCTAACCGGCGATGAAAAAGCGCAGCTCCCAGGCCACACTTGCCGAGGTCGCCCACGCGGCGGGCGTAGGCATTGCCACAGCCTCCCGCGCCATGAATGGCGGCGCCAACGTCAGCCCGCAAACTCTCAAAAAAGTTGAGACCGCCATCCGGCAGTTCGGCTACCTGCCCAACCACGCCGCTCGCATCCTCAAGGGGGGCCGCACCAAAACTATCGGGCTGCTCGTCCCGAGCATCGCCGACTCGTTCTTTGCCCGCTGCGCCGAAGTCGCAGGCGAGGTCGCGAGCCAGCACGATTCTCTGCTGATCGTTACCGTCAGCAATAACCGTCCGGATACGGAACTAACCAATCTGTCTATCCTGATGCGCCATCGTCCGGATGGTCTGCTGCTTGTGCCTTCCGATGCCGGCAGCAAACAGCTGCTGGCCTTTGTACGTGACTGCACCGTACCCGTCATCACGTTTGACCGCCCCCTCCTGGGCGCTCCGTGCGCCAGCGTGCTCACGAACAACTTCGAGGCCGCGCGCGACGCAACCGCGCACCTCATTGAGCATGGCTACAAACGCATCCTTTGTTTTGGCGGCGAACCCGAGCTTTATACCGTGAGTGAAAGAATCCGTGGCTACCGCGACGCCATGAAGAAAGCCGGCCTCCCCCCGATGGAAGACGCAACATTGAACGACGGCGCGGAATCGGCGCAGCCGGCGCTGCGTAAACACCTGTCCAACCGTCGTGCGCCGCAGGCCATCTTTACCCTTAAAAACAGCACGACTATCGCAGCGTTTCAGGCGCTGCAACGGCTGGAGATCGCAGTGCCGTCGTCGGTAGCCCTCCTTGGTTTCGATGATTTCGAACTGGCCGGCACTCTGCGTCCCTCCCTCTCCGTGGTGCAGCAGCCCATTGAGGAACTCGGACGAAAGGCGGCGGAGCTGCTCTTTGCCCGGCTGGAAAAAGCGCCCAGCAGCCCGCGCCACCGGAAACAATCTTGGGAGCCGACGATTCTTCCCAACCGCTTGGTCATTCGCACTTCCTGCGGCTGTACGCTTCCATGACCCGCGTCCTTTTAGAGCAAGAGCAGAGTTACTGTCATGTACGAAAAGGTTGTCATCCTGAGCGCAGCGAGGGCGCTTACGCCAAAGGATCTGCTTTTGACCCACCCCACACTATCCTTGCTACTGCTTTAGTCTCGCCGTTCCGTCGAGGTTGGTACTCAAGGCGGGTGCCCCACATCTCGATTTTTCGAGATGTGGGTTGCAGCAAACCCACCGGCATGAAAAATCAAAACAACTTGCCTCGCCGAAGAGACCGCGCAAACCAATAAACTTGCGCTATGGACGTCAGCATCACTCACCCCGCAATCGCTCGCCTGCTGGCCCTCGGCGGCGAACTCACTCCACCGAAACCGGGCGAGCCGCGGCGCAAGTTCGACCTCGCCCACATGCGCACCCTTCTGCGCGCGCTCGGCAATCCCCACCTGCGATTCCCTTCCGTTCTCATCGCCGGAACTAACGGCAAAGGCTCCACCGCCGCCACCCTCGCCTCCATCCTGCAAGCCGCGGGCCACCGCACAGGCCTGTATACCTCCCCCCACCTCGAACAGCCCAACGAACGCATCCGCATAGACGGCGTCGCCATCTCCGACCAAACGCTTGCCGCTCATTTCACCCACATTGAGACCGTGGCCGCCCAGCTCGTCTCGAGTGCCGAGCTTCCGCATACCCCATCCTTCTTTGAGACCATTACCGCGATTGCCTTTCTGCATTTTGCTGGGGCGGATCGGGAAGAATCCGCGGGCGTTCAGAACGGGGGCAAGACTCCTGCCGAAGCTGTAAAAATGTCCGGGCCTGCCCCAGACGAAGCTAAAACCGCTATTAATGATAATGCTTTATCATTAGGCAGTCCTGTCGACATCGCGGTCCTGGAGGTCGGACTCGGCGGACGCCTCGATGCCACCAATGTCGTCGAACCCCTTGTTTCAGTCCTGACCGACATCTCGCTCGATCACACCGAGTGGCTCGGCACCACGCTCGCCGAAATTACCCGCGAAAAGGCTGGTATCCTCCGCCCAGGCGGCACCCTCGTTACCCTCCCCCAGCATCCCGAGGCCAACCAGACCATTGGTGAAGTCGCCATGCCGCTTGCTGTCCACGCGGTAAACGCAGCCGAGTACCTGCCCCCCAGAACTGAAGCTCGCAATCCATCCGGCCCCGAGGTGCGAACAACCAGCCTGCCTGAGTTGTTTCGCAACCGCTACACTCTCTCCCTGCCCAGTGACGTCTTCGCAGGCGCAACCCTTCAGGTGGACTCACCCCTCTCCGGCGCGCATCAACAGCGCAACATAGCTCTCGCTATTGCGAGCGCGATAGCGTTAAATCGCCAGCACAGCTTTGCTCTGACGCCCGAGGCGCTGGAACGAGGCATCCGCGATACAGACTGGCCAGGGCGGCTTCAACTCCTGCTCCCGCCGCCAGCCCACCAGGATCGCGCCCCCATTCTGCTCGACGCGGCGCACAACCCGGCCGGTGCCTGGGCTCTCCGAGCAGCACTCTCCCCTCTTTCCATCCCAGGCCCGCGCACTCTCGTTTTCGGATGTATGGCCGACAAAGCCATCCCAGAACTAGCTCAGGTTCTCTTCCCTGTCTTCGATGAAGTTCTGCTTACCCAGTCCACTTCCCCACGTGCGGCCAGCGTCGAGCAGCTCGCCGCAGCCGTCGAGCGCACCGGCGTTCCCCATCGCACTTTCCTCTATTCCGCTACCGCTCTCGATGCGGCCCTCACCGATACGCCCGCAAACGGACTCATTGTTCTGGCTGGCTCAATTGCGCTTCTTGGAGAGTTGCTGCTCTCGCTGGGCGGCCGAAGCTAGACAGCGTAGCCGGTAAATGTTCCACGTGGAACATTTTCTATCTGGGTTTACAGTTCATAAGTGCCTCGCATGCAAGCT
>JAABUX010000076.1_pt1 | contig 161427 bp, 148 predicted proteins | sample 5561851 | NCBI WGS metagenome assembly JAABUX01 (sample SAMN10711883, study PRJNA513361) | rock metagenome | isolation source: Antarctica rocks | place: Antarctica: Victoria Land, Richard Nunatak red sandstone | collected 2016-01-03
GATCCGAGAATATCTCAAGCATCATAACGAGCAGGCAAAGCCGTTTGTCTGGACGGCTACGGCGGACTCGATTTTCGCCAAATTGTCTAAGCATAACCGCGCGAACTCATGACTCAGCACACTAGCCATAGTCGGCGCAGTGTTCGAAGCGATTCACCGGCGACAAGTTTGTAGCCATGAATCCGCTCTTCGGGCAGAGTGCCGACAGTAAGTACACAGGACATTCCCATACGCCACAATTGTAAGTCATGGGTAAGCGCGGCCGCGTAACCGCGCTTACCATTACGGCTGCAGCCGCGGAACCAGGAATGCGTGGTCGCGCACGACCACGCGGCCGACTTTTGCGAGATGGGCAAGTTGAAGCGAGACGGTTTCGCGGGTCGAACCAATCAATGACGCAATGTCCGCGTGGGTCAACGGTAAATCGATACGGATGCCGCTTTCCTCGGCAATACCGTGCTTATCGGCTAGCCGTCGCATGAGCCGAACCAATCGCTCGCCGACGGTCAGGTAGGCGATCTCCTCGATCGTCGAGTTGGCTTCGTCTCGTTGCTTCTGCAGATAACGCACGATATTGAGCGCGAGCAGCGGCTGACGAGCCATAAGTGCGACAAGATTTGCAGCGCGGATGCTGAAGAGAACCACGTCGTCGATCGCCAACGCATCTCGGCTACGCTCGACCGGAGCGAAGAGTGCGTCCTCCCCGAACATGTCGCCGGGCCCGATCACGGTAATCATTTCTCTTCCGTTCTCGAGCAGGCGCGACAGCCGGACGCAGCCTTCGCTTAGCAAAAAGACGAGATCGCCGGCGGCGCCCTGGTAGAATAACCGCATTCGGCTTGAGCGTCTGCAAAGGGTGAGGAACGCCGCGCACTCGCGCAACATGTTATCGCCCGCTTTGTCAAACAGCGGATTGCGTCGCAAATAGCGAAGCTTTTCTTCAATTGTCCCGACAACGATCGGCTTGAACGTGCATGAGCGTGTACGGAAGCTTGCTGAAGTTCCGGCGGTTCCGTGCGATCCTATGAGCGAGTCAAAGACTGGCAAACTTTGGTCCTCCCACCTAAGTCAATTTCGTAAGTCGTCTCAAACAAGCTAGCTAGATGGACGCTTTACTTCAGCACGTGTCTTAACAGATGCGTCTCGGGTTCTGGTCGCTATGAGTGAGGGCGCTTCTAAAGATGACGAGTCGCGTCCCACGGCGTCAGGAACACAGAATGCGATTGTAGCTTGGCTCGGTGCAATCGCAATTATCGCTCACTATTGAATCGTAAAGTGCGTGCCGACGCATCAAAGCACACCCCGGCGGTCGCCTCGAGTTTTCGCTTGCGCGCATGGACCAGCACGTGTTTGAAGTGTCCGCTCATACGGCCATTGTCCGTTTTGGGTCGCGTCAAACGAGTCCAGTTGCCCGAAATATTTGCCAGGCGCTTGATCCTCCGCTCGAGCCTAGAGAGACGAAGAAGGTCAGGGTTTACGTGCCTGACAATCGATACGCTAGCACGCTGGGGAAACGGATCCCACTGACAAGTCACACATTTGACCAGCACAATACGGACTCACGAAGTGGACCGTTACGGTACCTCCCACGTATTCGCCGACCAAGTCGTGCAAAAAGCTTGACGAGGGCGAACGTGACCTTCGCGTCCGATACCGCGGCCCGCACATAAGAGCGAAGCGCTGAAATGTTTAGCATGCCGAACTCGGTCCCGGAAGATGACGTTCAATTCGGAGACCTGTTGCGTGCGGCCCGAATTACGAAGGGGATGTCGCAAGCGACGTTGGCGGAGCTAGCTCGCCTTAGCGGCAACGCGGTGAGCGCCCTCGAGCGGGGAGCTCGTCGCGCGCCGCGGCGCGAAAGCGTTGCCTCGCTGGCTAGAGCACTCGCACTCGATCCCGCGGAGAGCATGCGTCTCGAATCGGCCGCGCAGCGGGCACGTCACCGTCGGCCGCGCGAGACGCCTTCGCCTCCGACAAACGTTCCCCGACAAGCATCGCCGTTTTTGGGCCGTCAAAGCGAGATCGCGGCCGTTACGAGGCTTTTGCAGGCCGGACGGGTTGCGACGGTCGTCGGCGCTGGCGGCATCGGAAAAACGCGCACGGCGCTCGAAGTCGCGAGGCTTTGCGCGAGCAAGTTTTCCGACGGCATTTGGTTCGTCGATTTGTCCGCGTTAAACGATCCTGCACATGTGTTGCCGACGCTCGCCGGAATCTTGGACGTTGCCGTTGACGGAAAACGCGATCTCCTGGCGGTTGTTACCGCGCGTCTGCGACGAGGGCAGATGTTGATCATTCTCGATAGTTGCGAGCACCTACTTGCAGAAGCCGCTCGTATCGCGAGCCAGCTAGCCCAAGCGGCGTCGTCGGTACGGGTTCTTACGACCAGTCGCGAGCGGCTTGCCGTCTCGAGCGAGACAATTTTCCATCTGCCGGCGTTAGCGCTGCCTCCGGACGGCACGCCGTTCGAAGAGATGCGTCAATACGACGGCGTCGAACTATTTATTGAGCGGGCTCGCGCCGCCGTTTGGGGCTTCGAGCTGACGCAGTCGAACGCGTCGCTGATCGTGGACACTTGCAGGCGTCTCGAAGGCATCGCGCTTGCTATCGAGCTGGCCGCAGCCCGGCTGACGACGCTCGGTTTGGACGAGTTGCACGCGCGCCTCGACGACCAGTTGATGATCTTGCGCGACCGTCGGCGCGACGTTGCGCCGCGACAGCGGGCACTCGCAGCGACCATCGCGTGGAGCTACGATCTGCTCGATGACCCCGAGCGTCTCTTGTTGCGTCGCTTGTCGATCTTTCCGGGCCGTTGGAAGCTCGATGCCGCTGTCGGCGTGTGCGCGGACGACGCCTTTCCCGAAGCGCTAATCGTGTTGACGGTCTCGTCGTTGGCAGAGAAATCCCTTGTCGCGACGGAGCCGCACAAGAAGAGCATGCATTATCGCTTGCTCGATGCGACACGAAGTTTCGCCCAAGAGAAACTCGCTGCCGCCGGCGAGCATCCACAACTTGCGCTCAGGCATGCTCGCTGGGTCGCGGATGTCGCCGACCGCGCCGAAGCGCAACTGGAAGGAATCCCCATACTCGAGTGGGTTGAAGCGTACGACAGGCTCATTGAAAGCGCTCGCGCGGCGGTCGAATGGGCCCTCGGGCCCGGCGATGATCCGGTCCTTGCGGCCCGTATTTTAAGCGGACTTCGCTACACGTGGATTCGAAAGTCGCCGCTGGAATTGCGCAGCACGGCGCAGCAAGTCTTGCTACGGCTGAGCGGCGACGCGCATCCGGGACTGACGGCGCGACTCTACCGGTCGCTGCTACAGGTCCTTTCCGGCAAGAGCTTCTCCGCCGTTGCACCGCCGGCAGCCGCCGCGTTCGAACGCGCCGGGGATCGTATCGGTCTCGGGACGCTTCATTATTTAGCTGGCTTTCGTTCCCTGGAGATGGGCCAGATCGATGACGCCGACGAGGCGTTTCGAATGGGAGTGAATGCCTTACTCGACGCTCGGCCCGATACGTGGGTCTACTCGTCGCTCATCATTGGATCGGCGATCGTTGCCGTAGAGCGCGGCGATACCACGAAAGCAAGAGCACTGCTAAACGACGTTGTTGCCCGCTCGAAACAGGTCAAGAACGAAAACCTCAAGGGATACGTGGAGGTCGTGCGCGCAGCGGGACTCTTTGCAGACGGCGATGCCCTGGGAGCCCACCATCTTCTGGCTGACGTGTTAGAAACAGGCTACTTCGCAAGCGAAAACCGCAGCGGCGAGCTCTCACTGTACTTGCTGCTAGCGGGCGTACGTCTCGCGCTTCACGAATATTCGCAGGCGATCGCGGCGGCTCAATCGGCCGCCAACATCGCCCGGGACAACCACCCTTACTCGCTCTTTTGCGCGTTGTATCATTGGGCCGCCGGCCTTGCCATTTCCGGCGACCCGGTTCTGGCTGCACGCATGCTTGGCGCTTTGGAGGCAGCCGCGCAGCGCGAAGGTTGGCGCGGCGACTCGGTCGTTAAAAAAAGCGAACAGCTGCTTCGCGAAGCAATGCTTCAACACACGGGCGATCCGACGGTCCGCGACGCGCTTATCCAGGGACGCCGCCTCACCGAAGACGATTTTCTCGGATGATCGCGACCGACCGTGTGCGATGACGAATCTCGCGGTTAAGGTGCTCGATCGGGTTGGTCGTCGCAATCTTGCGAAGATGCTCGAGTGGGAAGCGCAGGAAGGCGAGCGAATCGGTAAGTCCGCTCTCGAAGATCGCCGTCGCTTTCGTCAGCGTCTTGGTGAACATTTCGCGGACTTCTGCAGCCGCTCGCTGAGCGCTCTCGATCGAGACCTGGTCAAAGACGGTGCGCAAAGCTGTAGCAACCTCCGCTTTACGACTCTGCGGAACGTGCGCCAAAGAGTTGCGAAAGAAGTGCACCTTCAAGGCCGCGCAGTTCGCAGGCGAGAGTGCGGTAGCCAGCCGTTGCGAACGTCTTGTCGTTCGGCGCTACGTTCGTGAGGAGCGGCGCCAATATGGTCGTCAAATTGCGCCTGGATCGCCGCATCACAGACCAGGCCGGGCATCTCGCGGAGGACGTCGATGTCCTTGGAGCCCAGCAGTTCGGCGAAGGCCGCTCGCTATTCGAGCAAGGCGTTTCTGTTTTCCAAAGCCGTGCGTTGAGCGTTTCAAACGTGCCTTGACGCCTCCCAAAAGCGCTTGCGAGCCGAGCCACGATCGGGAGGGCGGCGCGGTCCAAGCGGCGCTCGGATAGGAATTAACCGAGATAGCAAACGTGCCCATGACGCAACTCCTTAGCGCAGAAATCAATCACCTATCGTACGTGCGCTATCGCTCCAATGCGTTGCAGTCAGAGACTGCGCAGCTATCTCGCCAATAACCACACACGGAGCCATCGTATTGCCGGTTGTGATCCGCGGCATGATCGATCCGTCCGCAATCCGAAGGTGTTTCACTCCGTAGACTTGGAGTTGCGCGTTGACGACGGACATATCATCTCGGCCCATCTTTGCCGTACCCGTCTCATGACAGAACGTAACTATCGCATCCCGGATGAAGTCTTCTAGTTCGGTTCGACCGAGTGCACCGGGCATCACCTCGCGACTCCCAAATTCGCGCAACGGAGCGGAGCGCGCGATGTCACGACACATTTCGACGCAGGTCATCAGTGCTTTGAAGTCTGCTGGATCGGAGAGTAGTTGGGTATCGATGATCAACGGATCGAGTGGGTTCGGTCCTGTAAGACGGAGTTGCCCTTTGCTCTTCGGTCGAACGAGCCCGGGCGCAAGCCCCCAGGCCGGCACGGCTGGCGCGTATCGCGCCGTCTCGGGAGTAGTTGTGACAGATTCGAGTATCAGGGCCTGCAGGTCAGGCGTATCGAGAGCGTTGTTGCTTTTTCAGAATAACGTCGCTTCGGCGCCCGTATTTCGCAGTTCCATCGGGTTGTCATACTTCCAATAACAGCCCGCAACCAAAATGTGGTCCTGGAAGTTGCGCCCAACTCCAGGAAGATGTTGGAGAACGTCGATGCCGGAAGCCTGCAGCTCTTTCTCGTCGCCGATACCGGATTGCATCAGGACTTTAGGTGTGTTAAAAGCGCCGAGCGATAATACGACTTCGCGTGTCGCTCCGACGCGATGCGCGCGACCGTCGAGAACGATCTCAACACCAGTTGCCTGGCCGCGTTCCAGAGTAACGCGCGTGACGAGCGCTTCCGTAAGCACGGTGAGATTTGGACGATCCATGTATGGATAGGCGTACGCACGAAAGACCGAAGCGCGGCGACCGGCATTTATGCAGTAGTTGACGAACGCGGCGCCTCCATCGCCTTCCATCATGCGACCGTTCTGGTCATCGAACCTTGGAATGCCCAGGGATTCGGAAGCTTCAAGGAACGAATTCGCGATCGGATTCGGGTCAGCTGGTGGCTGCACGATGACCGGTCCACCGTGTCCGCGACGCAGTGGGTCCGGTACGCCACGCCAATCTTCGATTTTCCGGTAAATATCGAGAACGGATCCGTAACTCCAAGCGTCGTCGCCTGCCTCGCTGGCGAAATAGTCCCAATCGTTTTTATGCCCGCGGGACCAGATCATACCATTAATGCTCGAGCCACCCCCCAACACTTTCCCCATCGAAAGTGGTAACACTCGGTTGTTCAACAGAACGTTAGGTTCTGCCTGAAATGCCCAGTCGCGCTCCGTGCCCAAATTCGTGAGCCATTGCGACGCCTGCGAGACGGAAGGCACGTCGTCGCTGCCTCCTGCCTCTAGAAGCAGCACCGTCGCGTCTCCACGTTCAGCAAGTCGACGCGCAACCACTGACCCTGAAGTGCCTGAACCGCACACAATGAAGTCGTAACGTGCTTGTAACTCCGCTCTCAGTTTCATTTGATTTGCACGGAGGCGTAACGCAAATGTAAACGCCTCATTATTTCGCTCGAGGTTACTAAGCATCATATGGCCTCTTCGTTAATACGGCTATGCAGGGGAAGCTACATCTGCGTTGTTTGCGCAGCTGATCTTAATGAAGAAAAAGGGTTAAACAAGTAGAAGACGACGAGATCATTAGTGAGGGCTCAATGCCGACGAAGGTAGCTATCGCACGCTAGAGGAGGTCACCGGCACGGCTCCGCCCGTCGCGCTTGCGATTGCGAAGGCGGCGTTGATCAGGCCGACGTGACTGAACGCTTGCGGAAAGTTTCCGAGGGCCTCTCCCGTCTTCGCATCGACCTCTTCGGAGAATAGACCGAGGTCGTTGCCGCACGCGAGCGCGCGTTCGAACACGGTGCTCGCGCGCTCGACATCACCGGCGAGCGCGAGCGCGTGCGCGAGCCAAAACGTGCAGAGCAAAAACGTGCCTTCGTCACCCTCGAGTCCGTCGCTTCCCCGGTAGCGGTAGATGAGTTGTCGCGAATCGGCAAGTTCGTGCTCGATAAGATCGATCGTCGAGCGAACCCGCGGGTCGGTCCCCGGAAGAAAGCCGACGATCGGAATCACCAGCGTCGATGCATCGAGGTCTTTCGCATCGAAGGCCTGCACGAAGGCGCCGAGTTGGTCGTCATAGCCTCTGTCGAGTATTACCGCCCGAACTGCCTCGCGCGCGTCACGCCAACGGGTTACCGCAACCGAGTCAGCGTCGATCAGCTTGGCAATTTCGAGCGCGGCATCCAGTGCGGTCCAGCACATGACCTTCGAGTAAACGTAATGCCGAAGTCCGCCGCGTATCTCCCAGATGCCGCTGCCGGGTTCGGTCCAACGTATTGCCGCTAGATTAGCGCAACGAATGAGAAATCGTTTCGTCGGCTCTTCCATATCTTTTAGGTGATCTTTGAAGCGCCGCGCTCCATCGAGAATGTGACCGTAGACGTCAAGCTGATCCTGCGTCCAGGCGCCGTTGCCGATTCGAACGGGACTGCTATCGCGATAACCGCGCAGATGCGGCAAATCGCGTTCCGTGAGGTCGTGCTCGCCGCCGACGCCGAACATGATGCCAATTCTTCCCGAGCCGGCGTCTGTCGCCGCAGCGCTGGCAATCCACGCGAAGAAGCGCTGCGCTTCGTCGGGACAGGCGGCGATCCAGAGAGCCTGCATCGTCAGGTTCGCATCGCGCAGCCACGTGTACCGGTAATCCCAGTTTCGAGATCCGCCGACCGTTTCGGGTAACGACGTCGTCGGTGCAGCGACAATCGCGCCCGTCGGAGCGTACGTTAGCGCTTGCAACACGCGTCCGCTGTCATGGACGGCGGGGCTCCACGGTCCCTCATACGATTGATGAAGCGTACTCCACGACTTCCATCCCTCGATGGTATCGCTAAGACGAGCGACGATCGACCGCTGCGACCAAAGTTTCGGCAGAGGCGCCGCCGTGTTGGTGTGTTCGAGCGCGAAGGCGCCGACCTCGCCGTCGCGCAAGCGGAAACGGGTCGACGCGGTCGCATCGACGATCGATAGAGACAGATCCGGCGGCAGGGAAAGCAAGACCACATCTCCGCCGCCGCGGGCAACTATCCCGTGCTCCATGCGTGCGAAAAGCGGCGCCACGAGACCGTACTCCGGACGCGGCGCGAAGCTCATGTCGACGAGAACGCTACCCTGGATGCAACGCACTAGGCGCAGGACGACCCCTGGCGAATCTGCGGCGAGATGATGGCCGCGCTCGCGCGGACCGAGCGCCATCGCGTCCGTGATCCGCATCGTTCCGTCGCTGGTGCGCACCGTGGTTTCGAGCACCATCGTCGAATCGACGTAACGGCGTTTCGTCTCGACGACTGCCGAAGCTGATATTTTCCAATGTCCTGCGTCGGCGCCGAGCAATCGCCCGAAGTACGCCGGGCTATCGAAACGCGGCGCGCAGAGCCAGTCGATCGATCCGTCGCGGCTGACGAGAGCGGCCGAACGGCAGTCCGAAATGAGGCCGTAGTCGCCGATCGCCGCGGGCCAATGCGCTACGGTTTCGCCGTGTGGCACAGCGCTCAAGCCCTACGCTTTGAGTACCGAACGCTGAATCGGTCCCGTAACGTCGTTCATCGCTTCGGCGGTTGACCCGGGTCGCATCGTCGTCCGCATGGTGATGTTGGATCTCGGCATGTCAGCGACGCCAGCGTACTCGGGCGCGAGCCGGGTCGGTATCGCCGATCGAGTAGTACACGTGCAGATCGTCGTCGACCATAAACGCCGAGGCCGCGAAGGCGAGTTCTCGCTGGTCTGGTGCGTTGCGCGACGCGCTTATCAATGGTTCATCGGGGCGTGCAATAACTTGGCCGCAAGCCTCGTCGAGTTCGCACCATCCGATCTGCCAACGTCCGTCGCGCGTCGAGCCGTTATAGAGCAGAACGCGCGCCCCGTCAGGTGCACGCAAGAACGCTACCGGGCTCAAATGCCAGGCGTCGAAACGATCCGAGCGAGGCCGCAGCACGTCATCACCGAGAGTCCAGGGGCCACTCAGAGAGCGAGCCGTTGCCGTTGCGTTGAGCGAAGCATCGTCGCGTTCGACTTCGTAGAACATCGTCCAGGCGTCGTCGCGCCGCACGAGCGTTGGTTCCTTCGCGGGCAGCGCGTCGGCCGGCAATACCGGGCCGCACTTGGTGAGAGCTCCGCCCGGCGGCCCGGCGGCACGCAGCATCGTGCTGCGCTTTGCCACACCGTCCCATCCCGAATAAAAGACGTTGAGCAATCCCGCATCTTCGACGACGGTCGGATCCTCGACACCGCCCAGATCGACGGCATCGGGTCCGGGCACGAGCGAAGGCGCCGTATCGAGCTCGAACGTTATGCCGTCGGTTGAGCGTCCGTGAAAAGCGCGTGAAATCTTGCGTTCCGGATCCTCGTCGAGGCGCGGTACCGCGCGCACGAAGATCTGACGCCCGTCGTCGTAAACGAACGGGCTAAGAATGTACTCGCCCTGGGTCGCGGGACCGCCCTTGAATTGAAGCGGCATTACGTCGACGAGTTCGGGCGTCACGCGCCTTGGCCCGTATTTTGCATCAAACCTCCATCGAGTGTAAAGCTGGTCCCGGTCGCGTAGTCGGCCGCGGGCGAGGCAAGCCAAAGGACGAGTCCGGCGACCTCGTCCGCGCGGCCGGCGCGCCGTAGCGGAATCGTACCTTCGTCCTTGCGGAGTTGTTCTGGATCGTCGACATCACGCTGGTTCATCGGAGTGAGAATCATCCCGGGAGCGACGTTCACCGCGGTAACGCATTCCGGTGCGAGCTCGAGGGCGAGGCACCGCGTCAGATTGCGAAGTCCGCCTTTGCTTGCGCAATAGTCGCTAGCGCCGGCACGCGGAAGCTCTTCATGGACGGACGTCATATTGATGATTTTCGCGCGCACGCCGGAGCGATCGCCGTCGACCGCCGGTAACCGGCGTAGGAATGCGCGCGCACACAGGAAAGGTCCGGTGAGATTCGAGTCGATCGCGGTTCGCCAAGCCGCTAGAGTCATGTCCCGTACCGGGACGCCGCTCGCATCGACGCCGGCCGCGTTGACGAGCAACGTCGCGGTGCCGAGCGCACGTGAGGCTTCTTCGAAGTAGCGTTCGACGTCTTCTTCGGCGCACACGTCGAGACGTCGCACGAAGCCCTGTTGCCCGGCTGTTTCCACTGCAGTTTTCGTGCCTTCGGCTCCGGCCGCATCGTGCAGATAGCTAACTGCGACGTCGGCCCCGGCAGCGGCAAAAGCGCGTGCGACGGCCGCGCCGATCCCGGAATCGGATCCCGTAACGATCGCGACTCGGCCGGCGAGCAGTCCGGGCGCCGCGTCCACCGTTCGCTGCGTTGCGCTCACGAAGCGACCGCGGTTGAAGCATCCAGCGCTACGGTCCGGGGTTGAGCGAGGGTTTGCATTAAACTCCATTCGCGCTGACGTGCGCTTCCGAAACTATAGGTCAGATTAGCACGACTTTGCGTAGCTCTGATGTAAGGGCGCCCACCTACTCGCTACTCGCTACTCAGGCGCGCTCGGATTGCGGACGGTAGCGTCGATGGGCGTTACTGCACGACGAGGGTCGCGATCATCCCCTCCGTATCGTCGTGTAAGAGGCAGTGATATGTGTATGTCCCGGCTTTGGAAAATGTGGCGCTGAACGATTGACCGGGAAAAAGCAATCCTGAGTTCACAAGGGTGCTGCCGTTATAGGAGTTGCCACCGGTCGGCGGCGAGAAGGGGTTCAGCGTTGGGAACGGCTGCCCGACGGGCGCGAACGTGACGGTGTGCGCTTCGTTATTTGAGAGATTCGTCCAGGTCACCGTACTGCCGACCGGAACCATCGCGGAGACCGTACTGAGGTCGCCCGACGACAGAAAGCGCAGTACCGTCGAGGTGGCAGGCGCCCCCGACGGACCGCCTCGAGAAATGCCGGCTGCAAGGTGCATGCTTCCGGCCGGGTATGCAAACGTTCCGACCGACGCGAGAGCCGCGGCAAGGTCGCTCGTTCGCTCGCTCCCACCATCTCGATCGTACGCAGCCTGCTGTTTCGGGTACGGCGTCCGGGCCGGCTGGACGACGATCGTCGACACCATTTCCGGCTGGTGAATCAGGCAATATACGGTATACGTTCCCGGCTTCGTAAACCTTAGCGCGTACGTCTTGCCGCCGGAAAGAAGGCCCGAACTCGTATACGTCGTGCCGTCGTACGTCGAGCCGCCCGCCGGCTTCATGACACTCGGGTCGGTCGGAGATGGCAGTTCCGTTCGTCCGCCGCCGAGCAACGTCACTGTATGCGGCTCGTTCGACGGATAACTCCAGCTTACGGTGTCGCCAGCGTCGATCGTTAGTGGCGAGGACGGATAGAATGCTAACCCTTGCAGCGCATCTGCTTGGCTGGAGACACCGGCCTGCGCGTGCCAAGTCAGCGACTGCGGCTGCTGTATAAGCGTCGTGGTACCGGATGAACAGCCGGTAACCATCGCGACCGCGACGGCGACGGCCATGCGGCGCCCGAACGGACTTAACTGATGCAATTTCACTCCCTCGTTACTTGGTCTCGACGTTACGAAAATATCGGCCGCTTGACCGTAATGGGGCTTACAGCAACATATAACACTCGGCAATCCAGCGCCATGATACTGCGAACATGACGTCGCATATCGTGCGCTACCGGAACCGTTCCGGCCCTCGTGCTGCGGCTCGACGCACGACTTCGTTGGAGATTTGCGGACATGGTTGCAGCTGAAAACAAAGTCTGGTTCCTGAAGCGCTCTCGGCTTTTCGAGCGTGCCACGAGCGAAACCGTTGCAAATTGCGAGCACCTCTTTACGCAGACGATTTATCCCAATCGAACCCTTATTTTCGAGCAGGGCGACATCGGGCGACTGGTCTACCTTGTGAAAACCGGCAAGGTGCGCATCGCCCGCGTGACGGAGGACGGCAAAGAAATCACGATTGCGATTCTCGGCCCGGGCGACCTTTTCGGCGAAGAATTGTTATTCTGCGAAGCCGTACGTTCGACGTTTGCCACGTGTCTCGAAGACTCGCTTCTCTGCATGGCGCGCGCCGGGGATCTTTACGGTCTGCTGACGCGCCACCCCGTGCTCGCCATCAACGTTGCGAAGTATCTCCAGGAACAGCGCGACGACGCGATGTCGATCGTGGAAGATCTGGCGTATCTTAAGGTTCCCGAGCGCCTGCTGAAACTCTTCGAGAGACTGGCGCTCGAATTTGGCGTCGTGTCGACAGAGGGGACGCTCATCGACGTCCAGCTAACGCACGCCAACATAGCTAGCTTGGTGGGTAGCACGCGCGAGACCGTTTCGCTCGAGATGATGCACTTGGCTCGGGATGGGCGCATCGAGATGCGCGGAAGGCGCATCCTGATGCCGAGATCGGGCTGCCATCACTTACACGAATCGACTCGTTAGAAGCGTAAGCGACGCGACGTGCACCGTGCGTTTTATGCGTAATACCCGGCGAAGGATATGAACCTGCCGCTTCGACGAGATCGTACCGCCGGTGAAGCGATTATGAAACCATCGGACGTCCAAGCGTTGCAATGCTATTCACCGCGGCCGGCGGCTCCGCACCGCCGCGCGCGCGAGTACCGTGAGGATGCGCGCTGCCGCGACTAACGTTGCCGACACGCTACCCGATACTTTCGACGAGCCACCTCGCCGATTGCGATGGTCGACAGGCAATTCGACGACGCGCAAGCCTTCGCGAGCCGCAAGCACTTGCATCTCGACGTTCCATCCGTAGGTTTCTTCGCGCATGCCCAGCGCCTCGAGCCGGGCGCGCACGATCGCTCGAAACGGGCACATGTCGGTATAACGTACGCCGTAAGCAAACGCGATCGCGATGCCCGCGATGCGGCCCGCCAGCAATTGATGTTGCGTCATGCTGCCGGGCTCGCGCGTTCCTCGCGTCCGCGATCCGATCGTGAAGTCGGCAAGTCCGGCGCGCACGGGTGCCACGAGGCGCTCCATCGCTGCAGCGTCGTCGCTGCCGTCGCCGTCGAGGAAGACCACGATCCCGCACGACTGCGGAAGGGCGCGAACTCCGGCCGCGCACGCACGTCCGTAGCCGCGCCGCGGCTCGCAAACGACGAGCGCGCCCGCTTCGCGCGCACGCTCGGCGGTTGCGTCGCGACTACCGTTGTCGACGACGATCGTCGTGGCGGCAAGGTCGCGGGGAATCGCGCGCACGACGTCGCCGATCGTAGCCTCTTCGTCGAGTGCCGGAATGATCACGGCGATTCCACAATCAGCCATGCGCTGCCCGGCGGACGTCGGCACGCTGAACGAGGCCCGTGCGTCGCAAGTGGTCTTGGGCTTGCGTGAAGTATTCGCGCACGTCGCCGCGCGTTCCAATCCACTCGAGGTAGCGCGTTAGGCCTTCGCGGAGTTCCACGCGCGTGCGGAACCCGAGAGACGCGAGCGGCTGCGGATCCGTGAACAACGAGCGCATGTCGCCCGGCCGGAAGTCACCCGCAATCTCCGGTTCGAGCGTCGCGTCGAATACTTCGATCACCGCATGTGCGACGGCTCGGACGCTCACGGGGCGTCCGGAGCCGACGTTGACGACCCGACCGTCCAACTCAGCCGTTCGTGCGGCGAACGCGGTGGCGCGCGCCACATCTTCCACGTAACACAGATCGCGGGTTTGTTCGCCGTCCTCGTACAGGATTGGTGGAAGCCCGCGGGTGACGCGGGTGCTGAAGATCGAAATTATGCCCGTGTAAGGGTTGAAGATCGATTGCCGCGGACCGTACGTGCACGGGTAACGCAGGGCCGTCACCGCGATACCCGCTTGCGCGCTCCACACGAGCGCGAGACGCTCTTGGGCGTATTTACTCACCGCATACGGCGTTTGTCCGGACGTCGGCGCGTCTTCGCGAGTAGCCACGCTTTCACAAGCGCAACCGCAGCGCGGGCAAGGAACCGTCCACTCTCCCGCCTGCAAACGCGCGAGCGACCGTTCAGCGGGATATAACTCACCGTGCGCCCGGCAGCGCACGGTGCCTTCCCGATAAACGACTTGCGACGAGGCGACGACCACTTTGCGGACGTCGAAGCGGCCGTCACGGATCGTTTCCAATAGTCGAGCAGTTCCCGTGACGTTGACGTCGCACAGCTTGCCGAATTCGGGGAAGAATCCCCCGTACGCGGCCAGGTGAAAGACGATGTCGACGCCAGCGAGCGCCCGCGCTAGCGCGCCTGCATCGCGCACGTCGGCCTGGATGAATTCCGCCTCTGGGGCGATCCAGTCCGGTTTGCCTTCCAGATGAACCAGCGGTTCGAGTGCGTCGTATCCGCGAACCGCGTAACCCTGCCGCAGCAGTTCGTCGACGAGATGCGATCCGATGAGTCCGGCGCTACCGGTCACCAGCGCCTGCATCAGCCGGCGGCTCGCGCGACATAGGTTAGCGCTTGCGGTATGGTCGCCAGAAGCGCCCGCGTTGCAGGCGCGCTATAGCCGCCTCGCAGATCGCGTCCGAGCAGTTGCCGCGCAAGGAGGCGCAGTCCGTGCTCGTCATCGACGTCATACCAATGCGGCAGAACGTTCAGGGGGAGATTCGCGTCCGCGACCTGGCTCATCGTCTGTGCAAAAACGCGCGACGTGCTCCAGTCGATCCCCGCAAACAGTGCCTCATGAGGCCGTTTCATTCCGATGAGATAGTACCCACCATCCACCGCCGGGCCGAGGACGACGCGGTCACCGCGTAGCTCGAGGGCGCGCACTGCCCGCTCGAGCGAACTCGTCGGAAGCGTCGGGCTATCGGAATCGATCAGGCAGACGCCGGTATGACCGGCGGCGAGCACATCGCGAACGACGTTGAACAAACGCTCACCGAAATCGACGCCGCGTTGCTCGACGAATTGAACGTTCCATCCGAATAATTCGCATAACCGCTCGCTTGACGCGTGCGGCGTGTAGGCGGCCATGGCGGTCGACCCCGTAGACCGCGCGACCGCCGCGACGTTTGCCGCCGTGTCCTTAAGGAATCTTTCGCTCAATGCGGCGGCTTGCGCGTGCGTGAGGGGCGGAACCAGCCGCGTCTTGCAGCCTCCGGGATGCGGTATCTTGGCCATAATGACGAGTGCGATACCACTCGGTGGGTTCGAGCGCAGTAAGGATTTCATACGAACTCCTCGGAAACGAGCGTCCGCTGGTGCGCACGGCCGAACGGCGCCGCAGCGTAAGCAAGAGCGCACGACAGCGCCGCGATTGCGAAGGCCGCGGCCCATTGCGTCAGCGGCCTAAAGACGGGTGGACCGTAGCCCAGCGGCAGCGTGGCTGCGACGAACAAGAGGGCCACGCGGCCGACCCTCCAAGCGCGACGACGCGCGTCGACCAGAGGTACGAGCGCGGGAACGAGCGTTGCATACCACGGCAGCGCGTTCGGCGTACACAGCATGAATGCGACTTGCACGGCAATCGCACCGGTTTCAAACGAGGCACCCGCATAACGCCGCCACGCGATCACGGCGACGGCGCTCGCGAAAAGCGCGCCCGCGCCCAGCGGTCCTGCGATCCGAAAAACCGTCGGAAAGAAACGCTGTTCGGCGACGTAATTACCGAGCGAACCGAATACCGGTACGCCCCACGCATAAGCGATGAAGTAAACCGCCGCGCATGCGACAACGCAGCCAGCCGCAGCACGCGGCGCCCGTGCGAAGGCAACGGGGACGAGCGCCAAGGGCGTCAGTTTTATGAGCGAGGCGCACGCGAGCGCAGCCGCTGCGAGCGCACGACGCTCGACTGCGAGCGCGAGCGCGACGGCGAGAACCGCAACCACGGACCAGCTTTCGACGTGTCCGTTCTGCGCAAACTCGACGAGTACGAGCGGGCTCCAAGCATACGCCGCGATCCGGCCGAGCGGAAGTTTGAGGTGCGCGAGCAGTCGGAGGGCGAGCGCAATTGCGAGCAAATCCCCGACAAGCATGATGGCCTTTTCGCCGTACACGCCGGCGCCGATGAGCGCGCCGGCCAAGAACAAGAGATACGCGAATGGTGGGTATAGCGACGGAATCGTACGATAGTCGATATTCGCAAACAGCGGATCCCGCGCGAGCCGGGCAAGCGCCGGGTCATTCGGAGCGAGCGCGAGCGGATCGTGAGCGGTAAGGATGACCCGCGCGTCCCACAGGTACCGATATGCGTCGTGCGAGAACAGCGGCGGACTAGCGCACAGGACGATGCGGGCGGCTAGCGCGACGGCTAGGATGACGATGAGCGCGGTGCGACTGCGACGCTCCCACGCGAGGACCGTGCCGAGCAGGCCGCTTAGTGCGAGGGTGCCGTACGCAATGCCGGCGGCCGCGTGCGCGTTCGACGATGCATCGTATGCGAGTGCGCAGGCACTCGCGATGAGAACCGTCCCGGACGCGAGCAGGGCGCGGTCTCGCAGATCAAACGACATGCGCGACGATGCGATGGTATCCCGTCGCGCCGTCGGTTTCAGCGGGTCGATCGGTCGCCGTTTGTACGTTGCCGTGCGCGTCCCAAGCGCGAACGGCCAAGCGGTACGTCCCGGCTCGCGCCGGCCGCCACTCGTAACGCCATAAGCGCCAGGCCAACGGCGCGAAGTGCGACGTAAACGTTGCGTCGCGCCAGCTACGCCCGTCGTCGTCGCTGACCTGGACGCGGGCGACGCCACGGTCGCCGCAAAACGCAACGCCGCGCAATTCGACCGGAGCGCCGAAGCGCAGCGGCTGCGTAAAGTTAGGCGCATCGAAGCGAGCGTGCGTCGGAATGCGGAAAGTCGGGCCCCAGCCCTGACGTTCGTAGAATCCGCGAACGGGCTCGGTAACGAGTTCGATCGACCGGAGCCACTTGACGTTCTTTTCGCCGAACCAGCCGGGCACGATCATGCGCACGGGAAACCCGTGCTTCGGTGACAGCTCGACGCCGTTCATCCGGTACGCGACGAGCGTCGTTTGCTCCATCGCCTTGTCGAACGGAATCGTATCGGAATAACTGTCGGCGGCATGCAGCACGACACGCACGATGCCCTCGTGCGGTCCGGCAGCCGCCACGAGCGCGCGTAACGGAACGCCGCGCCAAATTGCGTTGCTCATGAGCCCGTCACCGGGACCGTTGTTGATGCACATAAGCGTCGTCTCTTGGTCGACGAACGGCAGGCGGCTGACTGCCGCGAAATCCAGCGCCAGCGGCTGCCGCACCGCCCCGGTGACCGTTAGGCGCCACGCGCTCGCATCGACGTTCGGGTCGGCGAAGTTTTTGGTGACGCAAAAGAAGCGTTCGTTCGGCGTAACGGCGACGACGTCGGGACCGAGCTCCGTCCGCCCGTCATACGAAAACGTGGCGCGTGCGAAGATGCGCTGCCAGCCTGCAGCTGCGACGAGCGCGGCGACGCCACCGGCAATCCAACGCACCCGCGAGGTTTTGGCGGCGCGGTCCGGGCTTGTGGACGGACTGAGGACTGGTGCAGGCGCACACCACCACGTCAGCAGGGCAAATACGGCGAACCCGACCGCGAGGGACGCAACCGTTAAAATGACGGAGAACGGGGCCGGGCGCCCGCGATAGTTCGTCAGCAAGACGCTCGAAAAGACGCCGGCCGTGAGGAGCCAGGCGGCGCAGGCAAAGACGATGAGAAAGCGCACCGACCGTTGCGCGCGGGCGACGAAAGCGGCTCCGCCGAGCGCCCCGACGGCGAGCTGTCCCGCCACGACGGACGCGAAGCCGAGAATTTTCAGCGGCGTGTACCCATGCGCGAAACCGATCAACAAACCGAATAGATGCACCGGAATAAGCGGTGCACTCGCGTCCGCAAACATCTCGGAAGGTGTCGGCACTCCGAAGATCAGACGGGCCGCAAAGAACCACGCCGACATAGCGAGCGCCCCGGTCAACCCTGCGATTGCGCCCGAGCGCACGCGAACGTCGGCCATCATGAGGCGAGAGTGTAGCATACGTGCGGTCGGCTTACCGTAAGCGCGATTACCGCCAAGCGAATCGCCTTGCGTCAGAGTTGAGACACGCGCGCGAATTCAGCGGAGACGTTTGAACGGAACGGATCTATGAGCTTCAATGGCGAGCCCCTACAGGTCGCAGAGCTACGGCACCGTGCGGCGAATCTTTCCCGGCTCGCCGGAATCACGCACATAACGATCGCCGGCGCCCGCGGCATCGGCGTGCGGGCGCTCGAACTGCGCAACGGCAGCGGGCTGTCGGCGACGATCGTCGCAGACCGTGCGCTCGATGCACTCGAACTAAACTTCCGCGGCATACCGTTGACGTGGCTGGGCCCCGGAGCTCTCGCATCTCCGCAATCTTGCCCGGCTACGCTTGAAGACTTCGAGCGCAGCTTTTTTGGTGGACTCGTCACAACATGCGGCTTGACGGCGTTCGGTCCGCCGGGGTCCGACGCGTGGGGCAGCTGGCCGCAGCACGGGCGCGTCAATTTCTTGCCTGCGGAGTTGCTCGAGACGTGCGTTACTTGGAATGAAGCCAAACCGGAGATTCGCGTCGCAGGAACGATACGGGAAGCGCGCATGTTCGGCGAAAACATGCGGTTCGAGCGAACGTGGACCATGCCGATCGGGGGCAGCGAGCTCGTGCTTCACGACCGCGTCACGAACGACGGCGGCCGAACGGAACCGCACATGCTCCTGTATCACTGCAACGCCGGTTACCCGTTGGTCGACCGCGATACCGTGTGGAGCGTTTCGCACGTCGACGTCGTGGCGCGCGACGATGAGGCGGAGAAGGCAATCGACGTCTGGGAACGCGGCGGACCGCCGGACGCGGGTTTCAAAGAGCAGGTATTCGTCCATCGCCCCTTAGCAGATCAGGACGGTTGGGCGCATGCCACCGCGACGAACCCCGCCTTGCTCGGCGGTTTGTCGCTTCGCGTTGCATATCGTCCAGAACAACTTCCCGCGCTTTTCACATGGCGGATGCTGAGCTATGGCACGTACGTGATGGCAGCGGAGCCGGCGAATTGTCAGACCATCGCGGGACGCGTGCAAGCTTATAATGACGGCACGCTGCCGCTGCTCGAACCGGGCGAAACCCGCAACTACGATTTACGATTTTCCGTTTCGTGTCGACATAGATGACGAGTGCATCGATTGCGGGCTCACGCTGATGCCCGGCTAAGGTACCTCGGCCAGCGTGCGGCCACGGTCCAGCGCCGCCCTTACGAGGCGCTCGACGAGCGTATCGTACGGGATGCCCGCCGCCGCGCATTCCTCGGGGAAGAGGCTCGTCGGCGTGAGCCCGGGTAGAGCGTTCGTCTCGAGGATGAACGGCCGGCCGGTCGACGTCACGATGAAATCGGTCCGCGAATAATCGCGCAAGCCGAGCAGACGATGCACCGAAAGCGCGAGCATGTGCAGCCGGTGCGCCAGATCGTGATCGATGTGCGCCGGAACGTCGTGGGCGCTCGCGCCGGCTTCGTACTTCGCGCGGTAATCGTAGAACTCGCGGCCCTGCGGCACGATCTCGACGACCGGCAGCGCTTCTTCGAACAGCACGCCGCACGAGAACTCGCGGCCGTCGACGAATTCTTCGGCGAGGATCGCGCGCCGATGCTCGGATATCTCGATCATCGCGCGCGACCATTCTTCGTGCGTGCGCACGAGCGACACGCCCGTACTCGATCCTTCGTCGCGCGGTTTGACGACGAGCGGCAGGCCGAGCGATCCCGGTAACAGTGGCAACGTTCCACCGTCGAAGTCGAACGTGTCCCAGGCGGGCGTCGGCAGGCCTTCGGCGCTCAACAACTTTTTGGTTAAATGCTTATCCATTGCGAGGGCGCACGAGCGCAGATCGCTGCCGGTGTACGGGATGCGCAACCAATCGAGCACGCCTTGCAACGTGCCGTCCTCGCCGCCGGCGCCGTGCAGCGCGTTGAAGACGAGATCGGGTGCGACCTCGCGCACGCCGTCGACGAACCGTTCGTCGAAGTCGAGCGAACGTGCGTCGTGACCGAGCCGCTCGAGCGCGCGCATGACCCCCTGGCCGCTCGCGATCGACACCTCGCGTTCGCTGCTCGGACCTCCCATCACGACCGCGACCCGTGCCTTCAAACGAACACTCCGACGAAATGCACTTCGAGTTCGAGCTCGACCCCGGTTCGTTCGACTACCGTACGGCGAACCCGTCCGAGCAGCGAAGCGACGTCGGCGGCCGTCGCTGCACCGCGATTGACGATGAAGTTTGCATGCACGTCGGATACCTCTGCATCGCCCGCGCGCCAGCCTTTCGCGCCGACCGCTTCGATCAACCGTCCGGCGCGGTCTGCGGGGGGATTTCGGAAACACGATCCTGCGTTGGGAGACGCGAGCGGCTGCGTCGCCTTGCGCCGTACCAGCCGCGCTTGCGTTGCGGCACGGACGGCAGCCGGTTCGCCCACGGGGAATGCGAGCACGACCTCGGCGACGACGGCGTCGCCCGCAAGAGTCGTCCGGCGATAATAATACTGCGGCGCGACGCGATGCGGCTCGGGCTTGGCGGGCGCCTGCACCACGACGTCGCGTACGAACTCGCCCATCTCGCGATCGGTCCCGGCGTTCATGCGTAAGAGGCCACCGATGCTGCCGGGTATGCCTGCCAAGCCGTCGATGCCGGAGGCGCCCGCGCTCGCTGCTTGCGCCACTACGAGCGGCGCGGAGGCGGAAGCGCCGGCACGGACGACGACCTCGGGTTCTACGCGCTCGACCGAAATGCCGGAGAACGCGCCGCCCAGCCGCACGACGATGCCCCGCATTCCACCGTCACCGATCAGCACGTTCGATCCGCTGCCCAGTACGAACCACGGCAGCTTGCGTGCGAAGCACAGCCGCAGCACGCTCGCAAGTTCTTCCGTCGTTTCCAGCGACACGAGTGCGTCGGCGGGGCCGCCGATCTTCCACGACGTGTACGGCGCCAGCGGCTCGTTAAAAAGCGCGCGCGCGCCAAGGAGGGCGGCAAGCGCGGACCGGTCATTGTCGTTGAGATCGCTTAGCGCAAACATTCGGCGAGCGCCTCGGCGGCAGTCGTGATCGACCCGGCGCCGAGCATCAACACGAGCGCGCCGTACGGTGCGTGCGCGAGGACGTGAGCGGGCAGCGCGTCGCTCGGACCGGCATAGTCGACATTCGTACCGGCGTGCGCGAGCGGCTCGCCGATCGACCGCGCGTCGACGCCCGCGATCGGATCCTCCGAGCTCGCGTACACGTCGGCCAGCACTACGCGGTCGGCGCCACGCAACGCGCGCGCAAATTCGAGCGCGAGATATTTCGTGCGCGTGTAACGGTGCGGTTGAAACGCAACTACGAGCGGTCCCGAGAACGCGGCGCGCGCGGCTGCGATCGTCGCCGCGACCGCGGTTGGATGATGGGCGTAATCGTCGACGACCGTCATGCGCGGCGTTCGCGCGAGGATTTCGAAACGTCGCCTGACGCCGCGGTAAGCGGCGAGTGCAGCCGCGATCGTCTCGAACGGCACGCCGAGCTCGCGACCGATTGCGACCGCGGGAAGCGCGTCGAGCACGTTGATCGCGCCCGGCACGCTTAGCGCGATCTCGCCCAGCGTTTCGTTCCCCGCGGCCACCATGAAGCGCGAAGAGAAGCCGTCGTACGTCACCGACGTTGCGCGAACGTCCGCGCCCGGAGCGAAGCCGAACGTTCGCCCGCGCGCCGCCCGCGGTGCCCGCGCGAGCGACGCGGCGCGCGGATCGTCGCAGCCGAAGAGCACGAGTCCGCTCGCCGGGACGTTCGTCGCGAACTGCTCGAACGCGCGCAGCAGTTGCCCGACGCCGGCGTCGTCGCTAACGTGGTCGTTCTCGATGTTAGTCACGACCGCGATCTCGGGCCGCAGATCGAGAAACGAACCGTCCGACTCGTCGGCCTCAGTGAGGAACCAGCGGCCCGCTCCGTCCCGAGCGTTATTGCCCGTGTCGACGCGCTCGCCGCCGACGACGACCGCCGGATCGAGCCCGCCGCCTTCGAGCACGCAGGCGGTCATCGCCGTCGTCGTCGTTTTCCCGTGCGTTCCGGCGATTGCGATGCCGCGCCGCTCGTGCATCAACGCGGCCAGTAATGCGCCGCGCCGCAGTACCGCGCGACCGAGCCGGTGTGCTTCGACGACTTCGGTATTATCTGCAGCGACGGCGGTGGTTATGACGACGGTTCGCGCCGAACCGACGTGCTGGGGATCATGGCCGATGAAGACGGTCGCGCCTTCGGCGGCGAGCCGGTCGGTCAAGGTCGTGCGCCGGTCGGACGAGCCCGTGACGCGGCAGCCGCGTGCGAGCAGCAGCCGCGCGAGCGCCGACATGCCGATGCCGCCGATGCCGACGAAATGCACGCCGCCATCAACGTCCACGAGCGCTCGGTTCTTGGCCCAGCGCGGCTTTCATACGCGCGACGATGCGCTCGGTCGCATCCGGCGGCACGCGTTCGCCCGCGGCAGCGCGCATAGCCGCGAGCCGCTCCGGCGCGAGCATCGCGGCGAGTTCGGCGCCGAGCCGCGGGCCGTCGAGGTCGCGGTCGTCGACGACCCGGGCGGCGCCCGTCGCGGCAAACGCGCGCGCGTTATGCGCCTGATGATCGTCCGTCGCATGCGGGTAGGGCACGAGCAGAGCCGGTGTGGCGGTGGCGGCCAGTTCGCCGAGCGTCGATGCGCCGGCGCGCGCTACCACGACGTCGGCCGCAGCATACGCCAGGGCCGGATCGTCGACGTACGGCACCACCGTGACGCCGCCGCGCCCGGCGATCCGCACGCGCAGCGCATCGTAGTCGCGCGTCCCTGCAATCGCGAGAAACTGCACCTCCGGCAGCGCGTCGCACCGTACGAGGTCGGCGAGCGCCTCGTTGAGCGTGCGCGCGCCTTGGCTGCCGCCCATTACTACGACGACCGGGCGCGCTTCGTCGAAGGCAAATGCGGCGCGCGCGGAAGCTCGCGACGGGAGGTGCCGCAGACTGCCGCGCACCGGCGTTCCGACCACGCTTTCGCGCTCCAGGAGCGGCCGGCCGGGCGTGGCTGCATACCAGATTTCGTCGACCAGCGGCGCCAGCATACGATTCGCCAGACCGGCGCGAGCATTGGGCTCGAGCAACGCGATTCGAGCTCTTGAAACGCCCAAGGCGCGCATCGTGCGAAGCGCGGCGACGACCGGAAACGTTACGTAGCCGCCGGTCGCGACCAGCACGTCGGGCCGCGCGCGGCGCATCGCTACCAGCGCCTCGACGAAACCGGCCGCGTTGGTCAGCACGGTGCGAACGAGCGCCAGCGGCCGTCCACGTTCCAGCGGCGCGGCACGGACGAAGGCCATGGGAACGCCCGCTTCGGCGACGAGACGCGCCTCGAGTCCCCGGCGGGAACCGACGTACGTCGTCACGAGCGGTGCGAACGCCGGTACGCCCGCGCAAGCCTGCGCGATGGCGAGCGCGGGGTATACGTGGCCGCCCGTGCCGCCGCCGGTGACGACGAGCCGCAATCCCTCAGCGCCGCGTGCGCGCGACGTTGGCCACGAGCGCGACGGCGATGAGCGACGTGCACAGCGACGAACCGCCGAACGAGATGAACGGCAACGGAACGCCCGTTACCGGCCACGACGACGATACGACGCCGAGATTTACGAACGCCTGAATGACGATGAGCGACGTGCAGCCGACCACGAGAAAAAAGCCGAAACGGTCGGGCGCATGCAGCGCGATGCGGACGGCCCGAAACGCAAAGAGTAAGAAAAGTCCGACGATCGCCGCGATGCCCACGAAGCCGAGTTCTTCGCCCACGATCGCCGCGATGAAGTCGGTGTGCGCTTCGGGCAGCCAAAAGTTCTTCTGCTGCGAGAAGCCCAGACCCACGCCGTGCCAGCCGCCGCGACCCAGCGCCAATAACGATTGAATGATGTGATAGCCCGTGTTTTGCTCGTCGCGCCATGGATCGGTAAAGGCCGTGACTCGCGCCCATTTATTATGATCCAGCCGAACGAGGACGAATAACGGCGGCGCCGCCACGCCGACGACGGCGAACAGATGAATGAGACGGGCTCCGGCAACGAAGAGCATCGTCGCGGTCGTAAAGCCGAGCAGGCTCGCGGTGCCGAGATCGGGCTGTTTGATGACCAGTACGGCGAGCAGACCGGAGACCAGCGCCAGCGGCACGACGCCGTTCGTGAGCGACGCAATCTTCTCGCCCTTATGCACGAGCGCTGCGGCGAGGTAGAGGACGAGCGCGAGTTTCGCAAATTCGGACGGCTCGAGTTGCAACGGGCCGATGCCGATCCAGCGGCTCGCGCCGTTGGACACGGTACCGACGTGCGGCACGAGCACGAGGACGAGCGCAACGACGGCCCCCGCGAGGCCGAGCGGTGCGATGCGCTGCAACTTGCGATAATCGACGCGGTAGGCGAGAAACGCGAGCGCCGATGCGAGCGCGAGCCAGAGCGCCTGACGCTTGAGAAAGTACAGCGCGTCGTGATGCAGTGCGACCGCGTAGGCACTCGATGCGCTGAAAATCATCACGAGCCCGATCGCCACGAGCACGACGACGGGCGCCACCAGCATCGGATCGAGCGGCGGACGCACGCGTAGCGGAACGGGACCACCCGTCGCCGCTTGCCGAACGGGCGACGCGCTAACCACGTGCACCAGCGAGTGCGCCGGCGGCGCGCGCAAACGCGTCGCCGCGCGCTTCGGCCGACGAGAACATGTCGAACGACGCGCAGCCGGGCGAGAGGAGGACGGTGTCGCCGGGTAATGCGCGTTCGCGCGCGAGCGCGACCGCCTCGTCCATCGATGCGGCGCGCGCGACCGGCGGTACGCCGACGGCGGCCTCGATGTCGTCCGCCGCTTCACCGATCGCGACGACGAACTTGACGCGCGCGTCGATCGCCTCGCCCATCGCGCGAAAGTCCGTGCGCTTGGCTTTGCCACCGGCGATTAAAATGAGCGGTTGCAGCAGCGCCTCGAGCGCAGCGACGACGGAGCCGGGATTCGTCGACTTGGAGTCGTCGACGTAGCGCACGCCATCGCGTTCGGCGACGAGTTGTAGCCGGTGCGGCAACGGTTCGAAGCGGCGCACGGCATCGCGCATGTGCTCGGGGTCGAGATCTGCGGCCAAGCCGATGAGTAAGGCCGCGAGCACGTTGCTCACGTTGTGCCGCCCGAGTAACGGAATCTCGGAGACCGGCATGATCTCGAGCGGACGCGGGTCGCCCGTCGGCGGCGCATACGTTATGCGATCGCGCCGGACGTAGAGTGCGGTCGCCCGACGCGGCGCGACGCCGTACCACAGCGTGCGCGCGCGAATGCGCTTCGCCCCGTCCCCTTCCGCCAGCGACCCGACGATTGCGTCGTCGAGATTGCCGACGAACGTGTCGCCCGCACTTTGATTCGCGAAGATGCGAAATTTCGCTTCGCCGTATTCGTCCATCGAATGATAGCGGTCGAGATGGTCGGGTGAGAGATTGAGGATCGTTGCGATGCGCGGTTTGAACGAGCGAATCGATTCGAGTTGAAACGACGAGACTTCGGCAACGACCCAATCTTCCGCACGTGCGACGAACGTCTCGTGAATGAGGGCGTTACCGATGTTTCCGCCGACGTGCGTCGTCTTGCCGGCATTGCAAAAGAGTGCGCCGACCAAGGCCGTGGTCGTCGTCTTTCCCTTGGTGCCGGTAACCGCGACGAGCGGCGCCTGAGAAATACGGTACGCGACTTCGATCTCCGAGTACACCGGAACCCGCGCCGCTTGCACCAAGCGTACGAGGTTGCTCGTGAGCGGCACGCCCGGCGACACGACGCACGACGTCAGCTGCCCGAGTGCGCCTGCGACCGCGCCCGGCGGGACGAAGCGCACGCCCGTACGTTCGAGTTCCGTCACGACCGTATCGAGCGCGGCGCGATCTTTTTCGTCGGTCGCATCGACCGTGCAGCGGCGCGCACGCAATACCGCACAGCTGGCAATGCCGCTGCGTCCGAGGCCGATGACGAGGACCCGTTCGCGTTCGTCGAAGCTTCCGCTCGCGTCGGTCATCATCGTGCGAGCCTCGCGCCGGCGAGCGCGAGCAGCGCCGAGGCGATCCAAAAGCGACCGGTGACTTTGGTTTCGGCCCAGCCGCCGAGTTCGAAGTGATGGTGCAGTGGACTCATGCGAAAGATGCGTTTCCGAGTTCTCTTGAAGTAAGCGACTTGTACGATGACCGAGAGCGCTTCCGCTGCAAAAACTCCCCCGGCCAGCGGCAGGAGCAGCGCGTTCCCGGTAGCGATCGCGCTGCCGGCGAGGACCGCACCGAGCGCGAGTGATCCCGTATCTCCCATGAACACCCGCGCCGGATGACGATTGAACGCAAGAAAGCCGGCGACCGACGCGGCCAGCGCGAGGTCGATGCAAGCGACGTCGGGCGCTCCGTCACGAGCGGCGAGCCACGCGAAGACCAGCAGCGGCGGCAGCACGGTTCCGCTCGCGAGCCCATCGAGACCGTCGGTCAAATTGACGGAGTGGGTCGTGGCGACGACGGCCAATGTCGCGACGACGAACCAGACCGGTCGCGCCGGCCCCCAGCGGAGGCCGCTCAAGCGCAAGAGTTCGCCGCGTGCAGGCGACGGGATGCGCGCGATCCACGCCACGTACGCCGCCCCGGCGACGCCGGACGCGACGAACTTCTGCCGGCCGCGCAGCCCACGGTTGCGGCCGCCGCGTATCGAGAGCATATCGTCGACCGCGCCGATGGCAGCGCAACCCAACCCGAGCGCCGCCAGCGGCCAGCCGACGCGGCCCAGACGCCGGGCCGGCGGAACCGCCACCACAAGCGCGGCGACGAAGAGCAGGCCACCCATCGTCGGCGTCCCGGTCTTTCCCGCATGCGACTCCGGTGCATCCTCGTAGGCATGTTGCCGTAGCGACAGCCGCGTCAGCCAGCCGATGAGCGGGTCGCCCAAGCAAAGCGTGAGCCCGAGCGACGCGCCCGCCGTCGCGACGTAGCTCCAAGCGCGCGTCATCCGGCGCCACGATACGGCGATGCACCGGCGCCGCGCCAGGCGAGAACGACGACGGGCGTCTGCTCGTCGCCGTTGCCGTGAGGGTTGGTCGCGAGTGCGGCGGCGACCGCCGCTCGGGCCACGCCGGGCGACGCGCCGAGTACCCGCGCGGCAGTCAGATCGTTCGCATCGACGATCGCGGCGGCCGTACCGGTGCACGTCGCAATGCGGCGAGCCACCTCGTCCGGATTCGCCGGGCCGAGCACGATCGTATGCTCGAAGGGCGGGAGCGTTCCGGTATAGCCGTCGATGGCGGCTACAGCGGGGCCGAGCACGCGATAGAACGCTCCGCGGAAACGGAGCGCGCGGCCGGCGGCGTGGGCAAGGGCGGCGGCGAGTACGCGCCACACTCCCACATCGTCGATCACGAGTTGCAACGATTCCGGCTGGTTGACGGTGGCAAGCGCTCCGGCACGCCGAGCCAGCGCGTACGCCATGCGGCTCGGACGAACGGTCTCGGCCGGGATCGCGCGCCGCTGGGCGATTGCGACGGGCGTTTCGGAGACGGCGACGACGTCGTCCGGTCGGGCGATGCCGCGCACGGCCTCGGCCACGATCCCGGCTACTTCGTCGCCAGGACGTAGTAAGCGCGTCCGCACCGGGATCGCGACGGCGTCGTAGGCGAGCGGCGCCCGGCGCCGTAGCGGCGTGGAGCGTCCGGCGACGAGGGGCGCAGCGTTAGCGGGCATGCGCCCCGGCGAGCCCCGCCACGATTTCCTCCAAGCGGTATTTGCGCGATGCCTTGAGGAGCACGAGATCCCCCGGCCGCAAGTTCGCACGAAGCCAGGCGAGCGCGGCCGTATTGTCGCGAAACGGCACGATCCGCTCTTCCGCAAAGCCTGCGGCGCTCGCCCCGCGACGCAGGTCGGCGGCAAAATCGCCGCCGACGAGCAGGAAGTCGAGCCCGGCGCCGGCGGCCGCGTCGCCCACGCGCTCGTGCATGTCGCGCGCCAGGGGCCCGAGTTCCGCCATGCTCCCGAGCACGGCGATGCGCCGGCACGCGGCCTCTCGAGCGAACGCCGCTAGCGCCGCGAGCATGCCGCTGGTCGAGGCGTTATACGCGTCGTAAATGGCCGCGGATTCGCCGAGCGCGATGCGTTCGTAGCGGCCCTCCGGCAGCACGAGCCCGCGCAGCGCGCGTGCGACGGCGTCGGGAGCGATGCCGAGCGCCCAGGCCGCGGCCGCGGCCGCGGCCGCGTTCGCGAGGTTGTGATCGCCCGGGAGCGTCATCCCCGTCTCGTATGCAAGCGTCGTCTCGCCGTCTCGAAACCAGATCATCGTGCGACCCGCAACGACGACCGCGCGCTCGACCGGTGCCGCAAGCGCTGCCGCCGCGTCGTCGCGTACGGCAAACCAGGTCGCTTCGAACGGCACGTCGGCGCGGGCGCGCTTCTCGAGCACCAAGTCGTCCAGCGGCAAGACGCGGTGGCCGGCCGCGGCAAAGATGCCCCATTTCGTTTCGAGCAACCGCTCGAAGGAGCCCATGATCTCCAAATGCGCGTCGCCGACGTTGGTGATCGCGGCGACGTCGGCCGCCGCGGCGCGCGCCAACGGTGCGATTTCACCGAAGCGGCGCGCGCCGATTTCCACGACCCCGTAGCGGGTCTGCGGCGAAAACGCGAGCAGCGACTTAGCCACGCCGATTTCGTTGTTCTCATTGGCCGTCGTCGAGGCGACGCAACCCGGCGCGACGGTCTCGAGGATCTGCGTCAAGAACGCCTTCGTCGTCGTTTTGCCTGCGCTCCCGGTCAGCGCGGCGACGCGCGCGACCGACGTTCGCCGCGCGAGCGCGCCGAGCGCCAGATACGCGAGCGTCGTGTCGGGTACGACGAGCGCCGCGGATTCCGGCGGCAGGCGCCCGACATCCGAGACGACGAGGGCACCGGCGCCGCGGGCGAGCGCTTGGCTCAGATAGTCGTGGCCGTCGAACCGTTCTCCGCGCAGTGCAACGAAGGCGTCGCCCGGCTGTAGCGTGCGCGTATCGGTCGAGACGAAGAAGGCGCCCGGCAAGCGCTCCGCGTGCACGACGCGAGCGCCGGTCGCCGCGATTGCATCGCCCGCCGGCAGATTCATACCAGGGCCCCCGCCCGCTCCGCCAGTGCCGCACGCACTTCGTCGCGGTCGTCGAACGGCAGCGTCAGGTCGCCGACGATCTGGTAGTTTTCGTGCCCCTTGCCTGCGACGACGACTACGTCGCCCGGTTCGGCCTGACCGATCGCGCGGTGAATGGCAGCGCGGCGGTCGAGTTCGACCGTAACGGCCGCCCCCGGTCGCATGCCCACGAGCACCTGATCGGCGATCGCCTGCGGCGCTTCCCCACGCGGATTGTCATTGGTGACATAGACGCATTCCGCAAGCTCGCTTGCGATGCGGCCCATGTCGGCGCGCTTGCCGCGATCCCGGTCGCCGCCGCAGCCGAACACGACGCAGAGGCGACGCACCCCGGCTTCACGCACCGCGCTCAACACGGCGGTAAGGGCGCCCGGTGTGTGCGCATAATCCACGATCGCGGCGACGCCTGCTGCGGCGAAGCGCTCCATGCGACCAGCGACGGCGACGAAGCCGGCGAGGGCCCGGACGCTGGTCGTGTCGGCGACGCCGAGCGTGCGAGCAGCCGCGATCGCCGCCAACGCATTCGATACGTTGAAGCGGCCGGGAAGCGGAACGCGCACCGGGAGCCCGTCCAGCCGGAACGTGCTGCCTTCGGCGTCGGAAACGACGTCGGCCGCATGCACCCACGCTTGCGCGGACATGCCGTAGGTACGAACGCCACGCGGGCCGCCGGCGAACTCGCTCGCAAAGCGGCTGCCGTAATCGTCGTCGAGGTTGAAAACGCGCTCGATGCTCAGTTCGAAGAGCATCCGTTTCGCGCGCGCGTACGCTTCTAAGCTGCCGTGGAAATCGAGATGGTCGCGCGTGACGTTGGTCAGCACGCCGACGGCGAAGCGCACGTCGGCCACTCGACCGGTCGCGAGCGCGTGCGAACTCGCCTCGAGCGCGACCGCTTCGGCACCGCCGTCGCGCATGTCGGCGAGCAAGCCTTGCAACTCGAGCGCGAGCGGTGTCGTGTTCGCGAGCGGCCGGTGGATCGCGCCGAAGTGCGCGCCGAGCGTACCGATACATCCGGTCGCGATGCCGCCTGCTTCCAGGACCGTGGCGATGAGGTGCGCCGTCGTCGTCTTGCCGTTGGTGCCGGTCACGCCGATCGCAAAGAGCGCACGCGACGGATCGTCGTAGAACGTGGCCGCAAGCCGCGACAGCGCGCGGCGCGGATCGTCGACGGCTACGAGGGTCGCGCCCGGCGGGACGTCGAGCGTCGTCATCGCTTCGCGAGCGACGACCGCCGCGCACGCACCCGCGGCGAACGCGGCGCGCAAGAATTCATGGCCGTCGGCGCGTTCGCCGCGCAGCGCGACGAAAAGCGTGCCGGGACGTACGGCGCGCGAGTCGTGCGCGATGGCCGTCACGACGCGTTCCGCGTCGCCCGTAACGCGTGCGTCGTCGAGCGACGCGACCAGCGGCCCGAGGTCGCTCGCACGCGGAAGAGACGCCGTCATGCCGATTGTTTCGACGTGCGGCCCTCATGCACCGAGCGCGGCGGCGGCGCCGGCGGAATGCCCGCGTGCATCATCGCGATGCGCGCGAGCTCGGCAAAAGCCGGCGCGGCTACCACGCCGCCGTAGATCGCTCCGACCGGCCGCGCGATCTTTACCAGAATCACGTAGCGAGGAGACGTCGCGGGAATCATGCCGACGAACGATGCGACGTACGCACCGGAGACGTAGAAGCCGTTCTCGGCGACCTGTGCGGTACCGGTCTTGCCTGCCGTCGTGTAGCCCGGCACCTGAGCCGTCGGATTGCCGGTGCCACGCTCGACGACGTGACGCAAATAGCCGCGCAGCAGCCCGGCGGTCCGGGCGGAGATGACGCGACGTTCGACTTCGCGGCCGTAGCGATAGGCGGGCCGGCCTTTATCGTCGAGAATCTGCGAAACGATGCGCGGCCGTAACAGCATACCGCCGTTAGCGAATGCGGCGTAGGCGCGAGCGAGGGCGAGCGGCGTGACGGCGATGCCATGGCCGAACGACATCGTCGGCAGCGACGTCGCGCTCCAGCTCGCGAGGTCCGGCACGATGCCCGGATTTTCACCCGGCAACTCGACGCCCGTCGGGTCGCCGAATCCGAAGCGGCGCATCGTTGCATACATCGTGCGCGACCCGACGCGCAGGCCCACTTCGGCCGCGCCGACGTTGTGGGATTTCGTGACGATCTCGTCGAGATTCTCGGTGCTCTGCGAACCCGCGAGAAATCCGTCCTCGGCGTTATGAATCGTACTGCCGCCGACTTCGAGACGGTCGCGTGCGGCGAAACGATCGCTCGGCGACACCTTGCCGCTTTCGAGCGCCGCCGCGGCGGTGATCAACTTAAAGGTCGATCCCGGCTCGTACGCATCGGTGACCGCGCGATCGCGCCGTGCGGCCGCACTCGCCTTCGCATAGGCGTGCATATCGAAGTCGGGCGCGTTGGCGAGCGCCAATATTTCGCCCGACCAGGGATCGAGCACGATCGCGCTTCCGCTTTCGGCGTGCCATTTCGCAACGGTCGCACGTAAGACGCGTTCGGCGTTGAATTGCAAGAACGAATCGAGCGTGAGCACGAGCGAATAGCCGGTTCGCGGTACGGCGACGGTGGTGGCCGACGCAAACGGATCGGCGCGGCCGAATTTGTCGCCGACGCGTTCGGTCATGCCCTTGGTTCCGCGCAGCCAAGGATCGAAGGCGTATTCCAGTCCCTCGAGGCCGTCGTCGTCGAAGCCCGTAAAACCGAGCAGCGTCGACGCCAGACGCGGCGACGGCGCGAAACGGTTCCCCGTGTCCTCGTCCTCGACGGTGACGCCCGGCAGCCCGAGACGCTCGACGGCGACCGCCCGGTCGCGCGGAACTTTGTGCGCGATCTGCACGGTCGCATTCTTGCGCTCGAACGCACGAAGCACGTCGCCCGGCGCGAGCCCGAGCGCGTGCGAAAGCGCGAGCGCCGTCCGGTCGAGGTCGCGTGCGTAGCGCATGTCGACGTAGACGCTTTGCGCCGGAACCGAACCGACGAGTAACGTGCCGTCCCGATCGTAGATCGATCCGCGCACTGCCGGAACGTGCCGCATCCAGCGATCCTGCGCGAAGGCGATCGTCGCGAGATGCGGTCCTTGCGCGATCTGCACGAAGAAGTACCGCGCGGTGATGTAGAGCGCGAAGGCAACGAAGAATGCGAAGGCAACTTGCGCGCGCCGCGCGCAGAGCCGAATGCGTGCTTGAGCTGGGCGGCGCGCGATGCGCGCGCTCACCTCGGCCAAAAATCGAGCAGCGCGAGGCCGCGCTCCGGACGCGGCTCGGCGCTCGGCGGTAGCGCGATCTCCGCATAGCTTTGCGCTTCGCGCATGCCCAGCCGCGCCGCATCGCCGGCCAGGCGTTCGCGCGACTCACGTTCTGCGATGCGACGATCGAGCTGCGCCGTGATTTCCACGAGTTGCGAGCGATCGGCCTGCGCGTGCACGAGTCGATAATTCAGCCACACGACGTTCGCCATCAACGCTAAATACACGAGCACCGCAAGCGTCGGGACGGCGACGAAGGTAAAGATATTCGCGAAGGGGGCGTACCGTCTGCGTCGCGTCGTCGCGCGGCGGCGCGCGACGGCGCCGCGGCCCGCGCGCGTGCCGCCGGGGGCTCCCACGCGCAGGCCCGGCACGTCGTCGTCGTACGGAAGCGGACGTGCGATCACGGCAGACGCTCCGCAACGCGCAACTTCGCACTGCGGGCGCGCGGATTGCGCGCCGTCTCGTCGTCTGAAGCGACCAGCGGCTTTTTCCCGACCGGCCGCAGCCGTAGATCTTCGCGAAAGCGCCGCTTGACGATCCGGTCTTCCAGCGAATGGAACGAGATCGCGACGATGCGGCCGCCCGGCCGCGTTCGGGCGACCGCGGCGTCGAGGCCGCGCTCGAGCGCGCCGAGTTCGTCGTTGACCGCGATGCGCAGCGCTTGAAAGGTGCGCGTCGCCGGATGGGTCCGTTCCCGACGGCCGGACACGTGCACGACGCCGGCGACCAGGCGCGCTAAGCCGAGCGTGCGGTCCGGAAGCCGCCCGGCGTCGCGCGCCGCCACGATCGCCCGCGCGATGCGACGCGACGCGCGCTCCTCGCCGAACGCGTAGATCGCATCCGCGATCTCGCTCTCGCTCGAACGCGCGAGAAAGTCGTACGCCGTCGGGCCGTCGGCGCTCATGCGCATGTCGAGCGGTCCGTCGCGCGCGAGCGAGAAGCCGCGTTCCGGCCGGTCGAACTGCATCGACGACACGCCGAGGTCGAATAACACGCCGTCGACGGCGTCGATGCCGAGCGCGTCGAGCCGGGACGCCATTGCCGAAAAATTATCGCGGACGAGCGTGACGCGCCCGGCGAACTCCGGCGCGACCCGTGCATCCGGGTCGCGGTCGAACGCAACCACGCATACGGCTCGTGCGACGAGCGCGCGGGTGTGACCGCCCGCACCGTACGTCGCGTCGACATACGTTCCGCCGGCGCGAACGTCGAGTGCGGCGAGCGCTTCGGAGAGCAGGACGGGCAGATGGGCCGGTTCGTCGTTCGATGCATCATTAATAGAGGCCGAGCTCCGTCATGAAGGCTGCCGCGTCGTCTGCCGAAGCATCATAGGTAGGCAATTTTTCTTTGGCCCATACTTCGACCCGAGTGAGCGATCCGATGGAAACCGCATCCCTTTCGATTCCGGCGTACGCGCGCAGCGCAGGCGCGAGCAACAGCCGCCCCTGGGCGTCGCACGAGACCTCGTCCGTGTGGGCGAATTGATGACGCACCATCCGGCGGTACCGCTCGTCTTTGACGACCGCTTCTTCGAGGCGCTCGCAGAACGCATGCCAGGTCGGCAAGGGATACAGCGCGAGACAGAGATCGGGCTGGGCGATCGTCACGACGAATGCACCGCCGAGGCGTTCGCGGAATCGTGCGGGTACGACGAGCCGGCCCTTATCATCAAGAGCGTGCTCGGCCCGACCGGTGAAACGCGGCACGTCGCGGATGGATCCAAGCCCTCCACTCTCTCCCAGTTCCTACCCTTTCCCACCACTATACCGGGCATGAGCTCTACACGCAACGGGCGCTTCGTAAATTCCATCGTTCCGATGGCCCTGCAAAGGCGGCGTCCCGCATCCGACGAAGGCTGGTCGCCAACGTGAGATTTTTCGTCGCGGCGATCTTGCTCGGGGCGCTCTACGGTTGCAGCGGCGGCGGCTTCATTCCCAATGGCCCGCACGCGCTGGACGGATCCACGCTCGAATCGCTCGTGCTCAGCGAAGCGTCGGCGAGCGGCCTTTCGCCACGGCTCGTGCGTGCGATGATTGCAGCCGAATCCGGCGGCGATCCGAGCGCCGTGAGCCGGGCCGGTGCCCAAGGGCTCATGCAACTGATGCCCGGCACGGCGTCGGCGTACGGCGTCACCGACGCCTTCGACCCGGCGCAGAACGTGCGCGGCGGTTGCCGGTACATGCGCGACCTGCTGGAGCGGTATCATTTCGACGTATCGCTCGCGCTCGCCGCGTATAACGCCGGTCCCGGCACCGTCGACCGTGCGCAGCGCGTCCCCGACATTTCGGAAACGAAAGCGTACGTCGCGAAGATCACCGCCGCCCTGCGCTCGCCCGACAACTAACCCCCATGGCCACGTTGCACGGCGTTCGGGCGGCGCCGTTCGCTCCGAAGTTCATTCCGCCGCGCCTCGCGCTGCTCGATTCGTACGTCATGCGGGAACTCGCCGCACCGTTCGCATTCGCGTTCGGCGCGTATCTGATGTTCTGGTTCGTCAACATTTTTTTCTTGGCGGCGGACTACATCATCAACGCGCACGCACCGATCTTCCTCGTGCTGCGGTTTCTCGTCTTGCGCATACCGCAATCGACGCCGCTGGCCTTTCCGTTCGCCTGCTTGTTCGCGTCGTTACTGGGCTTCGGCCGGCTCGCGCAAGACAACGAGATTACCGCGCTGCGGACTTCGGGCGTGCCGTTCGTGCGCATCGCGCGCATGCCGCTCCTGCTCGGCCTTGCGACGTTCGCGCTGTCGTTCTACATCAACGAAACGCTGGCGCCACGCTGCGTCGAGCTCTCGACGCGCACGTTTTATCAGATCGTCTATCACACGGCGCAATTGCCGATCGTGCCGGACTTCTTCCGTAAGGACGACCGCACGGGCGACGTCTTCTACGTGGGACGCGTCGAGGACGACCACCGCACGATGGACGACGTGATGATCTTCAAAGGCGCGACGCGCTCCCCGTTCAAAACGGTGATCGACGCGCAAAAAGCGTACGTCGACGGCGACGTGCTGCATTTGCGCGACGCCCGCTTCACCACGTTCAAAGGCTCGGGTGAGGTCGACGGCGGCAGCACGCAGCAACGCGACGTAACCATCGGCTTGCCGGTCGGCGAAACGGCGAATCAGTTCTTCAACACCACGACGAACGACCCGTACTCTGCCAACTCCAGAGATCTCAAGGCGCAGATCGCCGCGATGCAAGCCACGGGTCAAGGCGGAGCCGGCCTCGACGTGCTCAAGTTAACGCTCGCGCAGAAGATCGCGCTTCCGTTCGCCGCCTTCATCAGCGTCGTCATCGCGCTGCCGCTCGCGTCGACGATCGGTACGCGCGGACGTAGTCTCGGTAAGGGGCTCGGCGTCGCGCTATCGATCCTCTTGCTGTTCGTGTATTACATCTTGCAAGCCGCGTTTTCGGCGCTCGGCAAAAACGAAGCGATGGATCCCTATCTCGCCGCCTGGATGCCCAACATCATCTTGGGAAGCGCCGGGGCTTTCTTGTTTTGGCGCGTGGAACGTTGACGGCGCCGGGGCGGAAGCGCCGTTTGCTGGCGCTTATCGTCCTCGGCTGTTTCATCGTGATGACGGCGCTGCGCGCGCCGATGAGAGCGGACGCGAACGCCGCGACCGAAGCGGCGTTGCCGGCGCGACTCGACCCGAACGTCGCACGGCTGTTGCGCTCGAAGGCATGCGGCATGGCCGCGCCTAGCGACCTCGCACAGGTGCCGGTGCCGAACCCCGATGCGAGCCCCAGCCCATCGGCTTCGCTGATCCCGATACCGCGTGCGTTGCCGAACGGACCCGGCACGCTCGTACCGCCCACGCCGCGCGCCACCGGTGACGCGACGCCGACGCCCGTACCGCTCCCTTCAAGCTCACCGTCGCCCTCGGCGAGCGGCCCGGTCTTTATCGTGCGCCCGAGCGGAACGCCGTCCCCGCTCGTACCGGTCGGTTCGAGCCCGTCGCCCGGAGAGTCGGCATCGCCCGGCGCGTCCGCATTGCCCGACGCCGGCGCATCGCCCGGAACGGGCGGCACGCCGGAACCGCTTGCCTCGGGCGCGCCGCCGCTCGCTTACCCTGACGGCTCGCCGTCGCCCGTGCCCAGCGGCGAAGCCGCGTCGCCGGCACCGACGCTCGGCCCGTATCAAATCGTCACCGTCGCCGACCACATTACGGGCTCGACCGAAGCACATCAGCCGGGCGACCTGATCGGCAACGTGCATATCTTTTACGTCGACGGTCAGGTCGTCGGCGACCGCGCGCACTACGACGGCGACCACACGCTCACGGTGACCGGCCATACCTATCTCGTAAACCGCTCCGCGGATTCGATCTTGTACGGCGACAAGATCGAGTTCGATACGAACGCACGCAAGGCGACCTTGACCAACGGCTCGGGCGAGTCGATCGAAGGCGTCGCGCAGGGCAAGCTGCATTTCTCGGCGCGCAATCTGACGACCGATACGAACGGCGTTTCGCACGGCGATAAGGCGTCGTTCACGACCTGCGAGCACCCGCATGGCGGCTATCACATCGAAGCACGTTCGATCGACCTGACGCCGGGCGACCGGCTCGTCGCGCGCCGCGCCGTCGTGTTCTTAGGCCCCACCGCCATCTTCTTTCTGCCGATCCTCATCATTCCGTTGCGCAGCGTGGACGATCCGCGGCGCCAGGCCAGCTTCCTACCGATCGTCGGCTACGACGACTACGACGGCTTTTACATCAAGTTACGGCTTTCGTTCGCGCCGTCGAACACGTACTACGGCTATTACCGGGTCGAGTATTTCACCCGTCGCGGTTTGGGGCTCGGCTACACGGCATTCGCCGGCGCGGCGAACGGCCGGCGCGCGCTCACGGTCGATTCGTATACGATCGGCGACCGGCAGCAAGGCGCGCGCTTGACCAACATCAACCTCCAGGAAACCGAAAATTACAATCAGCGTCTACGCTCGCTCGTCGGCGTCAGTTATCAGAGCGACTACGGCCCCAGTTTGTCGCTCCCAGCGACCTTCAATCTCAACGGCTCGCTCATTCACCAGGGAAATATCAGTACGGAGAACCTGACGTTCTCCCGCTACTCGCAAGGCCAACTCGCCGACGACACCAATCTCGGTTTCACGGACTCGATAAATCTAAGCACGGACCTCCAGCAACAGCTCAACTTGGCGTATTCGAAATTCAATAATCAAATCGCTTCGACGAATACTTTTCACGTCAACACCGACACGCATTTGTTCACTAAAGCCGCAGACTACAATCTAACGTACGACAAAACGGACTATTCTTCGAACCCGAACGGGTACGACCGCGTGCCCGAATTGCAGGTCACACCGCACCTGACGTACGGTGGATTCAAGTACGGCCCGACGTTGCAGTTCACGGCCGGACAGTATACGGAGACGCAGAATCATTTTTCGACGCAGCGCGTGCAAGGCGTGCTCAACGAGTCGGTCTACGCGAAGATCTTCGGCCAGAGCGACTTCAGCGCGAATTACAATCTCACGCAGGATTACTATGGCACGGGAGACCTCAAAGCGTACGATACGCAGAACGCATCCCTCAATACGCCCGTCGGTCAGCACTTCGTCAACTCCCTGACGTATAACGAGCAGCACCCGATCGGCCCTCCGGACGTGCCGTTCCAACTCTTCGATCGTCTCTCGGGCGGCTCGCATAATGCGCAGGACTTCGTCCGATTCTTCAACCGCGACTACTACACGTTGTCGGTCGGCACCGGTACGAATTTCAACCGGCAGGCCCAGGCGGTCAACTATCAGCTAACGGTGCGACCGTCGTACAAATCGTACGTCGCCGTAGGCGGATATTATCAACCGGGACCTGGCAACGGCTTCTATCAAACGAACGTGCAAGCGATTACGCCGTTCGGGCGCGATACGACGTTAGAGTTGAGTACGAACGTCGATTGGAAGCAGAGCGGCCGTTTCCTGAACAAAAATATCTACCTCAGCCGGAATATCGACAACTGCTACAACGTCACGTTCACCTACAACGAGGACCTCAAGTCGTTCAATTTCAGCTTTACGATTCTGGCATTCCCAAGCCAATCGGCGGGCTTCGGCTTCGGCGGCGTCCAGACGACGGGCATCGTACCGGGCGTCCTAGGGCCTTATTAGCAGAACATATGCTACAGGTAGTTTTCGATTTCACCCGTTGCAAGCGCAGCGGCCGACGGCGAGATCGGGATACCGGGGTTTTTCGGAACGGGAAGCGACGAGATCGCTTGGGTCGTGTCGATCGAGAACGTATAACTCGTATCGTTCGGACCGGCGGAGCCGAGCGAATCCGATACCGGGTTATTGCCGGTCGCAATCGTGAAGAAGTTAAGCGACCACGTCGTCGATTGCCCGAACTTATCCGCATTCGGGGGCGTCGACGGGCATGGTTGCGCTATTTGCAGCGGATTATCGAGCGATGCCCGCGCGAAGATCAAGGTAAACTCGGTATTCTGGCCGTTCGAGTTCGAGATTAAGGTGGTCGTCGACGGATCGAGAGGTACCAACTGCGGATTGAGATTGTTCGTTCGCAGGGCGTACTGCAAGAGGATCGGTCGTAGGGTCGATGCACCGAAAGACGTCGTCGAGCCGACGTTGAACGAGTACGAGAAATCCTTGTACGTCGTCAACGCGACGTTCGGGTGGGGCGTGCCGCCCCCGCACGTGTCGAGCACGATCTGGTAATCGTAGGTGTTGAAGTCCATGGGACCGACCGTGCGAAATCGAATCAGCACCTTGCCGGCGAGATTGGTCAAGGCCGGTTCCGGCGTGATTTGGCGGCCGCATCCGGCGAGTGACGCCGCAGCGGCGATCGAGAGCGCGAACGATACGCGACGGAGCATGCTGTCCTCATTCGTCCCGGTAGCAATCGCGACGCTCGGCGCCATTGCGATGGCGCTCGCCTTCCCCAAGACGAACGTCGTCGCGCTCGCGCCGATCGGTGCGGCGGGTCTCTTTTGGGCCTGGTTTGGACTTTCGCCCAAGGCCGCCTTCTGGAGCGGATGGCTCGCCGGTACCGCGTTTTTCGCAATCAACTTTGCGTGGTTCGGCGAGACCGCGGGCGCGCTGATCGCCCCGTTCGGCTTCTTCTTGTCGCTCGGACCGGCAGTAGCCGACGCACTCTTCGGCTTCGCGTTACCCGGCGCGCTGACGGCGATTGCGGCGCGCGCGCTCGTGCACCCCGACCGGCGCGTTCGCGCGCTCGTACCGCTCGCGTCGGCGGCCGCCTTTACGGCGTGCGAATGGCTGCGTTGCGAAGGGCTCGGTCCGCTCGGCGTCCCGTTCGCGAGCCTCGGCTACGCGCAGATCGAGTCGCCGCTGGCGCCGGTGGCGGCGTTTGCCGGCACCTACGGCATCACGCTCGTCGTCTGCGTCGCGGGCGCGTACGCCGCGTACGTCACACGCATGCATGCGGTGCGCGGCGCGGGAACCGATGCGGCGCTCACGATCGCAGCCGTCGGCGTCTGCGTCGCACTGGCTAGCGCATTCGACCCGGCGCGGGAGGCGGCCGCGCCGGCGCTTCGGGTCGCCGCAATACAGGGCAACATCGCACAGGCCGTCAAATTTACGCCCGCCGCATTCGCGCTGGCCGTAAGCCGCTACGAAGACCTGACGCTCCGCGCCGCGCACGATCGCCCGGCGCTGGTCGTATGGCCTGAGACCGTGATGACGACACCGCTGAATGCAAACCCACTGCTCGCGGCGCGGCTATCGAGGCTCGCGAGCTTGGCGCATACGACGCTCGTCGTCGGCACGCTCGAAGTGATCGGCAAGACGGATTACAACGTGTTATACGTGTACGGTCCAGACGGTGCGCTCGAGACGGTCTATCGCAAGCGACGGCTCGTGCCGTTCGCCGAACGCTTGCCCTTCGCACCGCTATTGCATGCGATCCCTTGGACGCGCAACGTCTCGAACTTCTCCGCCGGAACGCAAGACGGGATCTTTTCCGCCGGCGGCGCACGCGTCGCGCCCGTCATCTGCTGGGAATCCGACTTCTCAGGGTTGGTGCGCGGCGACGTCCGCGCGGGCGCGTCGCTCATCGCCGTGGCGACCGACGACGCATGGTTCGGCGCGACGGCGGGACCGTACATGCACGCACAAGCCGCGCAGATGCGCGCCCGCGAAAGCGGCCGCTGGATCGTGCGAGCCGCATCGACGGGAATTAGCGGCATCGTCGCTCCCGACGGACGCTTCACGCGGGCGAGCGCGCTGGGCGTCGCGACGTTCGTCGGCGGTGCGGTCGGGACGCCCGTCGCGACACCGTTCGCGCGCGTCGGCGCCGAGCGGCTCACCGTGCTCTACGCGATCGCGTACGTCGCTATCGTTGCCTTCGGGCGTACGGCGCGCAGGCGGTTCTCGTGAAGCGCTGGTTCCTCTTGGGCGGCGTCGTCCTGTTCGCTTTCGTCGCCTTCGGCATTTATCGCGCCGGCTTCGATGAAATCGTACCGCGCATGGCACGCGACGCCGATCGGCTCGTCGCTCGCGGCGGTCAACTGTACGGACGCCGCGTCAAGTCGCGCTCGTGGGCGGCTTCGTACGATCGCATCGAGAGCAACGCCGATCAAACGATCGTCGACATCTACGGCGTCCACGACGGCGTCATCTTCAAGAAGGGCCGCCCAGCATTACACGTTACCGCCCAACACATGACGGTCAACCTCGTGACCCACGACTTTACCGTGCTCGGCCCGATGCACGCCGAAACGATCGGCAAGGCCAAGCGCCGCGAGATCGACACCGACGCCGCGATGTGGTCCGAGGCAACGGGCAGCCTCACTTTTCCGAAGCGGGTCGTGTTCCGCAATGAGGCGGACGCGCCGCTCTCATTCACGAGCGCTACGTACAACGTGCGCACGGGCGACGTCGACGTGCACGACGTCGCCGGGGGAATGCGTTAAGCTTTGTTTTTGCTCGCGGCTTCGGCAATGCTCTTCTTCGCCTCGGCGATCAAAGCTTTGACCTTCTGGCCACCCTTGTGACCGATCTCCTCGTAGAAATCGGAGCCGTACTTGTCCTTGACGACGCGGCCGCCTTTTTGCCCGATCGACTCGTAGAACTGCGCGCCGTGCCGCTCGCGCGTGGCTTGTCCGCCCTTACGCCCGATCGTTTCGTAGAAGCCAGAGCCGTAACGCTCGCGTACCGTGTCGCCGCCTTTTTTACCCGCTTCCCGTACCGACATTTCGCCGCCCGGAGCATCGATGTTCGTTTTCGTAATACGATCTGCCATGCTGTGTAAGCACCTCACGTGCGAAAGCCGGTGTCGCGAAGAACGTTCGCCAGCAGGCTGTACCCATGGCGAGCTACCCTAAACTCCAATGATTGACGTGGTAATTAGCGGTTGCGTTTTGTTCGATGGCGAACGAATCGACGGTTCGATACGGGACATTGCGATCGTCGGCGATCGCATCGCGCTAATCGGCGACCTTTCCGAACGCGATGCGAACGAACGCGTCGATGCACGCGGACTCACGCTCGCGCCTGGCTTTATCGACACGCATTCGCATAGCGATGAGCTCTGGCTTGCCGACGGACGGTGTCTCGGTAAACTCATGCAAGGCGTTACGACGGAGATCGCCGGCAACTGCGGTACCTCCGCCGCTCCGCTCCAGGGGCTCGCATTCGAGCGTACGCGCGAGATCGCGCGCGACGCCGGCGTGGACGTAGACTGGCGCGACGTCGACGCCTTTCTGTCCGCCGTCGCGCGATCCGGCGTAGCGATTAACGTCGCTACGCTCGCCGGCTTGGGAACGATCCGGCGCTGCGTGCGCGGCGACGAACCCGGACGTCTCGACGCGGCGGAACGACGCGCGCTAACGGACCTCGTAAGCGCGGCGGTCGAACAGGGTGCCGTCGGCATATCGAGCGGCCTCGCGTACGTTCCGTCGCGCTATGCGGACGAGACGGAACTCGTCGCTTGCGCGCGGGCGGCGGCGGCAGCGGGCGCCGCGCGTTATGCGACGCACTTGCGCAGCGAGAGCGACGACATGCTCGGCGCCGTGGACGAAGCGCTGCGCGTCGCGCGCGCGTCCGACGTCGCGTTACAGGTCTCGCACCACAAAGCCGCGGGCCGCAAGAATTGGGGAAGCGTGCACCGTTCGCTCGACGCGATCGCGCAAGCGCGCGCAGACGGACTCGACGTGCACGTCGACGTGTATCCCTACGTCGCCATGGCGACCGATCTGTCGACGATTCTGCCGGACGACGCGCTCGCCGGCGGCCGCGACGCGGCGCTCGAACGGCTCGACGATCCGCAGACCGCAGCCGCGCTCGCATTGCGTCTGCAACTCGATCGCCCGGTGGACGCCGATTGGCACGACGTCCTGATTTCGAACGTTCGCAGCCGACGCAACGAAGAACTCATCGGCCGCCGTCTCGACGATATCGCGCGCATGTGGCGGCTCTCGCCGGCGCGTGCGGCAGTGCGGCTCTTACGCGAAGAAGCGCTCGACGTGGATGCGATCTTTTTCGCCATGAACGAAGACGACGTCGCGACGGTGCTTTCGGCCGGCTTTACGACCATCGGCAGCGACGCATCGGCGCGCGCGACGACCGGGCCGACCGCCCGCGGCTTACCGCACCCGCGTACCTTCGGCTGCTTCCCGCGCGTCATCGGCCGATTCGTGCGGCAGCGACGTACGCTCGAACTGGGCGAAGCGCTCCGTCGCATGACGTCGCTTGCGGCCGATGCGTTCGGCCTGTCGGGGCGCGGGCGCGTTACGCCCGGCGCCTACGCCGATCTCGTGTTGTTCGACGCCGGCGCAATCGTCGATACGGCGACGTACGACCGGCCCTACGCGTATCCGCACGGCATCGATTCCGTCTGGGTGAACGGTCGCGCGGCGGTGCGGCGCGGCGAGCCGACCGTCGCTCGGGCCGGACGCGTCTTGCGCGGCGGCCGTTGAATCTCGACGACCTCGACGCGCCGCGACGAGGCGCGCTGCTCGCCGGTGCACGACGGACGACGTTCGTGCGCGGCGACTTCGTCTTTACGCCTGGCGACCGGGCCGATTGCGTGTACGTCGTCGACTGCGGACGGATCAAGATCGTGTTGACGACGCCGGGCGGTGCGGAATCGATCGTCGCCATTCGTAATCCGGGCGACCTCTTCGCGGAACTCGCCTGGGCAACCGGGCGCACCGCGCGTGCGTCGAGTGCGATCGCGCTCGATCAGAGCGACGTGTATCGCATCGACAACGACTCCTTCGAACGCAGCTTACGGGCCGATGCAACGCTGTGTTCGCATTTCGCGCGCGGCCTGGCTCGCCGGCTCGCCGGCGTCGAACGCGAACTAACCGAACTCGCCGGCAAGAGCGTTCCGGGCCGGCTCGTCGATGTATTGGGGCGCTTAGCTGCAGATCACGGCGTGCGCGAAGACGACGGCACGGTACGCATCGCGCTGAGCTTGACGCACAAGGATCTCGCCGACATCATCGGCACGACGCGCGAAACGCTCACCAAAGAACTTGGCGTGCTTGCCGACGTCGGACTCGTGCGCGTGGCGCATCGCACGATCGTGCTGCTACAGCCGCGCGCGTTCCCGTTCGCGCTGCGTCGTGCGTAAGGACGTTTAGCGCGCGCCTCCCCGAACGCGGCGCACGAGCAGATCGTCGTAGACCTCGCGCGATTCTGAACGCAACGCGTCGAGCGTACCGTCGTTGACGATCGTGTAGTCGGCTAATTCGATCGCCCGGTCGGGATCGATTTGCGCGCGCATGCGCCGGTCGATTTCATCGCGCGTCCACCCGTTGCGCGCGACGATGCGTACGATGCGCGTCTCGCGCTCCGCGACGACCACGACGTTCGCATCGCACCGCAGATAGAACCCCGCTTCGAACAGCAGCGGCACGTCGTGCACGACGAGTTGCCCCGGACCCGCCGAGGCCTCCAACTGCGCGGCACGTTCGCGTACGAAGGGATGCACGATCGCGTTGAGCTCCGCGAGCGCGGCGGCATCGGAGAAAACACGCGCCGCTAGCGCCGGCCGGTCGAGCCGCCCGTCCACGATCGTCTCCGGCCAGCGGTTACCGACGCGTGCGAGCCCCGCCGTCCCGGGATCGAGCGCCTCCCGTGCGGAGCGGTCGGCGTCGATGATCAGCGCTCCATATTCGGCAAAGTAGCTTGCGACGAGCGACTTCCCCGCGCCGATGCCTCCGCTTAGCCCCACGCGCATCAGCACGGGCGTTCAACCGCCGTTATCACGATAGCCGACGCGCTGCGCGCGGCACGCATAGCGCTCCGTCGCACTCGTGGCCCCCGAGCGCGAGACCGGCAGCGCGAGGACGAGCGCCGAAACCAAGGCGCTCGCTCGAGACGCGAAAGGACCAGGAAACGTGACCAGCGTGGCCGGAGCAATAACGTCGCCCGCCGCGTCCTGCGGCGCGAAGGATACTTGGACGTAGCGCACGGGCCTGGTGCCGCCGTTATCGATGCGGGCTACGTAGCGTGTCAGACGCCGCGCGCTGCGTCCCGCCAACGCATCGACGCCGCACGACGACACTCGCACCGGATCGTCGCCCGAGCGCAGCAGCCACGTTTCGATTCCCAGTCCCCCGAGCGCCAGCGTCACGAGCCAAAGCAGGGATGTCCGAAGCCTGCCGATGGGCGTTACTCGGGCGCCGTCACCATCGCGTCGGCGATCGAACCGACGTCGCCCTCGACCACGTAATCGGCATACTCTTCCGGCGAAACGTCGGCAACGTGCTGGATCGAACCCGTAATACGCCGGGTGGAGTGATTGATCGTAAGCAGCGTAACCTCGACCTCTTGACCGGGGCTGTACTGCAGCGTCGGTTCGAACTCGCCTTTGGGGACCATCGCGAGCACGCCTGGAATGATCTCGACGAGCAAATAATTCGGGGTGACCTTGACGACCTGGGCGATCAGCCGCTGACCTTCGATCAACTTATCGGCGTGCTCGATCCAGGGATCGGGCAACGCGTGCTTGAGCGAGAGCGAGACCTTCTTCGCATCGGGGTCGAACTTCATGACCTCGACTTGCACTTCGTCGCCGATCTTTACGACTTCCGACGGATGCTTGATGCGCGCGTACGACAGTTCGCTGTTGTGGATGAGCCCGTCGATGCCGCCGAGGTCGACGAACGCGCCGAACTCCGCCAGCCGGACAACGACGCCGTCGCGAATCTGATTGACCGCGAGCGTCCCAAGCAACTCGGACTTCTTCGCGTTAAGCTCTTCTTCGAGCACGAGGCGTTGCGAGAGGACGACGCGATGGCGTTTGTGGTCGAGGTCGATTACCTTCAGCCGCAGATGCTTGCCGACCAGTTCGTCGAGATTACCGACGGGCTGGCGGCGAATCTGCGACGCCGGAACGAAACCGCGCATGCCTAGATCGACCAGAACGCCGCCTTTGACGACTTGCGTGACCGTCGCCTCGATGACTTCGTCGTTATCGTGGGCAGCGATGACCTTTTCCCACGTCTTAAGCGCGCGGGCGCGCCGTTCGCTCAGGAACAGCGTGCCTTCCTCATCGATCCGATGGATCATGACTTCGAGCTTGTCGCCGACCTTTAGTTCCTTGGGGTCGATGGCGAGCGACAGCTCGCGGAAGCTCAAGAAGCCCTCGGACTTTCCACCGATATCGACCAGCAACTCGTCTTGGTACTTCGCGACGATAACGCCGACGAGAACCTGACCCTCATCCAGGACCTTGAGGCTCTCTTCGTACATGCGCTGCTCGAGCGCGAGTTGATCTTCGAGTTCTTCCGTCTCTGCGACGGGAGCGATGTCGGTGGTGGTAATGAGGGATCCCCTTAACGCGTGCGCCGGATCGAAACGTCCGGTCGCACTCCGCACCGGAATGCGGTTCCCAGATCTCCGCTGGGCCGGCGTGCGCCGCTCGGAGGAACGCACACGAAACGACACGACGTAGGCGGGTCGAGTTCGGGGCCGTTCTTCGCGTGTCGCCCCGTCCCTGCCGGAGCTAGCGCTGACATCTGCGGCACCACCAGGTGCCTCGCTGCGCGAGCACCGTACGGACGATCGGACCGCCGCAAGCCGCGCAAGGCAGTCCGGTCCGGCCGTACGCGGATAGCACGTTCTGGAAGCCGCCCCGCAGGCCGTCGGCATCGACGTAGTCGTCGATACTCGAGCCGCGCAATTCCACCGCGCGAGAGAGTACGCTGCGGATCGCGTCGCGCAGCCGCCCGCGAGCCGGCTTCGATAAGCTCCGTCCCGCCCGGGCGGGACGCACGCGCGCCTCCCACAGCGCTTCGCAGGCGTAGATGTTGCCGATCCCGGCAATGCGCCTCTGATCGAGCAGCAGCGATTTAATCGGCGTCGTCCGGCCGGCCACGAGCGAGGAGAAGTGCGCGAAGGTGAACTCGTCGGAAAGCGGCTCGACGCCGAGCAGCTGCGGCCAGACGTCGCCACGCTCGATCAGCCGCATGCGCCCGAAGCGCCTTACGTCGGCGAATGCAAGCCGCGTCCCATCGACGAAGCGCAACTCTACGCCCGTGTAGGGAACGTGCTCCGTGGCCTCCGCGGCCCGCACGATCAGCCGCCCGGTCATCCGGAGATGAACGACGAGCCGCCGTCGCGAGGTAAGCGAAAGGACCACGAACTTCCCGCGCCGTCCCACCCCTGCGATGCGGTCGCCCGCAAGATCGGCCGCAAACTGCAGCGGATCGGAACCGACGAGGTCGGGCCGCAGGATGTCGACCGTAGCGATCGTCTTACCGACGACCGCCTTCGCCAGTCCCCGCGCGATCGTCTCGACCTCGGGGAGTTCGGGCACGTCGACATCGCTAACGCCGTAATGCAGGGGACGGTTTCAAGCGGTGTCCGCGAGGCCGCCGGGGAGCCGCCGTGCACGCGACGCACACCTTGCGGCTACGAGGAAGCCCCAGTAGCGAGCGGCCTAACCACGCCGTATATCGGCACGGGCTCGATGACGAAGTTACTGCGTCGCGTGAACCGCGGGAAAGACGAGCTTCGTGCCTTCTTGCAAACCGTCGCGCGCAGCCTCTCCGGCGGCAAGCTCGATAACGTACTCCCCCCGCCCCCGGCGGCGCGCGATGCGGTCGGCCGGCGTATCGAGCTTCGAAGCCGGCACGTCGCTTTCGACGTGCGCGACGGTGCCGTCGGTATCGAGCCAGAGCATGTCGAGCGGCACGACGGTATTCTTCATCCAGAACGTCCACTCATTAGTGGACGAGAACGCGAAAAGCATCCCGGCGCGCGGCTTGAGCGCGGTAACGCACATGAGCCCGCTCTCGCGCGACGCATCGTCGGCCGCTACCGCGAGCGACAAGGAGACGTCATTCGCCGTCGCCTGTATCATGCGTAGCGGCGTCGCGTCCACGTCGCTCGACACGGCCGCATTGCCGCCGGCCAAAATTGCTGCCGGTAAAGCGGGGTTCGCGCACTTGAGCGCGGCGGGCGTCTCGCCGCCGCGTAAGCCGCCGCCATCCCGGGGACCGACGGCCAGGATCAACGGGAAGAGAAATGCTGCAAGGAACCGTTCCACCTTTAAGAAGACGCTATTTCGAGGTCGTTCGTTTCGCCGTCGAGGTCCACTCCGGCACGCGCGCCCGGCGCGGCGTCGAAGGGCTCCACTTCGTACCATGTCTGACCCGACTTGAGCGTCACCTCGAGGGGAACTGCGAGCAGGGCGGCGGTCTCCATCTCGCGTTTCACGAGCGTCGCGACCGCGGCGAGGTCGGTCGCTGCGACTTCGAAGATCAGTTCGTCATGAATCTGTAACAGCATGAGCGCGTCTGCGTCGCTGGTCGCGAGCGCTCGCGCGATGCGCACCATCGCGAGCTTCATTAGGTCTGCAGCGCTGCCTTGCATCGGCGCGTTCGTTGCTTCGCGCTCGGCGGCGGCACGCAGACCATAATTACGCGAACGGAGGTCGGGCATGTAACGGCGGCGACCGAGTAACGTCGTAACGTAGCCGCGCTCGCGCCCCGCTTCGAGATTCCGCTCGATCCAGCCGCGCACGTCGGGAAACCGCGCGAAATACGCTTCGGTCATCGTTCGCGCCGAAGCGCGGTCGATCTCGAGCCGTTGCGCCAAGCCAAAGTCGGACATCCCGTACAGCAGTCCGAAATTCACCGACTTCGCGATGCGGCGCTCGTTCGGCGTGACGCTCGCTTCGGTCGCGACGCCGAAGATGCCGCGCGCGGTGACGTCGTGAATGTCGTCACCGCGCCGGAACGCTTCGCGCATCGCCGCGTCGCCGGAAAGATGCGCCATGATGCGCAGTTCGATCTGCGAGTAATCGGCCGCCAGCAGCACGCGACCCGTGCGTGGTGCGACGAACGCGCGCCGGATGCGCCGCCCGAGTTCGGTGCGCACCGGGACGTTCTGCAGATTGGGATTTGTCGACGAAAGCCGACCCGTCGCCGTCGCCGTCTGATTGAAGACCGTGCGTAAACGGCCGTCGTTGCCGAGCAAGCGGGGAATAACGTCGATGTAAGTATTCTTGAGCTTGGTCACTTCGCGATACTCGAGGACGTCGGCAACGATTTCGTGCTCGCGCGCGAGCGGCTGCAACACTTCGATTCCCGTCGCCCAGCCGGTTTTCGTTCGGCCGGCATTCGGAATGTTCAACCGCTCGAAGAGCACCGCGCCAAGCTGTTGCGGCGAACCGATATTGAACGTGTCGCCCGCTCGCGCGTAGATGCGCTCTTGCAGTCGCCCGGTCGACGCCTCGACCTCGCGCGCGAGGTCGTCGAGGGCGCTGCCGTCGACCGCGATGCCGGTAGCTTCCATGTGCGCGAGAACGACGGCGAGCGGTAACTCGACGTCGGCGTAAAGCGCGAGCTGCTCGCGGTGGGCGAGATGATCGCGCAGCACCGGCCGCAGGCGTACCACCGCATCGGCATGCGCCGCCGCGTCGCTAGGCAAGCGGTGGGCTAAGTATTCGCCGGCGGCATCGTCGAGCGACGCATACGTGCGCGAGGGGTTGAGTAAGTGCGCCGCGATCATCGTGTCGTCGGCGAGCGCAGGCCGCGCCGGCGCCGCGACGCCGTGAGCGCGGAGCGTTGCAGCGAAACCCTTATAGTCGTGCACGACGAGCGGCACCTCGCGCGCAAAAATCTCCGCTAGCGCAGAGGAGACCGGCACGTGTGCGAGCGCTCCCGAGGCGAACGCGAAGCCCGTTCCGCTCGCTGTCGAGACGCCGATCTCGTCGCCACCGTGCAGCGCAAACGCCACCGCGCTCGAGCTTGCAGCATCGCGGAGCGTCGACGCCAAGAGCGCGAACTCGGGCGGATCCGTCGACGGCACGAACGTCCGGTACGAGCCGCGCACGAGTTCCGCGTCGGCTTGCGCGAGCACGGTCGCGTCGTTCTCGCTCACCGGAAGCTTATTGAGTAACGACTTGAATTCGAGATCGCGGTAGAGCACGTACAGCTGCCGGGCGGACGGCGCCACGTAACGCGCGGCGTCCCAGGGAATCTCTACGGCGAGATCGCGCTTGATCACCGAAACGTCGCGACAGCGGCGGGCGGTCTCACCGTGTTCGCGCACGAGCGCTTCGAGCTTCGGCGTACCGGCGAGCGACGGATCTGCGAGTAGCGCGTCGAGTGAGCCCGCGGCTTTGATCAGCTTGATCGCCGTTTTCTCTCCGACACCCGGGATGCCGGGAAGATTGTCCGACGGATCGCCTTTGAGTCCGCGATAATCGGGCAGCAGCCGGGGCTCGAGATCGAACCGGGCGCGCACCGCTGCCGGATCGTACCGGTAGACGCCGCCCATGCGGGTGCGCACGAGCACGGTCGTGCGGTCGTCGACGATCTGGAGCAGATCGTTGTCGCCCGTTATGACGACGGTCTCTTCGCCTTGCGCTTCGGCTTGATTCGCGAGCGTCGCGATCACGTCGTCGGCTTCTTCGCCCTCGACTTCGAGCGCCGGTACGTCGTAGGTCGCGAGCACGCGACGCACGAGCGCGAATTGCGAGCGCAGATCGTCGGGCATCGTCTCGCGCTGCGCCTTGTAGGCATCGAATATCGCAACGCGAGCGGCCGGCAATCCGCGATCGAAGCAGGCGACGACGTGCGTCGGCTTCTCGTCGACGATTAACTTCGTCAAGGTCGTCGTGAAGACGTAGGCCGCTTCGATGCGCTCGCCGCGCGTCGTCGTGAGCGGCCGGTCCTTCATCGCGAAAAACGCCGCGTATACGAGCCCGTACGTGTCGAGAAGCATCAGTCGCTTCGCGCTCATCGCACGTCGAAAGCCGCCGAGGCGGCGCCCACATCGCCGTCGTCCGCTACGCGCAACACGGAGACGACGTAGTGACCCGGAGCATTCGGAGCGGTCACTTCGAACGCCGGTGCCGCGTTGCGATCGACGCGCCAGAAGGCGGTTCGCGGCGCGGCAGCCGCAATCGCCGGAAGCTCCGCCGCCGCCCTACGCGGACGCTCGGCCGCGAAGATGTCGCTCGCCTTCGATCGCGCGGGCGCGACGTAGGCGTGCCACTGCGGATCGTCCGAAGCCGACGCCTGCGTCGTCGTTGCGCCGGCCGCTAAAATCGCGGGCACGTCCTCGAACAACGCCGCACCGCTCTCGCGTCCGTCGGCAATGCGGATCGCGTTCGTGCCCGGAGTTGCACCGGCGCCCGAGTGCAACGTCGCGCGAATCGTCGCCGCCGGCGCATACGACGGTGCATCCAGCTCCAGACTCACGATCATCGCCCGGCCGGGACCTTCGACCTCGAGTGCGCTCGATCCGAGCGCGATCGTACCGTCGCGCACGAACGCCGCGCCGGCGCGAATTGCGCCTTGTGGATCGCCGAGATCAAAGGTAGCCGACGCGCCGGCGCCGCCGACGCGAGCGCGGTGTAGTCCGTACGTACGAATCCCGGCCAAGGCGAGCAGCGCATCGCCTCGTGCGCCCGGCGTGCTCGCTCGAATGGCGGCGCGCATTCCGGGGCGATAACGCGGGCGGTCGGTCACGACGCTGACCGCGTCCGCCGACGCGAACCGGCCCGCGAGCCCGGTCGGCTGCACGAGCACGGACGTCGCGTCGAGAACCTCCCGGCCATCGGCGGACGCTCGCGCGACGACGAGATTGGACCCGAGGCTCGTGCGCCGGAAGACGACCTGCGCACGGCCGTGCGGATCCAGCGTGACGATACGCTCTTGTGCCGACGCGCCGTGCGAGAGACGCAGCCGCACGGATAGACCGGCCGCTGGATAGCCGTCGGCCGCATCGAAACCCCGCACGTCGAGGGCAATCGGTGCGCCGACGCCGGCCGTGGGGGCAGTCACGAGCGCGAGCGCCACTTTGCCGCTCGGAACCACGACGCGTGAGGTGGCGCTCGCGCCGCGGGCGGTCGCGCTCACGCCGTAGGACGAGTCGAGACCGTCGCCCGGCGGCGGCAATACGACGCGCGCGTTTCCGGCGAGGCCGGTTCGCAGGCTGTGGTCATAGACGACGGTCGTTCCCCAACCGAGCGCGTCTTCGGGAACGCCGGGCGCAGAGACATGCGGCGAGCGTACGACTTGCATGCGCACGGGCACGTCCGCCGGCGCTCCATCCCGCGTCGCGGTCACCGAAAGCGCAACGTCGGCCGACGCGTCGCATGGGCAGTTGCTGGAAAGCGCGAGCTTCACGTCGCCCGCCGCATCGACGTGCATGCTCGTGCCGCCTACGGCCCCCGCGGCGGCAGCCAGCACCGCATACGCACCGGCTTCCGCGCCGGCCGGCACGCGAAGGTCGCCCGCGAAGGCTCCGGCCGCGTCGAGACGCGCCATCGTCGTCGCCAGCACTTTACCACGGCCGGCGATCGATACCCGAACGGCACCGGCGGTACGCCGAAAGCCGGCCCCCGAACGCCGGCGTGCGAAGCCGACGAATCGCACGCTCTCTCCGGCGCGCACGACCGCCGAGTCCAAGCGCACGCCGACGAGCGCTGCAGGCGCGGGCGCTTGCGGTAGAGCCGAGAGAAAGGCGCGGCTCGCGCCGTATTCGGCCAACACGAAACGCGGCCGATCGCGCTCGTCGCGAACGAGGAGACCATCGCCGTCGGTGCGCGCGGACACCAGCCGCGTGCCTAGCAACAGATCGACGTGCATACCAACGAGCGCGCGTCCACTGCGCAGATCGGCCGCCCATAGGACGAAGCCCTCCGGGTTCTCTTGCGTGACGAGGCCGATGCGCGTGCGGTTTACCCACACTTGCTGCGTCGCGTCGCCACGCCGCGCTTCGACGACGAAGAAGCCTTCGCGTCCGCCCAGCGGCACGGCGACGTCGCTGGTTTCGAAGCGATAGCCGGGCGGCGGCGAGAAGCGCCAACGCACGACCGGCCGCCGATGCGCCGTGTCCAGTGCGCGAGGCGCGCGATCTTGCCCGGCGACGATCACCTCCGCCGGGTCGACCGCGTAGGCGGCGAAATCGACGGGCGCCCCGGAATACGTGTCGAGCCGCACCGTCGTCGTCTTCCACGGCACGTACGTATCGCGCGCGTACAATCCGAAGTATGCGTCCCACTGGTGTTGATCGAGTAAGGGCCGCGCGGCGAACGCCGGCGCAATCGAGGCCCACAGCGTTGCGAGCGAGAGCGCGACCGCGCACCAGGCGCGCACCCCGTCAGAACGTCGCGTCGTAATACAACGTCCCGACGGTATTCTGCGGGACGCGGAAGCCGACCGTATACACGTGGGACTCTCCGGTCTTTAGCGAGCCCGCGTAATTCGCGATGCCGACCAGTGCCGGATTGCCCGAATCCGCGCCTAGAAAACGGCGCCGGTCGCGATCTTCGATGACGAAGTGGTCGATGCGCGGGACGAGCGGATATCCAACGTCGTTGGTCCACGTAAAGCGTACGACATAATATTCGTCGTTCGACAGCCCGACTGCGTCGCTCGGCGAAACTTCGCGCACGGTTTGGATGGCAACGCCCGTCCCCGGACGTACGAAGCCCGCCACCGGATCGTTCGCGCCTTGCGGCTCCTTGCAGCCGGCGAGCGACCCGAGCAAGACGCTCGCAAGCAGGGCTCGTTTCACGGCGTCGGCCCTTCGGCGGTTCACGCAGGCATCCCCCGCGGCGGTGCGTAAGCGCTCGTTATCGTGAATCGCGAAGACCAAACCACGCCCGTGCGGTGCGCGGCGTGTGGAACCGAAAGCGACGCCGAATCGCGCTCGACGCGGGCGCTGGCGCGCGTGTTCGTGGTGGTCGTCGCGTGCTCGTCGTGTCGCGTTCCGTTCGTCGTTCTCTCGCGCAATTAACGATGCGGTGCAGGGCCGGAACTGGTGCGCTCGTCGTCGCGCTCGCCGCCTTCGCGGCGCCCGGATTTGCCTACGCGCGAGCGGCAGCTCCGCCACTTCCGCGAACGCCGCAGCATACGGAATACGTCGTGGAAGTCAACGCCAAGGGGCAAGTCTCGCGCGTACGCTCGGGCAAATCCGCTCCGGATCGGGCCTACGATACGATGACGCTCGGCAATGCATTGCAAGCCTACATTCGCACGACCGACGGCAAAGCGATCGCCGGCGTCTATCGCCTCAATTACGACTACGATCCGCGCAGTAAGCGGGTGAGGCGTACGGTGCGCCTCGTGCGTAGCGGCGGCGTCGACCCCAAAGAACTTGGAGCCGTCGAGCAGATGGCGCAACTCGCGCGGCGGGGCGCGCGCCCACGGCCGAGCGCCGCTCCCAATACACTACCAGATTTTGGATCGATCACCGGTGTCAATCGCTGAACGCGTCGCGGCCGAAACGCTCGACCCGGTCGCCCTCCTCGAACGCAGTCAACACGCGCGATCGTTCGTCCCAGGTGCGCTGCCGCCGCTCGCGCTACGGCGAATCGTCGAAGCCGGACGTCTCGCACCGTCGCTCTACAACACGCAGCCCGTTCGTTTCATCGTCCTGCGCGAACGGGAAGCGTACGAACGCTTCCGCAAAGCTTGCAACGCCTCGCGCGACACTTTCGTTCGTGCTAGAAGGGTGTTTGCGACGATGAATAAGCGGCTGGCGCATCCGGATTTTCTGCGTGGCCTCGAACGCCAACGCACGGGCGACGTTCTGCCGGAACACGGGTACGCGATCGTGCCGTTGCAGGACGACCGCTTAGCGGAATCTGTGGAAGCATGCGCGTGCGCACTCATGGCGATGCAGCTCGAAGCGACTTCGCTCGGGCTAGCGAGCGCATTCAATAGCTGGTCGCGCGGGCTCGGCTTTCAGAAGGACATGGTCGCGTTCTTAGCGGTCCCGGACGGCTTTAAGATTTTCACGAGCCTCGTGGTCGGCAATCCCACCACACCGCTCGCCGTCGCACAAAAGGCGCGCCGCGCGTTCGACGATGCCGTCTCGTGGCGCTAAAGATCGCGGCGACTTCGACCCGCTGAAGTGGTGGCTGCGCAGCCGCGACGGTATCGACGAAGTGCAGGACCGCGACATCGCTCGCAGCTGCACGTCGAAAGACGCGTACCGGTCCGAAGCCGAAGCGCGCGCCCATGTCGCAATGAACGGCATGGCGGGCGCGCTGTTCTCGTACCATTGCACGTATTGCGAGCAGTGGCACCTTACCAGGCGCCGTACCGGCGGATAGTGCGACCGAATACCGCGTACGTGCGTGAACGGTAAATCACGAAGCTCGGGCCGCCTGTCGGGTCCGATCTGAGCGGCGCCACTTTTTCACCGGCCTGCTAGGCGAACGGAACGCGGCGCTCGATCTACGTCGGGCGTGCGATCACGTCGATCATCGCTTCGACGACGAGCGGGTCGAACTGCGTGCCGCTGTGTTTTTCGAGTTGCGCGAGCGCGCTCTCCGGCGACATCGGCAGACGATAGGGGCGGCGGCCGATCATCGCATTGAACGAATCCGCTACCGAAACGATGCGCACGACGAGCGCGATGTCTTCGGCCACAAGGCAATCGGGATATCCGAGACCATCGAGGCGCTCGTGATGGGAGCGAACGGCGGAGGCGTACGGCCGCAACAGCGCGAGTTCGCGGATCATCGCCGCGCCGGCCAGCGTATGATCGCGCATGATCTTCCACTCGTCGGGCGTTAGGGCGCGCGGCGCGAGCAGGATGGACTTTGGCGTGACGGTTTTGCCGACGTCGTGGAGCAGGCCCGAGCGGGCCGCTTCAACACACGAGTCGTCGGACAGCCCCAAGCGCCGAGCCAAGCGGCGGCACCACTGCGAAACCGCGCGTGAATGTTCGCCCGTGAGATTATCGACCTCATCCAGACGCACGAGCAGCCCATCGATTGCAGCATCGACATCCTCGCCGTACCCGCGCAAGCGGTCGTGGGCGTTCGCGGCGCTGTCGCGCAAGAGCCGGCCGATCGCGTGCTCGACGTCGGAAAGCGCGTCGAGGTCCACCAGCAGCGTGTTATGGTGCTTTGCAAGCACTGGCCGGGCATTAGCGCACGCGTGTTCCAACAGCGCGCGCACGCAAGGGTCCAGCGCGTAGGTCTGTGTCAAGCGTTCGATCCATGCGACGACGGGTGCGAAATCGCCGGCGAGCGAGGCGGAGGCGATGCGCGCGGCAAACGCGCCGCCGACGCTAGCGCCCAAGAGCGTCGGATCGCTCCCGCACGCCGAGCGCACGATCTCGCGGGAGAGTTCGTCCTTCAGTATCGCCGGTGCGACCGAAAGCGACGTCACGCGGCATCGCTTGGGGCGGAGGCGAAACGCCGGCTCGGAATCGCGCCGAACATCGTCGCGATGCCGCCGAGATCCGCGTCGTGCAACGCGGCGAAACCCTGCAACAACGCATCGTCGTCGACCTCGCCCGCGCGACGCGCGACCATCTGCGCCGCGACTTCCAGCAAGACCCGCCGGCGAGGCCGATCCGCGACGTCGAACTTTGCCAGATGCAGCAATTCGCGCGCGAGTTCGAGATTTCCGAGCATCGCCGCGGCGACCGCAAGCAACACGCGAAAGCGAACGGCACTCGCATCCACGTTGGCGGCGACGGCTCCGAAGGCATCGCGAGCGCGTTCGATCGCGTCGTACGCGAACGCATCGTCTTCCGCCGCAGCGGCATACAGCGCGATCTCCGACCAACGGGCGGCCCGGTAACCCGCGTCGCTGACGCGTTCGGCCGTCGACAGCAGCTCGCGGTACGCGTCCGCAAAGTCGCCCGACCAGGCGCGGCGCAGCGCGCGAACGCGGTCGAACGTGACGCTCGCGACCAGCACGCTATTCTCGAGCTCTTCGCCGCGTAAGCGTTTCTCCAGTTCGTGAATCTCGGCGACATCGCCCGACTCCGCAACGAGTTCGAAGCGCGCCAGGCGCGCGTATTGGCGCAAATCGGCGTTGTCCAGGCGTATCGCGCACGCCTCCAGGCGTTGCAAGGCCTTCGTCGCCGCACGCGCGTCGTCGCGATGTTCGATGGCAATCGCGTATAGCACGCTAAGCGTCACCGCCGCCTGCTCGTCGAGACCGTGGCTGTCCGCGATGGCGAGCGAGCGTTCGGCATAGCGCTCTGCCGCGTGGGCGTCGCCGTCCTGAAGCGCGACGTAAGCGGCCCGGTGATAGACCCCGGCACGTACGACGACGTCGGGAACGTCGCCGAGCAGCGCCAAGGCCGCTGCGATGCGATCGCCTGCTTCTGAGTGGCGATCGGCATGGGCATATGCGGCCCCCAGTAGCGCCGAAGCTTCGGCCTGAAGTGCGACCGACGGCGGGTTCGCGACCACGGCCTCCAGCAAATCGATTGCGGAACGTTCGCCCCGCCGTAGCGCGTGGCGAGCGCGCGCCACCTCGATGCGAGCCCGAGCTACCGGAGTTCCCGCGGCCGCCGCGGCATGCGAAAACCAGGCGTCGGCGACATCGTGACGGCCGCGCACCACTTCGTCCTCGGCAGCCAATAATAGAGAGATCGCGCTATGGCTTCGCAGCTCGCGCGTCAATCTCGCCGCGGCGTCGGCGATGACGTCGCCGTACCCCCCATCGAGTAACGCAAAGCCGTCGCGTTCGAGCCGAGCCGCAATCGCCGGTGCGTCGTTGAGATCTACGGCCGCGCGAAGTGCTTCCACGGGGCGGCCCGCCCGTTCGAGCGCACCGACCAGAGTCTCACCGGCGCGCACGCGCGTTGCATCGTCGATGCCGCCACAAGCCGCTTGCGCGATTGCGTCGTCCAAACGGGAGTATCCATGATACCTGCGTACTGCGCACGGCAGAGCCGCACGTAGCGCGCGCAGTGCCTCCGGCGCCCAGGGAATTTCGGCAACCGTTCCTTCATCCAAGGATGAGGCCAGCGAGAGCGATACAAGCGCCGAGCGCTCGTCCGGTTGAAGCGAACGCACGAATGCCACGGCGCTTTCCATCGAGCGCGCTCGATAATTAGCGGCCGTCGTACCGATGGAATCGGTGGCAAGCGCCAGTGCGACGGCCCCGGCATGTCCTTCACAGGCACGTACGAGCGCGCACACGCGATCGGGTGCGTCGCGGTCTTCGAGACGCAAGGCGCCGGCATCGCAACGCATGTCGACGCGACCGGACGCGAGCCAAGTTGCAACGGGCAGATGCGCGACCGAGCGCACGCCGATGATCCATTGCACGTTCGCTTGCGAGCGCTCGATTGCGCTAACGATGAATTCCTCAATTTCTGCTTCGCCCTCGACCGCGTGCAGATCGTCGAGGGCAAGCATAGCCGGCGCGCTGCCGAGACGGTCGACGAACCAGGTTGCCAGCGTCTGAGCCGGACGTGCGGTGTTACGCGCGTTGGCGGCCGCCGCGGCGTAACCACAGCGCAGGGCCGGCACGTCAGGGCGGATAGCATCGATCAAACCACGTACGAAACGCACGAGCTTCGCGTCGCGCGGTCGCGCGGAGTAATGCGCCGACCGCCCCTCCCAAACGCCGAGGCGTTCTGCGATCTCGACACTTTTTCCAGAGCCTGCGGGAGCTGCAACGAGCGCGATCGCCGCACGTGCCTGCGGCGCCGGAGCTTGCTTGCGGTATGCCGGCTCGAGCCGTTCGCGACGCGCTTCGATCACGACCGTCGGACGACGACCGCGAGCGTAGAGCGCACTACCTGGCAGAACCGCATAAACACCTTGGCGAAAAAACGCGATGAAGAATCCAAGGCCTCACATAAGATGCCTCGCACGGACGTTTCCGCCCATTCGAACTATCGGCGCGCGCATACGACGTTCGCGCCGCGGCGCTCAGTATGCGAGCGCCATCACTCTCCGCAACGTCCGCTCGTCGACGACCACGCGGTACATGAAGTCGGCCACGTCGGCACGCGCGATACGGGAGGCGCCCTGCGGCAGCAAACGGTCGTTCGCGCGATAGAGTCCCGTCCGCGGGCCGTCGGTCAAGCGCGCCGGCCGGACGATCGTATAGACGAGCGAACTGCGCTCGATCTCCACCTCCATCGCCGCCATGTCGGCCAGCACGTTACGTAGGACGAACGGTCGGCCGATGCGGCGCATGACGAAGCCGAGATTCGGATCGTCGTCGATGCCGGCCGACGTAACGGCCATCAGCCGCGTCGCGCCGGACGCTTGCATCGCTGCAACGATATGCCGCGCCGAGGTCGAGTAGAGATCGGTCGGGCTAAGGCTCGAAGAGCCGAGCGCCGAGAACACGACGTCGCAGCCGGCCACGGTCGTCGCGACCGCGGCGGGATCGCGAGCATCGCCTTCCAGCACGCCGATCGCTCCGAAATCCCGCGGCAAGGTGCGTCGGTCGCGAACCAGCATCTTGACGTGGTCGCCGTTTTCGCGCGCGATGGCGACGAGCCATCGGCCGACGCCGCCCGCCCCGCCGAAGATCGCCACGCGCATAGTCGACGGATTCGTCCTCCGACGCCCTCAACGCCTCGTCAGCAGCTTGCGTCGGCAGCCGACGGCAAGTAACGTTACGAATTCGTAATGCCATTGCCGGAAAGACGTTGACGGTTCGAGGCTTGGAGTCGCATCCGAGCAGCAACTCGGCGGCGTTGACGCCGGCGCCGGTGCGGAGCGTAGCGTTCACTTCACGTCGACGACGCCCGGGACGTACCACTATTGGGCAACGACGACGGCTCACGACCTATCCGACCGCTTCGGCATCGACTCGCAACTTTCGGGCGCACTCATCGTCGACGAGCCAGGACGGACGGGCGTCGTCGACCGCTCGCCGAGGTTCGTATGACCTCACCGTGACTGCGGATCCATCGTCGGTCGATCTCATCACACCCGTCGTCGTACCGCTGATCGTTCGCTCCGCCGACGCGCGTTAGACGAGCGTTACGGGCGGCCCATTACCGCCTGCCGAACGTCGCGCGATGCGCTACGTCAGTTATTCGATGCTCGGCTCGCCCCGCGCAGGCGTCCTCGAAGGCGAGATGGTGCGTCCCTTTCCCGCGCACATCCGGTCGCTGCGCGACTATCTGACGCACGACGCGCGCGAGGGTCTCGACACCGAGGCGCCCGTACCGCTTGCGGACATCGTGCTCGATGCGCCGCTGCGGCCTTACAAAAACGTCGTCTGCATCGGGCGCAATTATATGGACCACGCCGAGGAAGTGGCGCGCGCGAACGGTCAGGAGCTGCGTTTACCGGACGTACCTACCTTCTTCACCAAGGCGCCGACCGCAATCGTCGCACCCGGAGCGACCGTCCATTGGCGGCGCGACGTATCGCAGGCCTACGATTGGGAAGGCGAGCTCGCCGTCGTCGTCGGCAGGCGCTGCCGCGATCTCAGCGAGACGGAAGCGCTGTCAGCCGTATTCGGCTACACGTGCCTCAACGACCTCACCGCCCGCGATTTGCAGCGCTCGCACCAACAGTGGTTCAAAGGCAAGTCGCTCGACGGCAGCTGTCCGATCGGACCGTGGATCGTCAGCACGGACGAAATCGGCGATCCGCAAAACCTCGCGATCGAATTGCGAGTCGACGGCGAGACCAAGCAGAAGTCGCATACGTCGCGGATGATTTTCAGCGTCGCTCGCGCGCTCGCATTTCTCTCCCGCGGTATGACGCTGGAACCCGGCGACGTGCTCGCGACGGGCACGCCGGAGGGCGTTGGTTTCGCCCGGACGCCGCCAGAGACGCTGCACGACGGTCAAACGATCGAAGTCGAAATCGAGCGCATCGGCATCCTGCGCAACACGATCGAGATCCGCTGAGCGCACGGACTGTGCGAAGCCTATAAGGCAAGAGCGCGGTCAGCTGCCGACAAAGAAGTGGCACCATGGAGGGAGCCCTCTCAGAGTTGCCGGACGATCCGGTGCCGCTCCACACGGCGCTGGCGTTATTGCGTTCGCTGGAAGTCGAGCTACTCGGCGCCGGCGTCGCCCACGCTGCGATCTTTGGAAGCGTCGCGCGCGGCGATGCGGTTCCGGGTTCCGACGTCGACGTGCTGGTCGATCTCGACCCCGAAGCGCACGTTAGTCTCTTCGAGCTTGTCGGCATAGAAATGCGGCTCGCGCAGGCGTTCGAGCGCAAAGTCGACGTCCTCACGCGAGGCGGCCTGCGTCCCGGACTCGACGACGGCATCGCCGCCGACGCGATCGAAGCTTTCTAGCCCTTGCGTCCGCAAGATCGACTCGTCTCACGACTCCGCGACATCATCGTCTACGGTGAACGGGCCAAGCGGACGATCGGCGGCAAGAAGCTCTCTGAGATAACCGACGTCGAAGATGACGCCCTATGTTACTTAGTCTTGATCGTAACGGAAGCAGCCGTGCAAGCCGTCGCGCTAGACGGAGAAATCGTTAGGCGCCACGCCGACATTCCGCGGCACGGAATTCGCGGGACCGGCAACCGCCTTCGACATGGCTACGCGTCGCTCGACCGCCGCGTCATTCACGACGTCGTTGCAAATCGCCATCTCGACCGACTTCTCGATGTCGCCCGAGAGGAACTACATCGCCTCACCGGCGACTGACCTGTCCTCGTGGGCCGAGGAGCGATCCCGCTTCTCGGGATGCAGTAGCACGGCACGTTCGGGGCGCGTCAGGGTACGCAGCGACGGCAGTATCCATGGCTGCGTCGCGCGCAGACGGTAGCGCTGGGCGATCGTCGCGAGCGCGAGCACGCCTTCGAGTTCCGCGAACGACGCGCCGATGCAAGCCTTACTGCCGCCGCCGAAGGGAAAATAGGCGAACTTGGGCGGCTTCGCGGCAAACCAGCGTTCCGGGCGGAACACCTCGGGATCGTCGAAGTACCGCGCGCTGCGTTGCGTGACGTAAGCGCTGACGTAGACGCTCGTACCGGCAGGTATGTCGAAGCCGCCTAGTTCCACGTTGCGCAGCGGACGTCGCGCGAACGCTGGAGCCGGCGGAAAGAGCCGCAGCGCTTCGGCGAAAACCGCGCTCGCGTAAGGTAGGCGCGACACGTCCGCGGCTTGCGGTGGACCCCCGCCGAGCACCCGATCGACTTCCGCGTGTAGGCAAGCCTCGGCACGCGCGTCGTGAGCCAAGCTCTGCCAGCACCACGTTAGCGCGTTTGCGGTGGTTTCGTGGCCGGCAAGCACGAGCGTTACGAGTTCGCCTTGCAGGGCCGCGTCGTCGAGCGCGCCGCCCGCTTCGTCGCGCGCTTCAATCAGCGTCGACAATAGATCGGTGCCGAGCCCGGACGCGCGGCGCCGATCGACGAGCGGGGCGACGACGCGTAAGAGTCGTGCGCGTTCGCGCCGGAAGAAAATGCTTCGCCGTCCATCGCGGCCCAAGAACGAAAGATACGGTGCTAAAGCGAGCAGCAGCGGACCTGCGGCGCTCGTGCCGCCTTGCAAGTCGCGAAGCACGGTCACGATCTCATGCGCACGGTCGCGTAGGTCCGCGCCGAGCAGCGCTTCGCCGACGACGGCCAGCGTCAATTCGGCCATCTCGCGGCCGATATCGAGCGACACGATGCCGTCCCAACCACGGATCGCGCGCTCGGTCTCGGCGACGATTGCGTCCCCACACGTTGCTACGCGACCGCGATGAAATGCCGGCTGCATCAAGCGACGGCGGGCCAAGTGCACCGGATCTTCGGTAGTGAGTAACCCCTCGCCGAGAAGATCGCGAGCGAGCGCGGCTCCATAATCGCGCACGTACGCGTGCTGGTCGCGCACGAGGATGCGTTCGATGAGTTCGGGCTCGTCGACGAAAACGGCGCGTTTCGCACCAAGCGGAAAACTCGAGACTGTGCCGTAACGGGCCGACAGCTCGCGCAACACGGGCGGCAAGCCCATTCGGCCGATGCGTGCGAGCACGAGCGGGGCGGCGACCGAGGGCGGTCCTGGCGGAAGCGTCACCGCTCCATTTGACGCGACGGAGAAGGGCGGCGTCAAATATGTTCGTGCTCGGTAAATATGGTGCCGGCCTTGCCGCGTGTGCGCTTGCTTCGCTAGCGGTGGGCTCGCTCGTGGCGCCGTCTCCGCTCGCCGCGCAGTACGGCCTGCCGCTCTCCGACGATACGAGCGTCGCCTACGTCCGCGCAGTCGGGATGCGCGATCTGGCGCTCGCCGGGCTGATCTTCGCTTTGCTGCGACGCGACGACGATCGCGCTCTCGAGGCGGTTCTGGCAGCATGTGCCTTCGTGGGAGCATGTGATTTCGCAATCGTCTTGCGGGGGCGAGGTAAGGGCGCGGGCACGAGTCTTGCGATTCACGGCGCCGGCACGGCTGGACTCATCGCGATCTCCGGGCTCGTTCGCCGCAGCCGCTGACGTCGTTCCAGGACAGCCGCCGCACCGGGCGGTATCACAGCGTCTTCATTGCATGAGGACGAACACATGTTGATCGGCGTTCCGACCGAGACCGTGCCGGGCGAACGTCGCGTCGCGCTCGTGCCCGAAACGATCGAGCGTCTCGTAAAAAGCGGGTCGTCGGTTCGCGTGGAGCGCGGCGCCGGCCGCTCGGCTTCTTTCGACGACGAGGCCTACGAGCGCGCCGGCGCGACGCTCGCTTCGCGCGCCGACGTTTACGCGGCCGACTTCATTGCGAAGGTCGCGCGTCCCAGCGTGGGCGAGCTTGCCGCCATGCGACCCGGGCAGACGCTGCTCGCGTTTTTGTCGCCGCTCGGCGATCCAGCCTCAGTCGAACGCTACGCCGTGCGCGGCATCTCCGCGCTCTCGATGGATGCGATTCCACGAACGACGCGCGCGCAGAGCATGGACGCGCTTTCGTCGCAGGGGAATATCGCCGGATACAAAGCGGTGCTGCTCGCCGCCGCGGCGTCGCCGAGATTCTTTCCCATGCTGACCACGGCCGGCGGTACGATCAAGGCACAGAAAGTGTTCGTCATCGGCGCGGGCGTAGCGGGCTTGCAGGCGATTGCGACGGCGAAACGCCTCGGTGCGATCGTCTCCGGGTACGACACGCGCGCAGTCGTTAAGGAGCAGGTGCAGTCGCTCGGCGCGGCGTTCGTCGAGATCGATCTCGGCATCGCGGGCGAAGGCAGCGGCGGCTACGCGCGCGCGCTGTCGGACGACGAGCAGCGCGCCCAGCAGCGCATCCTCGCGCGCTACATTCACACGGTCGACATCGTGATCACGACCGCCGCGGTTCCCGGCCGGCGCGCGCCCGTGCTCGTGGGCGAAGACGCGGTGCGCGGCATGCGGGCGGGCAGCGTGATCGTCGACCTCGCCGCCGAAACGGGCGGCAATTGTTCCCTGACGCGCGCGGGCGAGACGCTCGTCGCGCACGGCGTAACGATCGTCGGGACGACGAATCTTCCGGCGACGATGCCGTACGATGCGAGCGTCCTGTATTCGCGTAACGTCTATGCGCTGCTGCAGCTGATCGCCAAAGACGGCACGCTCGTGCTCGACATGGACGACGAAATTATTCGCGGCACGACCCTCGTCCGCAGCGGCGAGATCGTGCACGAACCGACCAAATCCGCGCTAACCGGGAGCACCACGTGAACGTAGCCCATTTGCTTGCCGAACTGACCGTCTTCGTGTTAGCGGTGTTCGTCGGCGTCGAAGTGATCTCGAAGGTGCCTCCGACGCTGCACACGCCGCTCATGTCGGCGACCAACGCCATTCACGGCATCGTGCTGGTCGGAGCGTTATTGATCGCGGTCGTCGCGGCGCCCCGGCTCGGTCCCGTGCTATCGGTCTTAGCCGTGTTCCTCGCATCGCTCAACGTGTTCGGCGGATACGTCGTGACGCAGCGCATGCTCGCCATGTTCAAACCGCGCGCTCCCGGGCCCGAGCGCGTCGTAACGAAACGCGACGCACTCACGATCCGCTTGACAGACGACGAAGCAACGCCTCGGTGAACGACGTCGCGAACTCCACATCGCAGTTGTGGATCGACGTCGCGTATCTCGCCACGGGCGTGTGCTTCATCGTCGGCTTGCGCTTGATGAATTCGCCGCTTTCCGCGCGGCGCGGCAACGCGATCTCGATTGTCGGTATGGCGATCGCGCTCGTTGCCACAGGCGTGCGTCTCGACTTCTCGGCCGCGTGGTGGATCGGTCTCATTGGGCTCGGCGCGGGCGCTGCCGTCGGCATTTACTTCGCTCGCGCCGTGAAGATGACGGCGATGCCGCAGATGGTCGCCATCTTCAACGGCTGCGGCGGCGGAGCGGCGGCCATGGTCGCGAGCGCCGAGTATCTCAAGCTGGACCCCGCTGCGCAAAGCGTGCCGCTCGATCTCGCGATCGCGAGCGTGCTCACCGCGATCATCGGCGCCATTAGTTTCACCGGCTCCATCATCGCCTACCTCAAGCTGCAAGAGCTGATGACGGGCCGGCCGATCGTGTATCCCGGGCAGCAGGTCGTCAACGCACTGCTCGCGCTCGTATGCGTGTCGGGCATCGTGCTCGTCGCGCTCGGCGTTGTGCCGCTAACGGCGTTCTTCGCGGCGCTCCTCGCCGCCGCGATACTCGGTGTCCTGTTCGTCCTGCCAATCGGCGGAGCCGATATGCCCGTCATCATCTCGCTGCTCAATTCGTTCACGGGACTCGCCGCAGCGCTGACGGGGTTCGCACTCTCCAACGACGTACTCATCATTTCGGGCGCACTCGTCGGTGCGTCGGGAACGCTCTTGACGCTCATGATGGGTAAGGCGATGAACCGCTCCGTCGCTAACGTGTTGTTCGGCGCGTTTGGAGCCGCGAAACCCGGCTCATCAACCACTGACGGGGCGGCGGCAGCCGACGTGACCATTCGCGAATCGTCCGTCGACGACGTTGCGAACATGCTTGCAAACGCGAAGCAAGTCGTCGTCGTGCCGGGTTACGGCATGGCGGTCGCGCAAGCCCAGCACAGTGTTCGCGAACTGGCGGATCAACTCGAAAACAAAGGCGTCGACGTGAAGTACGCAATCCATCCCGTCGCCGGCCGCATGCCCGGCCACATGAACGTCCTACTAGCCGAAGCGAACGTGCCGTATCCGGCGCTCGTCGACATGGAAGACATCAATCCGGAGTTTCCCAAGACGGACGTCGCGCTCGTGATCGGCGCTAACGACGTCACCAATCCCGACGCGCGTTCCAATAGCGGGAGTCCGATCTACGGCATGCCGATTCTCGACGTCGATAAAGCCGAGAAGGTCGTCGTCCTGAAGCGCTCGATGAAGCCCGGCTTTGCCGGCATCGATAACCCGCTGTACGGACTAGAAAACACCTCGATGCTCTTCGGCGACGCCAAGGCGTCGATCGACAAACTCGTCGGGGCGGTGAAATCGCTCTGAAGCGGCCGTGAGCGCGGGCGACGCGTTCGACCGCCTCGCCGCGCCGATCGAGGCGTCGACGCTCCGGCTCGTGACGCTGACCGAACGGCACCTAGGTGCGCTCGACCACGCGTTCCGAAGTGACCCGGAACTCTGGGAATGGACGATCGACGCCGAGCCGCGCACGCAAGCCGACACGGTCGCGTGGCTCGAGCGAGCGATGCACGAGCATACGATGCGCACGCGCAGCCCGTTTGCCATCGAATTGCCGGACGGAACGCTCGCCGGCACGACCAGCTATTTCGATATCCGCTCTTACGACGGCGCGCTCGAAATCGGCCATACGCTCGTCTTCAAGCGGCACCGGCGCACGCAGGTTAATACTGCCGCGAAACTCGCGCTCCTAACGCGCGCGTTCGAAACGGGTTTCGAGCGGGTCGCGTTCCAGACAGACGCGCGCAACGCGCGCTCTCGCGCCGCCATCGAACGGCTCGGCGCGGCTTATGAGGGCACGATGCGATCGTCGCGGCGGCGTCACGACGGGACCCTACGCGACACCGTCATTTACTCGATCGTCGCGTCCGAATGGCCGCAGGTCCGAACCCGACTGCAGACCTCTCCCGCCTAAACAAGCTCTACGATCGCTGCCTCGCTCCTCCGACGATACGCTCGTAAGGCGGCTTGCGCATGCGTCGTCTACATCTGCAACTCTTCGCTTACGGCAATCGTCAAAGGTACCGGCTTCTATCGAAGTCGATAACACGGAGCACGACTTCGATAGTACTCGTTGCCGCTGGTATTTTTTTCAGAGCGACGATCGCAATCTCTGCCAATGCAAGATTCTGTTTAAGAGCGCATGTTCCCGGTATACCGTTACCAGCAGCGAGAAACCGGCGTTTTCGGAAACTGAGGACACGGTCGCTCAGCGTGGACGTATTTCTGAAAGGCAACGGTCCATACGTCGTGTTCGGATATCAGCTCGCGAAGTCGATGCCGAAAGTTCGCATAGAGCAATAGCCACCCGACTAGCTTGCGATCCTTACCTCGGCGCTATCTGCCAAGAAGTCCAGGACCGCACAAACCTGATCTTTGCTGACGGATGGAAATTGAGCGGACACTTCAGCGACACTCAACGACTCGAGGTTTCTGAGCACCGCGGAAACCGGCACGCGGGTCCCACGAAACACCCACGCGCCGCTCACCTTTCCCGGCAAGCTTTCCAGCTTCGAACATTGCGACCAATCGACGTAACGTGGCGCGGAGTCGGACTCTCGTTCGGGCCGAATTGACGTGCGCGCTGCCTTCCAATCGCGATAAAAGCGAAATGACCGCCAGATATTGTAAAACGCAAACCCCAGCATCACGAACGCAGCAACGAAGGAGTGATCCTCTTTGGATTGCAGTGCAAGTAGACATGCGAAAGCAGCTAGCGCTAGGGCACTTCCCAACTTTTGGAATGCAGCACGAGTGGTAGGGCCTCCAGCAATAGGAAGTATGGCCATTGTGAGGCCTACCGCGATTAAAACTCCGTTTACAACGTAGAAAATTCGCATCGTCTCCTCGCACGGCCATCGTCAGTTCGTCGGTAGTGCGCCTTTTCGATCGGCCACGGGATACGCGCGGTCGATCGCCTCGCACTCATCCGGCGTCAATTCGATCTCTGCGGCACGGGCATTTGCCTCGACGTGAGCCATCGTGTTCGCTTTTGGGATCGCGAACGAACAGCGATCCCGAACGAGAAACGCGAGCGCGATTGCCTCCGGCGTGGCAACGTATCGCCGCGCGATGTCTATCAGGGTGGCTTCGCCCTGCGCCGCGGGCAGGCGCGCGAGCGGCGTGTACGCCACGAACGCGGCGCCGTTCTCCCGGCACCACGGAAGCTCGTGCGCTTCGGGCGTGCGTTCTTGCAGGTTATATAACACTTGATCGCACGCGATCGGCGCCTTGCGCAGTGCCGCCGCCGCTTCGCGCAAATCCCACGGATCGAGATTACTCACGCCGAGCGACCGGATCTTGCCGGCGTCCACGAGCGCCTCGAGCGCCCCCATCGTCTCGGCCAAATCGCTCGAGCCGCGCCAGTGCAACAGATAGCAATCCAGATAATCCGTACGCAGCCGCCGCAGCGACCGTTCGCAGGCTGCGGCCACCCCCTTGCGCGACCCGTTCGACGGCAACACTTTCGACACGACGAAGAGCCGCTCGCGCGGATACGCTTCGATCGCCTCGCCGACGATCTCTTCCGAGCGCCCGTCGCCGTACATCTCGGCCGTGTCGATATGCGTCATGCCGAGGTCGATGCCGCGCCGCAAGGCGTCGCGATCGGGCGTCGGCCAGGTGCCTTGTCCGATGACGGAAACCTCGACGCCCGTCGGTCCGAAGGGCTTCGTTCTCATGCTGCAGCCTACGTTACGGTAAGCGTTCCATAACCTTGAGCAACACGCGGAACGTCGTGCCGAAGGGTGGAGCCAGCAGCGGCGCGAGCGTGAAGCGCGATTGACGCATCACGGCGCGCTCGTGCGAGAACGCCCGAAAGCCGTCGATGCCGTGATAGCCGCCTTGGCCGCTATCGCCGACGCCGCCCATCGGCAGATTATAGTTGGCCCATTGCAATAACGTATCGTTGACCAGCACGCTGCCCGACGTCGTCTGAGCGAGGATGTGGGCTACGGTCTGCTTCGACGTGCTAAATGGATAGAGCGCGAGGGGCTTCGGGCGCGAGCGGATACGCGCGAGTTCGTCGTCGAGCGACGCATACGAGACGACGGGCAAGACCGGCCCGAAGATCTCTTCGCGCATGATCGGCATGTCCCAGGTGACGCCGGTCAGCACGGTCGGTTCGATGAAGCGCTCCCGCGCATCCGACGCGCCGCCGAAAACAATGCGCGCGCCCGCGGCGACGCTCGCTTCGATCAGCCCGGTCACGCGCGCGAATGCGGCGTCGTCGATCATGCGGCAGAAGTCGGGCGTCGCTTTACGTGCCCCGGCGTCACGGCCGTACATCTTGCCGAACGTATCCGCGACGCGAGCGGCAAAGTCGTCGGCGACCGATTGGTGCGCGAGTGCGTAATCCGGCGCGATGCACGTCTGTCCCGCGTTGACACCTTTGCCGAATGCGACGCGCGAAGCGGCGAGCGCGACGTCCGCATCGCCGTGAACGATGGCAGGCGACTTGCCCCCGAGTTCGAGCGTCACGCTCGCCATGTGCTTGGCGGCGGCGCCCATGACGACTTTTCCAACGGCCGTGCTGCCGGTGAAGAAAAAGTGATCGAACGGCAACTCGAGTAACGCCTGCGCCGCATCGATCTCGCCGCCCACGCACGCGACCTCCGTGGGCGCGAAGGCTTCCGCAATGATCGCGGCAACGACGTCGCGCGTGCGCGGAACCTTTTCGGAGAGGCGGACGATGGCCCGATTTCCGGCGGCGAGCGCCGCGATCAGCGGCACCATCGCGAGCTGGAACGGATAATTGAACGGCCCCATGACGAGCACCACGCCGCGCGGCTCGTAACGCCGCTGGCTGGCTGCCGGAAATACGATGAGCGGCGTGCGAACCGTGCGTGGCTTCATCCACTTGGCGAGCCGGCGCCGTGCCAGCCGCAATTCCCCGAGCGTCAGGACGATCTCGGTAAACTCCGATTCGTCGCGAGATTTCCCGAAGTCGGCGGCGATGGCGGACGACACGTCGCGCCGATGCGCCACGATCGCGCGTTCGAGCGCATCGAGCCGTTTGATGCGTTCGGCGAGCGACGGATAGGGATCGGCGAGATGCCGGCGACGTTGTTCTTCGAATAACGGGCGGAAATCCGTCGTCGTCGGCTGTGGTCGTTCGGCGATCATCGTAGTCTCCAAGCGTAGGCGTTCCAAGTCGGGACGAAAGCGTTGGGCGCGAAGCCGCGCAATCGCGGGGCGTACGCGTACGTGTAGGTCGGCGTGAAGAGGTAGCCGATCGGCACGTCGCGCGCGACGATGCGATCGATCGCGCGGTATCGTTCCTTTCGCACCGCCCGATCGGGATTTCCCGCGGCTTCGTCGAGCAGACGCGAAACGTCCGCATTGCAGTAACCCATGTAATTGCGCTCGGCATGCGTGCAGCCGAGCAAGAAACGGTCGTCGGGATCTGCGCCCATCGCCCACGGCACGTACGCGAGGTCGAAGCGTCCGGTTGCGAGCGTCCCCCCATCGGCCGCAGGCAAGAAAAGCTGCGCGTTGGAGATCGATTTGATCGTGACGTCGACGCCGCGTTCGTGCAGCTCGCGTTGCACGACGGTCGCGACCCGCACGCCCGTGGCCGTCTCCGGGAATTGCACGTACTCGAGCGCGAGCGGCCGGCCGTCCTTGCGGCGCATGCCGCCCGCTCCGCGGGGCCAACCGGCCGCATCGAACGCGCGGTCGGCAGCGGCCGGATCGTACGCCGGTTCGCGAATGGCTGCATCGTAGGCCCACGAAAAGCGCGGGCGGTCGCTTTCCGCGACCGGGTAGCGCCCGAACGTAATCTTCGCCGAAATGCCCGGTCGATCGATCGCCGCCACGAGCGCGCGCCGGATGCGCGCGTCGTCCAGCGGCGGCCGCCGCACGTTCATCGCGATCCCCGCAACGAGCGTCGTCGGTGCGGACGCATACGCGAGGCCCGCACCCGTACGTTCCAGCGTGCGTGCTTGAGCTGGAGCGACGAGATTGAAGTCGAGCTCTCCCGAGCGCAGGAGCGTCAGGTTCGTCTCGGGGTCGGGCACCACCCGAACGACGATGCGTCCCACGCCGGGCTTGCCGCGCCAGTACCGGGCATTGGCGCGATATGCGAGCCGATCGCCCCGCTGCCACGACGCTAAGGTGAAGGGCCCGTCCCCTACCGCCGGCCGGCTGGCTACGGTCGAACGCTCGAGTGGCGCCTGATGGGCGAGGACGTGCTCGGGCAACACGTATTGCGGACTCGCACCGTAGCTGAAGAGCGTCGCGACGGCAGGCGCCCACGGCCGCCGAAGGTGCACGCGGACCGTGTGGTCATCGAGAGCGTCGGCGCGATCGACCTCCTCGTATCCGGCGCGCGAGCCGACCGGATTGCGCGGGTCGCGGAGGGCGGCCAGCGTGAATAGCACGTCCCGTGCCGTCAGGGGAACGCCGTCGCTCCAAAGGACGGGTCGTAACCGGTAGACGATCGTGCGCCCGTTCGCCGAAACGCCACCGTTACGCACGGTCGGCACTACGCGCAGAAGCGCCGGCACCATGCGCCCGCGTTCGTCGTAGTCGATGAACGGCTCGAACGCGAGCCGCGCGAGTTGCCCCTCGACGTTCCCGGCGTCGGCGCGGGCGAAGAGTGGATCGAGCGTCGCGGGATCGGCCGCGACGTCGAAGCGGACCACGCTGGAGACGTCGCGCCGCACGTGGCGGACGCCCGAACATCCGGCCGCAACGGCCAGACAGGCGGCGGCCAGCACCGGGCGACGCAATCGCCCCAATCCCTGCGAGCACCCTACCTTCAGCAGCATAATCGCGCCTTCGCGGGGGCGCCGCCTCCCCACTTGCGCCGAATGAGCTGCGGCCGTATAGTTTCTATACCGAATGAATCTTGGTATGAAACCGTTAGGAGCCGAACGAATCGGCCTATCGGTCGCCCTTGATGATCTCGATCTTCGCCTCCTCGGGGCGCTGCAACGCCATGCCCGGGCGACTTTTGCCGAACTCGGCTCGATCGTTGGCCTGAAACCACCGGCCGTACACGAGCGCGTGAAGCGCCTGGAGCATCGCGGCTACATTCGCCGCTATTGCGCGCAAGTCGAAGCGCGCCGGCTCGGGCTGGAGCTCGTCGCCTTCGTGAGCGCCTTCACCGCGCCTGAGGCAAGCTACGAATCCTTCACGGGCGCCGTCTCCGCCCTGCCGGAAGTCGTCGAGGTCCATAGCGTTGCCGGTGAGGAGTCCTTCGTCTTGAAAGTCATAACGCGCTCGACGGATCACCTCGACGAGTTTCTCAGCCGGCTCAAAGCAATTCCGGGACTCGCGCGCACCAAGACGACGATCGTTCTCTCCACGCCGTTCGAGCGCGACGGCCTGGCGCTCGATGCGCTCGTGCGAGGCCGGTCGTGAACGGACGCGCGCCCGACGCCCTCGGCAGCCACCGTGTTTTGCAGCCGCCCGGCGCGATGCCGCAAACCGCTTGGATCCTCGATGCGACGCCGGAGGTTCGGTCGAACGAGATCCTGTGCGAGGTCGAAGCACTCAACATCGACTCCGCGTCCTTCCGGCAGATCGTGGAAGCTAGCGACGGCGACGAACAGCGCGTCACGGAGCGCATTCTCGCGCTGGTCGCCGAACGCGGGAAGCACCACAACCCGATCACCGGCAGCGGCGGAATGTTCCTGGGCCGCGTGAGCGCCGTCGGCGATGAACTGGCGCGCACGGCGTCCGTGCGGCCCGGCGACCGCATCGCGTCGCTCGTGTCGCTCACGCTAACGCCGCTGCGGCTGGAAGCGGTCGAACGCATCGATATGACGACCGGACGCGTCTGGGTACGCGGCACCGCGATCTTATTTGCATCGGGCATCTACGCGAAGTTACCGGACGATCTCCCCGACGATGTAGCGCTCGCGGTATTCGACGTGGCGGGGGCACCCGCCCAAGTGCGGCGGCTCGTGCGGCCGGGGCAAACGGTCGTCGTACTCGGGGCCGACGGGAAATCCGGCATACTCTCGTGCGCCCAAGCCAAAGAGCGGGCGGGTCCGGGCGGCCGGGTCATCGGCATCGCGCCCGACCCGGCGACGCCGGGCGCGCGATTGTTGATCGACCAGGGATACGTCGATGCGTTCTTAGCGGTCGACGCGCGCGACGCGCTCGCGGTGCGGGATGCCGTCGCCGAGGTTGCGCCAGAACTTGCCGACGTCGTCGTAAATTGCGTCAACGTCCCGGGCACCGAACTCTCGTCGGTCCTCGCGACGAAAGAAGACGGCACCGTATACTTTTTTTCGATGAGCACGTCGTTTACGGCGGCCGCACTCGGCGCCGAGGGCGTCGGCAAAGACGTTACTATGATCGTCGGCAACGGCTACGCGAAAGGCCATGCCGAAACGGCGCTCGCGACCTTGCGCGAGCGGCCACCGCTACTCGCATACTTCACCGGCCGATACGGCTCGCCGTTATCGCCAGCGTCACCGCCCGCGTCATGAAGGAATCAGACCATGGAAGCAACCGTGACCGAACGTCATCTCAAGCCGCCCGCGTCGCCTGCTGCGTTCGAACACCGCAACCTGCGTCAGGGCGAATTTTGGCGTACGATTCCCGCCTACCGCGACGTCGACGAAGCGACGTTCCTCTCGCACATCTGGCAAGGGCAGAAATCGGTCAAATCGACCGAAGAATTACTGGCGACGGTCGAAGGGCTCGTCGACCCGTCGTTCATCGACGATGCGCGCGAAGGGTTCCGCCGTGCGCCGATGGCCGTGCGCGTATCGCCGTACATGATCGCATCGATCGATTGGAACGATCCGTATAACGACCCGATCCGCACGCAGTTCATTCCGCTCGGCTCGAAGCTGCGCGCCGATCATCCGCGCTTGACGCTCGATTCGTTGCACGAACTCGAAGATTCGCCGGTCCCCGGGCTGACGCACCGCTACGTCGATAAGGCACTCTTCCTGCCGCTCAACGTCTGCCCCGTCTACTGCCGCTTCTGCACGCGCTCGTATGCGATCGGCGGCGACACGGACGTCGTCGACAAAGTGCCGCTCGCCAAGACGCCGCGCCAGTGGCAAGAGGCGTTCGACTATATCGCATCGCGCCCCGAACTCGAAGACATCGTCATCTCCGGCGGAGACGCGTATCAACTCGCACCGAAGTCGCTGGCCGCCATCGGTGAAGCGCTGCTCGCCATTGCGCACATCCGCCGGATGCGTTTCGCGACTAAAGGCCCGGCCGTGATGCCGAGCAAAATTCTGACCGATCACGCCTGGACGGACGCGCTTACCGACATCGTCACGCGTGGCCGCAGCCTTGGTAAAGAAGTGGTCGTGCACACCCACTTTAACAGCCCGAACGAGATTAGCTGGATCACGGAAAAGGCGATGAACCTGCTGTTCGAGCGGGGGATCACCGTGCGTAACCAGACGGTGCTCATTCGCGGCGTTAACGACAGCGTCGAAACGATGACGTTACTGGTGAAGCGGCTGAGCTGGATCAACGTCCATCCGTACTACGTCTACATGCACGATCTAGTGCGCGGCGTCGAAGACTTGCGCACGACCGTCCAGACCTCGATCGACATTGAGAAGGCGGTCCGCGGCACGACCGCCGGCTTCAACACGCCGCTGTTCATATGCGACGCGCCGGGCGGCGGCGGCAAGCGCGACATTCACAGCTTCGACGCGTACGACCGCGAGAACGGCATTGCGGTCTACTCGGCGCCGAGCGTAAAACCCGGCAAACACTTCGTCTATTTCGACCCGATCGACACGCTCACGCCCGCGGCGCAAGCGCGCTGGCAGAACCCGGAAATCGCCGAAGCGATGATCGCCGATACGATTGCGCAGGCCGGCGGTACGCGCACCTACGTTCCGGCCTAACGGCCGCCGTGGTCGTCCTCTGCGTCGTCTACACGATCCGTGCCGGCCACGAAGCGGAGGCGGAATTGCATCTGCGCATTCTCACCGAATGCACGCGGCTCGAGCCCGGTAATCGCGCGTACCGCGTGTACCGGACCCGTCACCAAGCACGCGCCTACCTCATTTACGAGGAGTATGACGATGACGCGGCGCTCGTCGCGCATCGCAAAACTCCACACTTCGAAGCACACGGAACGAACGGACTGCAGCGCATTATGGAACGCCGCGACGCGGCCGAATACGAACCGTTCCTATAACGTACGCTCGCACGGCCGGTACCGCCAGCACGGCGACGCGCCGAACGCAGTTGCGATCGCTCGTCGCGTCGAAAATTAGCGCGATGGCGCTCGTCTTGAAACAACCGATCGAAATTTCGACGGACGAAGACTTGGCTCGCGTATCGAGCGAGAATCCCGGACATCGTTTCGAGCGCGAGGAAGACGGTGCGATCGTCGTGAGTCCGACCTTCACCAAGGGAGGTTCGAAGAGCGCAGAAGCTTGCGGGCAGCTCCGGGACTATGCAAAGGTAGCCGGCGGAAAGGCGTACGATTCGAGTACCGGGTTCGCGATCGGACCCGGCAGACGTCTGGTCTCGCCGGACGCATCGTGGGTGAGCAGCGAGCGGATGAGGACGCTGTCCGAATCGGAACTCGCCGGTTTCTGGCCGCTTAGCCCGGACGTCGCGATCGAAGTCCGCTCCGCGACGGACGCGTTCCGCGATACGATCGCCAAAATCGAGTCCTACGTCGAACGCGGTACGGCATATGCCGTTGCAATCGACCCCGTCGGCCGCAACGTCGTCGAACGCGGAACTCCGCCCCCAGGGCTGACGCTCGATTTCAACGCGATCATCGAAGCATAACCAGCAGGCCGGCGCCGCGGACGACGCCGTTTCGTCGCTCGATCCGGCGGCCGCCATACCGCGTGCCGCAGCGCGGCCGCGCACGTTCGACGTGCACGGCCGAACCTTTACCGACGAATATGCGTATCTGCGCGACGCGAGCGATCCCGACGTCATCGCGTATCTCGAGGCGGAAAACGCCTACGCCGAAGCCGTGCTCGCACCCGTCGCGCCGTTGCGCGAAGCGCTGTACGACGAGATGCTCTCGCACATCAAGCAGACCGATCTTACGGTACCGTACCGGCTCGGCGCCTACTGGTACGTTGCTAAGACGGAAGAGGGCAGGCAGTATCCCACGTACGTGCGGATGCGCGGCAGTGCCGATGCGCCCGAAGAAGTATTGCTCGACCTCAACGCGCTCGCCGCAGCGCATGCATATTTCGCCGTCGGTGACTTTTCCGTCAACGACGATGGTACGCTGCTCGCATATAGCGTCGATACGACCGGATACCGGCAGTATACGCTGCACCTCAAAAACCTTCGAAACGGCAACATGTTGCCGCTTGCGGTGGAGCGCGTGACGTCCGTCGCCTGGACGCGCGACGACGGACTGTATTACGTGACCGAAGACGAAACGAGTAAGCGCAGCGATCGCTGTTGGCGCCGTGCGATCGAGGGCGAGCCGGAGCTCGTCTACGAAGAACCCGATGAACGCTTCGATATCGGCGTCACCCGGTCGAACGACCGCGACTTCATTTTCTTGGGCGCGTTCAGTAAAGCGACGACGGAATGGCGCGCGTATCGGGCGGAGCGTTTACGGGCTGACGCGCTGGTCGTCGCGCCGCGGCGTGACGGACACCGCTATGCGCCCGAACACCACGACGCGTCGTTTTATATCGTGACGAACGACCGGGCGCTCGAAAACCGGATCGTCGTCGCGCCGCAGGCGACGCCCGGCGAGGCGTACTGGCGCGAACTCCTCCCGGAACGCCCGGCCACGCACGTGAGCGATCTCGACGTCTTCGCTTCGTTCGCCGTCGTGCGCGGCCGCCGTGCCGGATACGAATCGCTCGAGATACTCGATCTGGCGACGGGCACCATTCGTCCTGTCGCGCTTCCGGAAGACGTTCGCGATATTGCGTCGCAACCCAATCCCGAGTTCGAAACGACGACGTATCGTTTTGCCTATTCGTCGCTCGTCACGCCGGTTTCGATCTTCGAACTCGATCCGCAAAGCGGCGACCTTCGCGTACTCAAGGAGACCGAAGTTCCCGGGTACGACCGCACGCGCTACCGCAGCCGCGCGTTACGCGCCGTCGGGAGCGATGGCACGGCGGTGCCGATCTCGCTCGTCGAACGCATCGGCGACACGCCGGCCGAAACGCGTCCGCTCCTCCTCTACGGCTACGGCTCGTACGGGATCTCGATCGATCCGGCGTTCAGCCCGTCGCGACTCGCATTACTCGACCGCGGCGTACGCTTCGCGATCGCGCACGTGCGGGGCGGCGGAGAACTCGGCGAAGCGTGGCGCACCGCCGGGCACCTGCAAGCGAAACGAACGACGTTCGACGATTTCGTCGCGTGCGCCGAGCACCTCATCGCCGACGGCTACACCGACGCGTCACAATTGGCGATCGAAGGCGGAAGCGCGGGCGGCTTACTCGTCGCGGCGGCGACGAATGCGCGGCCGGATCTGTTTCGCGCCGTCGTCGCGCACGTGCCGTTCGTCGACGTCCTCAACACGATGCTCGATGCGAGTCTGCCGCTCACGACGAGCGAGTATCTCGAATGGGGCGACCCGAACGTCGAGGCCGATTTTCGGTACATGGCGAGCTATTCGCCGTACGACAACGTCGCGCGCGCGCCGTATCCCGCAATGCTCGTCCGCGTCTCTCTCAACGACAGCCAAGTCCCGTATTGGGAAGGCGCAAAGCTCGTCGCACGCTTGCGCGACCGCTCGACTTCTTCCAATCCGATCTTACTCGTAACGAATTTCCAGGCCGGACACGGAGGCGCTTCGGGCCGTTACGACAATCTGCGAGAACGCGCCGCAACCTACGCCTTCGTGCTCGCCGAGATATTGCCGTCGTGAGTGCTTCGTCGAAGCGACGATCGCAAATGCTCGGCCATCGCTTCGACGCGTTCTTCGACGCTTAACAGGCCTGTTAGACCACTCGGCGACGCCGGAAGCCGATGATGATGACGCGCAGACCGCGCGTCAGTGTACCGTTCAACCTCGCGGCGGTTCGCCCCAACCGGAACGCACGTAAGCGCCGTCGACGAGATCGCAGGCACCGTCGGATCGCCGCCGCTAAGGGCGAACATCGCGTCGCGGGCGGCGGGATCGTGCTGCGCGTCGTGAACGCCGTATGCGATGCCGGCCGCATCGTAATGTTCGCGAGCCTGCGCGCAGTACGGGCACGACGGCTTCACGTAGAGTTCGAGTTTCGAGCCGGCCGGTGGCCGCCGGTAATCGATCGCGTCGCTCACGTATACGTCCTTTTGCAAAGCTCCGTCCGACGAGTTCGTAAGGTCATTTCGTGAGCGCCGCGCGCACGATCCGCGTTTGCTCGACGGCGTGCGCGCCGCCGTAGCCCTCGGAGGGGCTGGCGCGATATGGCCGGCCGGCGTAGCCGAGCTCCTTGATCCCGAACGGCAAGCGCTCGACGATGCGTCGCCGGACATGCGCCCGCGCGCCCATGTTCTCCGGCTCCTCTTGCACCCACGTCACCGAACGCAGCTTCGGATACGACGAGAGGACGCCGATGATGTCGTCGACCGGCAGCGGCGATAACAGCTCGACGCGCACGATCGCCGTCGTGTCGGCACGTGCCAGCTCTTCAGCGCCGAGTAGATCGTAGTAGACCTTGCCCGAGCACAAGAGCACCCGCTCCACGCCGTCGCGGCGATCGGCAAAACGCGGATCCTCGATGACCGGCCGGAACGAACCCGTTGCGAGGTCGTCGAGCGTGCCCGAGGCCGCCTTCATGCGTAAGAGGCTCTTCGGCGTGAAGATGACGAGCGGCAGCGCCTTGGGCGCGCGCGCCTGCAGCCGTAACAGATGGAAGTATTGCGAAGCGGTCGAGCAGTTCGCGACCTGCACGTTGCCTTCGGCGGAAAGCTGCAGAAAGCGCTCGATGCGCGCGCTCGAGTGTTCCGGACCGCCGCCCTCGTAGCCGTGCGGTAAGAGCAAGACGAGCCGCGACGACTCGCCCCATTTAGCCCGGCCCGCCGCGATGAATTGGTCGATTATGATCTGCGCGCCGTTATTGAAGTCGCCGAACTGCGCTTCCCATAGAACGAGCGCGTCGGGCGCCTCGACCGAATATCCGTACTCGAATCCGAGGCAGGCGTACTCGGAGAGCGGACTGTTATAGATCTCGATGTTCGCCGTCGCGCCGTCAAGGTGCGCGATCGGCGCGTAGGTCGCGTTGGTCTTGGCGTCGTGGAAGACGAGATGGCGGTGCGAGAACGTGCCGCGTTCGGTGTCTTGTCCGGTCAACCTGATCGGCGTACCTCCGGTCAGGAGCGATGCGAACGCAAACGCTTCGGCGAGTGCCCAATCGGTTTCGCCGCCGCCCGCAAAGGCATCGCGATGACGGTCGAGCTGACGCGCGAGCTTCGGATGGATCGTGAAGCCGTCCGGAACGCGCAAGAGTTCGGCATTCCACCCGAGGAGACGCTCGCTTTCGACGCTCGTTACTACCCGCGCGAGCGACCCTTCGCCCTTCGGGGGCAGCGCGATCGCGCCATCGTGCCACGAACCGCTCTTAACGCGTTCGTGCGCGGCCGTTACGCGTGACGTCGCATCGGCGACGAGCGCGTTCACGTCGTCGGCGGTGACGACGCTCTGTGCGATCAGCTTCTGCGCGTAGAGTTCGCGCACGGTCGGGTGCGTCCTGATCCGCTCGTACATGTCGGGTTGCGTGTAGGTCGGCTCGTCGGTCTCGTTGTGACCGAAGCGGCGGTATCCGATCAAGTCGATGATCACGTCGTGGCCGAAGCGGCGGCGGAAATCGATCGCGAGGTGGACGGCCGCGATGCACGCATCGACGTCGTCGGCGTTGACGTGCACGATCGGTACGTCGAAGCCCTTGGCGAGATCGGAAGCATACCGCGTGGAACGAGCCGCAGACGGATCCGTGGTGAAGCCGACTTGATTATTCGAGATGATGTGAATCGTGCCGCCCGTCGCATATCCGGCGAGGGCTTGCAGATTGAGGACTTCGGCGACGACGCCTTGTGCGGAGAAGGCGGCATCGCCGTGAATGAGAATCGGCGCCGCGCGACCGACGTCGAGCGTCGCCTGCGCGGCGTGACGGTCCGTCTGCAGCGCGCGGGTGCGGCCTTCGACGACACCGTCGACGGCTTCGAGATGACTCGGATTATTGGCGAGCACGACGGCGACGTCGCCGCTCGGCGAGCGATACGTCCCGGTCGCGCCGTGATGGTACTTCACGTCGCCCGTTACGTCGCTCGAGCCCTCGTCGCTGCCGGAGACGTCGGCCGCTTCGAACTCCGCGAGCAGCTCCTCGTACGGCCGGTTCACGACGTGCGCGATCGTGGCGAGGCGTCCGCGATGCGCCATACCGAGCACCGTCGTCGGCACGCCGTCCGCGGCGAGGAGCGTGATCGTCTCCTCGAGCATCGGCACCATCACGTCGAGACCTTCGATCGAGAAGGTCTTGGCGCCGATGTACGTCTTACGCAAATACCGCTCGAACGTCTCCACCTTGGTCAGTCGCTCGAGCACGTTGCGCGCCTTGTCCGGCGCCAGTTTTACGAAGTGGGCGCCCGACTCGATGTAATCGCGCAGCCATTCGCGCTGCGTGATGTTCGCGATGTGCTCGACTTCGTATGCGATCGTCGAACTGTACGTGCGGCGCAGTTCCGTCACGACGTCGGCGAGCGTGTCGCCTGGAACTTTGGTCCGAAAGATCGATGCCGGAATCGCCGACATCACCGACGGCGTCAGCGCATAGCTGTGCCAGTCGAGTGCGGGATCGCCTTGCGGCGGGGTGCCGAGCGGATCGAGCGTCGCAGCGAGATGGCCGTGCCTGCGAAACGACGAGATGATCGTCATCCCCGCAGCGACCGCACGGAGCATCTCGTCGGCGTACGCCTCCATTTCGCGAGGCGGCGTCGCCGGCTGATCGGTGACCGCCGTCGCCGCCGAGTTGCCGCTCTGCAGCGGACGCGCGGGCGCGGCACTCGTGGCTACAGCGGAGCCGGGCGTCTTCGTCGCCGCCGCTAAGCCGAGGCTCTCGAACACGGATTCGAAGAAGCCGTCCTTGCCCGAGAGCAGGTCGTCGACGCGTTTGAGAAATTCGCCCGACTGCGCACCCTGAATGACGCGGTGATCGTAGGTGCTCGTCAGCGTCAAGATCTTCTCGACACCGAGCGCGCGCAGCGCCGCAGGATCCGCTTTCGCAAATCCCGGCGGATAAGCGATCGCGCCCGCCGCGACGATCGTGCCCTGGCCCGCCGTCAGGCGCGGCACAGACGCGATCGTCCCGATGCCCCCGGGATTGGTCAGCGTGAAGCTCGCACCGGTCAAGTCGTTCGCGCCGAGCTTGCCGTCGCGCGCCTTCGCGATCGCCTCTTCGTACGCGCTGCGGAATGTGGCGAAATTCATGGCCGCGGCATTCTTGATGACCGGTACGACGAGAAAGCGCGACCCGTCCTTGCGCTCGGTATCGACCGCGATGCCGATGTTGATCGTGTTCTGCACGCGCGTCGGCACGTCGCCGTCGCGGCGAAAGCTTATCGCCATCGCCGGGTTTTCGCGAACGGCCCGCACGAGCGCAAACGCGATGAGGTGCGTGAACGAGACCTTCTCGGTGCAGCCGGCGGCTTTGAGCGCAGCGTTGAGTTCCGCACGACGCGACTCGAGCGTGGCGACTGCGAGCGTGCGAAAGCTCGTCGCGGTCGGAATCGTCAGGCTTTGCTCCATCGCCGCTGCGAGCGCCGCGGCCGGACCTTTGATCGGCGTCGCGGTCACGTCGGCCGGTAGCGTAATCGGCGCAGCGGCACGCGGGATGGCGGCACCGTTGCGCGCGCCGGCAGCGTGCTCCGTCCAACGGGAGCCGGCAGCCAGCACGTCTTCGATGAGGATCATGCCGCCCGGACCGCTGCCCGCAACCGTCGTCAGGTCGATGTGCGTGCGCTCGGCCAGGCGCTGCGCGCGATGCGACGCAACGCCGCGCGCCTTGCCGTTGGTGGCTGAAACCGGCTGCGCTGCTGCAGGCGAAGCGGGGCTCGCCGACGCGCCGTAAGAAGACGGCACGGGCGGTTCCGCAACGAGCCCCTTCGGCGCGCTCACATCGGGCGCACTTGGAGCGCTCGCAGCGGTCGGCCTCGCCGCGCTCGTGTCGATTTCCGCCAGCAGCGCGCCGACGGCCAGCGTCGCGCCTTCCGCCGCGCCCAGAGCGGTCACGACGCCCGACGCCGGCGCTGGGACTTCGACGTCGACTTTATCGGTCGTAACGTCGACAAGCGTCGCGCCCGAATCGACCCACTCGCCCGGCTTGACGCGCCATTCGACGATCGAACCTTCCGTCACCGACTCGCCCATCTCCGGCAGCGGAACCTTCACGAGCGTGTCAGCCACCAAAGGACTCCATGTTTCTCACGGTATCCATCTTAGCGCACGTTCGCGCCGGCGACTGCCCCATCCGTCACGGGCGCCGAAGGCCGAGTCTTGCCGCCATGGCGGCCGCGCTGGCGCTCTCCGCCTGGGGAGTCGCCGAACCTCGCCTCATCACCGTTGCCGACATGCGGCGTTTCGCGGATATCGAACAGCCGGCGATCTCTCCGGACGGGCGCCGGGTCGCGGCGCTCGTGATCAGGCAACGATACGAACATGCGGACTACGAAAGCGAACTGGTTGTAATCGATGCCGTTAGCGGATCGACGCAGCTCCTGCGCCGCGGCCACGCCCTCGGAGCGTTGCGGTGGTCGGCCGACGGAAGCCGCCTCGGCTTCCTCGCCGCCCCGCAGGGATCGCAGAGGCTGCAGGTCTTCGTCCACACGGAGCGCGGCGATCGACAGATAACGCACGTCCCCGCGGGGGTGATCGACTATGCCTGGAGTTCAGATGGCCGGCGTCTCGCGTTCACCGCGCCCGACGAGCCGGTCCTTCGCGGGAACGTTCGGCACGAACTCTTCGACGTCGGCAATAACGACTATACGCTAACGGCCTCGCCACAATCCGTGCACTTATGGGTTAGCGGCGGTGCAGGTGGCCGAGTTCGCCGTCTGACGTCGGGTACGTGGAGCTTGCCGGTCACGGATGCGGGCGGGATCTATACGTCGCAGTTCAGCTGGGCGCCCGACGGCAAGTCGATCGCGTACACGGCGCTGGCCACGCCGCGCAGCGGCGATAGCGATCGTTCGACCTTGTGGGAGATCGACGTCCGGTCGGGCGTGCGGCACAAGTTCTCCACCCGCGAACGCTACGAGATGGCGCCGCAATATGCTCCGGCTTCGCCTAGATTAATCTATTATTACCCGCGCGACGGTGATGCGCTCGGGCAGACTTCCGTGCGATTGCGCGATGCAAAGCGCGACGCGTCGCTGTGGCCCGACTTCGACCGCAACGTCGGCGGCGCGCTATGGATGCCCGACGGACGCTCGATTCTGATTTGCGCGAACGACGGCGCATACACGCGAGCCTGGCTGCTCGGAATGCACGGTACGCGGCGCCGCTTACCGCTCGGCCGGCTCAGTATCGCTTGCGAGGCGCAGAACGACGGTACGTTCGACTCGGGAATCGGGGCGAGCGTGGCGCGCACCGGCGCGATCGCTTTCGTTGCGAAGGATGCGACGCATGCGGCCGAGCTGTACCTGATGCATCCGGCGGACGCGGCGCCGCGACGGCTCACGCACGTGAACGACGTGCTCGCGAGCTTCGAGGTCGGGGCGATGCGCGAGATGCGCTGGAAAGGCCCAGGCGGATTCGATGAAAACGGAATACTGACCGTTCCACCGCGCTTCGATCCGCGCAAGCGCTACCCGCTCGTCGTCCTCATTCACGGCGGCCCCGTGGAAGCCAGCACGTTGACATTTCCATGGGAATTCTGGCCGCGGGCGCAGGTGTTGGCCGCACACGGTTACGCAGTTCTTCAGCCCAATTATCGTGGAAGCGATAATCTTGGCGACGCGTACGAACGTGCGACGCGCAACGATCTTTGCGCGGGGCCCGGGTCCGATATCATCGCGGGCGTCGACGCGGTAACCGCGCTCCCGTATATCGACCCCGCGCGCATCGCCCTTGCCGGCTACTCCGAGGGCGGCCTCTTGACGTCGTGGCTGATCGGTCACGACCATCGCTGGCGAGCCGCGATCTCGGGCGCCGCGCCGAACGATCTCATCGCATCGTACAGCCTCTCCGTGTCGAACGTACAGGATGCGGCATTCCAGGGCGGGCGGTCGCCCTTCTCGCGCGCCGGCGCGTCGGCGTATGTTCGTCAATCTCCATTGACCTATGCAGCGCAGGTTACGACGCCGACGCTCATCTGGAGCTCCACGGGCGACGCCGTCGTACCGATACCAATGTCGTATACGTTTTACCGGGCGCTCAAGGACAACGGCGTCCCGGTGCGGTTCGTCGCTTTCCCCGGCTCGGGGCACGGGCCCGATACGCCGGTCAATACAGCGGACCTCACACAGCTGTGGCTCGACTGGCTCGACCGCTATCTCGCGCCCGCATCGCATTCGTCCGCTGCGGGACTGCCGCACGCGTTCTCGCGCGGGCAGTCCGCTCATACCTTGGCGTGCGCGCTTAGTGGCACGCGCCCTGCGGAGTGCGGAACGTCCCGTTAAACGATTCCCGTCCGCCGGTTCCTGTCGGCGGCGTGCGGTAGAACCACGAAAAGAACGCCAGCTCCTGAGGATGATACGTGAATCCGTTAGAGGTTGCCGCGAACTGCGTACCCGACAAGGGATCTCCGACTTCCAGCAAGCTCGAGCACGTGCTGGTCGCGGCGAAATGCCACGCCGGCGTCGGGTTGTTTACGAACGGGTCGTCGAGCCACTCGCCGAACTCGTGGCTCAGGACCGTGATGTCCGCATACGACGGATTAGTCGGGAATGTGCCGTAATCGAAGTAACTGCTGACCGTATACGTCTGCGTGCCGTTCGAACGGCCGTACGCACTGTGGAACCCGCCAGCGCACGTTTGGCCATTGCAGACGAAGAGAACGTTGTAAGCGATCACCATCGCCATTTGATTCGGCGCGACGTACCGGCTGATGATGCTGCGTACGGCAGTGTCGAACGTCGGAAGATCGACGAAGCCGACGAGGTGATTGGATCCAGAGCAAACGCCCTTACTCGTACCGTACTGCATATTCGTGAAGTCGACCACGTGCGCGGGTGCGCCGGCCAGTAGAACGTGGTAATTCGTCCCCCTCGCGTACTGCCAAAAATTCGCGCGCTGAAATGCGTCGGTGAGTTGGGTGGTGCCGACGGCAACGCCGTTTGACGTCCAAGCCTTGCTCGTCAGCAGCGGCGATGCGGCGATGCGCTGCGAGATCGGCTTCGTGTCGTGACATCCAGCCGCGGTCGGATCGAGCACGGTGCCGTAGCCATGGAAGCGTATGAAGATCGGCACGTACGTAACGGTCGTACTCGACTTGGTAGTCGGCGCCGTTCCAACCATCCGGTATTGATACGTCTTCTTGTCGAGCGGCGACGTGACGATACCGCTAAAGTTCGGCACGGTAGCTGACGCGGCGGCTTGCGCATCGAGCGAGCGCGGATCGACGCCACGGGGCGGGAGCGCGAGGAAGCCCGGTGCGCGTCCGTCACCGACGACTCCGTGGGGAGCTTGCCTCATCATCTGTGGATGAGCGTGCGCCGGAGTAACGATCGATCCGAACGTCCAGAAAGCGACGAACGCCATCGCCGAGACAACAGAGATAGCAGTGGCTCTCAAAGCGGCCTCTTTTCACAAAGCGAACGTACGACGGTCCGTCGCCATCATACTCGCACGGTAATGCAAATGATATGGGGGACTCGTGTAACGTCGCGGAACGAAGCGCGGTGTGGCGCGGTCAATGCAGTGGTGCCAACTCACCAGAAGCTTTTCGAGGTTTACATGGCCAACATCGTCGAGACCGCGCAGTCAGCGGGCTCTTTCAACACGCTCGTCGCCGCCGTCAGCGCAGCGGGTCTCGCGGAAACGCTCTCCGGCCCAGGTCCTTTCACCGTCTTCGCACCGAACGACGACGCATTCGCGAAGCTGCCCGCCGGCACGGTCGATGCGTTGCTCGCAGACGTTCCGAAGCTCAAAAAGATCTTGACGTATCACGTCGTCTCAGGTGACGTTCGTGCGGCGGATGTCGTAAAGCTCCACGACGCGAAGACCGTCGAGGGCAGCAACTTGCACATCCATGCCAACGGCGGCGTGAAGATCAACGCTTCGAACGTGATCGCGACCGACATCGCTTGCGACAACGGCGTCATCCACGTCGTCGACGCGGTGCTGCTGCCGGAGTAATAACAGTGGCATGGGGCGCCGGCACGAGCCGGCGCCCCACGAGCGCTCCCGCCCCCGCTCTCGATCTTCCGATCGCGCCTCTTTTCACAAAGCGAACGCTTTGCAGCGCCGGAACAGGCGGAACATACTAAGGCGGCAAGATTTGGTGTCAAGAGACCTCGGACGGACCGAGCACCAGCGCCTGCATTGTTGAAGCGATCAGATCGAGACTTCGGCGCTTTCGGCGCCGTTGGCGCTTTGCGGCAGCCTGCGAAACCGCTCCTGAACGTGCGCCTTGCTTATCATGCGACATCGCGTCTCCAACCCGTCGCGACGTTCGCGAACGTCATTACCCAACGATTCAGCGACAAGCAGACCGCGTTCATCTACGGCAACGGTCCCGAAGGTCTTCGAAATGAAGAGAACTGGACGCGATCCCGCCGATCGGCCATCGTGGTTTCGCTCTGCCCTGGAAGGGACTCGAACCCCTACAACCTTGCGGCCACTGGTACCTGAAACCAGCGCGTCTACCAATTCCGCCACCAGGGCGCGGACTCGGCCGTTCGGCGCTGCGCCGTGCTTCCCCCTGGCTGCGTCCATAGTGGAAGATCGCGCGCGACGTCCGATACTATGTGACATGGGACGCGCCGGCTGACTGTGTTCGGCCTCGAGTTTGCAGAAACGCTGCCGCAGATCGTCTTTACGGCAGATGCGTCGGGCCGGTTCGAGTGGTGTAACGGACGTTGGTACGCCTTCACCGGAACCGCACGTAACGGGATCGCGCCCGGGGATGCCTGGTTCGCTGCGATCCATCCGGACGACCGGTCGACCGCCGTTGCGGCGTGGAATGACGGCATCGCGGCCCAAGCGGCGTTCGTGCGGCGCTTGCGGTTGCGTGGCGCGAGCGGCGCGTACCGCTGGTTTCTCGTGCGCGCCGCGCGGACCGAGGGCGGCGAGGGACCCGCGCATTGGATCGGCACGTGCACCGACATCGACGAGGAACACCGGCGCGGGGAAAGCGTCGCGTTCCTCGCGCAGGCAGGCGAGATTCTTTCCGAATCGCTCGACTTGCAGACGACGCTCGACCGGCTGCTCGGCATCATCGTCCCGGAGTTGGCGGATTGGGCGGCGATCGACCTGTTCGACGCGGACGGTCGTTTGGAGACGGTCGCCGCGGTCCATGCGGACCCCGCCAAAGCGGCGCTCGTATCTCGCTTGTGTGGACGGCACACGCACGCGCGGCAATTCGACCGCGACGTCGGCGCGGCGCTGCGCACGCGCGCGGCTCGCGTCATTCCCGACGTCGGCGAAGACTTATTGCGTAGCGCCGCGGCCCCCGAAATGCTGCCGATAATTTTGGCGCTTCGGCCACACTCGACCGTGACGGTGCCGCTGCGCTCGCGCGGCACGACGCTCGGCTCGTTCGTCGCGTATTGGGCCGAATCGCAGCGCCGCTACGGCGACGAAGACGTGCCGTTGTTCGCCGAGCTCGCGAAGCGCGCGGCCGTATCGATCGATAACGCGCGACTGTACGAACGCGAGCGCATCATCGCGGCGACGTTTCAGCGCGCCGCGCTTCCGGCGGCCTTACCGCAGGTCGACGGCCTGCGGTTCGACGTCGTCTATCAATCCGGCACGGACGAAGCGCTCGTCGGCGGAGATTGGTACGATGCGGTCCGGCTCACCGACGGACGGGTGGTCGTCTCAATCGGCGACGTAGCCGGTTCCGGTCTTCCGGCGGCGGTCGTCATGGCGGCGATGCGACAGGTCATTCAAGGCGTCGCGCAGGTCTACGCCGACCCGAGCGCCATGCTGGAAGCGGCGGATCGCACCCTCAAGTCCGAGTATCCCAATACGTTCGTCACGGCGTTCGTCGCGGTTTTCGATCGCGTCGCGCAAACGGTATCGTACGCCTCCGCCGGTCATTTACCGCCGCTCGTGCGTCGATTCGACGGACGAGTCGAGACGTTGCGGCACGGCGGCTTACCGCTAGGCCTCGGGATGCGAGGCGAGATCGCGACGACGGTCGCAGCCACGCACGACGGCATGACGTTCGTCTTCTACACCGACGGCGTCGTCGAGATGAATCGAGATCTCGCCGCCGGGCAACTCCGCTTGGAAGAACGCCTTACGGCGGCGGTGGACGAACCGGATCTCGCGCACGCGATTTTTTCCGACGTCTGCGCCGGCGGATGTCACGACGACGCAGTCATCCTTACGGTGACCCTGGACGATTCGCGCAGCGGAATGCGGCTCGGCTTCGACGCGAGCGACGGCGAGGCCGCACACGCCGCCCGCGAAGCGTTCGTAGTGGAACTCGGACGCTGGGGCATCGCGCCGCACGACACTTTTGCGGCCGAACTCGTTTTCGGCGAACTCATCGGAAACGTGGCGCGCTACGCACCGGGTTATGCGGAAGTGGTGCTCGACCTCGGTGGCGAGATCCCGGTATTGCACGTGCTCGACCGCGGCCCCGGGTTCAACCTCGTACCGCGCTTGCCGACGGATCTGTTGAGCGAGCGCGGCCGCGGGCTCTTCTTAGTGTGGTCGATGACCGAAGATTTCAACGTAACGCGCCGCTCCGACGGCGGCTCGCACGCGCGAGCCGCGCTCGCGGTGTCGCGGCCCGGCGCCTATGCGTTGCGGGCGATGAAGGCGCCGACGCGCGGGGCGATTTGCTGACGCCAGCGACGCCCGTTGAAGATGCCGTAATGACCGACACCCGACTGTAGGTAATGCTCGCGCTTGCCGGCCGGGATATTCGCGCAAAGCGCCTGGGCCGCGAGCGTCTGACCCGGAGCCGAGATATCGTCGAATTCGCCTTCGACCGTCATGAGCGCGGTGCGTTCGATTGCGGCCGGTTCGACGAGCCGACCGCGCCAGCTCAGCGTTCCACTCGGTAACGCTTGCCGTTGGAACACGACGTCGACCGTTTGCAGGTAGTACTCGGCGGGCACGTCCATAACGGCTAAATATTCGTCGTAAAACGCGCGACGCGCGCGCGCAGTTTCGCCGTCACCCGCCACCAAGTCGTTATACATTTCGATGTGCGCGTCGACGTGCTTACGAGCATTCATCGACAAGAACGCGCCGAGTTGTACGAACCCCGGGTACACTTTGCGGCCGGCGCCGCGGTAATATGGCGGCACGCGTAGCGTCAGTTCGTCCTCGAACCACGTTAGCGGCTTCGATTCCGCAAGCAACGTCGGCGCGGTCGGCGCGACGCGCGTATCGAGCGGGCCGCCCATGAGCACCATCGAGCGTGGTTGCGCCGGGTCGTCTTCGGCAGCCAACAACGCGATCGCCGCGAGGACGGCCGGAACCGGCTGACACACCGCGACGACGTGAACGTTCGGACCGAGCAATCGCACATAATCGATGACGTACGCGATGTAATCGTCGAAGTCGAAGCGGCCTGCCGCGAGCGGTATCTCTCGCGCGTCGGCCCAGTCGGTGACGTACACGTCGTGCGACGCGACGAGCGCCTCGACCGTTCCGCGCAGGAGCGTCGCGTAGTGACCCGAGAGCGGGGCGACGAGCAAGACGCGCGGTACGACGCTCGTTTGTGGACGCGAAAACTTCACGAGCGAGCCGAATGGCCGCCGGTCGATCGTTTCGATCGTCGCCGCCACGTTCCACGCCGGCTTTCCGCGCCGTTCGACGATGCTGCCGAAGACGTCGGCCGATGCGCCGAAGGCGCGGCCGACGGCCGTATACGCAAACGGATTGAACGGATTTGCCAGCAGCGTCTTGGCAGCTGCGGCCGACCAGCGCGCCGGTTCGAGCGCGGCCGAAGCCGCGTCGTACAGTTCGTATGTGATGGTAGCCTCCGAGTCGTGTGTACCCGCGTTTCCCTCCAGCGCGCGACGCGGCCTGGAGCTGCGCACCGTACAAACGCGGGATTTAGCGTAAAGCTTCGTAAAGGCACGGGTTCCTATTGAACGACGGAGAGCAAGCATGTTCGAAGGCCAGGTAGCGATCGTCACCGGCGGCACGCGCGGCATCGGAGCCGCGATCACGCGCTCCCTCGCTCGAGGGGGAGTACGTGTCGCGGCCGGCTATAATCGCGGGCGCGATGCGGCGGAAGCACTGCAACGCGAACTCGCGGGCGAGGGCTACGATGTCTCGCTGCATCAAGGCCGCGTCGACGACCCCGTCGATTGCGCGCGCGTCGTATCTGAAGTGCTCGAACGTCACGGCCGCATCGACTTCTTGGTCAATAACGCCGGCATCACCGTCGACAAGACGATTCGCAAGATGACGCACGAGGATTGGCACAGCGTCCTCAACGTCAATTTGTTCGGTGCGTTCGGCATGACGAAGGCGGCACTCGAGCACATGATCGAGCGGAATTTCGGCCGTATCGTCAACATCAGTTCGGTCATTGGCGAGACCGGCAACGTCGGGCAAGCCAACTACGCCGCCTCGAAGGCCGGCATCATCGGTTTCACGAAAAGCCTCGCGCTCGAAATGGCGCGCCGCGGCATCACGGTAAACGCGGTGGCTCCCGGCTTCATCGAGACCGAGATGGTGGGCGCGATCCCCAAAGCGGCACTCGAACAAGTCGTCGAAAAGATTCCACTGCGGCGGCTGGGACGGCCGGAAGAAGTCGCTCGCGTCGTGTCGTTCTTGCTCGAAGACGAATCGAGCTACATCACGGGCGCGACGTACACGGTCAACGGCGGATTGGACATGTGACGTGATCGACGCATCGATCTCGGCCGAAGAATTCGGCTACGGTCTCGACGTCGCGGGCCTCGACATGGCCGCGCTCAACGACGCGCTGCGTGCGGTAGTTCTGGAAGCGATGGCCGATCCGGCACGCCTGATGGCGTTTACGACGCAGGTTGCTTTGGGCGATCAAGCGGCCGGCATGAACATGTTGCGACGACTGCTGTCGCAGCCGGTTGTTTCGAGCGCGGCGCCTGCGCCCGGCGATAAGCGCTTTCTCGACGCCGCGTGGGCCAGCAACCCGATGCTCGCCACGATGGTGGAAAGCTATTTCGCGCGCACGCGTGCGGCGCTTGCGATGCTCGAGGGATCGCGACTGCCGGATTCGACGCAACGCAAGGCGCGCTTCGCGCTGCAGATGATGACCGATGCCCTCGCGCCGAGCAACATTCCGTGGCTCAATCCGACCGTCGTCAAAGAAGCCATCGACACGGGCGGCGGCAGCCTGATGCGCGGCTTTCGTAATTACCTCGAGGACGTCAAAACGAACGACGGTAAGCCGCGCCAGGTCGATCGTTCCGGCTTCGAACTCGGGAAAAATCTGGCCACGACGCCCGGACGCGTCGTCTTCCGCAACGAACTCATCGAACTGATCGCCTACGAGCCGCAAACGCCCGATGTCCACGCCATTCCGCTGCTGTGCAGCCCGCCGTGGATCAATAAGTACTACATCATGGATTTGGCGCCGGGCCGTTCGTTCGTCGAATGGGCGGTCGGCCAAGGGCATCAGACGTTCATGATCAGCTATCGCAATCCAGACGCCTCGATGGCGCAGTACGTCATGGACGATTACTTGCGTCTAGGTCTGCTCGCCGCGCTCGATACGATCGAAGGGATCAGCGGCAGCCCGCAGACGAACATCGCCGCGCTGTGCTTGGGCGGCACGATGACCGCGATCTTACTCGCGTATCTCGCCGCCCGCGGGGAAGAAAACCGGATTGCATCGGCGACGCTGACCAACACGCTCGTCGATTTCGGCGAACCGGGCGATTTCGGCGTATTCACAGATGAAGATACGATCGAACGGCTCGAACGCGGCATGAACGAACGCGGCTTTCTCGCCTCGGATCAAATGGCCGGCACGTTCGACTGGATGCGCGCCAACGATCTGGTCTGGAGTTACGTCGTCAATAACTGGTTCATGGGCAAAGCCCCGCCGGCATTCGACATATTGAGCTGGAATGCCGACAGTACGCGCATGCCGGCGGCGATGCACTCGCAATACTTGCGGACGTGTTACTTGAACAACGCGCTCGTGCGGCCGAACGCGTTTACGATCGCGGGAACGCCGATCGACCTCGGACTCATTAGGACGCCGCTCTACGTGCTCGGCGCCGAGGGCGATCACATCGCGCCTTGGCGCTCGTCGTACAAGACGGTCGCCCACGTGGGAGGGCACGACGTGCGCTACACGCTGACCAACGCCGGGCACATCGCCGGCATCGTCAATCCGGCGACGGGCGCGAAAGCCTGGCACCGCACTAAAGATCGCGCGAATCACGACGAGACGGCCGACGAATGGTTCGCAGCGGCCGAACGGCGTGCCGGCAGCTGGTGGGTCGATTGGGCACAGTGGTCCGCTTCGCACGGCGGCGAACGACGGGAGCCCGCCGAATTGCCGGCGGGCGATCCGGCCCCCGGGAACTACGTGCGCGACGGCGTGCCGCCGGTGGCCACGGATGGCTGAACGGGACGATCCGCTCTGGCGCGGCGTCGGCGAATTCATCAAAACGCAGCGCGAGCTCGCGAACTTATCGCTGCGACAGCTGGCCGATATCGCCAAGGTCTCGAATCCCTATCTCAGCCAGGTCGAGCGCGGTATGTACAAGCCGTCGGCCGATGTCCTCAAGAGCATCGCGGGTGCGCTGAAGATCTCGGCCGAGACGATGTATGCGCAAGCCGGCCTGCTCGACGAGGCGGTGCGCCCGAAAGATACCGTCGCCGCGAGCGACGTTGAGGCGGCCGTTCGAGTCGACGGCCGCCTGTCGCGCGATCAAAAGGAGACGCTCGTGCGGATCTATCGCGGCTTCGTCGAAGGCGCTTGACGCGCGAAGCGCGTGCTTGGTATACTTAGCAGGCACGAACCCGCCGACGCCGTCCCGCCGGCAAGGAGAATTGTTATGGCTTCCAACTACCTCGAGATGCTGGCCCGCCTGCAAGAGCAGGGACTCGAAGTCCTCAAGCAAGCGCAGAACGCGCACATCCAGACGCTGACCTCGGTCCGCGAAATGGTCGAGAAGATGCCGACCCCGCCCCAGATGCCGACGCTGGAAGGCGTGCCGTCGATGGCCGAGTTGACCGAACTCAACACGCGCTTCGCGACGCACGTGCTCGAGCAGCAGAAGCAGTACGCGACGCAGCTGGCCGAGCTCTTCAAGCCGATGCAGCCGACCTCGATCCAGAGCTCGACGCCAGTCTAAGCTAGCTCGGATACACTGAAGGCCGCACGTCGCTCGACGGGCGGCTTTTTGCCGCCCGCGAACGGTGACGGCCATGCACACCGGATTCATCGATCTCGACGGGCGCGTAAGCGTCGTCACCGGCGGCAGCCGCGGCATCGGCGCTGCGGCCGCGCTAGAGCTGGCGCGCGCGGGGTCCGCCGTCGCCGTCTTCGATCTCTCGGGGGACGACGCAAGCCGCGCGGCTGCCGACATCGAACGGGAAACCGGACGGCATTGTCGCGGATACGCCGTCGACGTTCGGCGGCCCGATCTGTTGCGCGGCATGTGCGACGCCGTCGCCCGCGATTTCGGCTCGCTCGACCATCTGGTCAATAACGCGGGCGTGCAGTTCGTATCACCGTTGCCGGAGTTTCCCGACGACCGCTGGGACTTCGTGACCGGTACGAATCTCGACGGCGTCTTCTTTGCGACCAAGGCCGTTTGGCCGCATATGCTATCGCGCCGGCGCGGCCGGATCGTCAACGTCGCCAGCGTCCACGGCCTCGTGGCATCCGCCTACAAAGCAGCTTACATTGCGGCCAAGCACGGCGTGGTAGGCCTGACCAAAGCGAGTGCGCTCGAAGGAGCGCCGCTCGGCATCACGGTCAACGCCGTGTGTCCCGGCGCCGTCTTAACGGAACTCGTTCGCGGCCAAGCACCGGCACTGGTCGACGCGTACGGCGGCGGGATCGGTGAAGACGCGGCGCTCGAGCGCGCCTTTTTAGCGGAGATGCCGTCCAAGCGCTTCATCGAACCCGAAGAAGTCGGTAAATTGTGCGCCTACTTATGTTGCGATGCCGCACGCTCGATCACGGGCGCGGCGCTCGCAATCGACGGCGGCTGGTCGGCGCACTAACGTCGCTCAACGTACGTACGACGCGCCGTTCACGTCGATCGTCGTGCCCGTAGCGTAGTCCGCACCGCCGGAAAGCAAGAGCGTCACGATGCTCGCGACTTCGTCCGGCCGGCCGATCCGGCCGCTCGGAATCTCGCCGCGGATGCGTTCGCCTTCGGCCTCGATCGATTCGCGCGCCATCTCGGTCTCGATGAAGCCCGGCGCCACGTTGAAGGCTACGATGCCGTCACGCGCGCAGCCGCGGGCGATCGAACGCGTGAGGTTCGCGAGCGCCGCCTTACTCGCGCCGTAGTCGGCGAAACTCAGTTCGCCGCGATGTGCCGCGCGCGACGTGACGTTGACGATGCGTCCACGCACGCCGTCGGCGCCCGGGGCGTTACCGCGCATGGAGCGCATCGCGAACCAGGCGACGTCCGCCGCGCCAAAGAGATTGATCGCGAAGGTGCGCTGCCAGCCGGCGCGCCACGCCGCGAAGTCTCGGCCGTCGAACGGGTTCTCCGCAAAGATGCCGGCGTTATTGACGAGCGCATCCAGCCGTCCGAACCGGCATAGACAGGCATCGACGGCCGTCTCCGCAGCCGACGGAAGCGTCAGATCGCAGCTGCCCGCGACGGTCTTGCGCGCATCGAGTTCCGCTGCGAGCGCTTCCGAGCGCGCGCGTTCCGTCGCGAATGTGAAGAAGACATCGTGGCCCGCCACTCGCGCGCTGCGAACGATCGCTTCGCCGATGCCGCGCGAACCGCCGGTTATCATAACGACCATGGCGGCCGCGTTCGGTTCGCCCGAGCGGCACCCTACGCGTGTGAGCGGGAGCACGATGCCTGCGAGGCGTCCACCCTAGGAGCCGTGAATGACGCACGGGACGCAGTGATCCATCGCATGGACGCCGCTCAGCGGTACGAGCGTCGCCCGGATAACCGATTATGGATGTAGGTATGAACGTTCTCGTTATTGGGGCGACGGGCTATATCGGGACCGCGGTCGACGAGGCCTTGACCCGTCACGGTCACTGCGTCGTCGCGACCGCGCGCAGCGAAGCCGCAGCCGCCCGACTCCAAGCGCGGGGCACCGCATCGGTCGACGCTGACGTCGCCAAGCCGCAGACGCTCGTGGCGCCCATCCGCGCGGCGGACGCCGTAGTTTACTGCGTCGCCATTACCGACGCCGACCCTTGGAGCGTCGACCACAAGGCGCTCAAACAAATCGCCAAAGCGCTCGCAGGCAGCGAGAAGACCTTCGTGTACGTCAGTGCCGCGTGGATCTACGGCTATACGGGCAGCGAGCCCGTCGACGAGGCCGCGCCGTTGCACGCGCCGCCTTTCGTGGCGAGGCGCATCGAACTCGAACGGACGTCGCTCGACATGACCCGCATCGGTGTGCGCGCGCTCAACGTACGGCCCGGCATCGTGTACGGACGCGGTGGTGGCGTGCCGTCGATGTTCGTGCAATCCGCGCGCGAACGCGGCGCCGCGACGATTCTCGGCGACGGCGACAATCACTGGGCCACGATCGACGTCGCCGACCTTGGCGAGCTTATAGCGCTCGCCGTCGAACGCGGCCGCCCCGGCCGCGCGTACAATGCAGTCAACGACGATTGGTTCAAGATGCGCGAGATCGCCGAGGCCGCCAGCCGCGGCGCCGGAGCGGGCGGCGCGCTTGCGATCGTTCCCGAAACGATGATGGGCCAATACGGCGAATGCTTGCGGCTCGATCAGCGTTTGAGCGCTGCCCGCGCGAAAACCGATCTCGACTGGAGCGCGAAGCGTCCGTCGATCGTCGAGGATTTAGAGCGCGGAAGTTATCAAGAGGCGGCGCTCGCCTAACCGTCGCAACGCATCCGGCGAGATGCACGACGGCTATTTCGAAGACTGGACGATCGGCGAACGGATCGAGACCGGATCGCTTCCGGTGACCCGCGAGAGCGTTCTCGCGTTTGCTCGCGATTACGATCCGCAACCCTTTCATCTCGACGACGCGGCCGCGGAACGTTCGCTTTTCGGGAAGCTGGCCGCGAGCGGTTGGCAGACGGCGAGTTGCGCGATGCGGCTGCTCGTCGACGCGCGGGTTTTTACGGCGGGCGGCGGCGTTGGCTTAGGCGTGGACGAGTTGCGCTGGCTGCATCCGGTCTATCCGGGCGATACGCTGAACGTCGTTGCCGAGCTTCTCGATAAGCGGTCGTCGTCCGGCGACAAGCCGAGCGGCGTCGTACGCTTCAAGATGACCACGTACAATCAGACGGGCGACGCGGTGATGAGCCACGTCGCCATCGCCCTCGTGCCCAAGCGCACGGCCGCCTGAGCGATCGCACGTGTTCGCCCGTCTCTTGCCGATCCTCGGCATCACCTTCGTCGACATCCTGGGCTTCAGCATCTTGCTGCCCATCCTGCCCTACTACGTCAAACATTTCGGCGCGTCGACGATCGCGGTCGGCGTGCTGTTCTCGACGTTCGCCTTCTGTCAATTCGTCGCGAGCCCCGTGTGGGGCAACCTTAGCGACCGCATCGGCCGCAAACGCGTGCTCATCGTCTCGCAAATCGGCGCGACGGTGGCGTGGCTCATGCTCGCATTTGCGCCGTCGCTCGCCTGGGTGTTCGCCGCGCGCATCCTCGAGGGACTTTCCGGCGGCAATATTAGCGTTACTCAAGCGTACGTCGCCGACCGCGTGGAGCCGGGCGAGCGTTCGCGCGCCTTCGCGTACGTCGGCGCATCGTTCTCGGCGGGGCTCGTCGTCGGCCCGGCCGCCGGCGGTTTACTCCTGGCCCATTTCGGATACGCTGTCCCGTTCTTGCTGGCGGCCGGGTTGCAACTAGTAACGTTGTTGCTGACGATTTTTCTCTTACCGGAACAGATCGCCGAGCGCGGTGAAAGCGCGCCGGCCGCTAAGCTTTCCGATATCGTGCGCCTGCTCGGCGACGCGCGCGTGGCGCCATTGCTCGTTCAGCGGCTCGCGTATTCGCTCGGACTCTATGCGTGGTTTGCGGTCTACGCCCTGGTGTTGGGACTCGTTACCGGGCTCGGGCCGGAAACGACGAGCTTCTACCTCGCCTTTTTCGGCGCGGCGAGCGTGGTCTTCCAACTTTTCGTCGTCGGCCGGCTCGTCGATCGATTCGGTCCTCGCGCGACGTCGAACATCGGCTTTGCGGCGATCCTCGCATATTTCGTCGGAACGCCCTTCGTGCACGACCGTCTGGCGCTCGGCGCGATTCAGGTCGTGTTCGCCTTCGGCTTGTCGATCGCCAACGCGACGCTGGCCGCACTCTTGACCGACGAGTCGCCGGATGCCGTGCGTGGGACGGTGCTGGGCGTCGGATCGTCGCTCGATGCCATCGCGGGCGTCGCCATCCCGACGCTCTCGACGGCCGTGCTCGCAACCTACGGCGCCCCTTGGTCGGGAGCGATCCCGGCGGCGTTCTGCGCGGCGGCGCTCGTGCTCGGTATCGGGGCACAAAACCGTATGGCGACGGCGAAGCCGTCCACCTGACGCAGACGTGCTACTGCAACGACACGTTTGCCCGTCCGGCGGCGTTAGCGACGTATGAAGATCGTCGCTACGCTGACCTTGGCCTCGCTCGCCGGATTACCGCTTTCGGCGTCGGCTCAATATCCGGCTAACGGCATCGCAGTGCCGGAAATTACCGTAAGCGGGCAGGGCCGCATCGAACGCTCGCCCGACAGCGCGCGCGTCGCGCTCACGATCGAAACCGGCGATGCCGATGCGACGCGGTCGGGTGCCGCCAATACGACGATCTATAACGGCTTCCGCGCGAAGGTCGCCAAGCTTGGCATAAGCGACGCCGACGTGCGCACGACCTCGTATACGGTCGTCTTCGTACCCGCACAACAACGCGCGATGTCGTTCGGTTCGGCGCCGGCACACCATGGGTACGTCACCACGCGCGAATTGTCGGTCGTCGTCGCACCGCTCGCGAACGTCGGGAAAGTCGTCGATGCGGCGACGTCGTCGCATATTACTCAGATCGGTGACGTAAGCTTCGACCTCGCCGACCGTCGTGCCGCCGAGCACGACGCTCTGGCAGCCGCCGTCCACGACGCGCGCGAAAAGGCCGAAACGCTCGCCGCTGCGGGCGGCGTCACGCTGGGACGCATTCGCTCGATCGACGCCGGTGCGGGATTCGTTGCGCAGCCGATGTTCGCCGCCGCCGGGCAATTCGGGCGCGCGAGCGCCGCGCCGCCGCCGCCGACCGTCATCGCCCCGAGCGGACCCATCGTCGTCGAGTCTAGCCTAACCGTCCGTTACGAAATAAAGTAACGGACGACGGCGTCATGCGGCCGACGTCTTGCGCTTCGCCGGCTGCTTCTTCTTCGCTTTCTCGTCGGCGCTTTCGTCCGTCGCATCAGCCTTCGCAGCCGAACGCTTTGCCGCCGGAGCGCCGCCTTTCTGCTGCGACGCCTCCAAGCTCTTCTGCAGGACGTCCATCAAGTTGACGACGTTGTCGCGACGCGGAGCGGGCGCGTCTTCGACGGGCGTTTCCTTCCCAGCGGCACGCGCCTCGATCATGGCCAGCATCTGTTCGCGATACGTGTCTTGAAACTGCGCCGGATCGAACGCCTGCGTCATCGTATTGATCAGCATCTGCGCGACCTTCATTTCGTTCTCGGCGGGCGTCTCGGCGGCAGGTAGCTCGAGCGATGCGACGTCGACGATCTCGTCGGCGAAGTGCATCAACTCGAGAACGAGCGCCTCGCCGCTGGGCTTGAGAGCCGCGAGGTGTTCGCGGGAACGGATGACGACCTTCGCGATGCCGACTTTGCCGGACGCCTTGAGTGCTTCGCGAAGCAACGCGTAGGCGTGACGCCCGCGTTTTTCAGGCTCGAGATAATACGGCTTGTCGAAATACATTGGATCGATTTCGGTCAGCTCGACGAACTGCAGGATGTCGACGGACTGCGTCGCCTCGGGATTGACGCGCGCGAAGTCTTCGTCGCTGACAATGACGTAGCGGCCCTTTTCGTACTCGTAGCCGCGGACGAGATCCGCGAAGCCGACCTCTTCGCCGTCGAGCGAACAGCGGCGTACGTTATTGATCCGCCCTTCGTCCGTTTTGTGCAAAAAGTTGAAGCGCAGGTCGCTCGAGCGGATCGCCGTCTGCAGTTTGACCGGAATCGTCACGAGTCCGAAGTTGATCGCTCCCGACCAGATCGCGTGCGCCATCGTCTCCCTTTCAAGCCCAGGCAGCGCGTGCTCGTGCAAGCGCCTCTTCGAGCGACTGTTCCCGCCAATGCTCCGTGCCCCACAGGTCGCCCCGCTCGGCCAGACGGCGGCCTGCGTTCTTCATGGTGAAGCGGGCGAACTCTCCTTCGGTCTCGCGGGCGCGCTTACGCGTCATCGCCTCGACCTCGCTCCATTCGAGCGGCATCGAAACGGGGGCTCCGGCGCGTGGCCGGGCGCTATACGGCGCGACGATCGTCTTGCCTTCACCGACTTGCACGTAGTCCAGATATACCGTTCCGAGGGGTCGTTTCGGCGGCATGCGCTCGAGCGTCGTCGCGTCGGGCAACCGGCCGTGCAGCGTTCGCGCGACCAACTCCGCGAACGCCCGCGCGATGGCATAATCGTACCGTGGTTCGAGCGGCACGACGACGTGCAAGCCCGACCCGCCGGAACTCTTGACGAGCGCTTCGAGCCCGACTTCGCCGAGAACCTCGCGCAGGGCGACCGCGGTCTTGGCGAGCGTTGCGAGCGTACAGCCGTCGTGCGGGTCGAGATCGAAAAAGACGAATTCGGGCGTTGCGAGATTGGGAAGCCGTGAGGTCCACACGTGCAACACGATAGCGGCCAGATTAGCGACGAAGGCAAGCGTCGCTTCCTCGTTACAGCGCACGAAACGGACGCTCGCGCGACGCCCGTGCTCGCTCGGCACGTCGACCGTCGGCACCCACTGCGGCAGAAACTTCGGAGCATGCTTTTCGAAGAACGATTCGCCCAAAATGCCGTCGGGATAGCGTTCCAGCGTAAGCGGACGGTCGATGAGATGGGGCAGCATAATGGGCGCGACGCTGCGGTAGTATGCGACCAAATCGCCTTTCGTATAACCGTCCTGCGGCCAAAGCACTTTGGCGCGATTGGAAAGCGTCAACGTACGTTCGCCAATCGTCAGGGGTTCGGTCGTCCGCGCGCTCACCCGCGCGGCGCCCGCTTCGGGCGCTCGCGAACGACCTCGCGCGGCTCGCGGTCGCCGCGCAACGCCACGAATACGGGCTGGCGTAATTGTCCGTCGCGCGTCCATTCGGCGAACGCCACTTCGGCGACGAGCGTAGGTTGCGCCCAATGCGCCTTCGTCTCGGTCTTCGGCGCGATCGTAAAGGGCGAGGTCGCTCGCGACAGCGGCTCGAGCTTAGCGGCGATCGACGCTAGTTTCTTCGCATCGAAGCCGGTCCCGACCGAACCCGCATAGACGAGGTCGTCGCCGTCGTACGTGCCGACCAATAAGGCGCCGAAGTGTTTGCGGCCGGCGCGGCCCTCCGTCCACCCGCCGATCACGAACTCTTGGCGCGCGATGCTCTTGACCTTGAGCCAATCCGGCGAACGCCGCGACACGTACGGCGAGTCGCGCTTCTTCGCGACTATGCCTTCGAGTTCGCGCGAACGGGCGAGCTCGAATAACGCCTTACCGTCGCGCGCAACGTGCTTACTGAACATGACCGGACCCTGACCCGTCAGGATCGTCTCGAGCGCCGCTTTGCGCGCCGAAAGCGGCTCGTCGCGAAGATCGCGCCCGTTGCCGTACAACAGGTCGAAGGCGACGAACGTGACGTCGCGCTTACCGCCGCCGCGGCGGCCGAAGCGATCGAGGCGTTCTTGCAACGCCGAAAACGACGGACGGCCTTCGTCGTCGAGCACGACGATCTCGCCGTCGACGATGAGCGGCCGCTCCGAGAATGCGCTGGCTAGCTCGCGCAGTTCGGTGAACTTCTGGGTGTAATCGTTTCCGTTGCGCGAGACGATCGCGACGCTTCCGTCGCGTTCGATCGTCGCGAGCGCCCGGTAGCCGTCCCATTTGAGTTCGAACACCCAGTCGTCGCCGTCGAACGGCGCATCCACGGGCGTTGCCAGCATCGGCGAAGCGACCTGCGGCAACGGGTCGATCGCGCGTGGCGTACGTTTCCGCGTCGCGCGGGCCGCCGCGGGCTTGGAAGAGGTCCACGTTGCGGCTGTACCGTCGCCCGCGAGATCGGCGAGCGTCTTCCCCGACTTGACGGAGGCGCCGTGTTCGTCGACCTTCCAGCCCGGATCGACCGCTTCGTCGCGCTCCTTGATGAGCAGCCACGCGTTCTCTTCACCGCCGCGCCCCTTGATGTGTACGAGCGCGAAGCCGCCATGCAGTTTCTCGCCGAACAGCTCGAACTTTAGCGAACCACGGGCAATTTGCTCCGTCGTGTCGGTGCCTTCGAGTAACCGGTACGTGCCGCGGTCCCAAACGATCACCTCACCCGCGCCGTAGTTACCGGCAGGGATGATGCCCTCGAAGTCGCGGTAGTCCAGCGGATGGTCCTCGACGTGCATCGCCAACCGCTTCTCGCGCGGATCGAACGACGGGCCACGCGGAATCGCCCAGGACTTCAGAACGCCATCGGCTTCCAGCCGGAAATCGTAATGGAGCCGCGTGGCGCGGTGCTTCTGCACCACGAAGCGCAAGCGCGTATCGGGAGCGGCCTTTGCGCCGGCTCCCGACGGCTCGGGCGTCCGAGCGAAGTCTCGCTTGCGGACGTAGCGCTCGAGCGCACGGGCCGGATCAGCCGGTTTCGGCACGATCCGACCCGCCCGGCATTACGCCATCGAAGTGGTTATTGGCCCGACGAGCCCGACGTTCCCGAGCCCGACGTTCCGCCGGAGCCGCCGCCGCTACCGGCGCCGCCGCCGCCGTCTTTGACCGGGTTATTGATGATCGTGGTCGGGTTCTTCGAACTCGACGAGTTCCAAGGCTGCCATACGAACAAGGCAATCCCGACGATGACCAGGACTGCGATAATGCCGAAGATGGCAACGCTATTACTGCCGCCGTCGCGGACGACGACCGGACGATCTTCCATATTTGCTCCTCCATCAGTAACGACGTTCGCAGAGCGATTCCCATATCGGCCGAAAAGCAAACGGCTCTACGTTCTACCTCTATACTCGGCCGAGCGACTGCGAATGCTTAACCACCCTATGCCCCGGCCTATTCGCACGATCGGGCGTTCGAAGCCGTAGGTGACGAGGGTGGCCACCGCCACCCCGGCGGCAACCGCCACCGCGGTGAACGCCACTTGCCAGCGAGGGTCGCCCTGCGGCGTAGCGCCCGTCCAAGGCGGGATGCGATGTTGTCGCAATGTATAAGCGACTTCTTGGTGCCAGAGGTACGCGTTATACGAGATTGCCGAAGCGAACGTGAAGAGCGGATTCGCGACGATGCGCCGTAGCGGCGTCGCGGCGAAAAGCGTCCCGACGGTGAGCACGACGTACGAAAGCGCAAACGCCGTGCGCCACTTCACGAGCCAACCCATCGGCCAATCGACGTCGCGACGCGTCACGAAACCGTGCTGCAGCAGCAAGGCGAACGCCGCAAAACCCAGGATGCCGATTGCCGTCCACTCCGTCGTGCGGCGGGCGAGATCCGGCCGGCGCGAGCCGACGTACCCGAATGCGTGCGCCGCGAGCATGCCGGCCGCGAAGAAGTCGATTTCACCCGGAAGCTGCTCGTACAGGAAGATCAAGCGGTCGCGGTCGCCCGGCACGTGGTAAACGAGCGCCCGGTATGCGATCGCGATTGCGAACGCACCGCCGTACACGAGCGCCGGACGCGCCAGCGCCGGACGCACGAGCAATGGGAAGACCACATAAAATTGCACTTCGACCGCAAGCGTCCATAGCACGCCGTTGATCGACCCGAGCGTGTCGGGAAACCAGTTGTGAACGAAGAGCACGTGCAACCCGACGTCGCGTGCCGCGGCCCACGGCGACGGATAAACGGCCAGGCCGCCGAGCGCGAGCGGTACGGCGACGGCGAGCCAATAGGAAGGCAAGATCTTGAACGCGCGCCGAAGCGCGTACGTGCCGAGCGGTTGCCACGGCGACCCGTCGAAGCGGCTTCGCACGTACGGATGGAACAAACAAAAGCCGCTAATGAAAAAGAATAGGTCGACGCCGACCATGCCGTCCTCGGGTAGGACGTTGAAGTTATATGCCGTTCCGAACAACACGAGCGTGGCCGGCAGCCATGTGATTTGCCAAACGTGCAGCCACCACACCAGGATGGCAGCCAGTCCGCGCAGTCCGTCGATCGGCGGCAGATGCGCGGCGCCCGATTTCACCGCTCGAAGATCCAGGCGCGGGTGGTGCCATCGCGCTTTTGAATCGTCGCGAGCGTACGCGATCCGGCCGGCGCATCGGCGATCTTCGCCAGCACGAGCAACGTGCGAGGCTTGACGCAGTCGCCGCCGGCGCCCTCGATCGCCGTTATCGCATCGCCCCCGAGATAATACTCGATGTCGGCGGGATAATTCCACGGGTCGAGCGCGGTGAAGCAAACGCGATCGTACGATGCTTCATGAGCGCGCACGAACGCAAAGACGTCGCGGTCGCCGTAATGAAAAATTTCGGCTGACGCCGTGGGATATTCGTCGAAGTAGACGTGCGCGAAGCGGGCTAGTTCGTACGCCGCGACCAGCACCAGCGCCGTCGCGCCGGCGTAGCGCGAGCGACGCGATACGGCTCGCCGAGCCGCGAACGCAAACAGCGCGTACACTCCGTTCGCTGCGAGTACGCAGGCCAGCGGCGCACCCACGAGCGTGCGAATGAAATGCGCCCGTCCGTCGTCGGCGAGCGATCCGCCGACCGGAAAGAGCAGGAGCCATGACAGCGCCATCGCGCGCCTTGCCGGGTCGCCCCGCACGACGATCGCTGCAAGGCCGGCGAGCGCGAACGGCAACATCCACCAGTACAGGACGCCCGTCGCCGGGCCGTGCTGCAGATTGCCATCACCGGACCCAAACAGCGCATCGGGTGCGAAATGCATCCGGTACAGGGAAAAGAACACGCCCAGGGTCGTCGCATTTACCCCCGGCCCGAACGTCGTCTGCGCCGGACCACTCGAAAAGTAGACCGGATAGCGTGCGAACGAGACTACCAGCGGCGCGATCACCAGGGCTCCGGCTGCTGCTCCGAGCGCCAGTCCCCGCGCAACCCGGCGAAGCCGGCCGGCAAAGACCGCGAGCAGCGTCGCCGCGAGCCAAGCCGCATCGAAACTCTCGGCCCGATACGAATACGCTCCGAGCGCGAGGACGACGAATCCCAGCGCCACGTCGCGACCGCGCCCGTCTTCGAGTCCTCGCCACAAGAGCACCACGCCGCCGACGAGAAACGGTAAGGTCGCCGCGGGTTCCCAGCCGACGCGGGCGATGGCGACGTCCCACGGCAGGATCGCCATGGTCGCGGCTCCCAGGACGAAGACCGCAGGTCTGCGTTCGAACCGCCACGCGAGCGCACCGGTCACATAGGCCGTCGCGACGCCGAGGAGCGCCGCGGGCAGCCTTAGACTCGAGATCGACGGCCCGAGCAGCGTCGCGGAGGCGACCTCGAACGCACCATAGAGCGGCAGATACAACACGCGGTAATCGATGAACGGCGTCCACGGCGTTCTGCCGGCGAGCATGTCACGGACGCCGAGGTAGCCTGCCATCTCGTCGGGATGCAATTCGAGCGGCACGGAGCCGATGTTCCAAAGCCGCAGGGCCGCTGCGACGACCAGAGCCGCTACGAGCGCGCGCCGCATCAAAACGTCTGTACGAACGAACGCCAATACCACACGCCCCAGATGCCGGCCACGATCGAGATGGCGCAAAGCACCAGTGCGTAGCGTGGAAAATCATCCCGCGAAGCGAGCAGCATCGACGCCAACAGGAACGGTTCGAAGTCGAGCGCGTGGCGCATCCCGAACTGCGCGTAGCCGTTCGCATAATACAATAATGACGGACCGGCAGCCAGCAGCGCGGCGAGCCAAAGACCGACGACGACGCGGCGCGGACGCCGCGCGGCAAAGGCATAAACGAGTGCCGGACTCGTCCACGTAAGCGCGACGCCGGCGGTCGGCTCCGGCCGCAGCCACGGCGGTGCGCCCAGAAACGTCGGGGCCTGCATCACGAACGAGTAGAGCTCGTACGGCACGTTGCGCAAAGCGAACGGCGAGCCTTGCGGGCGGCCCTGCGCATCTTGGTGATAGAAGATCGTATGGCCGCTGTCCCAGGGCACGCCCCAGCGCGCGAGATTGTACGCGACGTAGAGCACGACGAACGGCACCGACGCGAGCGCGAATCGCGCAACGTAGCGCGCAGCTTCGGGTCGTCGTTCACCCTGCGGCCATAACCCGAGCGCCACCACGGCGGGCGTCGCAACGACCAGCGTGAAGCGCGAGAGACACGCGGCGATCCATAGTAACGCAACGAGCCACGGGCGGTCCCGGCCGAAGATCTCGACGAGCGTCGCGAGCGTGAAGAACGTCGCGCAGACTTGCGCGACGAACCACACGTCGCCGAAGCTCGCGCACCAATAGAGATCGGTGCCGAAAAAGACGAACGCCACGAGTACGCGCCGCGCCCACGGCGGCGCTCCCAGCCGGCTGCCCAGGACCGACGCCGCATAAGCGGACGCGGCCGCGAGTACGCAGCCGAGTAACGTCTGATTGACGCTAGCATGCGCGAACAAAGCAAAGGGCAGCAACAACAGCGCCGGCAGCGGATCGTTCACGACGTAACGGTGACCGTTCCACGCGACCGCGTCGATGTAGGGGCCCGGCCAGTCGATCCACAGCCGTCCGTGCGTCATCGCGTCGGCCAAGAGCGAGTAGTTGTTGAAGTGTGAGGGCGCGAAGCGCGAGCCGGCCGCGAGCGCGGCGAACGCGACCAGCGCGCACGCCCACGGCTCGAGTCGCGCTCGCACGCCTACCACGATCCCTTCGCGAGCGAGCGCAGGTAATGGTCCCAAAACCAGATGCCCCAAAAGCCGGTCGAGATCGAATACACGATGGCTACGATTATCGGCCATCCGAACGCGCGCCGTGCGGCAAGGACCATCAGCACGAAGAGAAACGGCTCGAAATCGAGCGCGTGACGCATGCCGAATTGCGACGTGCCGTTGGCGTAGTATGCGACCGAGGGTATCGCGACGAGAGCGACGGCGAGCCATAACGCTGCAACGATTCGCCGCGGCCGGCCGGCGAAGAATGCGAATACGAGCGCCGGGCTCGTAAACGGTAGCGAGAGACCGTAGCGGTCGACTGCGACGTACGGATACTGCGCGTAGAATTTCGGCGCGCGCAGAAAGAACGAGTAGAGTTCGTCGGGCACGTACGAGAGCCGAAACGGCGAGCCGCTCGTTTCGCCGATCGGATCTTCGTGATACCAAAGCGTATAACCGATGTCGCGCGGACCGCCCCAACGCGCGATGTTGTAAGCAACGTGGGAGACCGCCACCGGAACGAACACGCTTGCGAACGTGGCCAGATTGCGTAAGCGGCGACGCGGATCGGCATCCAACGCGTAGAGCATCGCCGCGTACACCGGTACGGCCAGCACCAAGCTGAAGCGCGATTCGCACGCCGCGGCCGCCCACAATGCGACGAGCCACCCCCGACGCCGTCCCACGATCTCGCGCAATGCGAGCATGGTAAATGCAACCGTCGCGACGTGGGCGACGAACCACACGTCGCCATAGAGCGCACACCACGCCAGGTCCGTGCCCCACACGAAGAAGGCGGCGAGGAAGAGCGTACGCGCGAAGCCGAGACCGAGATGTCGGCACGTTTCCCAGGCCACCCCCGCCGCAAGCGCACACAGGCCGACTGCGAGAAACGTTTGATTGGCAGCATGTCCGAGCGTTGCGACGAGCGGCATCATCAAGAGCGCCGGGAAGGGTGCTTCGATCATATAGTAACGGCCGTTATAGGCCTGGGCATCGATGTAGGTTCCGGGAATGTCGACCCAGAAGTGACCGTGCAAGAACGCGTCGGCGAGCAGCGTGTAGTTGTCGTACGCCGTCGACGCGAAGCGATTCTGGAGCAGGCACAAGACCGCGACGAAGGCGCCGAACAAAGCGCCCTCGATTACGTAGCGCGCCGCCCCGCCTTCAGCGGCTGGCGACGTGCCGGCGGACGCGATAGACATAATACGGCCCCGTATTCAGCGCGGCCACGTCGAATCCGGGGACCGTTACGTGCGAGGAAAACGACACGAGATAGAGCGAGCGGCGGCGCAGCCACGACGCATACCGATCGGCGTATTGCGTAACCGATGCCGCGAGCCCGATGCGGTGACCGAAGCCATGACGGACGTAAGCTTCGTACGCGAGCGGCGCAGCGTACGCCCAATCGGCGACGACGACGGCATCGCCCGGCGTCATCCGTTCCACGTCTGCCACATAGTCCGCGGCCGCCCGGTCGCCGCGATGCGCGGCGACGCTGCTGCGGTCGGGAGCCGCCGTAAGAAAACACACGACCAGCACCACGCATGCGGCCGCACGTGACGGAGCGGAGGCGGCGGTTCGATCGAGCACCGTCTGGACGGCGATGGCGATGGCTAGCGCAGCGCACCACAGCGTCAGCAGATAGTAGCGCGACGGATCCTGAATTTCGCTGTACGACTCGGTGTATGGCACCGGTAGCACCGCTGCCAGGACGAGTGCGATGCCGCGGACCGGCTGCCGGACGACGAGCAAAGCCGCGCCCAGAGCGGCAGCCGCAACACCGGCGGATCCGTACGCGCGCCGTACCGTCGTCGCGAGCGCCGTTGCATACTCGCCATAGGCATTACCGGCGAAGAAGCCCGCGAACCCGCTGCGCACGTCGAAGTCGGCGGCGCTGACGACGCGCCAGAAGTTCGGCCACGTATGAGGATCGTCGTAGTTCCAGAACGCTGCGCCGGGCGGCAGCCCGAGTGCGAGTTGCGGTTCGATGCGTGCGCTTGCAACCGCCGCGCTGCGAAGCGGCAGATACGCGTATGTGGCAAGCCCCGCCGCAACACCCGCCGCGAGCGTAGCCAGTGCACGCCCGTCGAATGCAGCGCGACGCGAAAAGACTAGTAACGCCAGGGCCGGCACGAGCAGCAGGGTGATCCCGTGCGTCGCTTGCGCTAGACCGCTTGCAATTCCGACGCCGAGCAGATCCGCGCGCGTTCCGCCACCGTTCCAGCGTAGCGCGAACCCTAACGCCACGACGCGGAACAAGAGCGCGACGTCGTGAACTTCGGCGCGCGTTGCGTCGATCCAGACGCCCAGCGACAGCGCGAAGCCGAGCGCGCACACGGATGCGACGGCGCGATCCGTCCCGTTCGAGCGGATCGCGGCGTACAGCATGCCGGTACTCGCGGCCATCGCTGCGGCACACATCGCATTGACGCGCCAGGCCGGTTCGCCGAACGGCAACAGATGGACGGCGAGCCACCCCGCGATGGCGAACGCCGGACACGACGGCGGATGCGCGATGCCGGCGATCGCCGATACCGTTTGCAATTCGCCCGTATCCCAAAACGCATACGACGGCGGCAGCGTCGCGACATACGCGATCAGCGCGCATGCCGCGACGCCGAACGGCATCCACCGCTCGACGTTTCCGGCGCGATCCATCACGCCGCGACGGCAGGTGCGGAGATTACTTCGGGTTGCCGCTCGGCGCGAAAGTCGACTGCATGACTTTGCTGCCCGGCAACATCGCGAAGAGCGTCGCGCTCAACAAAGCGTGGCCGGGATCGCTCTCGTCCCGAACCGCTTTCGCCATCGCGGGCCCGAGCCGACCCCCGGCTGCGGCCTGCACGGCCTGCACGGCCTGCACGGCATCGTGCTGCATCTGTCCCTTCTGCTGCGGCGTCAGCGTCGTCTGCACGGTTTGCGAATCCGAGACCAGCTTCGCGCGCTTGGCGGATTCGATGTTGCCGATGGCCGAAACTTCGGCCGGCGAAAGCGCGGCATCCAAGCGCGACGCAGCCGCATCCATGTTGGGATCGGATGCCACCGCGAGTTGACCGACAACTTGCGCGAGCAAGTCGCGATGCGCGGGAGTCAATGCGGCGAGCATGGCCGTGCGCGCCTGCATTTGCGCCGCGATGACCTTCGACATGAACGCCATGCCGGCCGACATTTCGGCGGCGAGCGGTGCGGGAGACGGAGCGGGCGCCGCTGCCGGTGTCTGAGCCGCTGCGAAGGCCGGTAAGAGCGCGAGGGCTGGAGCAATATAATAGGCAGTAACTTTCAACGGTCGTTCCTCCGCCGCCGAAATACGCCGTCCGTGAGAAGTCTTCCGCCGCGCGAGCGTAATAGCCGATCATGCCGTCTCGTTCGAGCGCCAAGGTCGTGATCGCCGAAGCGTTTTCGCAGACGGGCGTCGACGTGCTACGAGGTGCCGGCATCGACGTCGTCTCGACGGTCGGCGCGACGGCCGGCGAACTTCACGCAGCGCTCGCGGACGCCGACGGCTTGATCGTGCGCTCGGAAACTCGCGTCGACCGCGCCTTACTGGCCCGCAGCCCGCGTTTAGCCGTGGTCGCTCGTGCCGGGGTTGGCGTCGACGCGATCGACGTTCCGGCCGCGACGGAAGCAGGCATCGTCGTGCTCAATACGCCCGGCGCGAACACGCTTGCGGCAACCGAACACACCTTCGCGCTTATGCTGGCGCTCGTGCGGCACGTACCCGACGCCGCGGCGGCCGTACGGGCGGGCCGCTGGACGCGCGGGCCGTTCACGGGCACGGAGTTGCACGGCAAGACGCTCGGCATCGTAGGGTTGGGACGCATTGGCGGAGCGGTGGCAGAGCGCGCTCGCGCCTTCGGCATGCGACTCGTGGCGAGCGATCCGTTCGTCTCGCGGGAACGGGCAGCAGCGCTCGGAGCCGAGCTCGTTCCGCTCGCCGCCTTGCTGCGAGCCTGCGACATCGTCACGTTGCACGTCCCGCTCGGGCCGCAAACGCGCGGCATGATCGGACGCGAACAGCTCGCCGCATTGCGGCCGCAGGCGCTCCTGGTGAACTGCGCGCGCGGCGAGATCGTGGACGAGGCAGCGCTGTACGACGCGCTCGAAGCGAAGGCACTGCGCGGCGCCGCGCTCGACGTCGTTGCCGAAGAGCCGCCGCCTCCAGAAGGAACGGGAGCCCGTCTGCACCGCCATCCACGGGTCATCGCGACGCCGCACGTCGGCGGGTCGACCGTCGAAGCGCTCGAGCGCATCGCGACCGAACTCGCTCGGGACGTCGCAAGCGTCCTCTCCGGAAGTCCCGCGGCGGGCGCGGTCAACGCCGCCGTACCGAGCGGACCTGATGCGGTCGTCGTACGCCCCTTCGTCGACCTCGCCCATCGCATCGGCCGGCTCTACCCCCAACTCGCGCGCGATACCGCGCTGCCGCCGTTTCTCATGACAGTGGAAGGCCGGCTGGCAAGCCTCGATGCCGAGCCGCTGGTCGACGCGTTTCTCGCGGGCCTGCTGCAAGCGACAACGGACCGTCGCATTTCGGTCGTCAACGCGCGCACCGTCGCAACGGAACTCGGGGTGCACGTCGACGTGCGACGCGACGAGCAGACTACCGCCTTCGCGGCAAGCATGCGCGTAAACGGCGGCGCCACGTCGATTGCCGGAACCCACGCTTACGGCGGTCCGCGCATCGTGGAAATCGACGGCTTCGCGATCGACGCCGTCCCACATGGCGCGATGCTATTCACTCATCATCGCGACGTGCCGAGCATGATCGGGAAGGTCGGCACGATCCTCGGCGAGGCCGCGATAAACATTTCGACGATGCAAGTCTCACGCCGCGATGCCGGCGGGGACGCGATCATGATCCTCTCGACCGATCGGCGCGCCGAACCGGGCACCGTAGAGCGTTTGCGCGCCATCGACGGCGTGAAAGACGTACGCGCGATCGACATATGATCTACGTCGCGCGACACGGTGAAACGACCTGGAATCGCGATGGCCGTTACCAAGGGCGTCTCGAGTCGCCGCTCTCCGAACTGGGTGTGCGGCAGGCCGAAGCGCTTGCCGCACGTTTCGCATCGCTCCAACTGCCCGTCGCGCTGCGCCCCACGCGCATCGTGACGTCGCCGCTAACGCGATGCACGGCGACGGCGAACGCGACGGCAATACGATTGCATCTCGAGCCGGAGACGGACGAGCGTTTGGTAGAGATCGCACACGGCTCGTGGGAAGGCCGCTATCGCGAGGACGTGGAGCGCACGGACGTCGACCGCTATCGTCGCTGGCGCGACGACCCGGCGCACGTTGCGTTCGACGGCGGCGAGCGGTTAGCCGAGGTCGCCGCCCGCTGGCGTTCGTTTGCCCGCGACCTCAACGCCACGGCGCAGGTTACCCTCGTCGTAACGCACGACGCGGTGATCCGCTGCGCATTGCTCGACGCAATGCAGCGTCCCCTCGACGATTTCTGGCACGTTCGCACGGAGAACGCCGCCTTCGCAGCGTTCGCGACCGGCGAGCGTTCGCTAACGCTGGTCGAAGCGTGTGCGGTCGCGCATCTCAACGGTCTGCGCGCCGACGTTACGACGCAAGCGCTGTAGGGATCGCATCGGTACGGTCTGCGCAAATCGGGGTAGTACTTGCGCATCGCACACGTCGTCCGCGACGCGCTTCACGAAAGGGATACCCACGCATGGCAACGTCCAAAGCAGCCGAGCATCATACGAAAGCAGCCGATCATCACGAGAAGGCCGCGCACCATCACAAGACGGCTGCCGAACACCATGGTTCCGGCGATAGCGAAAAGGCCGGCCATCACGCGCAAATCGCGCGCGGCCACGAATCGCATGCCGAGGAGCACTCCCGGGAAGCGAGTCGCGCGCATGCCGCCGACCACAGTACGAGCGGCTCGAAGAAGTAATCGCCTGCCGGCGCTAGGCGTGGTGCGCGGAATCGCGCGCGACGCATAATGCTTAAGGCGGCGTTTCGTCCGTACCAGCGCCAGCGTCCGTATCGAGTAATGAGTCGGGCGCAGGCGTTGGGACGGCGCTCGGTGTGAGTGGGTGCGGTACGAGGAATGTCGATGGCGGCAGCGATGCCGGGAATTGGTAATTCGACCAAACGATGCGTTCGCGCGCAGGCCGTCCGTCCGAGAACTGCGCTCTAACCCGCGCCTGAAGAACGAGCCAAAAGCGCTCGGCTGCGCCGAAGCGTAATTCACCCCAGCCGCGAGCACCGTGACCCGATACGTCGAAGCGCAGTGCGGCTGGCAGGAAGGTCTTCGCGTCGATGGCGACCTCGCTGACGGCAAACGAGACGGCACTGCGCGCGACGGACTTGAAACCGTACGTGCGCGTGCCGTAGGCGCGCGCGATGCCGACGTACCGCATTGCGTACGCGCCCGGACGCGGTGCCAACGCCGAGACGTCGTAACGGTCCACGCGCTTGGTGAGAATGCGGATCGCGGGATGGCGTAGGGTGTAGCCGTCCACCGATTTCGTCTCATCACGTTCCCGCGTGCCGCTGCGATAGACGCGATGCGTCTGCACGAGATTGCGTGCACCGACCTGTTCGACCATATAGTCGAACGATATCGCTTTGGGTTTTTCGAGCGCGGCCAGTGCCGCCGCGTAGCGCCGCAACACCGTGTCTGGAGCGAGCGCCGGCGCCTCTTCGGTCGTGCGCGATGCCGGATGTCCGGCAAGTGCCGCAGCGCCCGTCGCCGCGACGAGCGCGACGCTTAGCGGAACCACCCTTGCGACGGCGGCGCGCCGGCTCATCCGGCAAGCGCGGCGCGAATCGCCTCGAGTGCGGCGGGTACGCCGCTCGGGTCTTTGCCGCCGCCCTGCGCGTGGGCGGCCTGACCGCCGCCGCGGCCGCCGACCAGCGGCGCGGCCGCTTTGAGAAGCGTGCCGGCATGAACGCCCGCAGCGACGAGATCGGCACTCGCTGCGACGAGCAGCGACACGTTGTCGCCGTCGATGCCGGCCAGCGCGACGACGCCGCTCGGCAAGCGGCGTCGCACCGCATCGGCCACCTGCTTTAGTGCTGAAGCATTTGCTTCGCGCAGCGTCGCCGCAACCAACCGCTTTCCGCCGATCGTTTCCGCGGCCTCGACGTACGACGCGGCGTCGGCCGCAGCGAAGCGCGCTTGCATATCCCCGAGTGCCTTTTGCATGTCGCGCACGTCGTGCTGCAAGCGCTCGACGCGCGTCGCAATCTCGGCGGGTTTGGTCGCGAGGCTCTCCGCCAAGGAACCGACAAGCTCTTGCTGATCGAGCACGAAGGTTTCGGCGGCCTTCGAAACGACGGCTTCGATGCGGCGCACGCCGCTGCCGACGGACGACTCCGAGAGCATCAGAAACAGACCGAGTTCGCCCGTCGTATGCGCGTGCGTGCCGCCGCAAAACTCGACGGCGGGCCCGAAGTGGACGACGCGCACGCGCTCGCCGTAACGCTCGCCGGCCATCGAGATCGCGCCGGCCGACGCGGCTTCGGCAGGCGTCATCTCGTTCATGACTTGGTGATGATCGTCGCGGATCATGGCGTTGACGCGTGCGACGACGTCGCGCTTTTGCTCCTGACTGAGCGCGCCGCCGGGCGAGCGAAAGTCGAAGCGCATGCGGTCCACTCCGACCCACGAACCGGCCTGCGCGACCTCGTCGCCGAGCACGTCCTTGAGCGCGCGCTGCAATAGGTGCGCGCTCGTATGGTGACGCCGGATCTCTTGGCGCCATTGCGCATCGACCGCCGCCAAAACCACGTCACCCGTGCGTAGCGTTCCCTGACGCAGCGTTCCGTGGTGACCGATCGCGTCGCCTTGGAACTGCGTATCGGCGACGACGAACGTGGCGCTTTGACCCCCCTCGTTTACCAGCCCGAGCGTGCCGCGGTCGCCGAGTTGACCGCCCTTCTCAGCGTAGAACGTCGTGCGGTCGAGATAGATCGTCGCTTCGTCACCGGCCGTAAGCGCGTCGACGGACGCGCCACCACGCACGAGCGCGACGATCCGGCCTTCGGCTTCCATGCCGTCGTAACCGAGGAACTCGGTTTTCTCGACTGCCGGCGCGGCCGCAACGCTGATCACGCCGCGTTTCCTTCGCGCGTCTTCGCGCGCGCGGCGACGCTGTTCGTCCATCGCCCGTTCGAAACCGTCCGCATCGATTGCGACGCCCTCTTCCGCCGCAATCTCGCGCGTCAGTTCGGCCGGGAAACCGAACGTATCGTGCAACGCGAACACGTCGTCGCCGGAAATCGGCACATCGCCCTTTCGCGCGTTCGCAACCAAGCGCGCGAGCATCTCGCTGCCCCGCTCGAGCGTCCGTCCGAAAACGATCTCCTCGGCGCCCAGCGCCGCTTCGACGCGCGGGGTCGCATCTTCGAGCTCCGGGTATCCCGGGGCGAGCGTACGCACGACCGCGGGAACGAGCGCAGTAAGAAAGCCGCTCGGATATCCGAGTAACCGTCCGTTGCGAATGGCGCGCCGGATGAGAAAACGCAACACGTAGCCGCGATCGGCATTGGAGGGGTACACGCCGTCCGCGATGAGGAACGTAGCGGCGCGCGCGTGGTCCGCGACGATCCGGCGGCGCACGAGGCGCTCCTGCGGTGCGAGTTGCGTGTGGCCGGATTGCGGCTGCGCCGCCACCACCGCTTCGAAAATGTCGGTTTCATACATCGACGCCTTGCCGTTTGCGACGGCGAGTAGCCGCTCGAAGCCCGCGCCCGTATCGATGTTTTTCGTGGCCAGTTCGGCGAGCGTGCCGTCGGCCGCGCGGTCGTATTGTTGGAAGACCAAATTCCAAATTTCGACGTAGCGATTACCGAGGTTGGGACCGATGTCGCTCGCACTCGACGCGTAGGCTTCGCCTGTATCGAAAAAGATTTCACTCGACGGACCGCACGGCCCGGTCGGGCCCATCGTCCAGAAATTGTCGGCGTCGAAGCGCGTGATCCGCCCGGGCGCGAGGCCGACCTCCCGTTCCCAGATACGCTGCGCCTCATCGTCGGAGCCATGCACGGTAACGTAGAGCTTTTCGGGATCGAGAGCGAGCGTGGACGTGAGATATTCCCACGCCCACACGATCGCGTCACGCTTGTAATAATCGCCGAACGAGAAGTTACCGAGCATCTCGAGAAACGTGCCGTGACGTCCCGTCCGCCCGACGTTTTCGATGTCGGACTTCGCTCCGGCCACACGCAGACAGCGCTGCACCGTCACCACCCGCCGCGCGGGCGGCGGGACTTGGCCGAGAAACGCCGGCACGAACGGCTCCATGCCGGCGATCGTGAACAGCGTCGTCGACATCTCGTGCGGCACGAGCGACGCCGACGGCGCGTGAAGATGTCCGTGGGAAGCAAAGAAATCGACGAACGACTGTCGCAGCGCCTGGCTCGAAAACCTCATGACGGCGTTATTTTTCCGGCTCCGGCCCGCTTCGGCCTCGCGCGTGAGCGTTTAGCGCGGCGGCGACGGGCGGTCGCAGCCGGTACGCACCGACCTCGCGACGTATCCCCGGCCGGCACCTATCTCGACGACGTGCGCTTCGATCTCCAGTGGCATACCGCGTACATTACCGGCAACGACCACGGCCGACTCATTCGTGGTGAGCCTGCAGTAGTGCGCGGCGCACCGCGTGTTCGACGGCTACGCTTTCGAGCTGTAGTCCCGCGCGCCGGTGGTACGAATTTTCTCGCCCGACGGATTAGGCCGGTACGCGCGAGCGTCCCGGTTCGTGCGGTTCTGTTCCGCGTACGCACCCCAAAAAACGACCAAGGACGCAAAAATCGAGAAGATGCCAAGAAGAATGCCGGCCGTTTGAGCGCTCACGCCATGGAGTATCTCAGGCGCCGGATTCACTCCTCCCGCGCGACCGTCGCACCGTCGTTTGATTGCGGACGAGCACTTGTTTGCCCTGTGCAAGTATGGCAGCTCTTCACTAGCGTAGCGAGGTGGCGTCGCAGGGTCATCCGAGCCCGATATAAGCAACGTCGGGACACTGCTATACACGGGATCGTTAAAGCTCGACGGCATCGGTCACACGCTCCAGATGGAGCACGCATGTCGTTGCGCCCGGACACGCAGATCCCCGGTGAAGGAGTGAGAAGCCGAGTCTTCAGGCAGAAGCGGCTTCCTCGCTTACGTTATCGTCTTCGTTCTGGTCAATGTTGCCGTCCGCATTGTTGACGCGATAGGTTCGACTTGCCGAATCGTCATCGTAGCTAACCGAAATTTTCTCGCCGCCCGCTCCGGGAACGCGTCAATCCACGGCACCGCACCACACGCGTCGATGACCACTGAGCCGGCAGTAGCGCTTGCCCTCGATATCGACGGCGCCCAGCAGCAATTCCGAATACTCTTTTCCGACGGAACCCCATAACGTGCTCAACGGCAAATCGCTTGTCGAGAACGGCTAGGGCCGCCGCCACGCCGGCGGCCCTGTTGCTCAGCCTGCGCCTGCTCGGCCCGAGCTTGCTCATCTTCAGCCAGGAACAGCTCTCAGGCATCGTTTCCAACATCGCCTTCGCGACGTGGACGCTAATTTTGAATGTGTTCGCCCGCGCGTCGTGCCTGTTGACCTCCGCTTAGACCCCGCGAATCCGCGCGACCAGCTCCCGCAGCCTCGCATTCGCGTTGGCAGACCCTTGCTCGAGGACCTTACCGACCAGGTAGCGCTGCAAACGCCGCGTTCTATACCCCAAAATGGCTGGATTCCGCTTCGCTGGGCCGCCTTGGATGCCCGTTCTCTGTAACATCCCGCAGTGGCGAAAACTAGATCTTGCGCCACAGAAGAGGAGCAAAAAGATCCATATTCACAGGTTCCCATACTCTTGCTTTGCTGTTACAATCGATAAGTGCTGGTATAACAGGTCAGCATTCTACTTACATCAAGGAGCAAGCTGAGAATGATCGAAATAGCAGATATGGCAAAGCCCGCTACTCGCAGCCGCGTCGTTAACAACCGGAATGTCGCTTGGGAACAACGGCTCACGGACAAAGGCTTCGAGTATGACTACGTCGCCAAGGTGCCCCTGAGTGCCATTCGGCGGCACCCAGAGAGCCAAGCGCGCATGCAAGACTCGCCAAAAGAACTTGTCGAGCTTTACGCCTCACAAATTCAAGCTGGATCGGTTTTCCCGCCGATTCTTGCGTGGGCCGATCCAAGCCGTCCTGATGACTACGCGCTACTCGACGGCAACGCTCGCACCGCTGCGAATAACAAAATCAATCCCAATGGTACGATCGACGCGTACATCATCAAGAACATCACAAACCTCGAGGACGCCGTCATCGCGTCTTCAATCCCGAACACCTGGAACGGCAATCCGTACACCCGTGCTGAGCGTGAAAATATCGCGCTTACAATGCACAAACGTGACTACTCGGCGACGACTATCGCGCGCGAACTTGGCGTTACGCAGGCGACGCTCGCAAAGCTGATCGCGAGTGCCGACTTCGATCGGCGCGCCGAAGCGCTCGGCATGGAAGATGTTAATCTGCCCTCAGCCGTCAAAGTGCAAGCCGTCAAAGTGATCGACGACTCAGTCTTTGATGCACTCGTTCGCCTGTGCGACGACTCCGGCATGCCAGTCTCTGACGTGTCCCGGCTCGTGCGCGAGACAGGCGAATCCCGGTCGGAAGCGGACCGCCTGAAGCTCGTGGCGGATCAGCGCACCGAGCGTGCGGAGCAGATTGCGCAGAAACGTGCCGGACGTAATGTCGCGCGCATCCCCTCCCAAGAGTCACTCATGGTCATCGGGCGGCTCGTCGCCCTTTGCGAAAAGCATCCTGATAAGGCGATGTGGGTGCCGATCAAGGCCGAACTCCGTGACGAGTGGGCGGACAAAATCAGCCATGCTCGCGACTGCCTCGGAGCGCTGCTTGCAGCGTACGCCGAAGCGTCGTGAGCGCCGCCGCGAACCGGAACGACGAAGGCCTCGTCGTCCCGGTCTTCGACCGTCTAGCCGTCGAGCCACGCCCCCTTGCGCAAATGATATGGGACACCTGCGTCGTCGTCGGCCCCCAAACACACACGCAACTCTTCGAGCGGCTCGAGCATCTCATGGGAGACGCCTCGCGCGAGCACGCGCTACGCAATCCAAATGAGAAGCGCGGCCCCATTACAGGCCGCATGCTTTTCGACGACAAGCACGAGCATCTAGCACTCGGAATTAAGCAAGGACTCGAGCGCGGATGGCTTAAGCTTTTCGGTAACGCTATTGATGCCGCAGATCCACCGCCGCAGCATTCGCCCCTGGGATATCTCGCCGTCTCTGGCACGATCGAGCAACGCGCGAAGGCCGTCGTCGATGCGTTTTCAGACGATCAATCACGCGCTCGCCGTCTACTTCAGGATGCTATGCTTTCTCGAAAAAAGCCAACTCCCGAAGGTCGTGCGGCACTTCGAGACTCGCTCGAACAAATCGGACAAATTACGCCGATCCTGCGGTGGCGACAAGTCGCCGCCCCACCCATCATCGTTGACGGTGTCACGCGCCTTGAACTATGCGAGGAGCTAGGGCTCGAACCGCATTTCCTAGACTTGCCGCCGTCCACGACGCCGCTCGAAGCGCTGTCGTATCGCATAGCATTGGACGTCGCTGGTACGAGCAAAGGCCAGCACAACAGGACTCGCGACCAATATACCGAGTCACTTGCGAAGGCCGGGTTCACCCAAGAAAGCATCGCCGCCTCGATTAAAGACTCGAGAGCGCTCGTGAACAAAGTACTCAAAGATCGGCGGATCAAAACCTCGGGCCGTCCTAGCCCGACGGAGCAAGACGTCGACGAGTTCGTCGCTCTCGCTCGCCGCGGTGAATCACTGCGCGCCATTGCAGCAGAAACGGGATGGGGCCAGCAGACAGTTCTAACGCACCTTACGATGCGTCGCGACGCCGTGCCGCCACTTCTCCCGAATATGGAAAGCGAGCTGAACGTGGCGAAGGCGCGCCCGCATGGAGCGGTCCGTGACCTCGCTGTTAAGGAAAAATTGCGCGCATCACTCGCTAATCACCCCGAGCGCACCATGCAGCAGCACGCTGATGCCGCGGGCGGCTCGGCGAGCACAATGCTCGTAAAACGCGAAGTCGCTTTTATGCAAGGTGAAGAGGCGATACTTACCAGGCTACGGGCCGCAGGCTGCACGCACTTGTCCACAATGAGCGAGGCGGGAATTCACACGTTCGTTCAGTCAACGAAATGACCGCAACCGACCGTCCTCCCTACTCGAAGTATCTGCTAACGTGAAGCGACTGCGATTTATCGTCCAAACGGCGGGTGGAGTGCTAGCCGCATCTTTGCCCATCGGGATCTCGCTGCTTTCGCCGCAAGATGAAGTGATCTTCGCTGATGCCGAGCTCCAATATGATAGCCTTGTGGGTGGCTTTAGCGGTTTAGTTAGGACCCCGCTGACTGCTCAAATTATTCGAGCTGTTTATCGAAATCCTGAGATCCAGACATTGGCAGTCGCAACGAAACCGGGCTGCGTAGGTGTGGGGTGGCGCTATGCCCACGAACTGGAGCGCAACGTCGCGCATATCGACGTAACACAGGCTGCATGGCGTTCCGAAGAACATGTCGTGGAATTCGTGCGAAAGTTTTTTTCGAAAGGATCGATAACGGCCCTTCGCTGGGTAAGACGCGGGGCTAAACTTCCCGGCGAGGTCTAAGGCCGCTGCGAGAACCGATCGCGTGGCGTGTTTGGTTTCGCTCAATCGCGTACTTTCAATCTCAGATTTACTATCGTCGAGAAAGCTTAGACGATAAGCACCAAGGTGAACGTCTTTAAGCCGAAACGGCTTTCTCGCTCACGTCTACGTCACCGTCTTCGTCAAGGTCAATGTTGCCGTCCGCATTATTGACGCGGTAGATTCGACTCTCCGACTCGTCGTCGTAGCGAACCGAAACTTCTCGCCGATTCGTTCAGCGAACGCATCGATCCATGGCACGCACACCACGCGCGTCGATGACCACTGGAGCCGAGCGTAACGCTTGCCTTCGATATCGATCGCGCCCAGCAGCAAATCCGAATAATCTTTTCCGACCGACCCCATAACGTGCTCAACGGCGAATCGCTGGCGGAGCGCGGCAAGTGCCGCCGCCACGCCGGCGGCCTGTTGCTCGGCCTGCTCATACCGAAGCGATTAGTTACATACTTCGTTCCAATCGCACCGAGCCAGCCTTGAGCAGTCACTCGCCGTCCTTCGGACCGAAGCAACGCGAGCCGTTGTTGCGCCAATCCCTTCAACGCGTCGCATTGCCGTTGAAGTTGTAGGCGCATACGCTGATGCACCTATCGTAGCGCATGGGATAAGCTCTGCACACTCAATGCGGGGCGATGTTCAGTGCTTTTCAAAGGTGTGAACATACGCCGCCCAATGCGTCGTCCTGACCGTCATCGAGAATGCCGTCGTCGTTGCTCACGCGTAAGACCTGGGCGCTCGTCGTAGCTTCGCTCCAACGAACAGAAAGTTTCTGAACGATGAGCGCAGCGAATCCGTCGATCCAAGGCACGCACATCACGCGCTTCAAGTGACCCTGGAGCCGAGCAAAACGATTGCGGTCGATATCGACGGCGCCAAGTAAACGGAAGTCTTTGTACTCATCGCCGGCTGAACCAATCGCGTGCGTCCCGCCGTACCGCTTGTCTAGTTCGGCGCACGCGGCCGCAATCACCGCTTTCGCACGCTGAGCCGCAAGCTGTTCCTCCCGGCCACGCTCCTCTTCGGCGAGGAACAGCTGCGTCGCCTCGGGCTTGGTTGCAATCATCCATTCCATTACCTGAGCGGCAATGTCAAACGAGTCGACGTGACGCTCGTACTTCGCTGATTCGCTTCTGACGTCGTCGATTTGCGCGTCGAGTTCCGCCCGCCGAACCACGAAGCCATCGTAGTCGCGCCGATAGGCAGTCTTCTTGAAGAGCGCGCCGATGCCGCTTGGAATTTCGGGTTCTAGACGCTTGTGCGCCTTGAGCCGAGCTTGCGCCTCGCCAGCTGCCGCGCGAAATCCTGGCGCTGCTCGGTGATCTCGGGCTTCACGCGTGCAACTTCTGAGTGATAGTGCTTTCCCGCGTCCGCGGCGAGCTGCTGGCGAGCGGCCAAGATCTTGTACGTACAGCCCGGGCACTCGGCGGACCGGTATGCGAAAATGCCGTGCTCGGGACAGCGCACCTCCGGCATTGCTACCGCCCGAGCCCACGACCGCGATCGCGCGTCTGCGCGAGGTTACGATCTGCAGCACGTTCACGGGCTTGTGCGATCTGGGCCTTCACCTCGCCGAGCTCGTGTAGCGTCTGGTGCACGTCTTTCGCGACGGTAAGCCGGCGGTTTGGCGCATCACGCTCCAGCCGCTCGAGCCCGTTCAGAATCGAAAACGCCGCTTTGCGTTCCTCTCGGCTATAGCCGCCCTCGGTGCCGCGTGCGATCGGCTCGAGCTCCCAGCGTAGCGCCGTCACGCTGAGCTGCCGCCTCTCGACGTCACGGCCGACGTCGCGCGCCGGCACGGTGCGTTCAAGAACGCGATAGTCGCTTGCAAGCTCTTTCGATTTCGTGCGCATACCGAGGCCCACAAGGTCATCGTACGAGCCGACCGCCTCTCGCGAGTAACATGCCGTACTCGTGGGTATGCCGCGTCATGCCGACCGTCAGCGACCGCTGGTTGACGTGCTCTGTCACGAGCTGCAACTCGGCGTAGCGCGTCGCGCGCTGCTGACGGTACTCAGTCGAGCAATAACCGTGCTGGACGCCCGGATGCTCGCGCGTATCGACTGGCACGACCACGCCGTCACGCCGCTCGATCCGCAACGTCGCGTCGTCGATGCCGCGCACCGTGCCGACCGAACCGTTGATAAGCCCGGCCTCGTGAATCGTCTCGCGAATGATGACGCGGTCACCGACCGCGTACGGCGTCCTGCCGTCGACCGTCTCGAGCCGCAGGTCGTCGCCGGCGAGCCGCCCCATTGCGCGCCACTCATCGCGCCGCGAGCGCGTTGATCGCGATCCGTTCCTTGTTCGTGTACGCTTCGATTCCGCACTCAACGCCCGAGCGCTCGATCGTAAGCCAGCGGTCGACGAGCGCGGCGCGCGCTTCGTCCGGCAAGCCCGTTTCATGCACGAAGCCGCGCTCACGGTAGGCGTCCAGCGCCTCGCGCACGCCGCCCCGCGGAACCGGCTCGGTTGCGTCCCGCTGCCAGCTCTCCGTCTGCCGCCGCGTCTTCTCCAGGTCGACGGTATTCTCGCCGACGGCGCGCTGCATGACCGTGAGCGCGTTGCCGTGCGCCACCGCTTGGAACTGCTTGTCGTCCCCGAGCACGAGCACCGTCGCGCCGCGTTCATGCGCGTCTTTGAGCAGCTCCGCACCTTGCTTCGTGCCGAGGGTCGAGAATTCGTCGATGATGAGGAGGTCGCGCGAACCGAGGCGCTCGTGGTCTTGCGACCATTCATAAAGTTATTTTGCGATCGAGCGGGCGGGCACGTCGGTTTCCCGCCGTAGCACGTCCACGGCGGAGTTGGCGATCGAGACGGCGCGCACGTTGTAGCCCGCGTCCCGGTATGCGGCGCAACCTCGGTGATGAGCGTCGTCTTGCCGGCGCTGGGGACGCCCGTCACGACCTTGAGCCGCGAGTCACCGGCGATCGCGCAGTCGTAAGCTCGGCGCTGCTGCTCATGAGCCGCTCGGAGGCCGGCCACGTGGTCGTGACGTCGCGCGACGTCGCTGCGAGACCCTGCGCGGCCATCGCGAGCGTCTGCTCGGCAGCCAAGACCTCACGGGTCGTGAGCCGCGTCTTGCTGTGCTCGTCGATGGGCGACACCGACGTCTCGACGATCTTTTCGACGATCGCTTGGCGCTGCTCGGCATCGCGGACTCGCTCGTTGACGAAGCGGTCGACGCCGAACAGCGTGAACGTCGCATTGTTCGCGATGAGACGGCCACCATCGGCGCTGGATCCTCGAGCAAACGCGCGCCGATGACGAGATTCTCGGCACGCCCAACCGCCTTACGCGCGGCCTCCCGGTCGCGACTCTCGCGCGAACTAGCGTCGAGTCGGCCGCGGCGCCGCGCCGCGCGTTCGATTCACCACGGCGGATTGGGGGACGGCGCTCTAACCGTTATCCGGCGCTATTCTTCACGCAGCACGTCGCGCAGCTTCTCGAGTGCCTTTTGCTGCAATCGTGAGACGTGCATCTGCGAAACGTTGAGCCGCTTCGCAATCTCGGTCTGTGAGATGGACTCGTAAAAGCGTAAGAACAAAATAATCCGTTCGCGCCGCGAGAGCACTTCGAATGCCCGCTCGAGATTCGTGCGATCTTCGAGATTGGCGAGCGACGGGTCGATCTTGCCGATGTAGTCGGAGAGCGTTTGCGCGTTCTTATCGCCTTCGCTCGTCATCTCCGTATCCAGCGACAGCAAGTTGTACGCTTGCCCCAGCTCTTGGGCTTCCAGGATGTCGTCTTCCGAGGCATGCAAATGCTCGGCCAGTTCCCGCACGGTCGGCGAGTGGCCCATGCCGACCGTAAGCTTCTCGATCGCACGGTTGACGGCGAGGTTGAGTTCTTGCAGGCGCCGCGGCACTTTGACCGCCCAGCCCTTGTCGCGGAAATAGCGCTTGATTTCACCGACGACCGTCGGCGTGGCGTAGGTCGTGAACTCGACGCCGCGCTCCAAGTCGAAGCGATCGATCGCCTTGATCAATCCGACGGTACCCACTTGAATGAGATCTTCGAGCGATTCGCCGCGGTTGGCAAATTTAACCGCTAAATAGCGGACGAGGTTGAGGTGGGCGACGACGAGATCGTCGCGCAGGCGCTCCGTGGCCACTGCGTCCACGTTGCGAGCCACGGCCAGACGTGCGAAGGCATCGCGAGTGCGCGCGCGGTCCCAACGCTCCTCCTCCACGTGGGAGCTCCGGTCCATAAACCTACGCGCCGACGCGCTTTGTCATGATGAGTTCGGTGCCCAGGTGCGGATCGATATTATAATGCAGATCGTCCATGAGCGCCTGAATCAAAAATATGCCGAGACCTTCGGCCGTCACGGACGTCGCCTTCGACGCCGTCTCACCGGCCGAACGCAAATGATAGCGATGATCGCGTAAGATGACGCGCAGGTGCGATGACGCGGCTTCGCAAGTAATGTCGATCGTCTCGCCGCCGGCACCGTGCTGGATGCAGATCGTGCACCCCTCGGCGATCGCGAGTTTGAGGTCTTCGATCTCTTCGACGGAAAAGGGCAACCGGTTCGCGATCGCCGCGACTGCAAGACGCGCAACGGCGACCCACTCGGGTTTACTCGGGATGCGTAATTCGACGGTGCCGAGATGCTCCGAGCTCGGCTGGGCGACGCTCACGCCAAGGCCTTTTTGGCGCTCGCTTCATCGTCGTAAATGCCGAAAATCTTCACGAGACCCGTGATGTCGAAGATTTTTTTGATCTGCGGATTCGTACATACGAGATTCACGGTGCCGCCGTGTTCCCGGACCCGCTTGAGGCCGCCGATCAGAACGCCGAGCCCCGTGGAATCGATGTAGCGCACTTTCTCCAGATTGATGACGAGATTGTAATGCCCCTGATCGATTAATTCGGTAATCGCATCTTTGACTTTGGGCGAAGTATAGACGTCGATCTCGCCGCCGAGTTCGACGACGTACGCGTCGTCTTCCGATTCGCGCACGTGTACTTTAATGTCCAAGGGTATCTCCTATGCCGTCGTTGTTCGTTGTGTCCGCTTTGGCGCGGAGGACGTCGCGCACGGTCGGGGCGGGCAACGGCACGAGCAAGAGCGCGACCGACGCTCCCAGGAGCGCTCCGATCATGAGCCCGGCAAGGCCGTCGCCGCCGATGTTCCCGGTCAGTCGTCGACCTTACGACGTAGGCCGCTCGCGACATTATTGACCACCGTGCCGATTTGATTCGCCGTGCGCGTCGCGCTGCCGGCAACGTGCTCGAGCGATGCGACGGCGAGCCCCAACCGGGCGATGGTCGAATCGGCGGTATCGGCGATGCCGCCGACGTGCGTCAGCGTGGTCGCCACGGGCGCGCCGAGCGCCGCGATTTGCCGGTCCACTTCGTCGAGCGTTCTTCCGACGCGAGACAGTAAGCCCCCCAGTTGAACGCAAGCGATCAGGATGCCGAGCCCGACGAGCAGACAGCCGATACCGATACCGATCGACCACCATTGCGCCGATGCACTCAAGAAAATACCTCCGAGCGGCTAGTGTTAGAGCGAGCCGGAAAACCTGTACCCACGTTCGAGGTCGCGCCTCGCAGCGACGCAACGGCTTCGGGAACGACGGACAGAACCCGTTCGACGTCCGTCTCCGTGCTGCGCATTCCGAGCGAAAGCCGCACCGTCCCCCCTTCATGGGCCCCGGCCCCATATAACGCACGCATGACGTGACTTGCTTCGACCGCCCCGGCCGAACAGGCACTGCCCGCCGAAGCGGCGATGCCGGACAGGTCCAGACGTACGAGCAACTCCGCAGTGTCTACGCCCGCAAACGTCACATTGGAGATATGAGCGGCGCGCGCGGCAGCGGCGCCGTTGATCCGACAATCCGGCACGCGCGCGAGCAATCCACGCTCCATGAGCTCGCGTAGCGCCGCTAGACGCGGGACCTCGAGCGCACGCTCCGCTTCCGCGAGCTCGAGCGCACGGGCAAAGCCGGCGATCGAGGCGACGTTTTGTGTGCCCGCGCGGCGGCCGGCCTCCTGGCCACCGCCGAGCATCTGCGGCGCGAGCTCAACGCCGTCTCGGACGACGAGAGCGCCCGCGCCCTTGGGGCCATACATCTTGTGCGCGGTGAACGACACGAGGTCGGCGCCGAGCGCCCCAGCGTCGACGGCAAGCCGGCCGGCGGCTTGAACGGCATCCGTGTGAAAGCGGACGCCTCGATCCCGGGCGATCGATGCGAGCGTGGCCACGGGCGCGATGGTCCCGAGCTCGTTATTGACCAGCATTACGGAAGCGAGCGCCGCCCCCGGTTCGAGCGCCTCTGCAAACGTCTGCGGGTCGAGCCGTCCATTCTGGTCGACGGGCAGCACCACGACCTGCCAGCCTTCCCCCTCGAGCGCTTCGCAGGCATGCAGGACGGCGTAATGCTCGGTCGCGACCGTAACGACACGGCGATGGGGCCCCCGATACGCGCGTGCCGTACCGGTGATGGCGAGGCCGTCGGCCTCCGAGCCGCCCGAGGTGAAAACGACTTCTCGCGGTCGCACGCCGAGGATACGGGCCACGGTCGCACGCGCGCCGTCGAGCGCAGCCCTTGTTTCGCGACCTTCGAGGTGGAGAGAGCTCGGATTGTAGCCGGCGCGCAAGTGCGGCAGCATGGCGTCGAGCGCTTCGGGGCGCAGTGCCGTCGTGGCGGCGTGATCGAGGTAGGACCTCACAACTCATTTCTTCGCCGCGCGGCGAGGTGCGCCCGGCTCAAATGCCGCCTCCGAGCAGTCGATGGTACGAAATGCGCCGCTGCGAGCGCCCCCTTTCGATGACGCTTCGGCCTCTGCAAGTCGCCGGTTTCTCGCTGCCCCTACGGTTGACGATTCTCGCCTGCGTGCTATGCTTGCCGATCTTCTGGTTCGCGAGCGGCGAACGGACGCGGATCGATCGGGCGATCGAGCGCCAGACCCATCTCGCCAACGCGATCCGTTGGATCGGCCTCGATGACGATTTGCTGGTCGATGCTGCGTCGCTCACGTTCGTACGGCACGGTCCGGCCCGCCTCGAGCCGGCTTGGCGGGATAACATCGAAAAGGACCTGCGGGAGCTCCGCGACCTCGCTCGCCGGGACTCGATCTCGGATCCGGCCGAACTCCCGGCTACGGACCGGGTCGAGAACGCATGGCACCGGATCTTTACGGCGCCGAACGGCGAGGCGTTCGCCGACCTCGTCGACGTCTCGTACCGTGCGGCGAGCGCCGTGTCCGACGGGTCGACGCTATCGTACGAATCGGACATCACGGTCGCCGACCTCGGCGATCTGCTCGATAACTCGTTTTTGCAAGTCTTCGCCCCGCTAGGCTCTGCCGGACAAACGGTGGAGCTAGGAGCTCTGCAGGGACGCGTGTCGCTCGACGATCGCATCGTCGTGGCCGGACTGCTCGCGCGCGAGCGTGGCGCAAAGATCGCCTTTTTCGGCGACTTCGGCGGATCGCTCGGCGAAAACAGCGGGAGGTTCGAGAACCTGCGCGCTGCCGGTGTGCGAACGCTAAACGAGTACGGGCCGTTCGAGCGCACGCTCGAGCGGGCCATCCGTCGCCCGCAGCTCTCCACCGCGGTTCGCAAAGCCCTGCGGCACGGCCGCGCCGACTTCGCGAGAGCGACCGTCGCGTTCGTCGAACGCACGCTACGCGCTACCAATGCAACGCTGGCTCGCTCGCGCGCCGACGCTGACCGGCGCAGGACCGTATTGGGCGTCCAGACTGCGGTCGCCGTGTCGCTTGCGTTCGCGCTCTCCGTCGTCGCCGGTTACTGGATCACGCGACGCGACCGGCGCGAGCTGCGCAAGGCGCAACACAAGGCGGACGCCCTCGCGGCCGAACTCGCACGGCAAGAAGCGGAACGGCTGCGTATGTTGACCGCAGCGCAGTTCGATGCGGTCTTCAACCGCTCGCAGATGGGCATCGCGCTGCTCGATCGCGACGGCGTCACGATCGACGGCAACCCGGCTTTATGCGCGTTTTTGGGAAGCGCGACGCCCGCCGTGATACCGCCCGGTGACGCACGTTTCGCGGATCTAGTGACCGGCGCGGAAGCGACGTACCAGTTCGAAACCGCACTGGAAAGCGCCGGCGGCTTGCGCTGGGCGCAGATCACCGTGTCATCCGTCGACATCGAACGCTCCGACGACGTGGTGGCGATCGCGATGGTGGAAGACATCACCGAACGGCGTGCCATCGAGCAGCGCCTTCGCTACGAGGCGGCGCACGATCAGCTGACCGCACTCCCGAATCGGACGACGTTTCTCACTCGCCTCGACGACGCGTTACGCAACGGTCGGGACCCGGGTTCGTACGCCGTGCTCCTTATCGATCTCGACAAGTTCAAGTTCGTCAACGACACGCTCGGCCATCCGGCCGGCGATCGTGCAATCTCCATCGCCGCGCAGCGCCTGGTCGGCGCTACGCGGCCGGGCGACGTCGTGGCGCGATTGCACGGCGACGAGTTTGCGGTGTTACTGATCAACGTCGATGCCGAGATACCGGGCCGCGTAGTCGCCGACCGGATCGTATCCGTGTTCCAGGCGCCGCTCACGCTCGACGGCACGACGATCGTGTTGACGGCAAGCGTCGGCATCGTCGCCGGGCTGGAAAGTTACCATAGCGCCGAGCACGTCATGCGCGACGCCGACGTCGCCATGTACAATGCAAAGAAGCTCGGGCGTTCGACGGCCGTCGTGTTCGACGGCATCATGCAAGAACGGCTAGGCGCCCACGTTCGTATGCTCAGCGACGTACGGCTGGCGCTCGACCGCAACGAATTCTTCTTGGTTTACCAGCCGATCGTCAATCTCGTAACGGGCCGCATGAGCGGAGTCGAAGCGCTGATGCGCTGGAAACACCCGACGCTCGGCCAGGTCTCGCCCGTCGACTTTATTCCGGTCGCCGAAGAGTCCGACGCAATCCAGCATCTCGGGCGCCTCGCGCTTCGCGAGTCGTGCGCGATGCTCGCGCGTTGCGACGCACTCGGGCTCCCCGAGATAACGGCCAGCGTCAATCTCTCGGTATCGCACCTGGCCAACGGTAACGTCGTGCGCGACGTGCGCGCGGCGCTCGACGCGGCCTCGATCGACCCACACCGTCTGATGCTCGAGATCACCGAGAGCGGATTACTCGAAAACGGCCCGCAAGCGCAGCGCGTGCTCTCCGATCTCAGCGCGCTCGGAGCGCGCTTGTGCATCGACGATTTTGGAACTGGTTACTCGTCGCTGCGCTACCTGCACGATTATCCGATCGACGTAATGAAAATCGACCGGTCCTTCGTGTGCGGTCGCGACGGCCGGGTTGCCAACGAGCCGATCGTGCAGATGCTGCTCACGCTCGCACGAGCGCTTGGCATCGCGCCCATCGCCGAGGGCATCGAAACCGAAATGCAACGGCAAGTGCTGTTTGACGGCGGCTGCATGTCGGCGCAGGGATACCTCTTCTCACGACCGCTAGGCGAAGCCGCGCTTATCGCTTTTGCCGAGGCGCAACTCGAAGCGGTCGCTGCGCGCACGGTCGCCTAACGGGTCTGCTAGAGTTCCTCGGCAGCCTCGCCGCGACGGCGCGCCGCGATCCATGGCGCCAGACGGCGCTCCTCGCCTTGCCGGCCCGGCGAGAAGTATGCACGTCCGGCAAGGTTGTCGGGCAGGTACGGCTCCAGGCGTTCCGGCGGCGGCAAACCGTCGGATGCGTCGTCCGCTGCGGCGTACGCGTCGTGCGCATACCGGTAGTCCGCGCCGAAGCCGAGCGTTCGCATGAGGCCCGTCGGCGCGTTGCGTAACGCTAACGGCACCGGGTCGTTCCGGGTGGCCTCTACGTCGGCGAGCGCGGCCTTGTAGGCGCGCCCGACGCTATTGGATTTCGGGGCGGTCGCGAGGTAGAGCGTCGCATGGGCGAGCGGATAGAAGCCTTCCGGCATGCCGATGAAGTGAACGGCTTGTTGCGCGGCGACCGCGACCGACAGGCCGCGCGAGTCGGCAAGTCCGATGTCCTCGGAGGCCAGAATGACGATGCGGCGCGCGACGAAGAGCGGATCCTCGCCCGAGTCGAGCATGCGCGCAAGCCAATACACCGCCGCATCGGGATCGCTGCCGCGCACCGATTTAATGAAGGCGCTAATAACGTCGTAATGATTGTCGCCCTTCTTATCGTATGCGACGATTCGACGCTGCAGGGCGTCCGCGATCAGCGGCGTGTCGATCCGGGCCATGCCGGCAGCGTCACGCAAGGCGGCGCCCGCTGCGAATTCGAGCGTGCCGAGCGCGACGCGCGCGTCGCCGTTGGCGAGGCGCACGAGCGCGTCGAGCGCGTCGTCGTCGATCGTCACCTTGGCGTCGCCGAGCCCTCGTTCGCAATCGCCGAGTGCACGTCGCACGATGAGCATCACGTCGTCGTCGCTAAGCGCTCGCAGCACGAACACGCGCGACCGCGATAGCAGCGCCGAGTTCACCTCGAACGACGGGTTTTCGGTCGTCGCACCGATCAAGACGACCGTGCCGTCCTCGACGAACGGCAGCACTGCGTCCTGCTGCGCCTTATTGAAGCGGTGAATCTCGTCGACGAACAACACCGTGCGTTTGCCGAGCGTGCGCGCGCGCTTCGCTTCGGCAACGACCGCGCGCAGATCGGCAACGCCCGCACTAACCGCGGATAGTCCGACGAAGGTGGATCCCGTCGCGCGAGCGATGACTTCCGCAAGCGTCGTTTTGCCGGTGCCGGGCGGCCCCCATAAGATCATCGATGGCAGGTTGTCCGACTCGATAGCGCGCCGCAGCGCGTGACCGGCGCCGACGATGTGATCTTGCCCGACGTACTCGCCGAGCGAGCGCGGCCGCATGCGCGCCGCAAGCGGCGCCGGAGCATCCCGTTCGAATAAGCCGACGGACTCGCCCGGGCGCGCTTTCATCGGCTTAGAACAGGCGTTTCTTTTTCGGCTTTTTGGTCGGAGCCGGCCGCGCTCCGGGCAGCGGCGTTTCCACGGGAGAGGTAATCGTCACGTTGCCGTTGCCGTCGACCTCGCCGCTACGCGTGTCGTAATCGAGCACGTCGGCGTCGATGCTGCGCTCGCCTTCGCGCACGTGTACGTGGCCTTCCATGTGCAGCCGATGATTGGATTCGTCGAGCACCGCACGGTCCGACGTCGCATTGCGGCCGCCTTCTTGGGTGAAATGCATGTTGCCGTTGGCCGTGTACAGTTGCCGGAAGCCGTCGACGTCGAGCGTGTCGCACGATAACGTCGAGGGCCGCTGCGTGAGGTTGGCCTCCTTGCCGCCGGCCGACGTAACGGGCTGCGTTTGGTGAACGACGACGTGGCCGATCGCGTGCAGTTGCTTACGTTGCGAATTGCCGTTGGCGCGGTCGGCGGTAATGTCCGTGCCTTCGCGCGTCGCGTAAAAATGCGCCGGGAAATTGAAGTCGCCGTTGTTGAGGTTATAATGAAATTGCGCCGTACGAATGGTATCGAAACCGGCGAAGTGGTTGAGCGTCGAATCGAAGCCGCCGGGGCCTTGAGGCGCTCCGAGCACCGCACGCTGAGCCGGCAGCGCCACCGCCAACGCCGCCACCGCGGCGAGACGGCGGCAGGCGGTCACCCGCGCCCCGCGGCGTCGGCGGCCGTACTGCGCACGCCTAAGACGTCGTCCAACATGTCTCTTCGAATCGCTCCCTCGCGTACGATGCGCACCTCACCTTGCGAAACGTCGACGACGGTCGATTCGATGCGCAAAGCCGTCGGTCCGTCGTCGATCAGTAAGTCGGCGCCCTCCACCTCCGGTGGCAACGGACCCTCACCCGCGTACGCCGGGCTGCCGCTGGCATTCGCACTCGTTGCGGCCAGCGGGCCGCAGCGATTGAGCATGGTCGCGCAGAGCCGGTGTTTGGGCACGCGTAATCCCAGCGTCGGTAGACCGCCCGTGACCCAGTCCGGAACGAAGCCCGGACGGCGTACGACGATCGTAATCGCTCCGGGCACGAACGCCCGCGCGAGTTCGGCAGCCAGCGTGTTTCCGGCGGCATATTCGAGCAGTTCTTCGACCGTTCCGAAGTGCAGCGACAGGGCTTTGTTGGCAGGCCGGCGCTTGAGGCGATAGATCTGCGCGACGCCCTCTTCGCTCAGCGGATCGCATCCAATGCCGTACACCGTATCGGTCGGGAAAACGATCGTGCCGCCGCGCTGCATGACGAGCACGGCGCGTTCGACGATCGCGGACGGCCGTTCGGTGCGTGTGAAAAGCCTGGTCAGAGACGCACGCTCGAGCCCGTTCCGATCGCGACGCACGACAGCGGATCGTCGGCCACGATCACGGGGATGCCCGTAACTTCGCCGAGCAACGTATCGAAGCCACGCAGCAGCGCGCCGCCGCCGGTTAAGATGATGCCGCGGTCGATAATGTCGGCCGCGAGCTCGGGCGGCGTTTTCTCGAGCACCGACTTGACGGCTTCCACGATCGACTGCAGCGGCTCGGCGATCGCTTCGCGCACTTCTTCGCTCGTAATCTTCACCGTCTTCGGCAAACCGTTGATGAGGTCGCGACCGCGGATCTCCATCACGATTTCCGGTTCGAGCCGATACGCGCTTCCAATGCGGATCTTGATTTCTTCGGCCGTCCGTTCGCCGATCATCAGGTTGTACACGCGTCGAATGTGGCGGATCATCGCTTCGTCGAGCTTGTTGCCCGCCACGCGCAGCGATTGCGACACCACGATGCCGCCGAGGGAAATGACCGCGACGTCGGTCGTGCCTCCGCCGATGTCGACGACCATGTTACCGCTGGGACCATCGATCGGTAAACCGGCACCGATCGCGGCGGCCATCGGCTCTTCGATAATCTCGACGCTGCGCGCGCCCGCGAGTTTGGCGGCATCGCGCACGGCGCGTTCCTCGACGCTCGTGATTTCGGCCGGGACGCAGATAATTACGGCCGGCTTGGGACGCAGGATCGCGTCGAAGAACGATCGGTTGCGCGTCACCTTCTTAATAAAGTAATTAAGCATCGCTTCGGTGACTTCGAAATCGGCGATCACGCCGTCGCGGAGCGGCCGAATCGCCTGTATGTTGCTCGGCGTCCGCCCGAGCATCTGGCGCGCCTCTTCGCCGACGGCGAGCGTCTTATTCGTGCGTACGTCTTTTGCGACGACCGAGGGCTCGCGCAAGACGATCCCTTTGCCCTTGACGTATACGAGCACGTTCGCCGTGCCGAGATCGATTCCGATATCGATAAGTTCTCCTCACGAGCCGCAGCGGCGATCGTCCGACCCGAGCGCATTCGGTGCGAGCGCTCCGTTTCCTGACTACGATACCTTCGGATAAGCGCTCGTCTCGAACGTTCCGAGTGGCTCCAGCACGGGCGCGATGCCGCTCGAGCGCTGCACGCGGCCGCCGAGCGCCGACAGCATCTCCTCCAGCCGTTCGTAACCGCGATCGACGTACTCGAGCCCGATGATTTCGGTCTCGCCTTGCGCTGCAAGCCCCGCGACGACGAGCGCGGCTCCGGCTCGAATATCGGGCGCCTCCACCGGCGCGCCGGAAAGCTGCGTTCCGCCGCGCACGAGCGCCGTGTTATTGTCGATCGCCACCCGGACGTCGGCGCCCATGCGCACGAGTTCGTTGACGTAGGAGAAGCGCGCGTTGAAAATCGTTTCCTCGACCACGCTGCGACCCGGCGCCGTACAGAGGAAGCCGAGCATCGGTGGCTGCAAGTCGGTCGGAAATCCCGGATGCGGCGCGGTCAAGACGTCGGTGCCGCCGGTAATCGCTTGGGCGCGAACGCGAATCCAATCGTCGCCCGTCGTTACCGCAGCGCCGCATTCTTGGATCTTGCCGAGCATCGCCGTCAGGTGTGCGGGCGCGCAACGCCGCACGGTTACGTCGCCGCGTGTCGCGCAACCGGCGAGCAGTAACGTGCCCGTCACAATGCGGTCGGGAATGATTTCGTACTCGACGCCGTGCAACGCATCCACGCCGTCGACCACGATCGTGTCGGTGCCTTGACCCGCGATCCGGGCTCCCATCGCGACCAAGAAATCGGCCAGATCGACGACTTCGGGTTCCATCGCGACGTTGCGCAACGTCGTGGTGCCGCGGGCGAGGGCGCACGCGAGTAACGCGTTCTTGGTCGCGCCGACGCTCGGTTGCCGGAACGCGATGTCGGCTCCCGTCAGTCCCGCACCCTTGGTCGCCGCAATAAGATACCCGTGCGCGTTAGAGACCTCGGCGCCGAGCGCGCGAAAGGCTTGTTCGTGCATGTCGGTCGCGCGCGTCCCGAGGATGCAGCCGCCGGGCAGCGGCACTTCCGCCCGGCCGAAGCGCCCGAGCAGCGGCCCCACCAGATCGAACGATGCCGCGAGTTTGCGCACGAGCGTATACGGCGCGCGATGCTGCGAGATGTTCGACGCATCGATCGTCATCGCATCGGGACCGGCCGGACGTAATTCTGCTCCCAGCGCTTCGAGCAGCTGCCACATGACTGACACGTCCGTAATGCGCGGGACGCGATGCAGCGTCACCGGCGTCTGAGCCAGCAGCGCCGCCGCCATGATGGGCAACGCGGCGTTCTTCGCGCCATGCGTTTCCACCGACCCCTGCAAGGCATGGCCGCCGAAAACGCGCAGCGTGGTCTCTAAACGGTCTAAGACGTTCATGAAGCTCGCGAACCGCTTTCGGAGTACGCGCGAGCGCTCCCGCGGCCCAGTGCGAGCGGCGCGACGCCGGCGATTGCCGCGATGCTCGCGACCACGAGCCCGAGTCCCCACCGCAGCCCGAACGCGTCGGCCGTCAAGCCGATCGCCGGCGGTCCGACAACGAAGCCGGCGTATCCGAGCGTCGAGACGGCCGCGATGCCGACGCCCGCGCCCAGACCCGGTACGTGCCCGGCCGTCCCAAAGACGATCGGCACCACGTTTGCGAGACCGAGGCCGACGATGGCGAAAGCGGCGAAGGTGATGACGGGATCGGGTGCCAGCAACGCGGCGCCGAGCGCGCCGGCCGCGAGCGTGGCTCCGCCGGCGAGCGTTCCGCGTTGACCGAACCGGACCACGATCCGGTCTCCCGCCAGCCGTCCGAACGCCATGGCGATGCTGAACGCGCCGAAGCCGGCGGCGCTCGTTGCGGCCGGCTGACGCAACACGTCGCGCAGATACACGCCGCTCCAATCGGCCATCGCACCTTCACTCAACAAGCCGAGCAGCGCGATCGCGCCGAGCGGTAACAGGAGACGACGCGCCCGAGCGACCGCCGCCGCCGGTGCGCGCGGCGGCAACGGGTCATCGAGCAAAGACGGTATGGCGATGGCCACGAGGGCGACGCAGATCGCCGCAGCGACGAGACCATCGACCGTGCGTCCGAAGCCACGCGAGATCGTGACCATAGACGCGAGCGATCCGAAGAGCCCGCCGAAGCTGAAAGCCGCATGGAACGAAGACATGAGCGGCTTTCGCACGCGCGTTTCGCAGGCGACGGCCTGCGCGTTCATCGCCACGTCGAAGGTGCTGTACGCCGCACCGATCACGATCGCGGCGGCGACGAACACGGCATAGGTTTGCGCGAGAAACGGTAACGCGAGCGACAGTGAGGCGGCAATGCCGCTTGCGAGCGCAACGCCGCGCGAGCCGCGGCGGGCGATGGCGGCGCCCGCCAGCGGCATCGCAACGAGCGACGCGAGCGCGGCGCCCAGGAGCGCCAAACCGAGCGTGCCGTCGGAAAGCTCGAGCGCCGCTTTGAACGCCGGCATATGCGCGACCCAGGCACCGAACCCAAAGCCGTTAGCGGAAAACAGCAGCGTGATCGCCGGCCGCCACGCGATGCGGCAGGGGTCCAGTTGCGGCGACACGCTTTGGGGTACCTCGACGTTCGATAAGGAGAGCGACGTGCACCAATCGAGCAGCGACGACCCAATTCCGGCATCCGGCGAAGCCGGCACGATGGACGTAGACGATCTTGCAGGCGCGACCGACGACGAACGTGCGACCGAAGAACTGGGAAGACCCGCTACCGAAGCCGGCGGCGGTCTCGTTCCCGACGGCTCAGAAGCCGGGCTTTAAGCACGTGCGGGCGCTACGTCCGCGCCGACTCGATCTCCCGGACGATGCGGTCGGCGTGGTAGACCTTCCCTAATCCCGCTAAAAGTGCGCGGCTGTCGACGGAAACGGCACGATTCTGTGTCGCGTCGTAGCCGAAAGCCCCGCCGAGCGAATAAATGTTTCCGTCGAAGATGAGTCCGATGACGTCTCCGTCACGGTCGACGAGCGGGCTGCCCGAATTGCCGCCGATGATGTCGTTCGTCGTGACGAGATTCATCGGCGTCGAGAGGTCGAGCGTGCCCTTCGCCGCGAGCCAACTCGGCGGCAAGACATATGGCTCCGCGCCCGTCGCGCGCCCGAATAAGCCGCGCATCGTGGTGTACGGTGCGATCGCCGTGCCGTTCGCGTCGAAGCCTTTGACGGTGCCGTAGCTCAGACGCAGCGTGAACGTCGCGTCCGGGTCGACGCTCGTGCCATACACCGCAAACCGCGATTTGGCGATCTTCTCGGCTGCTGCGCGCGACGGAGCGTCGATGCGCGTCTCGAAGCTCTTGCGGATCGCACGCGCGTCGCCGTCGATAGCCTTCGCATACACGATCATCGGATCGCGCGACGCATCGATCGCGGCCCGGCCTCCGTCGTAGAGCGCCGTTCGCGCCGTCACATCGCCGAGTTTCGTGCCCGCGACGAGACGATGCGCGAGCTCGGCCGGTGACTCGCGGCCCAAGAGCTTTTGGACGAGCGGATCGTCCGTGCCGAGCCGCTCGCGCGCCTGCGTCAGCCGAAACGCGAGCGATACCTCTTCGAGATCGGGATAGATCGGGACGCTCGCCGCCAGTTCTTGCCGCACGGCGACGAGGCGAGCGTCGCGATATTCGTCGAGTCGCTCGGCGTTGGGCCTCGTGCGCTCGGCAGCCGCGCGCACGAGCGTGCGAGCATAACCGAGCAGGCCATTCGCGAATGCGCCGCCCTCGGCGACCTCGTAACGGGGCGCGAGTTCGGCGCGCGTATTCTGTAACGCAGCGATATCGTCCCACGCGCTCCCGGCGGTCGTTCCAGCCGCCGCGTTAGCGGCCACGGCGTCGCGCAGTTTCTTCTCTTCCTCGACCTTGCGCCCGAAGAACGCGGGGTCTTCGAGAGCCGCTTGGCGCCCGCGCAGCGCCTTGTACGTGTTTTCGTTGTAGAAGCGAATTTCGTTGGCCTCGCGCAGCTGTTCCGGACCGCGCGCTTCGAATTGTTCGACGATGCCGCGATATTCGGCAATCGCTGGAAGCGTCTGCGTATAGCCATAGCGGCGGATATACTCGAGCTGCGACACGGTCAATTCGCGCTGAGTGGAGCCGGGGTTTCCGGAGACGAAAGCGAGATCACCCGCCTTCGAGCCGTTCTTGCTCCAACGCAAGTAATCCGGCGACGCGGCGGGTTTGCCGTCTTCATACGCGCGTACGATACCGATGTCGAAATCGAAGCGCGGAAAGTTGAAGTTATCCGGATCGCCGCCGAACTGCGCCACGCCGTACTCGGGCGCGAAGACCAGACGGACGTCGTTGTACCGCTTGTAGTGATACAGGTCGTATACACCGCCGTGATAGAGCGAGACGACGTCGCAGCGCACCGCCGAGTCTCTCCCGGACGTCGCTTCTACCTGCGCCTGGGCCGCGCGCAGCGCCGTGTTCGCTGCCTCCCCCGACTTGCCGGCCGTCGCGGCCGTTATCGTCTTGGTGACGTCCTCGATCCGGACGAGTTGATCGAGTTCGAAGTTGGGACAGGCCTTCTCGTCGGAAGACGTGCGCGCGAGGAAACCGTCGCGCACGTAGTCTTTCTGCGGGGTCGACAGCTCGCCGACGCAGCCGACGACGCAGTGGTGGTTCGTCATCACGAGACCCGCCGGCGATACGAAAGACGCGGAACACCCGCCGGCGATTCGCAGCGACGACTTGCGAACGTGGTCTAGGAACGCTTGCGACGGCGTGAAGCCATAGCTCTGCGCGACTCTTGCGCTCGGAAAATTATCGAACGTCCACATGCCTTCGTCGGCTCGGGCAGCGGAGACGAGCGACAAGACGGCGGCGAGCGAAACCCATGCGACACGAAACATCCGAGCGTTATTAACGCCCGCCCGCCGCGCCTCCCGCTGCCCCGGCGCCGCCATTACAGCGCCGGAGCAGCAGAACGGCTCAGTGCTCCTGCGGTGTGTAGTCGAGCGGCACCGTATCGAGCGCTACCTTAGTGCGGAAGTAATTCGCGTCGATGCCAGGATGCAACCCGGCGATCGGGACGCCCGTGGGATACGACTTCGCGCCGAAGTCGAAGAAGTCGAGCAGCGCGTCGGCCCGGGTATCGGTCGTCCCTAGGCTGCGCAACCGCCAGTTGTACTCCATGAATTTGAGCACGCTCGCGTATTCGTGCTGCACGTGCGACACGTAGCCGCGCTTCGCGTACTTCGAGACGACGATCAGCGGGACGCGAAATCCGAGCCCGTTGCGATCGAGCTGGTGCGGCGCAACGTGATCGTACCAGCCGCCCGGGTCGTCCCACGTGACGAAGAGTGCGGTGTCGTTCCAATACGGCGTCTGCATCAACGTATTGGCGAGCGCCGCGACGTAGTCGGGTCCGAAGTTCGTCGTGACTTCCGGATGGTCCGAAGCGATCACCGGCGGATTGAACCACGACACGGCCGGCAGCGTCCCATCGAGGATGTCGGCGAACTCGCGAGCGACGCCTTGCTTTGCGATGACGTCGGCTTTCCAGTCCGGGCCGAAGCGCACGAGTGAGAACGCGTCGTACGGCTGCGTCGAGACATCGTATTCCTGACCGGTCAACGTATAGCTGAGATTATTCGAATAATAGGCCCACGGAATGCTATAGCCGTCCAGCAAGTTGCCCATGGTCCGCTGCTTGTAGAGGCATGGAAACTGCGTCCCTGCGATCTGGCCATTCGGCCCGAGATAGGGAACGGTCGTTCCCGCCTTCGCATCGCAGCCCCACACGAGCGGGTCGCTCGGATCGTCGGTCTGATTTCCCGACGTGCCGGCCACGATGTACATGTGACCCGGATAGCTCGGTCCCGTCTGCGACGCGAACATGCGGTCGGCTACGCCGAACTGCGACGACAGATCCCAGTATGGCTTGGCTTCGGCATACGGCAAATAACCGTACATATAGTGCGCCGGCGTCGAGCCGTTCGATGGCGGGCCGACGCACGAAGCGGGCGCCGTGTCGAAGCCGTTCATGCGGCCGCCGTTATAATCTTTGAGCCACGCTTCGTGCGAGTGATCCGGGTCGCAGTTCCCCTCGTACGGCGCCGCAACGAGCGGAACCGGAAGGCCGTTGTGATCGCGTCCGGCCGAAACAGTGTCCGCATGCGGAAAGCCGCGGAACATATTATCGAACGACCGGTTTTCCATCACCACGACGATGACGTGCTTGATTGGGGTCGTGGTCGATGCCGCCGAGAGCGGCGCCGCCGGTTGCGTCGCGGCGGCTGCGCTCGAGACCGTCAACGCGCAAAGCGCCGAGACGGTCGCGCCACCGCATACAGACGTTAGCGAATACTTATTCTTCACCGCACCAACGTACCCAGTGGAGATTATAGAAACGTTAAGGCGAGCGCTTGCATTCGCTACGACAAAAGCTACACTTTTCCGAAGCCGTCCTTGCTCAGGTTAGCGAGCAAGTAACGTTAAAGCCTCGAACGGGAGTTGGCGGTTAGACCAGCGACATGTGCTCCGCACGCATTGCGTCGCTGAGCACAAAGCGCCGCGGTTTCCCTATCGCACCGGTTGCGAGAAAACGTCATGCTCTGAAAAATGCTGCTGAACGTCAGCTTCCGGCAGCGAATCAACATGTCGCAAAATCGCCTCCAGTCGAGATTGTCAACGTAATTACCGATAACGCGAGGAAGCGTCTTTTCACTACGACGCACACGTGTGCTTTTCGACGGTTAAATGACTTACCCGGCGAGCGCGAGACGCGCGTTCGCAAAATCGATGGTCGCTTGTTCGCGCGCGTATTCCGCCGTCTGCGGGGTCAGCTCTTTCTGTCGCGCGGTCGCTGCTTCGAGATCGGCTCGCGCGGCGCCGGCATCGACTCGGTCGCGAGGAAGCGCGGCATCGACGAGCACCGTCAAGCGGTCGGGCAACGCTTGCAGGAAGCCTTCACTCGTCGCGAACTCGAGACGCTGACCACCGGCAACGTTCGCGCGAAGCACGCCCGGGCGAAGCGCCGTCAAGAACGGCGCGTGCGACGGCAGAATGCCTTCCTCACCCTCCGTACCGACGGCGATGACGAGTTCCGCCTCACCTTCGAACGCCACTGCGATGGGCGTTATGAGCCGAAACGGAATCGGCATTATGCGTTACTCGCGCCAATCTTTTCGGCGTTGGCCTTTACTTCGTCGAGCCCGCCTGCCATGTAGAACGCCTGCTCCGGCAGATCGTCGAGCTTGCCGTCGAGAACTTCCGAGAAGGACGCGATCGTGTCTTCGAGTTTGACATACTTGCCTTCGCGGCCCGTGAATTGTTCGGCGACAAAGAACGGCTGAGAGAATAGGCGCTGCATTCGCCGCGCGCGCCCGACGATGACCTTATCGTCCTCGGAAAGTTCCTCGACGCCGAGAATCGCGATGATGTCCTGTAAGTCTTTGTAGCGCTGCAACGTCTCTTGCACGCCGCGGGCTACGCGGTAGTGTTCGTCGCCGATGATCTGCGGATCGAGAATGCGCGACGACGACTGCAGCGGATCGACGGCGGGATAGATGCCGAGTTCCGAAATCGAACGCGAAAGCGCCGTCGTCGCGTCGAGGTGTGCGAACGTCGTGGCGACGGCCGGGTCGGTATAATCGTCGGCCGGCACGTACACGGCTTGGACCGAGGTAATCGATCCCTTGTGCGTCGAGGTGATACGCTCTTCCAGTAAGCCCATTTCCGTAAAGAGCGTGGGCTGATAACCGACGGCCGACGGCATACGCCCCATCAGCGCCGAGACCTCGGAGCCCGCCTGCATGTAGCGGAAGATGTTGTCGATGAACAGCAGAACGTCCGCGCCCTTCTCATCACGGAAATATTCGGCCATCGTGACGCCCGTTTGCGCGATGCGGAACCGCACGCCCGGCGGCTCGTCCATCTGCCCGAACACGAGCGTGGTCTGCGCGAGCACGCCCGACTCTTTCATCTCGAGCCAAAGATCGTTGCCCTCACGCGTCCGCTCGCCCACGCCCGTGAATACGGAGAAGCCCTTGTGCACCTGGGCGATGTTGCGGATGAGTTCCTGAATGAGCACCGTCTTGCCGACGCCGGCTCCGCCGAACAGTCCGACTTTGCCGCCGCGCGTATAAGGCGCCATCAAGTCGATGACCTTGATGCCGGTCTCGAAAATTTTCGGCGTCGGATCCTGCGCCGCAAAATTCGGCGCGTCGCGATGGATCGGCCACATGGCCGACGCGTGTACGGGCTCGTTCGAATCGATCGCTTGGCCGAGCACGTTGAAGATGCGCCCGAGCGTGCCCTCGCCGACGGGCACGGTAATCGGCGCCCCCGTATTCTGCACGCTCTGTCCGCGAACCAGCCCGTCCGTCGATCCCATCGCGAGGCAACGCACCGCATTATTGCCGAGCTCGTCCTGCACTTCGAGCACGAGCGTCCGCGCCTGCATCGCCGTACCGCCGAGCTCCACGCCGTTCGCGGCCGCCGTACCCGGCGCGCTCGCGCCGTTAGCGGTCGACATGCCCGAACCACCGACCGCAACCGTCAGTGCCGTATTGATCGCCGGAAGCGTTTCCGCCGAGAACGCAACGTCGACGACGTTGCCGAGGACTTGCACGACCTTGCCGGTCGCCGTAGTTGTAGCGGTTGTCATCGGCTTTTCTCCTAACCGGCTTGCGCTTCCGCGCCGCCGACGATCTCGAGCATCTCTTTGGTAATCGAGGCCTGCCGCGCCTTATTCATCGCCAGCGTAAGCTCGTCGAGCAGCTTGCCCGCGTTATCGGTCGCATTCGTCATCGCAATCAATTGTGCCGCAAAGAACGCCGCATCCGTCTCGAGCATGGCCGAGAAGATCGTGAACTCGAGATACTTCGGCAGCAGCCGCGTCAGCACGGCTTCCGGTGACGGCGCAAACTCGACCTCGGCGCGCGGCCCGCTTTTCGCCCCCGCATTGGCATCGCGCTCTGCCACGATCGGCACGAGCGTGCGCACCTCCGGCTTCTGCGACATCATCGAGACAAGCTTCGGCGCCACGAGGACGATCTCGCAGATCGCCCCATTATTGAAGTCGTCGGTTACCCGCGCAGCCACTGCCTTCGCCGTCGCCAACTTCTCTTGCGCCGACAGCCCCCACGCCTCGCCCGTCTCGAACCGCGTCCGCTTCGCCGCATTGCGCGCCTTGATCCCGACCGGATAATACACGACCGTCCCGCGCTCGCGCGTATAGATTTCCGCCGCCCGCACGATGTTGGAGTTAAAGGCCCCAGCCAACCCCTTATCCGCCGTCATCAACACGACGCCGGCCGGCGCACCCTCCTTACCGGGTTTCATGAACGGATGATCGACCGAACCAACCGCCTGCATCAAATCGCGCAACATATCGCCCAGCGCATCCGCGTACGGCCGAGCCTGCTTCTGCACCATCTGCGCACGCCGAATCTTCGCCGAAGCAACCTGCTTCATCGCCTTCGTAATCTGCTGTGTATTCTTAAGCGACTTGATCCGGTCGCGCAAATCCCGAACGCTAGGCACGCGTTCCCTCCCGTCCCGTGCCGCCGGCGTACGAGCGCCGGAGGGCGGCCGGGCGGGCCGTGGGCTTACGCCGGGGCGTCCAGTTTTTCGCGAAGCGCCGGAGGCGCGAGAGCGAAAAATGGCCGAGCAGACTTTTCCCAAGGATGGGAAAAGTTGGGCGTCCCCGCCGTAAGCCCGCGGCCCGCCCGGCCGCCCTCCGGCGCCGCCCAGCACCAACCACACGGTCCAGCATCAAAACGTCTTATTAAACTCGCCGATGGCCGACACGAGCTCTTTGCCTGCGTCGTCAGAAAGCGCGTTCGTGTCTTGGATCGACTTCGTCACGTTGCCGTGTTTCTGATGCAAGAAGTCGAGGAAGCTGTGCGACCACTCTTGCAGGCGCGGCGTCTCGATGTTCGTGAGATAGCCTTTCGTCGCCGCGTAGATAACGACGACTTGGTCTTCGACCGCCATCGGCTGGTATTGCGGCTGCTTGAGGATCTCGGTGATCTTTTCGCCGCGCGTGAGCGTCGCTTGCGTGTTCTTATCGAGATCGGACGACAGTTTAGCGAATGCAGCGAGCTCCCGATACTGCGCGAGGTCGAGCTTGAGCTGACCGGCGACGGACTTCATGGCTTTCGTCTGCGCCGAGGAGCCGACGCGCGAGACCGAGATACCGACGTCGACGGCCGGACGGATACCTTGGAAGAAAAGATTCGTCGTTAAGTAGATCTGGCCGTCGGTGATCGAGATGAGGTTCGTCGGGATGTAGGCAGAGACGTCCCCCGCTTGCGTTTCGATGATCGGAAGCGCCGTGATTGAGCCGCCGCCTTTTTCGTCCGAAAGCTTTGCGGAGCGCTCCAATAAGCGCGAGTGCAGGAAGAAGATGTCGCCCGGGTAGGCTTCGCGTCCGGGAGGCCGGCGGAGCAAGAGCGAGACCTCGCGGTACGCGACGGCGTGTTTGGTAAGATCGTCGTAGATGATCAGGACGTCTTTACCGGAGTACATGAGGTCTTCGGCCATCGCGCAACCGGCGTACGGCGCTATGTACTTGAGGGCGGGAGCGTCGGAGGGCGACGTGGTGACGATCGTCGTGTATTCGAGCGCGCCTTCCATCTCCAGCCGCGACGCGAGCGCCGAAATGTTTGCGTTCTTCTGGCCGATCGCGACGTAGATGCAGTAAACGTTGCGACCCTTTTGATTGATGATCGTGTCGATCGCGATCGCGGTTTTGCCGACTTGGCGGTCGCCGATGATCAGTTCGCGCTGACCCTTGCCGATGGGAATGAGCGCATCGATTGCGCGAATGCCGGTCTGCAGCGGCTGTTTGACCGGCTGTCGTTCGATGACGGTCGGCGCCACGTTTTCGATCGTGCGGTAACGGCGGGCTTGGATCGTGCCCTTGCCGTCGACCGCATTGCCGAGTGGGTCGACCACGCGACCCAGGAGCGACTCGCCCACCGGGACGGAGGCGATGCGGCCGGTGCGTTTGACCTGCATGCCCTCTTTGATCTCGGTGTCGGGACCGAGAATAATGACGCCGACGTTGTCCTCTTCGAGGTTGAGCGCGATGCCCTGCAGGCCGTTCGGAAACTCGACCAGCTCCGACTGCTGGACGGCCTCGAGGCCATAGACGCGCGCGATGCTCGAACCGACCGCGATGACGGTTCCGACCTGTTCTTCGTGGACGTCGCTCTCGAAGTTCTTGATCTGACCTTCGAGGATGCCGGCAATTTCGTCAGCGTTGATCATCGTGTACCTTCGTGCAGTCGTTAGTTACGAGCGAAGAGTTCGCGGGCGAGGTCGTCGATGCGACCCGAGAGCGAACCGTCGATGCGGCGGTCGCCCATCGTTATTCGCACGCCGCCGAGAAGTTCGGGATCGACGCGTGCGCGCACGTCGAACGCCGTGCCGTAGATGCGGCCGAGGCGGGCGACGATACCCTCGAGTTCTTCGGGCGCGAGCGCACGCGCGCTCACGATCTCGAGCGATTCTTTGCCGGCCGCTTCCAGCGCGAGCCGGTCGAATTCCGTGACGATGCCCGGCAGCAGCGCTTCGCGCCGCTTGCGCACGAGCAACAACAGCGTGTGCAAGGCGATGGGCTCGAGGGCGGGGGCGAAAGCGCGACGCAGTGCGGCTTCTTTGTCGCTGCGTGCGAAAACGGGAGAGAGGAAAAATCGCTTCAATTTGGGCGACTCGAAAAGCGCTTGCGAAGCCAACCGTAAGCCTCGGCCCACCTCCGGCGTCGCACGGCTCTTGGCGGCCAGCGAAAAGACGGCGGCGGCGTAACGGCGTGCGATCGTCCCGCCTTGCACTACGGCCGGCTTCCGCGTTCGGCGGTGTCGACGGCTTCATCGATTAGCCGGCGGTCGGTCGTGCGGTCGACGTTCTTTGCGCCGTGCCGGGCGATCGCGACGGCTTTGGCAACGAGATCCGCCCGCAGCGCCTCACGCGCGGCGGCGCGGCTGCGCTCGAGTTCGCCTTCGGCATTGCGTACGAGCCGCTCGGCTTCCCCGGCGGCAGAGGCGGCGATACGTTCGCGCAGGGCGCGTGCGTCGGATTGCGCGCGCGCGTCGATCGAGCGAGCGTCGCGCTCCGCCTCGGCAACGGTCGCGCGCGCCGTCTCGATGCCGGCCTTGGCGGCATCGCGACGCTGCTGCGCTTCCAGTATCTCCTGATTCTTGCGCGCCTGAGCGGCGACCACCGCCGGCGTGAGAAACCGGCGCCACAAGAACACGAGGACCACCACGAATAAAATCGATGCGACGACCTGCGACCAGACCGCGATCTTGATGTAGCTATCGGCGGTCATCGAGCGATGCCCGCCGCTCGCGCCAGCAGCGTATTAGCGAGCGCGTGGGACAATTCGTCTTCGCGCGTACGCGCGGAGGCGACTTCCGCGTCTACGGTGCGACGGGCATCGTCGGCAATCGCTTGCGCGCGGTCGCCGGCCGCTACGACGGTCGCGGTTGCTTCGCCGTCCGCTTGCGAGCGGGCATGCGCGACGGCTTCTTCGGCAGCGCGACGAGCCGCGCTACGCTTGGCATCCGCTTCACCATGCAGCGCTTCCATTTGATGGCGATAGCGCTCGTAGTCGCTTTGCACGCCTTCGATGTACGCCCGGCGACGGCGCAGCGCCGCGCCGACGGGACGTAAGAACACCACGTTCAAAATCGCGAAAAAGATCGCGAAATTGACGAGTTGCACCCAAAACGTCCCATCGAGCGAGAGAAACATCGTTTACTTCGCGAGGTGTGAGAGCAGCGCCGGTACGTTAGCGACCACGAGTAAGAGATAGAACGCCAGGCCGATCGCGATGATCGGAAACGCTTCCAAGACGCCGACGCCGAGGAAGAGAAACGTGAAGATGTTAGGACGAGCTTCCGGCTGGCGCGCGATCGCCTCGACGGCTTTGGAGGCGACGATGCCGTCGCCCACGGCCGAGCCGAACGCGACGCCGAGAATGATCAATCCGAAGGCGAGGATGGTCGCGGCTGCGACTAAGGCCTCAGAGCTCACGAAGGGTCCTTTCTGATGCTAGTGCTCGTCGGCAACTGCGAGCGAGAGATAAACGATACCGAGCAGCGTGAAGACGAACGCTTGGATCGTGCCCACGAAGAAGTTGAAGAACTGAATGAAGAACGGCAAGATTGCAGCGGCCATCGACAGGTCGAAGGCGCCGATCTTCACGCGCGCTTCCGTGATCGACGCGATGATGATGAAGAGCAATTCGCCGACGAAGATATTGAAGAAGAGCCGGAGCGCGAGCGTGACCGGGCGCACGAGCTCTTCCAGAATGTTGATCGGGGCCAAGGCGATCGGCTTGAAGAGATGGCCGAATGCGCCAGCCCCCTTCTGACGCAGCGCCGCGAACCAGGTAAGAAAAAAGATGATCAACGCGTAGGGCACTGCGGTGTTGAGGTCGCCCGTCGGCGAACCGCCGAAAGGCAATCCGAGCGCCCGTAGCGGCAATATGCCGAATTGGTTGAGCAGAAAGATGTACACGAAGAGCGCGATGAAAAACGGGACGTATGGCTCGCCGTTGCGGCCGAGCGAGCCGTACACCATGTCGGAAACGTAACTGATGACGCCTTCGAGCACCGTCTGGGTGCGACCGACGCGCGGCGACCGGTAGCTGCTGCCGACCCATGCCAGAAATGCAAGCGCGACGGCCATGGCAAGCCAAGTCGTCACGATCGTGTCGCTGTGAACTTCGCCGACGATCGGCCACGTCCACAGGCTATGCGTTCCGATACCTTCTTTCACGTCATCCCGTTCGGAAATCGCGCGCGACGAGCGTCGTATAGAGCGCGAAGGGCGTAAAGAACCCGATGAAGTAGGCCGCCATCGTCCACCACGGCCCGTGGAGCGCAAACTCCACCGGTAAGATACCAAAGAGGCCGATGCGTAGGATACTACTTACGATGAAGGGCGAGACGCTACGGTAGTCGAGCAATCGCTCGTTGCTGCGCATCGTCAGGAGCGCGTTGAGCACGCCGCACGACGTGCCGACCACGAGCGCAACTGCTGCGACCGGCGATGCAAACGCGACGAGCGAGCCAGCGACCAATGCAAAGGCTGCCGACCATGCCGCCATGGGTCGCTTGCGAAGGACATACGAACGCAAAGAGGCCTCTGACACGGCGCATCCCGATTTAGGAGCGACGGGAGTTTGTCCTGTTCTCGCTACGCGGAGACGCCGAATTCGCGCGGCGCCGCACCCGCGCCGTAACGCGCGAGCAACCACGATACGATGCGCTCGGCAGCGCGGCCGTCGCCATACGGATTGGCGGCACGTGCCATGCGCGCATAGGCGACTTCGTCTTCGAGCAGCCGCCGGGCCGCCGCGACGATCCGGGCGCGGTCCGCGCCCACGAGCTCGAGCGTGCCCGCCTCTACGCCTTCGGGACGCTCCGTTTCGTCGCGCATCACGAGCACGGGCTTGCCGAGGCACGGCGCTTCCTCTTGCAGGCCGCCGCTATCGGTCAGTACGAGATGCGAGCGCTCGATGGCATGCACCGTCACGTCGTAGGGAAGCGGATCGACGAGCGCGATCCCGGGAACGTCGCGGAGCCGGGCGCGTACGATCGGCCCGACGTGCGGCGAAGGATGCACGGGCCACAGTACCTGCGGCCGCGACAGGGAGCCGACGATCTCCGCGACGGCCGCGCAGATGTCGCTCATCCGCTCGTGATTCTCCCGTCGATGAGCGGTGACGAAGATCAGCGGCCGGCGAGGGTCGAACCCGTCCCACGGCTTCGGTCCCGGCGTATCGGTCTGCGCGACCGCGACGAAGGCGTCGATGACCGTATTGCCGGTGACGAAGATGTCGGCGGACGCAACGTTTTCGGCTTCGAGGTTGCGGCGTGCGCGCGCAGTCGGCGCGAAGTGATAGGATGCCAGCCGCCCGGTGAGCCGCCGGTTCATCTCTTCGGGAAACGGCTCCCACATCGTCGTCGTGCGCAGGCCCGCCTCAACGTGCCCGACGCGAATCTTCGCGTAGAAGGCGGCGAGCGCGGCGGCCGTGCTCGTTCCCGTGTCGCCGTGCACCAGCACCACGTCCGGTTGCGCCTCGCGCAACACGCCCTCCATGCCCTCGAGCACCCGGGTGGTAATCTGGGTGATCGATTGATCGTGCCGCATGACGTCGAGGTCGAAGTCGGGGACGATTCCGAAGAGCGCGAGCAAGTCGTCGAGCATGTCGCGATGCTGCGCAGTCACGCAGACGAGCGGCGCGATGCGTGGGCCCGCCGCTCGTAGCGCCCGAACGACCGGCGCCATCTTGATCGTATCGGGCCGAGTCCCGAAGACCGTCATCACGCGCAGCGGCGCGTTTGCCGCCCGTTCGTTCAGATGAGCCCGCGATGCGCGTGCGACGCGCCGCCGGAGAGAACGAAGGCGACGCAGCCTAAAATGAACGACACGGCGTAGATGAGTAACACGGCTTGCTTGACGTTGAGGCCGTAGCGGAACACGAGCACGTGGTGGAAGTGGCCCCGGTCGGCCTCGGTGATCGCGCGACCCGCGCGCACCCGGCGCACGATGGCCGCTGCGGTATCGAATACGGGCAGCGCGAGTGCGATCAGCGGCACGAGCAAGCTTACCGTGATCGCGACTTTCGCGGTTATGAGCAGCGAGACCGTGGCGAACACGTATCCAATAAATAGCGAACCGGCATCGCCCAAGATTATTTTCGCCGGGTTGAAATTGTACGGTAAGAAGCCGAGCGCCCCGCCGACGAGCGCGCACAGCACGAGTGCCGCCCCCACATGACCGTGCAACGACGCGATGGCGAACAGAAAGACGCCCGTAATGGCGGTGACGCCGGCAAGCAGCCCGTCGAGCCCATCGAGGAAGTTGATGGCATTCATCATGCCGAGATACCACACGAGCGTTAGCGGATAATCGATCCACGGCGGTAAGATCACGTACTCGAGCGTGTTGGGAATCTTGAAATCGCCGATGTGAAAGCCGTAGATCATGGATACGACGGCGACGGCGATCTGCGCGAGAAATTTCGAACGGGGACGCATCCCCATGATGTCGTCCCACACGCCGACGAGCATGATCAGCGTGCCGCCGAACAGCAGGCCGAAGAAGTCTTGCGTGTCGTTGGCGCGATGGAAAATCGTGGTGTGCAGCGCGAATCCGATCGCAACGAATAGTGCCGACACGAGCCCCAGATAGACCGCGATGCCGCCGCTCCGGGGCTTGGGATCGACGTGCATGCGACGGTCGTCGACCACGTCGAGGACGCCGATCTTGAGCGCCAGCGCGCGCACGCGCGGCGTTGCCGCGAACGCCGTCACGAATGCGGTGCCGATCGTCAGCCAATAAATTTGTTGCAGGTTCATGCCGGCTGACCCACCCGGACGCTTTCGGCCGGCGCGTATGGAACGAGCGCCACGCCCGCTTCCGCCAGCAGCTGACGCGCGAACGCGTCGAGATAGGCGGCATCGTACACGATGCGCGTCACGCCGGCGCTGATGAGCAGTTTCGCGCAATTGACGCAGGGTTGATGCGTGCAGTACGCGGTCGCCCCTTCGAGCCGTACGCCGTGCAGCGCGCCTTGCACGACCGCATTGGCTTCCGCGTGCGTCGAGCGAACGCAGTGGCCGTTGACGAGTTCGCACCCCGCTTCCGTGCAATGCGCGACGCCGCGCGGGGCGCCGTTATATCCGGTCGTCAGGATGCGATGTTCGCGCACGAGCACCGCGCCGACGCTCGCGCGCGGACAGGTCGCTCGGGTCGCCACCGTCCGCGCGACATCCATAAAGTACTCGTCCCAGCCGGGCCGCGTCGTCGGGTGCACGGCTCACGCCTTCGACTCGCCGTTTCGCAGCGGCCTTCCGCGGTACGCGACCGGCAACGATGAAAGACTACCGAACATGCGGTCTCCGGCATCGCCGAGACCCGGCACGATGTAGCCGTGATGGTCGAGTCGTTCGTCGAGCGCAGCCGTGACGATGCGAGCGGTAGGATGCCGGTCGGCGAGGTGCGCGACGCCTTCGGGCGCGGCGATCGCACACACGAGCACGACGTTCGCCGCGCCGGCCGCTTCGAGTACGTCGAGCGCGGCCGAGGCGGAGTGTCCCGTTGCGAGCATCGGGTCGAGCGCGAACACCGGGATGCCGGCGAGCCGGTCCGGCAGGTTCGCATAATACGCCACGGCCTCGAGCGACGCCGGGTCGCGGAAGAAGCCGAGGTGGGCGACGATCGCCTCCGCATTGACCGATAAGAACCCCGGCACGAACGCAAGCCCGGCGCGCAAAATCGGCGCGATGACCGGCGGCTCGCCGAGCAGGCTCGACCAGGCGTTACCGAGCGGCGTCGCGACGAGATCGGGACGCGTCGGAATAGAGCGCGTGGCTTCGTAGGCGAGAAATCCACCGAGCTCCTCGAGCGCTTTGCGAAACGTCGCCATCGGCGTCGTCGCGTCGCGCAAGCGCGCGAGGCGATCGGCAACCGCGGGGTGTCGAACGACGGTTACCTGTTCCATCGGCCGTGCGCTTCACGCCCGGCGTCGTCGAGCCTGCCGCTCGCAGGCGCGTCCAATGCTCGTTTAAGGAGTTGGTTCTATGCGCGATCTCTTACGGCTTGCGGTGCGTGGCGCCGTCGGTTCCGCCCTCGCCGCGCACGGCGCGCAGAAAGCATTCGGCTGGTTCGGCGGTCATGGGCCGGCGGGAACGGCACAATTCTTCGAGGGCCTTGGCTTCGCGCCGGGCGCACGATACGCGACGTCGGCATCCTATGCGGAGTTGGCAGCGGGCATCGGCATCGCGCTCGGGCTCGGCGGACCGCTCGCGCCTGCAACCGCGCTTTCCGTCATGATCGTCGCGGCCGCAAGCGTCCACGCGAAGAACGGCTTCTTTGCGCAGAACGGCGGGTACGAGTTGCCGTTCCTCTACGGTGCCGCAGCGGTCGCGCTCGCCGCGGACGGCTACGGCGCCTTATCGCTCGACGGCGCGCTCGGTATCGACGAAGCGGACGGCCGCATCGTGCTGCCCGCCCTTGCCGGCGGCGTCGCCGGGGCGCTGATCATGCTCGCGCAGCGCGGGCAGCCACAGCAGAGCGAGACGGCGCCGGCCTAGCTGGGCAGCGGCGTTACGGGACGTCGAAGCCGCTCGTGAGTTCGGCGACGCGATCGCGCAGTCGCTCGATGTGGCGCCGCGTTTCGATATCGGCGAGGGCCTCGCCGATGATCGCGCCGATCTCGCGCGCCTGCGTCACGCCCATGCCGCGCGACGTAATCGCAGGCGAGCCGATCCGGATCCCGCTGGTCACCGCGGGCTTTTGCTGGTCGAACGGAATGGCGTTCTTGTTGACCGTCACCTTGATCTCGTCGAGGTAACTTTCAACCGCTTTGCCGGTCAGGTTCTTCGGCGCGAGATCGACGAGTAACAGATGCGTATCGGTGCCGCCGGCCACCAGCCGCGCTCCCGCTCGCTGGAGTTCTTCGCCGATCGCACGCGCGTTGTCGATGACGCGTTCCTGATACGAGCGGAATTCCGGGCGCTGCGCTTCGCCGAAGGCGACGGCTTTGGCCGCGATCGCATGCATCATCGGACCGCCTTGGATGCCGGGAAAAATGCTCTTGTCGATGCTCGCGGCATGTTCGTTCGTGGTGAGGATCAAGCCGCCGCGCGGCCCGCGCAACGTCTTGTGCGTCGTCGTCGTCACGAAGTCGGCGACCGGCACGGGAGATGGATGGAGCCCCGCAGCTACGAGGCCCGCGATGTGCGCCATGTCGACGAGGAATAGCGCCCCGACCTCGCGCGCGATCTCGACGAACGGCGCGTAGTCCATCGTGCGCGGATACGCGCTCGCGCCCGCGATCAACATCTTCGGCCGATGCTCGCGAGCGAGCGCGCGAACCTCGTCGTAATCGATTAGCTCAGTATCCCGGCGCACGCCGTACGCGACGGCGTTATACAGCTTTCCGCTAAAACTGACTTTGGTGCCGTGGGTGAGATGGCCGCCGTGCGCGAGCGACATGCCGAGCACCGTATCGCCCGGAGCAAGCGCCGCCATGAATACCGCCATGTTCGCCTGCGCGCCGGCATGCGGTTGGACGTTGGCGTGTTCGGCGCCGAAGATCGCCTTCGCGCGCTCGATCGCAAGCCGTTCGGCGACGTCGACGAATTCGCAGCCACCGTAGTAGCGCTTGCCCGGATAGCCTTCGGCGTACTTATTGGTGAGCACCGAGCCCGACGCTTCGCGCACCGCCGGGCTCGCATAATTCTCCGACGCGATCAACTCGAGATTCTCGCGCTGACGGCGTTCTTCGCCCGCTATCGACGCGAAGACGTCGGGATCTTGCTCGGCGAGCGTCGGCTTCTCTAGCACGTCCATGCGCGACCGTTCTTCGCTGCGGCGGCTTTTTCCGGGCAACGGATTGCTTCGTGCCTCGTGGAAGGGCCGCACATGAAGATCGCTTGTTCGAGCTCGACGTTCGCGGGTGCGATCGCGCGCGGAGAGCGCACGCAGCTCGAGTGGCTCGACGCCTGCGCGAACGAACTCGAAGTCGACGGCGTGGTGTTCGCGCGCGAACATTTCCCGCGCACCGACGCCGAGTATCTCGCCCAGCTCAAGAAGACTGCGACCGATCTCGGCCTTACGATCGCCGCCGTCGCCGACGACGGGGTGTGGCATGACGCCGCCAGCTTCGACATCGCGTCGTCGCTCGGAGCCCCGCTCATCGTCGCGCGCCCCGCGCGCGCTACGGACGACGCCCGCGCATGGCCAGATTTCGTCGAAGCCGCAACGGAAGCCACGCGCCGCGCCAAGAGCGCCAACATCACGATCGCCCTGCGCAACGCACCCGCAACGCTCTGCGAATCCACCGCCGACTTGCGCCGCCTAGCCAAAGACGTCGACGCCGCTTGGCTCCGCTACGCCCTCGACCCAACCTCGCTTCCACCCACCGACGATCCCATACCGCTCCTCGCAAAGACCGTCATCGCCATCCACCCCATCACCGCCCCGGACACCTTCGCGACCCCGACCGACCTCGAAGCCCCGGGTCTCATTGCCCGCCTGGCCCGCCTCCGCTGCTTTATCACCCTAGAGACCCAACTCCGCACCTCCGTCGCGACCTACAACGAAGCCCTCCTCCGCTTCCAATCCCTGCGCCACGAGACGCTAAACAACGCCAATGAAACGTCGGCGTGAACCGGCGACAGCGGTCAACCGCCGAAGTCATCAAGCGCGCGCGGCGCCGTCCGCGATGACTTACGCTCATCAGCCGTCGAAGCAGCGAGGCGGCAATGACGTTCGGTCGCCGCAAGGACGCTTCACTCCGCGACATGCTGGCGCCCATCATTTTAGCCGCTAATATGACGGTCAACGTTCGTGTCTTGACGTTGATACTTTGCCGCATAAGTATGCCGGTTTCCGCTACTTGGCTCGATCAGCACTCGATGATCGTTCGGTCCTACGTTCGCAATGACGAAGAGCGACGCATGGCTCTCTTACAGTGCAATAAGCTACCCGGGCACTTGACCGTACTCGAGCTACCGAGGTCGATACAGCATATACCTCAAGACTGCAACGCGGCAGCCGAAGCTCAAGCGCTTTGGTTCCTTACTCATCCGAAACAGAAGGTCCGTCAGCTGCACGCGTGCCGAGGAAGCATCCACGGATACCGCTAACAGGACGAGTTCCTCTACGAATGCTTTGCCGCCCGACATGCCAACGAGTCGTCCAGCTTCTGGCAGAAATGCCGACTCGCCCCAGCTTCAAAAGGCTGCATCGCCGAAACAACCGCCCGCCCGGCTCATCGCGCCATCGTGCGGCAACAGCGCAGCACGTCCTCTCCAACCCCCGCCGCGCCGCGCAAAGCGCCGGCGCCAAGCAAACCGTACGCCCACCCCCCATCCGATGGGCGCTCCAGATTCGTCTGGGGCGAGGCGCCGGCGGGCGAAGCGTGCTTCTGCACGTGAGCCCGACGGCAACGACGCCCCAGACGAATCTGGAGCGTCTCGATCCAACCGTGCTTGCCGTCTGCATGAAGGGCTAGAGACCTGTCTTCGACAGGTGGGTGCGGCCCGGGCGCCGAGTTTCGGTCGAAAACCGATACCACGTCGTTACCGGAGCTTGGCTCCCTTGGTGTTTACGTTGGTCCTACACCGCAACAAGTACGCGCGCGAGCGCAGTCGAGATCGACCCTTAGTATCTCATCCCGGTCAAGCCTTGACGCATCGCATCAACGCGGCACCGGTGCTCTGCCAGGTCCCAGCACCGGAGCGTAGGCTGCGAGCGCACGCGTTCGCGCTTCCGCGTGGTCGACGATCGGCTGCGGATAGTCGCGACCGAGTTTGAAATGCAGCGCCTCGGCCTCGATTGGCGACAGCGTCCATGGTGCGTGCAGCGCACGCCCCGACAGCCGCCCGAGTTCGGGAAGCATCGAGCGAATGAAGCTGCCGTCGCGATCGAAGGTTTCGCTTTGCGTGACCGGATTGAAGATGCGGAAATACGGCGCGGCATCGGTTCCCGTGGAAGCCGACCATTGCCAGCCGCCGTTATTGGCCGCACGATCGGCATCGGCGAGGTGCTGCTCGAAATGACGTTCGCCCAAACGATAGTCGAGCAGTAAATCTTTTGTAAGGAACGAGGCGACGATCATACGCAAGCGGTTGTGCATCCAACCGTACGTATGCAGCTGCCGCATCGCGGCATCGACGATCGGATAGCCGGTCGTCGCGCTCGCCCACCGCTCGTAGTCGCCCGGCGCTTCGCGATACGCGATGCGTTGGGCCCGTTCGTCGAACGGCCCGCTTGCGACGTATGGGAAGTTAGCGAGAATCTGCTGATAGAAATCGCGCCAGATCAGCTCGCCGAGCCAGGTCTCCGCACCCGTGCGTTCCTCGCCGTCGCGTTCGTCGCGCGCGCGCAATGCCGCGGCAACGCACGTCCGAATGCCGATCGTTCCTGCGCGCAAATGCGGCGAGAGATGCGCGGTTCCCGGTTGCGCCGGAACGTTGCGCGCTTTCGCATACGCGCCGATACGCCGAGCCACGAAAGCAGCGAGCGTGCGCGAGGCTTCCGTCGCTCCGCCTTTGGGAAAGCGCGGCGAGTGCTCGTGCCCGAAAGCTTCGGGTTCGGGAACGTCGCGTGTTGCGCCTATCGTTTCGGCTCGCGCTAGGCGCTGCGCGAGTTGCAGCGGATCGGCTATCACCGGCGGTTCTTCGCGCAGTCGCTCGAGCCAACGCCGGCGATACGGCGTGTACACCGTGTACGGATCGCCGCCGGACTTGAGCACGTCGCGAGCGCCGAAGTATACGTGGTCGGTCAGCGACACGACCGTCGCGCCATCCGCGCGGAACGCCTCGCCGACGGCGCGATCTCGTTCGATCGCGTGCGGTTCGTAGTCCACGTTGAAGTAGAGCGCGTTCGCTCCGACGCGCGCGGCGAGCGCGCGCAATTCCGTCGTGAAATCACCTTCGAGCAAGGCGAGATCGCTGCCCGACGCGCGCAACGACGCCCGCAGTTCGCCGAGCGCGTCGAAGAAATTCTGCACGATCGGCGCCCCGATCTCGGGGCCGCGAAGGAGCTGCGGATCCAGTACGAACGCGCAAACCACGCGATCGCTCTCGTCGACGGCGCGGGCGAGCGCACGATGGTCCGACAGACGCAAGTCTCTGCGCAACCAGACGATCGACGTGGCGTGACGGGCGGCCAATGCGTACCTCGAATAGCTGCGCGAACCGGGCACGGCGTCCCGTGAGCGAGGACCTCCGCCTCACCCGATGAATCGCGTGCTCGTGCGTATCGCGCTCACCGAACTGTCGTTGCCGCTCGTCCACACCTTTACCATCTCGCGCGGCTCCGAATCCGTCGCGCGCACGGCGATTGCGAAACTCGAATGGGACGGCGTCGCGGGCATCGGCGAGACGGCGCCCGTGTCGCGCTACGGCGAGAGCATCGCGAGCGTGCGCGCTTGGTACGCGGAACATCCCCTTGCGGCGGACGATCCGTACGCGCTCGAAACGTTGTTGCACGGCGTGCCGCCGGCCGCGCGTTGCGCGCTCGACATCGCGATGCACGACGCGATCGGGAAGGACGTCGGACGCCCCCTGTGGCGGATGCTCGGGCTCGACCCGGCAGCGACGCCCGTAACCTCGTTTACGATCGGGATCGATACGCCCGAAGCGATGCTCGCGAAACTCGACGAGATTGCGGACGCGCCGATCGTGAAAGTGAAGCTCGGCTTCCCAAACGATCTCGAGGTCGTTGCGGCCATGCGTGCGCGCTACCGCGGCACCATGCGCGTCGACGCGAACGAAGCGTGGTCGCCCGAGATGGCCGTACGCAATCTCGCCGAGCTCGCGCGGCACGAGGTAGAGTTCTGCGAGCAGCCGATCCCGGCCGGAACGCCCGCGCGCCTGCGTTGGATTCGCGAACGGTCGAAGGTGCCGATCGTAACCGACGAAGATTCGCGCGACGCACGCGATCTGCCGGCGCTGGCCGGTTGCGTCGACGGCATCAACGTCAAGCTCGTGAAGTGCGGCGGTATACGCGCCGCGCTCGCCATGATCGCGGTGGCGAGGGCGCTGCGTCTCAAGATCATGCTCGGCTGCATGGTGGAGAGCGCCGTCCTAACGACGGCCGCGGCGCATCTTTCACCGCTCGTCGACTGGGCCGATCTCGACGGACCGTTCCTCACCGCAAGCGACCCGTTCTCCGGCGTCACGTACGATCGCGGCAAGTTGGTGTTACCGGCGGAGCCCGGGCTCGGCGTTACGGAACGCGCGCCGCTCGCTGCGTACGCCGGCTGAGGGCGTGCGCCGCTACGTCGCCTTCGCTCCCGGCGCCTTTGCCACGCGCGGCGCGAAGACGGCGCACGGCGTGATCGCGTATGGTACGCAGCCCGTAGTCGCAGTCGTCGATCCAGAACACGCGGGACGGCGCGTTCGCGAGGTCGTGCCGTATCTTGCTAGCGACGCGCCGATCGTCGCGAGCGTCGTGGAGGCACTCGCGTACCAACCAAACGCACTGCTGATTGGCGTTGCCCCGGCGGGCGGCGCCTTGCCCGCCACATGGCGAGCCGAGATCTTGCGCGCGATCGCCGCGCGCTTGGAGATCGTTAGCGGCTTACACGACGAGCTCGGGGCGGATCTCGAACTGGCGGCGGCGGCATCGCGCGCCGGCACCGCGATCGTCGATCTGCGGAAGTCGCCGCCACCTCGTTTATTTAGTGGTGAAGCATACGACGTGACGGCGTGCGTCGCGTTGCTCGTCGGCAGCGATTGCGCCGTCGGCAAGATGACGGCCGCGCTCGAACTCACGCGAGCTGCGCGAGAGAGCGGGGTAGACGCGCAATTCGTCGCGACGGGTCAAACGGGGATTGCGATCGCCGGAAGCGGCACCGCAATCGACCGCGTCGTCGCCGATTTCGCGAGCGGCGCCGTCGAAGAGCTGGTGCTCGCCCATCGCGATGCCGATCTGCTCTTCGTCGAAGGGCAGGGCGGTATCAATCATCCCGCTTTCGCGCCCGTCACACTCGCGCTGCTCTTCGGGGCGGCGCCCGACGCGCTCGTGCTCGTGCATGACGCCGCGCGAACGCACGCGCTCGACGTCGGCACGCCGCTGCTGCCGCTCGTACGGCTAATCGCCCTCTACGAAGGGCTTTGCGCGAGCGTAAAGCCCGCCGCGGTAGCCGGCATCGCGCTCGATACGCACGGCCTCGACGCCGCAAGCGCAGCGCGTACCGTTGCGCGCACGCGCGACGAAACCGGACTTCCATGCGATGACGTCGTGCGCAACGGCGCTGGCGATCTTTACCGCGCGATGGCGCCTGCATTCTCTCGCAAAACGCGGCCGCACGCGACACAGGCCCGGGCTTGATGCGGCGAAGCGCGGCCATCGCAGCGTTAGCGTGCGCGTATGCGTTCGGCGCCGCAGCGTGTGTGACACCTCCGCACGATGGAACGCCGACGTCCGATGCCCTCGCTCGCGGGGTGCTGCGCATCGGAAGTCCCGACGAGCCCGATGCCCTCAATCCGATGTTCGCCCATAGCGATGCAACCGATCAGATCGATGCGCTCCTCTTTGCGCCCGTCTTTCGCTACGATGCCAAAGGCAATTTCGTGCCGGAACTCGTCACCGACGTACCGACCTATGCGAACGGCGGCATCTCGCGCGACTCGAAGACGATCGTGCTGCATTGGCGGCGCGGCGTGCGCTGGTCCGACGGCGCTCCCTTGACCGCACGCGACCTGCGCTTCACCTGGCGAGCGGTGATGAATCCCGCGAATAATGCGAAACTCGTGACCGGCTGGGACGACATTGCGGCGATCGACGTGCCCGACGACGATACCGCGATCGTACGGCTGCGGCGCGCCAACGCCAACGTGCTGGGTGCCTTCGGCGGAGGCGGCGGTTCGGCGTATCCGCCGTTGCCCGAACATCTCTTGGGCAAGCTCTCGAATCTCAATAGAGCAGACTTCAACGCACGGCCGATCTCGAGCGGTCCGTGGCTCCTACGCGCTTGGAATCGCGGGTCGTCGCTCGAGTTTTGGCCGAACCAACGTTATTGGCGCGGCGCCCCAAAACTTCGGGGCTTGAGTTTTCGGATCGTGCCCAATCCAGATACGCTCGTCACCCAATTGCGAACGCATGAGATCGACGTCGTTCCGAATGTGCCCGAGCAGCAATTCGCTCAGGCGAGCGGCATCCCGGGCGTACGCGTCGCCAAAGCGCTCGGCGCAAATTGGCGGCGTTTATCGATCAATTGCACTCGGCCGGGACTCGACGACGTGCGGGTCCGCCGCGCGATTGCGGAAGCGATCGATTGGGACCGGCTGAGCGCGACCGTCTACCATGGACTCAACGTTCGCGCGCACTCCGACGTCTTTCCCGAGTCGTGGGCGGCGCCGTCGATCCCGTTGTATCGCTTCGATCCGGGCGAAGCGCGAAAACTGCTCGACGAAGCGGGGTTCCTTCCCGCGGTCGGCGGTATTCGCCGCAAAGGTGGAGCCGCATTACGCTTCACGATTTCGTCAACGACGAAACCGGGCAACGCCGAGGCGGAAGTGCAGATGCAACAGGCGCTCCGCCCCGTCGGCATTGACCTATCGATTAAGAACTATCCGTCGAGCCTGCTATTCGCTCGCGACGGACCGCTGTACACCGGGCACTACGACCTCGAATGGTCGATCGATACCAATGGACCCGATCCCGACAATCAAGGCAACTGGAGCGGCGACTTCGTCCCGCCGCGGGGCGCGAATACGACGTTCTTACGCGATCCGATAATTACGCAACTCTCGGACGCCGCCATCCGCACGTTCGACCGGACCTCGCGTAAGGCGCTCTATCAGCGCGAGGAGGAACGCATCCACGAACTCGTACCCGTCGTCTTTCTCTATTGGGAAACGACGGCTGCGGCCTACGATGCACGTCTGCACGGCTACGCGCCGGCAGCCTTCATCACGAATAATTGGAATTCTTACGCGTGGTCGTTATGAGATGCTGAGAACAGCGCACGTCGAGCCCGGCCAGGAAACGCTCGTTACGCTCGGGCCGACGCGCGAAGCCATCGTCTCGTGGAACGCGCTCGAACTCCATGGGGCGCTCGACCTTCGCGTCAACGCGAGCGACGGCCGTACGTCGGCGTGGTTGCCGTACGTGCGCTATGCGAGCGACGTTCGCCGTTCGCTCTGCGGCCGAGACACCTTCGTGCGAATCGATACCGACGTCGTGCGGGCGGACGTCGACCTCAGGCAGATCGGCATTCGCTCCGCGCGCCCGCTCGAAGCCCTCTTCGTCAGTACGCCGGACTACGGTGCGCCCTCGAGCATCGTCGCGCTTCCGGCGCTCGCGCTCGACGTGCCGCGTTTGGCGCAATGGCACCCCGCCTTTCCGGACGAACGCGGCTGGTGCGCGCCGGCGGCGCTTGCGATGCTGCTGGCCTATCGCGACTACCCGCTCGACGTCGCGACCGTCGCGCGCGAAGTGTACGACACGCGCTACGGTGGCACCGGGAATTGGGCGTTCGACGTCGCGTTCGCCGCGCAACTGGGATTTCGCGCGGCCGCCATTCATCTGCGCGACCTCGCCTACGCCCATGCCTTCGTTGCGGACGACGTGCCGCTCGCACTCTCGATCGCCTGGAACGACGGGGCGTTACCGGGCGCGCCGCTGCGACGCTCGGACGGCCATCTCGTCGTCCTGCGCGGCATCGACGAGAACGGCGACGCGCTCGTCAACGACCCCGCGCGGCGGGAGATCGCCGCCGCCTATCCGCGCGCCGCGTTCGAGCGCGCCTGGCTCGATCACGGCGGCGTCGCGCTCGCAATCGTTCCTGCGCCGCGCGGCGACGCGCTCGTCCGCCTAGCGAACGGCGCGTGACTCGCGGCCCGCGCGCCGCACAACCCGCCGAACGCTTGCGACGGCAACCTTCCTGCGAAGCACCGTTGCACGTCGTACTCGTCGAACCCGAGATACCGCCCAACACGGGGAACGTCGCGCGGCTCTGTGCGGCTACGGGTTGTGCACTACACCTCGTCGAGCCGCTCGGCTTTTCGATCGCGGACCGCGAGCTCAAACGCGCGGGTCTCGATTATTGGCACGCGCTCGATGTCCACGTCTACCCGTCGCTCGATACGTTTCTCGCAGAGTGGAGCTCGCCGCTCTGGCTTATCTCGACGCGCGGCGCGCGCCGCTACGACGATGCGCCGTTCGCACGAGGCGATGCGATCGCGTTCGGCAAGGAAACCGCCGGCTTGCCACAAGGGTTACTCGACGCCCGGCCCGCGGCCACGCTACGCATACCGATGCGCGACGGTGCAGTGCGCAGCCTCAATCTTTCGACGGCCGCCGGCATCGTCACGTACGCGGCGCTAGCGCGCATCGGCTTCCCCGGTCTGGCATGAACGGCGAGGCGCTCGAGGCGATCGAGCGGCGCATCGTCGTCTGCGAACGTTGCCCGGAACTTCGCGCATACTGTGCCGAGGTCGCACGCGTCAAGAAACGGGCGCATCGCGACGAGGCGTACTGGGGACGGCCCGTGCCGGCGTTCGGCGATTCCGGCGCACGCGTATTACTCGTCGGCCTCGCGCCGGGGGCGCACGGTTCGAACCGCACCGGCCGCATGTTCACGGGCGACGCGTCGGGCGAATGGCTCTATCGCGCGCTGTATCGCGCCGGCTTCGCCAATCAGCCACATCAATGCGACCGCCAGGACGGCCTCGTCCTAAAGGGCGCACTCGTTACGGCCGCCCTGCGTTGTGCGCCGCCGAATAACGCGCCAACCCCCAGACAGCGGACGCATTGCGCGCCGTATTTGGCGGAAGAAATTGCGACGCTCGGGGACTTGCGCGTCGTGGTCGGGCTCGGCGCAATCGGCACGCGCGCCGCCGTCGAAGCACTCCTGACCTCGGGGTATCGTTTCTCCGGCCGGCTCGCATTCGCGCACGGTGCGGAAGCCGTGGCGACGCGCGACGGAGCGCACGTAACCGTCGTCGCCTCGTACCACCCGAGCCGCCAGAATACCAACACCGGCGTGCTGAGCGAGGCGATGCTCGACGCAATCTTTATGCGCGCGGCTGCGCTCGCGCACGAGACGGCCTGACGTCCCTGGCCTCCCACCGCGCACGAAGGAGCGATTGCCGCAGCAATCGTCTCCGAGTATGCGGTCCGGGCGCATAGCTCAGACCAGGGGCGAGACGGTGGGCGTTCGGCGATCGAATTCGCGCTCCGGCGCGGCGAGGCTCAGCAACGTCGTGATGATGACGCCTTCGATTGCCCACTGAACGATGGCGATCGTCAGCGTAATC